>Ga0075522_10003303_pt1 | contig 11796 bp, 14 predicted proteins | sample NGEPerA_FD_74796 | JGI IMG/M metagenome (GOLD analysis project Ga0075522, IMG submission 74796) | Arctic peat soil microbial communities from the Barrow Environmental Observatory site, Barrow, Alaska, USA - NGEE PermafrostL2-A | ecosystem: Environmental > Terrestrial > Soil > Wetlands > Peat ... | reverse complement strand
CGCGGCTGGCGATCGCGCAGGGCAGCGGCACGCAGATGGCGCGCAGCGTGGCCGACCTGGTGCTGATCTCCGGAGACTTCGCCGCCGTGCCGGCGCTCGTCGCCGAGGGCCGGCGCGCGCTTCGCAACCTGCAGCGGGTCAGCAAGCTGTATCTGACGAAGTCGGCGTTCGCCGCGTTCCTGATCCTGACGATCGGCATCGGTTCCGAGGACTACCCGCTGCTGCCGCGTCACCTCACGCTGGCGGCGAGCCTCACGATCGGAATACCGACCTTCTTCCTGGCGCTCGCGCCGAGCAGCGGCCCGTGGCGACCGGATCACCTCGCGCGCATGGCCGCGCGCTTCGCGGTGCCGGCCGGCATCGTGCTCGGGGCAGGAGTGCTGGGCGGCTACACCTTCGCGCTGCACGACCTCAACCTGTCGCTGCCCGACGCGCGCACGGTGGCGGTCACGATCCTGATCGCCGGCGGCCTGTATCTGGTGATGGCGCTCGAGTCCGAAGGCTCGCGGCGACGCTCCGAGCTGGTGGCGGGCATGTGCGCGGCGCTGGCCGGCCTGTACGTGGCGGCGCTGCTGATCGGCGCGGCACGGCGCTTCTTCGAGCTGACACCGCCCGACGCTGGGATGATCGCGACCTCGCTCGTGGCAGGCGCGGTGACGATCGCGGCACTGTGGCTGTGCGGCTTCTCGCTCAGCCTCAGCGACGATCGGAGGTCGTGAAGTGGCTCAGGCGCTCGTGGGCGTTCAACGATCGCCGGCGTGCGAGCGGCTTGAAATCGATCTTCGCGCTCTTCGCTGTGGCCGGCATCGAGACCTCCCGCTGTTGTCGATGCCTCCGATACTCGCGGCGACGGTTCGGGTGCGCATCGGTGGCGACTACCGAAGCCGGCCACGGCAAACCACCGATGGGGCAGGTGAAGCTAGTCGGCGAACTGCGCGGGGCGCTTTTCGAGGAACGCGCCGGCCGCCTCGGGCACCCCGTTGCTGAACGTGGCCATGATCTGCTGACGGTCCTCGTATTCGATGCCCGCCTGCTGGGAGGGGATCTCGAGCGCCGCCCACATGCCCTGCTTGGTCAGGCGAACGCCCCAGGGAGCAAGCGCCGCGATCTGCTCGGCCGCGGTGAGCGCCCGCTCGATCAGGCGGCCCTCGCCGACGACGTCGCTCAGCAAGCCGATCCCGAGCGCCTCCTCGGCATCGAAGCGACGCCCGGTGAGCATCAGCTCATGCGAGCGCGAGGCGCCGATCAGCCGCGGCAGCAGCCAGCTGGTGCCCATGTCGCAGTTGGACAGGCCGATGTTGATGAAGGCGGCGCGGAACACTGCCTCGGGCGCGGCGAAGCGGATGTCGGATCCCAGCGCAAGAGCCAGTCCGAAGCCTGCGGCAGGGCCGTTGACGGCTGCGATCACCGGTTGGGGCAGCTCGCGCAGAGCGAGGATCAGCCTGGACATGTGCTCCTGGTTGGCGAGCCGGTCACGAGGCTCGTCGCTGCCATTGTTCCCGGGCGCAGCTCCATAGCCGCGGAGATCCACGCCGGCACAGAACCCTCGCCCTGCGCCGGTGAGCACGACGGCGCGAATCGAGCGCTCGACCGCGATCTTGCGAAGCTCCTGGTGCAGGCCCTCGCAGAGCTCCGCGTTTACCGCGTTCAGCTCGTCGGGCCTGTTCATCGTGAGCAGTCGGACGTGGGGAGCAGGGTCCTCGACCAGCACCATGGGGGTCATCGATCAGGTCCTTAGCGGTTCGGGGTTGACGTGGCAGCGCATCGCCGCTCGTTGGGCAGGTACGGTTGCCACAACGTAGCGGCTGTGGGGCAGGGCGATCGGCGGAGAGCATCCGGCTGTGTCCACGCCTGTCTTGCACTACTCAAGCACCGTCGAAACGCGTCCGATCTCACTGCCGTGAGGTTCCGATACGCCATCGCAGCTCTCTGCGGTCTCGCAGTGGCAGTCGGGGCTGTTGCGATCCTCAGCACTGGCGGCTCCTCGCCGCTGAACGTGAGCGCCGTTGCCCGCGCCGCGGAAACGACCGCCCACTCGGAAGGCGCGCAGATGCTGCTCTCCGGCACGGTCACCACGCCCGGGGCGACGATCACGATGAACGGGCACGGTCGCATGAACTTCAAGGCAGGCGAAGGCGACTTCACGCTCACGATCGGTGGCCTTCCGGCGGCAGCCCAGGCGGTGCTGCAGGGAAGCTCGATCGAAATGACCGAGCGCATGAAGGCGGGGGCGATCTACATGGACTCGCCGCTGTTCACCGGAAAACTTCCAGGCGGAGTGCGGTGGGTGAAGCTGGATCTGGCGAGCGTCACTCAGGCGACGGGGCTCAACCCGAGCTCGATGACGAGCCTTGGCGCCAACCCCAGCCAATACCTGTCCTTCCTCAAAGCTGCCGGGGCGTCGATGTCGGCCGTAGGTCACGCCAAGATCCGCGGTGTTGCGACCACCCATTACGCCGGGCGGATCGATCTCATGCAGGCGATGGAAAAGGAGGCGGGATCCTCGGCCAAGGCACGCGAAGCCCTCTCCAAGATGGCCTCCGCGATGAGTGGCGCCAAGATGCCGGTGGACGTCTGGATCGACGGCTCCGGCAGGGTCCGCAAGGAGGAGGTCACGATCAGCGTGGCCGCCGGTGGGCAGCAGATCGGCACGAAGATCGACACCGAATACTTCGACTTCGGATCCACGCCGACCGTCACCGTGCCGGCCAGCTCCGAAGTGTATGACCTCACCCAGCAGTCGCTCCAAGGCCTGATGGCAGCCCAGTAGACGGCGCCTGGCGCGACCGCTCAAGCGATATTCGGAAACGAGGCGAACAGCGAGCGCAGACGTCCGCTGCGGCCGTCTGCGGCGCCGCCGAGAGCGGGCAGCCCGAGAGCTTGCTCGATCGTTCCAAGGACGCCGTAGTGGTCGATCGGCTGGCGATCGGTTGAGTGCGGGCGGACGTCAGGTCCGGCCAGGATCGTGGCTACACGCCCGCCCTTCGCAGCGTTGCAGCAGCCATTGCCGGAGCTGCCCTCGTCCCAGGTGAGCACCAGGAACCCGTGCGGGCCGAGCGCGTTGAGGAGCGCGGGGATTGTGCGCGCGAGGAAGCGATCCCCGCTTGCCACGCCGCAGTCGTGGCCGTCGTCGCACAGGTTCGGGGTGATCCAGGTATAGGTGGGGAGCCGCCCTGTGCGTAGAGCTGTGCTCAGCGCACCGAATCCAGCGATCCGGTTACAGCGCTTTTGTGACCCAGAGACGTCTGTGTAGTAAGTGAAGGGGTCGTGCTTCTGGGCATAGCCGCCTGATTCTGAGCTCAAGTCGCACGGTTTTTGGAGACCCTCCATGTAGGCGCCCCATGAGATGCCTGCGTGTTCGAGCTGGTCGACGATGTTTTCACCGCTCACCGTGCAGCTGGTGCAATCCGAGCCGATCCCGTGGGTGGAGCCGCTCGTCAACGCCAGATAGTTGGGGAGCGACGGGTGCGTGATCGCATAGCTGGCGCTCGCAAGGCCATAGCGGTGAGCGAGTGCCGTGACGTAAGGGGCCGCAGGTGTGCCGATCACTTCTCCGTACTCGGCGTTCTCCATCACGATCACCACGATGTGCGAGCTGCTCGACTTGGGAAGCTTCGCCTCTGGCCCGAGCGCAAGTGGCTTGCCGGGCTGGGCCTGGCCGCATCCAGCGCAAAGCGCCAACGCCGCTGCAGCAGTGCATGTCTTGATCAGCCGCATTGCGGCTCATGATCCCAGCTGTGGCCGATCACGTTCGGGCGGGCGAATGTGGCGCGGCGGACGGCGCTGAGGTAGCCTGAACGGCACGATGGGGCAAATATCTCCCGCCCTCTACAGGGCAGGCTCTGGCGAGCCGTTGCTGCTGTTGCACGGGTTCACCGGCGCGTGGCACCACTGGCGCCCGTTGCTGGGCGAGCTGGTGGCTCGCTATGAGGTGGTGGCGCCGACGCTTGCGGGACACGACGGAGGCAAGCCGCTGCCCGCGGGCACAGAATTGAACTTCGCTGGCTCGACCGATCTACTGGAAGAGCACCTCGACGAACTGGGCCTCGACACGGTGCACGTGGTGGGAAACTCGATGGGCGGTGCGCTCGCGCTCGAGCTCGCCAAGCGGGGTCGCGCTCGCTCGGTAGTGGCGCTCGCGCCGGCCGGAGGCTGGACGCAGGGCGACGGGGAGGCACGACGCCTGGGGCGCTTCTTCGCGCGCCAGCTGCGGATGACGCGCGCCACGGCGTCGCGGATGGAGAGGATCGTGCGCCGGCCTTCGGCGCGGCGCTTGGCGCTGCGGGACATCATGCGTCACGGCGAGCTGGTCTCGCCGGCGGAGGCGCTGGTGCTGGCGGAATCGTCATTGCGTTGCACAGTCGCCGGGCAGGCGATCGCGGCTCTGGCCGGCGATCGCGATGACCTCGTGCTGAAGGACCTCGACAGGATCTCGTGTCCGGTGCGCCTGGCCTCACCGCAGTTCGATCGCATCTTGCCGGCCGAGCGCCACGCGCCGCGCTACCGTCGCGAGATCCCCGGCGTGGATGCGGTGACGCTCGCCGGCTGCGGGCACGTGCCGATGTGGGACGACGCACAGCTGGTGATCCGCACGATCACTGAGTTCGTCGATCGGCACGGAGAGACGGCGCCGGGCGCGGTGGTGTCCGCTTCGGCCTGAGTGCCAGGCCACTGGCCTGTCCTCGCTCTCAGGGCTGGGCGGCGTTGAGGAGGGAGCGGATGGCTTTGCGGGCGCCGGGCACTTTGTGTCCGCTCTCCATCTCGATAAGCGCCGCCTCGGAGGTGAGCGCGACGATCAGGCGCGCGGATATTCGTGCCGGTGTGATGCCCATCGCTTTCGCGCTCGGCTCCGCCAGATGAGCGAACAGCGCCTCGCGTTCGCTCATGGTGGTGGTGAGGGAGCTCTGCGCGCGCGTCTCGAACACGAGAGCCTTGACGGCGTGATTGGCCAGGCAGACGTCGAGGTATGCTTCGATCGCGGCGAGCAGCAGCTCGCGCCCCGGGGGGATGCCGGCGACAGCCTCGGCGACGGCCGCGGTCACGCGTGCGTAGAAGCGTTGGTGAAGCGCGTCGATGAACGACTCGCGATCGTGGAAGTACACGTAGAACGTGCCCTTCGCCACGCCGGCCTGATCTACCACGCAGGACACGCTCAACCCGGACAGTCCGTCGCGCTCGGCCACGATCTCGCCTGCGCTTAGCAGGGCGTCTCGTGTGCGACGGCCCTTGGGTGTGACCGGGTCCGTCGCTGACGGCTCGTGCGCGCTCTGGCCTGATGCCATCAGCCCACTATAGATGACCATGACGTCATAAAAAACTGACTATAGAGTCATAAATGTGCTAGCGTTCTCCGTGACGCGCGTCAGCGAATTCGGCAGAAGGGAGAACCGTGAGGACCGAGGTCACCGCCGCAAGCTCCGCTCATCTGTGGCGCTCGCAGGCGCTGGGGACTCAGGAGGAGATCTCCTTGCCGCAGGGGCGGCTTCAGTACTTCCGCCGCGGAGGCGGTCCGACGATAGTGTTCGCGCACGGCTGGCTTGCCAACGCGAACCTGTGGCGCAAGGTGATCGATCGCCTCGCCGGCCGGTTTACGTGCATCGCGCTCGATCTGCCGCTGGGCGCCCACCGGGTGGCGATGCGCCCCGACGCAGACCTCAGCCCGGCCGGCTGTGGAGAGCTGATCAGCCAAGCCATCGCCTCACTCGAACTCTCCGACGTGACGCTAGTTGGCAACGACTCGGGCGGGGCGTACTCACAGATAGCGGTGGCCGAACAACCCCAGCATGTGGCGCGCCTCGTGCTCAACTCCTGCGAGACGCCCTACAGCGAGTTCCCGCCGCCGCCCTTCGACGGGCTGCCGGCGGTCGCGAAGGACCCGGCGGCCCTGGGGCAGCTGTTCGAGGCGCTACGTGACCGAGCGATTCGATCCACGCCGGCCGCCTTTGGGCTCCTGATCAAGCACCCCCTGGAGGACGTCGTGTCGGATTCCTACGCGCTGCCGTGTGTGAGCGACCAGCTGATCTTGCGTGACACCGCCAAGGTGATGTCGAGTGCCACCTCCGCCCCTGTGCAGGAGGCAGGGAGGCGACTGATCGCGGGCTTCGAGCGTGCCGTGTTGTTCGCCTGGAGCCCCGAAGACCGGGTGTTCGCGGTTGCTGACGCGCGGCGCTACTGCGAGGCGCTCCACGACGCGCGCTTGGTGGCGATCGAGGACGGCTACAGCTTCACGCCAGAGGATCAGCCAGGGCGGCTTGCTGAGGAGATCGCCACGTTCGCCGCGTGAGTCAACCGGTGAGATCTTCTGTACCCGACTGTCGGCTCGCGGCCGCGAGGAACATGAGTTGCCATGTGCAGCCGGCGAGAATCAGGAGTCGCTCGCGCAAGCCGCCGACCTGGCTGCCCACAGCGAGCAATGCTGCGTCGCAGCAGACAGCGAGGACCAGTAGAGCGCTGGCTCGATGGCGGAATTGCCGCTCACGGATCGTGCCATGCAGCGACAGCAGGACCGCTGCGAACAGAGCGATAGTTGTTGTGCCCGAGCCGATGTCGTGAAGGCGCCCGCTCCACGTGAGCGAGGCGCCCGGGGGAAGCCGCCCAGCGCTCGTCTGCGTCTCGAAGGACGCCGTAATCAGCATCCCGATCGCCGCCAGCGCCAGCGCGCATGCCAACCCGCGAGCGCGTAGGCGCATTGAGGCGAGCGCGCTACTTGCGCCGAGCGAGATCGCCCAAGCCAGGAATCCCATCGTCATCAGGGCGCCGGCCGGGCCGTGCACGTACTCCGAGACCTGATGGGTCGCGGGGTCCAGGGACGGGTCGAGCGCGTGCTCGATAATGACCGCTGCGAGAAAGCCCAGTGCTCCCAAGAAGGCGCAGGGCCCGATCGCCTGCTCGACTGTCGTTTGCCGTTTCAGCGTCGGTCCTCGTTTCCAGACTGTTCTAGTATCTCGTCGCCCGGAGGCTATACGTCGATGAACCCGAGAACCATTTTGTGGCAGTCGCTTGCAACGGGTGTCATTCTCGCCCTGATGACCGCCTTCGCCAGACCTGGCCTCGCGATCTGGGTGGCCGTGCTCGTTCTCGCCCTCGCGGTTGCGTTGAACGCCGGCTATGCGCATGCGCTGGGCAAGCTTGGCCGCTCGCTCCGACGCATTCGTGGCGATCGTCTCGTAGCCGCTTACATCGGAGTGGGAGTTGCGGCGCCACTGCTGGCCGCCGTGCTGGCAGATTTCGCGGGCGTTCGTCCGGGGATCGCGTTTTGGGGCTTCAGACACCTCGAAATCGAAGCGCTGCTCATCGCGTGCGGCGCATTGCTCGCCGTCATCCTCGTTTCGAGCCTCATTGACTGGTACTACATCCGCCCACGCATCGATGGCGTCGTCTGTGAGCCTCCTTGTCTCGCCGGCAAGGATCAGAAGGGTCCGTGGAAGCGAGTTACCAGGAGGTGGTACATCCATCGCGGACTCGCGACCTTCGCCTACATCCTGTTCGCGATCGCGGTTGCGGTGATCGTGCTGCTGATGCTCATCCGTGAAGATCACGCCGCCGCTGAGTTGATCGGGGGTGTCAGCGGCATCGCTGGCCTGCTGCTCATCTTCGCAGGCTCCTACCGCAGCGAGCTTCCGACGGCCGCGAAATGGGCGCTCTCTCCGGGCTTCTTTCTCGGCGATGACCTCACCTATGAAGGGACACAGCGGACCAAGCGAGGCTACGTTCTCCACGTCGCGATCCCTGTCGTCAAGCTCGTCCCGCTCAACAAACGAGGTCATCCCCTGGGCGCCTCGTTCCTCGAGATGAAGAACTCGGTGCTGGCCGAAGGCGAACTCACCACAAAGCCGACGGGCGCCTGCAAAGAGAGATGTGTAGGACTGAACCCCGAGTGCCTCAGGCGAGATTCAGCGACCAACGAACGGCGTGATTTCAGGCGCCGGCTGCTCGTGTTCTAGTGGAATCTGCCCTGGTTCATTCCTACGATGACTGGGACTCCTTCATCCGTGGCGAGTCCGTTGCTGGCTGGTTGGAGGAATACGATGCCCTGGCTCCATGGGTGGCCGAGATCCTCGAGATCCCACAGGGGCCGCTCACCTACCTTTTCGACAGCACACCTACGATGAGCGGGGCCGACACCGGCGATGATCGTGTCGTGGCCGTCTGGGGTCGTTCGGTGGCTGTCGCAGCACCGCGCGACAGCAGTCGCCAAGCCGGATTCATTCCAGTGCCGGCGAAGTGGTCTCACATCGGGATGGATCGCGGGCATTTTGTGGCGCACGCCGCTGGCGGCGGTATGGATATTAACTTCTTTCCGCAGGCGCAGGGCCTAAACAGGGGAACCACTGAACGCGGCAAAGTCTGGAAGGCGATGGAGCGCGAGATCGTCACGCATCCCGGAACGCCGTTCTTCGTGCGCCCGGTTTACGAGGACGGGACATGGGTGCCAACGCTGCTCGACTATGGGGTGCTGGTAGATGCGCAGTTGTGGGAGGAGAGGTTTCAAAATCGGGACGGTTGAGGTTCTCACGGCAGACGTGAGTGTGGTGCGTCGCCGGTGGCGCTTCGCGCCCTGCGGGTGCGGTCCCCATGTTGGCTAGCGTGAGCCGCCCGGTGCGGGTATGCCGAGCTGCGGTCGGCGGCTTGATCTCGCGGTGGCGCGGGACTGTCGTACGTTGACCCGGACGGTGTTCTGCGAAGGTCAGGTGGTCATGCCGCGGGGCGGCGGCGGGATCGCCTCCACGGGGCTCGCATCCAAGGGCGTGCAGCCAGTGGGCGGCCAGTCGGTGGCGAACACGCAGACGACTAGCGATCCGGGATGGGCGGCGCTTGGGGCGATGATGCCGGCCCATCCCTCTCGCCAGAGCTGCTCGCCGACGAGTTGATATGCGGGCCACGTGTTTCGGCTCGGCCGGGGAGCGGAGAGTGAGACGCCTCGCAGTCGGTCGGGGTCGCTGAGGTCGGCGAGTTTGAGGTCGAGATGCCAGCGGTGGTGGTCGTAGGGGATGTGGTCTTGTGGTGAGAGTCCCCACTCGGCGAGTGAGCGGTACCACTCCGCCGTTGCGGTGGCGACGGTGTCGGCGAGATACAGGGCGGGCACGATGTGGCCGCGTTGCCAGTGCCCGTCGGATGGTGTGGCGGCTCGTCCGAGCAGGTCGGCTTCGTGTGGTACGTGTCTGATCCACGTGCCCTCGACAGTTCGAGGGCGAACCGTCAGTTGCTCCACAGTCAGGAGATGCCGGGGTACTCGATCTCGGCGATCAGCTTGGCGACCTTGCGGTATTCGCCGCGGGCGATTAGCTGGATTGGCTTCTCGTCGTCCAATGCGAGGATCGGTCGCTGCAGCCAGACTGGGATCGACTCCGGTCGCACCACCTGGGCAAGGCGCTTGATCATCTCCGCCAGCTCGATCAATCGTTCGGCGCGTGCGCCTGTGGGCTCGCTGCGGCCGGCGAGCCAGCCCCGTACGGTACTCGGCTTCGCTCCGGTCGCGGAGGCGATCAATCGATCCGATAGACCGGGAATGTCATGGACTCGCTGGGCGTCTTCGAGCAATGGACTCATGCCAGCAAGGATAGCGCACAGTCGCGATTACGTCGCAAAACAGTCGCACCGTCGTGGTGGGCTCGCGGGCACGTCTGCGGGTCGTATTAGGTTGCATGTGTCACCATCCGGGCGGCTCGATCATCAACCAAGGATGTCATCCATGGAACCAGACGATGTCGCTGCTCTTCTGAGTAATCCTTTTTACGCGATCCAAATCGACCCAATGCTGGCTGAGCCACATTAGCCTCTCGTCGATGAGGAGGCGTGGATTCAAGCCAACGTGCAGAACATCGAAGAGTTCGGCCCAGAGGCGTGCCTGCGCAATCTGCCCAGCGTGCTGAAGGGTAACTATCCGAGGTCTGGGGAGTGATCCAGCAAGGAAGACGATCGAGGGGCGATACGCGAGTAGATGGATTCGAACTCCATGCGCCCGAGTGGACTCAAACCACCACCGGGAAAACTCCCCACAAGGCCTTCAACCTGAATCGGTTGGTGTAGATGCGTCTGTGGGCGTCCAGATCGTCCATTCTGTCCAGTTTCTGGACCCGTTGGGCAGATCTGGAGGGATGGATGTTCTCAAAAGTGTTCTCACGGATCGGGTGCGCTGAGACCCGTGGTGGTCCCTAGACGAGACGCTCGTGATGCCGGACGCACCTCGGCCAGCGCTATCGCGGATCGGTGTGGTAGGCGACCGAGCGATGGCGGATGGCGACAACGCGGACAGTGCTGTCGCTGCCGGAGAGATGGTAGATGATCCGGTAGGAGCCGACGCGCAACGAGTAGAGACCACGGAGTCTGCCACGCAGCGGATATCCAGCAAGTGGTTCGCGCTGTAGAAGGCCGAGCGCTTCCTCGACCGCGTCGATGAGCGGCCAGGCGAGGGAAAGCAGATCTGAACGCGCACGCCGTGCGAGAACCAGGCGTGCCACACGAGCCTCTATCTCAAAGGGCGCTTTGCGGCTAGCTCGCCGCGAAGATCCTCGAACTCGATCGTCTCGCCACGAGCGATCTCGTCGAGACCGGCTTGGATCGCGTCAAGTGTTGCGTTGTCGGAGAGGATCTCGGCCGTCTCCTCAAGCGCCTCGTACTCATCGATCGGCACCAATGCTGCCGCAGGCCTGCCATTGCGCGTTACCACGACGTGGTCGCGCCGATCGGCGACATCACTCAACAGCTGAGCCAGGTTGCTCCGAAACTCGCGCACAGGGATCGTCTTCGCCATGACGCTAGTGTACCAAATCGCGTACACTGACCGCTCGCTATGGGCCGTTTGACTCCGAACGATCGCATGCGCCCGAGTGGGCTCGAATCACCACGGGGAAAACTCCCCACAAGGCCCTCAACCTCATTCGCCCATGCCATATACGTCCGCCCGCGTCCAGATCGTCCGTTCTGTGCGGGTTTGCGGACGCATCGGACGTATCGGACAAAATGAATTGTGTCAGAGATGTGTCACGCGCAGCCGAGTTCGTGGGTTCCGGCCCAAGGCAAGCTCAGCGGTGCTCGCCGGAGAAACCGGCGTCTCCTCTTCACCCCTCCGTGGCGCTGGCGAGCAGCCGCTCGGCCCGCTCGACCACATGACCGGCGACGACTGAATCCGAGTTGAGCTGCCTGGCCGCATCCAGCACTACCGCCGCCGTTTCGGTGACGATCCGTCCGGCGCGTTTCGGGTCATGCCTCCACAATCGGGCCTCATCGACCAGGTCGGCGGTGGTGATGGCGTCCAGCTCGTAGCGGCCGCCGACGCTCATCGCACCCTGCCGTCTGAGTTTCGGCCAGACTACAGTTGGCACCGTGTCATACAGGGGCGCCAGCTCGATGTGCTCCGCGGTGGGATGCAGTAGAGCGATGTTCTTTCCGTGCGCGTCGGCGTTGCCTATCAGCACGGTGAACGTGGCGGCCGCCAGGAGCCGGTCGAGCTGCTCGCGCGGGTCCTGTGCGTAGCGGTCGAGTAGCCCGGCGGCCTCTTTCAGGGAGGGTCCGCCGGCGCTCTGGTACTTGCCGCGGTGCATGCCCGCTTCGGGGTCACGTGCGAGCGCCTGGCAGAGGTCCTCCTGGTGGATCCGCTCGACTGTCCCGTCCGCGAGTACCCGCCGGTCGAAGCGGGAGACGACCAGGCACGATTTCTCGCCGATCGTCTCGAGTTCAGCCTGAATGCTGGTGAGGCCGACGATTGCGGCGAGCTCGAGGCACTGCGCCTCTGCGTCCACGAGGCCCGGCCGTACAGGGTCGTCGACCTTCAGGATGTGGCTTGAGGGATAGCCG
>Ga0075522_10003302_pt1 | contig 11801 bp, 12 predicted proteins | sample NGEPerA_FD_74796 | JGI IMG/M metagenome (GOLD analysis project Ga0075522, IMG submission 74796) | Arctic peat soil microbial communities from the Barrow Environmental Observatory site, Barrow, Alaska, USA - NGEE PermafrostL2-A | ecosystem: Environmental > Terrestrial > Soil > Wetlands > Peat ... | reverse complement strand
ATATATTCGAAAGGGGACAGTAAAAATCTCCGTGGTCTCCAAAACCGGCAGGGAGGCAGTGGTCGCCATGTTGAAGCCCGGGGATTTTTTGGGAGAAGGCTCTCTGGCCGGGCAGGTGATGCGCATCGCAACGGCCACCGCCACCACTCCTGTAACGGTACTGGTGATTGAGCTGAAGGAAATGATTCGGGTGCTTCACACGGAACACACGTTCTCGAATCGCTTCATCTCCTACATGCTGGAACGAAACATCCGGATTGAAGAAGATCTGGTCGATCAGCTATTCAATTCCAGCGAGAAACGCCTGGCGCGCACGTTGCTGCTGCTCGCCCGTTATGGCAATCACGAAAAACCACAGTTCATTCTGCCCAAGATATCGCAAGAGACGTTGGCGGAAATAGTGGGCACCACACGGTCGCGAGTTAACTTTTTTATGAATAAATTCAAGACGTTGGGGTTCATCGATTACGAGGGCGGCTTACACGTGAACGATTCTTTACTGAGCGTGGTTCTGCACGATTAATTGCGTCTTTCGCACGGGCAATTAGGTTATCGCGCTACTAACGCCGCTGGAGAATTCAATTTGGGGCCCGTGGCGCCTGCATTGCGGCTGGCATCTACCGGTTTCTAACGTACCGGCCTGAAGGCGCTTTTTGCGGTGGATTCCTTGAAAGAGCGCTAAACTTCTGGAAGAGCGCACAGGCAGAGTGCCTGTGTTATTAAAATGCCTCAGAATCAATCATCAATCAATGTACACGTATTTCCGCGATCATCGCGTCTTCTTCCACGGCTAAAATCAAATCTTTGCGGACGTCCATCTCCCATCCGGGTTGAATGCGGACGCGCACGCCGAACGCTGATTCGCCAACAATGTGGCAGGGCATTGGGACCTTGCATTGGCGAATGATGACCACCAACACAACCTGTTTTCCAACCCACGCGGAATATACGGGTAAGAAATCACTGGAATTCTGTTGTTCTGCGATCATGGTTGGATGGCCCCCATTTCGTGGAAATTGAACTTCCCCGAAGCGAGGCTATTTGTAGCGCGAACGGAATCGAAATTCTGTTCAATTGGGAACATTTGCCGCCAAAATTCCGGTCGATTGGCCGGCAGGGGGATCGGAGGTGAATATCCGGCAAGGAATCAGGGTGTGGACGCGCTCGACGAGCCAGGCAGTAAGTTGGCGCGAATCAACGCCTCCGCTTGTTTCCAGACTTTCGGATCACATTCGATTTGGGTATGAGCCTCCACAAAAAAGCGGTCGAACCAGGGATACGCTTTGCAGTCATATGAACTTGTTTTGTAGTCAAAGTGAAAATTCCCGAGGATTTTCGTGCGTGTTGGATCAGCGGCCCGAATTGCGGGCTGTCCATGGATCATTCCATGTGATTGATAAAAATTGATGGCCTGGGCCACATTTGCGGGGATTACAGTATCGTTCTGATGAAATTTGGCGACGCTATCCACTTGAATTGTGAGCAGCACGGGGATGCCTTGCTTTCCGAGGGAGCGCGCGACGGCGACGGCTTCCGAGCCTCCCCAGCTATGGCCGTAAAGGATAATGCGCGCATTCTTTTTTTCGGCGGGTGTTAACGTTCCATCGTGATTCGTGTCTAGAAGGCTTAGTATTTTTGCCAGAGCTTTTTCTCCCCGTGAGTTCTCAAATGTCTCCACATCCACGCCAGTGGGATACGCTTTGCGCAAACTTGCCGCAAGCTGTATTTCGCTACGGATTAGACTGTCATGCTTGACGAAACCACCAACGAAACCCACGACGATGGCCGGCGGGATGATGCCGGGCGCGGTTGCAGGCTCAGAATGATTTCCGGCTGGGGACACCACTTGGCGAGCTTTTTGCGCGTAGGCGTTTTGTCCCAGCAGACGAATGATTATGAGGGTGACTATGAGGGGGAAAGCGGAAGTGCGACTCGCAGTCCTCAATCGAGAGTGCTGCCTGGGCAATTTTAGCACGGGAACGGATTATCCATGAAAACACGGATTCGAAATCGCTGGACATGGTTGCCCGAGTTGTCTTCGGACAATGTTTTGAGTTTTTCCGCAGCCTGTGAAGGCTGTCCTACTTACGGTTTCGGCTCATCAGGTTGCGAGCTAAGAGCCGACGCGGATATTGGAGAAGGAATGAAAAAGTCCAAACACATTAAGCAGCCACAAGACCACAACAATCACCACGACTGCATTTAAAATGGACTTGATCGTTCCCTGCATCGGAATAAAGCGGTTGATCAGCCAGAGCAGAACTCCAACTACAATCAGAACCATTACCAATTGAATTAAAGGCATGGAAACGTTTTCCCCTTTCTTTCTTGGCCGCAAATTCGGCCTTCCCTTGGCAATCGGCGCGGGCCGTATTGCTCCTTTATGGGTCATGCTAAGGAGCTGCAAGCCTTCGTGTCTGTTCACTAAGGAACATTGCCAACACGCGTGACTCTCTTTTAGTAGCACAGACTTCAGTCTGTGGATTTTGTTTTCAATTGAAAGCGATGTCGCGCCCATTAAAACGCGCAGCCTGTGGAGCCTGTGCTACTGGGTCGTGTGCTTAATTGAACAGACAAATCCTCCCCATCGCAATAAAAGCTATGTAGGCTTCTGCCGGCCGGAATCCGGCAGCGAGGTGAAGCACCCGATGGGTTGAGTGGTGCTCAAGAAATTAAGATAGTCATACAGCAGGAGAAGCGCCCGGGCTTCTGCATTGCGATGCAACGCTATTAGCCAAAATAGGAAGGGTGAGAAAACGGATTAAAGAGAACTTATGAAAAGGAGTATAAAATGAAGCGATCCAAAATTGTTGCAATTCTGTGTTCTTTTGTTTTGATGGCCTTGGCATTCGCCGTGAATGTCAAAGCCGATAATTTGGATAAAAAGACGGTCATCACGTTTAGCGAGTCGTTCGAAGTTCCGGGCGTGGAGGCTCAGATCCTCCCGGCCGGGACCTACGTGTTTAAGGTGTATGAATCCTTTGGCGACCTGAATATTGTCCAGATTTTTAACGCCGACGAAACCCACATCTTTACGACGGTCCTGGCAATCAACAATTACCGCTTGAAACCCACGGATAAAACAGTCCTGACGTTCAGGGAGCGCGGCGAAGGCCAGCCGGAAGCAATTAAAGCCTGGTTTTATCCGGGCAACGCATTCGGCCAGCAATTCGTCTACTCGAAAAAGCGCGCCACCGAGTTGGCAAAGCTTGAAAACGAACCCGTGGTTGCCAACCCCGCTGAAACGAATGCCGCGCCAACCGACGAATCCATTAAAAATACGAAACTCGAAGCGATCCAACCCACCGGCGATTCGACTGCCCTAAATTCCGTAGTGGACGCACCGCCGAAGGTCGAAGCTGTGGCCCTGGCAGCTAAACCCGTGCCAGCGCCCGCAGCGGCACCGGCCGCTACGCCCGCCGAGCCGATCCAAGTGGCCGAAGCATTACCCCACACAGCAAGTTCACTGCCCCTCGTTGGACTGATCGGGTTGCTTTCCATGTTCGCCGGCATTACGCTCGTGATCATTACCAAGCGGCTGGCCTAAATCTGAAAGAGCATGTGCGCGGGAAGCGGGAGCAGATGAATCGATCTGCTCTTGCGGGCGGGTTTGGACCTGGATACCGGGGTCCACCCGAATGCGTATGGATGCCCGGAGCATAGAGGTAGTTCACGATCATCGGGAATGCACATGAATCGACATTCGACTCGAATGGATTCGTCACTCTCGGTTCTTCTGCTATTCCTAATCCCTTGTGTTGCCCGGTCGCAACAGACTCTGCAGGCGGCGCCCGCCAATCATGCCGGGTTCGCAATTCGGTCGAGCGTGAGTTTAGTTGTCCTGGGTGCGACGGTGCGGGATGGCAAGGGATCTCCGGTTGCGGGACTCGTCAAGGATGATTTCGAGGTCTTGGAAGATAAGGTTCCGCAACAAATCGAATCCTTCAGCCACGAAGATGTGCCGGTGACCGTGGGTCTGGTGGTGGACAACAGCGGAAGCATGCGCCCAAAGCGTACGGATGTGATCGATGCGGCGCTGGCATTTGTGAGCTCCAGCAATCCGGAAGATCAGTTATTCGTCGTCAATTTTAACGAGCATGTTTCGATGGGGCTGCCCGGAAATGTGCAATTCACGGGCAACCAGCGGGAACTGCAAGCTGCCCTCGCCAGAAATAAGGCGGACGGTATGACGGCGCTGTACGACGCACTGGCCGCGGCGCTCGTTCAATTGAAAAAAGGGAAGTGGGAAAAGAAGGTGTTGATCGTGATCAGCGACGGTGGGGATAACGCCAGCGCGCACAGACTTCACCAAATTCGGGAGATGGTGAATCAGTCCAGCGCCATTCTCTATACGCTGGGCATATTTGACGAGGACGACGACGATCGAAACCCGCGCGTACTCAAACAATTGGCGAAAATTTCCGGGGGCGAGTCGTTCTTCCCGACATCGCTTCAGGAAATGCTGCCCGCTTGCGAGCAGATCGCGCGGGACATTCGCGAACAGTACACCATTTCCTACGCGCCGGCGAACCGGAAACCCGATGGAAAATATCGGACAATTGAATTGAAGGCGCGGAAATCGCCGGGCGGCGGACGATTGCGTGTGAGCACGCGCCCGGGATATGACGCCCCGGCTAGCCCCACACCTGTGAACAGCACAATGAGCGGACGGCCATGAATATTAAAATCAGGCGGAGGAATTTTACTTCGGCAAGAACTCGATTCGTGCTGCGATGGAGCAGGAACGTATTTCTGGGCGCCGGTATATTACTAGTGAGTTACGTTGGTTTAACTTTACTGGATGCTAAATTGTATCAAGCCCGCGAATTCCGGCACTTCCAGCAAGAAATAAAAGATTCGAAGCCCGCCGTTTCCGGGGAACCTGGGCTTCGGCAGACTGCTTTTCATCCGCCATCCGGGGGAGCGTTGGGGGAAATCGAGGTCACACGACTCGGCGTCAAGGCCATGATCCTGGAGGGCACGGATGAAGGAATTTTACGGCGCGCGGTTGGGCATATTCCGGGCACCGCCCTGCCGGGAACCTCCGGAAATGTGGGCATTGCGGGGCATCGAGATACATTTTTTCGGGCGCTGCGTAATGTCCGACAGGGCGACGAAATTACGGTATGGACTCTCAATGGTTCGGATCGTTATCGCGTGGACTCGATCGAAGTGGTTGGGCCCGAAGATATCGAGGTTCTGGATCCTTCCAGCGACAATATCCTGACACTCGTGACTTGCTACCCTTTCTATTTCGTGGGGCCCGCCCCGAGAAGATTCATTGTGCGCGCGGAGAGAGTTTCGTTTTGAAATTTTGCTGTCCATTGCGGGCAAACAAATTCTAGGAAATAGGGAAGTGAGCTAAGATCAAATGCGAGGTTGCGATCGGTCCAATGGATAGCTTCCGGGGTTTTTCCTTGAAAATAAAAGTGGTCGCCTCACTGGTGGCGCTTGTTTTGTTTTTAGGCTTGCCGGGCGAGGCCGCGGCGTATGCCGTGCTAGCGCATGAGGCGATCATTGACAGCGCTTGGGCGCCTACCTTGCGCCCACTGCTGTTAAAGCGTTTTCCCAATGCCACGCCTGAAGAACTGAAAGAAGCGCATGGCTATGCGTACGGCGGGGCCATTATCCAGGACATGGGATATTACCCGCACGGAAGTTTTTTCTTCAGCGACTTGACGCACTACGTGCGAAGCGGGGATTTTGTGCTGGCGCTTCTCCGCGACGCCAAGGATTTGGACGGTTACGCGTTTGCGCTCGGGGCGCTCTCCCACTATGCCGCGGACAATGAAGGCCACTCCATTGGCACGAACCGCGCAGTCCCCGTCCTCTATCCCAAATTAGAAAAAAAGTATGGGGACTCGGTTTCGTATGAAGAAAATCCGCTGGCGCACGTGAAGACGGAATTTGGATTCGACGTTCTGGAGGTTGCCCAAGGGCGCTATGCCCCCGATAGTTTCCACGATTTTATAGGGTTTGGAGTTTCTGTTCCGCTGCTGGAGCAAGCCTTCCAAGAAACATACGGATTGGATCTGAAAAGCGTTCTCTCGGACGAAGACAAGGCGCTCGGTTCTTATCGGTACGATGTTAGCCGGCTTCTGCCCAAAGCGACACGCGTTGCCTGGATCTTGAAAAAAGACGACATCATGCGGGATCAACCCGGCATAACGAGGAAGGTATTTCTTTACAATCTTTCCAAGGCGAGCTATCAAAGAAACTGGGGGAAGAAATATCAGCCGCCCACGTTTTGGGAGAACGTGCTCGCATTTATCATTCGGATTGTCCCCAAGATTGGACCGCTGAAAGTGCTGCAACTTCGGACGCCTACCCCGCAGACGGAACGCATGTTCGAGGCCAGCTTCAATGCAACGATGGATCGCTACCGCAAGCTTCTTGGCCAGGTGGAAAACGGATTGCCGGCGCTCCCGAATGACAATTTTGACACCGGGGGAGTGACTGGGCCGGGAAAATACCGGCTGAACGATGAGGCGCACGCCAAGTTGCTTGACAAGCTTGCGAAGCAAAACTTCAGCGGGGCTTCCCCGAAGCTTCGCGCCGACCTACTGGAATTCTATGGGCATCCGGACGCTCCGTACACGACCAGGGAGAAACACAAAGAATGGGCAAGAGTTCAAGCCGAATTGAAGCAGTTGAAGAGCGCGCCTCCGCCCGCGATAAGCGAAGGCACTGAGGATCCGTCCATATCAGCGGATTCTTCCCAGTAATTTTCTGTTCGCCGAAACGACAGTCTCATGCCTTCCCCCGATCAGTAAGGGGCGAGGATTGCAAAATAGGTTTTCTGATTCAACCGATTATGCCGCTGCGCCGCGACCAGTATCCTGCCGCCCGTTTTGCGTTTCAAACCATTGGTAAATGGCAAGCGCGCTTCCTCCAATGGAAACCACGATCAGCACGATCATGATATGGTCAAGCAATGGCGATTGGGCCTGCTGAATGATCCAGCGCCCGTAGTGAATCGCCAGCGCGCCTTCGATTGCGAAACGCACAAACCGCGCCGCGCCCACAAGAATCAAGAGTTTCACCCGTGGATAACGAAAAGCAGCCGCAGCCGCTACGATGGCCGTAAACGGAAAAGGCGGCGGCATGAGTGCGGCCACCGCCAGTGCCCACCCCGCCTGCTTCTGCACAAGTTCTCGAATATTGATTAACTTGCTGCTGGACACGAGCTTTCTTTGCCCACGTTCGCTCTTTCGGCTGATCCAGTCCGTAGCCAGGCATCCGATAAGCGATCCCAAAGTGGCCATCACCACGTAATACCCCACGCGCTCGTGATGCCGCGCGCTCAATGCCAGCACCAGCAAATCATTGCCCAGCGGCATCACGAGCGGCGAGGAATCAAAGGCACCCAGTGTCAGGACTCCCAATCCCCCTGCGCGAAACAACGCCCTGGCAATACTGTGGATGAGAAGATTCAAGTATTTATCCCTGCCAATTAGATGATGCGGCCAACCCCGCGGTCAAGAAGTTACCCCGTATTCCGGATTTTATCAGGAGTAATTGTACGGATAATGTAGTGTGGGCGGATTGTTTGTAAAAATGTCGGGAAGGTGGCCAAGCTCTCGACTCTGATCTGTCCGACGGAAGGCGGACGCTACAAAGTGGGACCGCGCACTCATAAGTGTTCGTTAGTGGACAGACGCGTGCGTCCCCAGCACCTAAGATTCTACTGTGGTAGAGCTACGATTCGTTGGAAGCCAGGAGAAAAAAATGTCGACTACAACGCCAGTGAAATGCGCGCACCCCGTTTGCTCCTGTATGACGACCTCGGGTAAGTATTGCAGCACCGAATGCGCGGCCATGGAAAAGACGCCGGATATCGATTGTGCATGCGGACACTCGGCCTGCAAAGGCAAAACGACTTAATTGAAGTACCTTCGATGAGCCACGAGTGGCCGAATCGCGGAGAGCGAATTACGAAATCACGCGGCCATTTGCCGTTTGGAAGTTATAAAAATTAGGAGACGAATTGGCGCATTAAACGGTGCGTTCGTGAATTTAAATTCAAGAAAATTATGGGTGTTGCCTTAATGACGGCCGATAAAGATCGGCAAGAGGAGATCACATGCGGGGCCTGATCTACAAGCGAGTCTCTCAATTACTGTTCTTAGCCATCTCTGTGTTGTTTGTTTCCGCGGCGTCTTTCGCGCAAATAGGCGTATCCGTTTCGATCGCGCCTCCGGAGCTGCCGGAATACGATCAGCCGATTTGTCCTGGCGACGGATACCTCTGGACGCCGGGGTACTGGGCATGGGATGGCGATTATTACTGGGTGCCCGGCACTTGGGTGGAACCTCCAGAGATAGGCTATCTGTGGACTCCGGGATATTGGGGTTGGGGCGGCAACGGATTTGAATTTTATAACGGATACTGGGGGCCGACCATCGGATTTTACGGAGGGATTAATTATGGATACGGTTATTACGGCCACGGGTATGAGGGCGGACGCTGGCAGGGCAATCATTTCTACTACAACACCACCGTAAATCATGTGGATGCGAGCGTAGTTCACAATGTGTACAACGACAGAGTCAATGTAAACGTAAACAGCCGCGTCAGCTACAATGGCGGGAACGGCGGCAGGAATGACCGCGCCAGCCCCCAGGAAGAAGCCGCGGCACACGAACGGCATGTTCCGCCTGTAGCCGCACAGCAGCAACATGCGTACAACGCCCGCGCGAACCCCCAGCAACACTTTGCCGCCAACCATGGCGCGCCCCCGGTGACCGCGACTTCTCGCGCCGATTTGGCGGCTCATCCAAAGGAATTGCCACCCGTGCAGCGCCCGGCACCGCCCAGCACGGGAAACCCCAAGCTGGACCAGAAATATCAGAAGCAGCAGGACAACGTCGTGGCGAAACAAAATCAGGATCGGCAAAAACTTCAGCAGAGGCAGGACAACCAACATCAGCAGTTGACCAGGGAGAACGCCCCTCCGCAGAGAATGCAACAGGTGGAGCAGCAACACCAGCAACAGACGCAGCAATTGCAGCAACGTCACATCCAGCAAACTCAGCAGATGCAGCAGAGACAGCAGCCGCAGCAGAGACAGCAGCCGCAGCAGAGACAGCAGCCGCAGCAGAGACAGCAGGCGCCTGCGAACAGGGATCAGCACCGATAGCAAAGGATCAACGAAGAAATACACTTGAATTTAAATTGGGGGAAGAAGTCATGTTGAAACGATTTTTAGTTGCCACTACCCTTGGGCTGTATTTGACGATAACGGCTTTCGCCTCAGACCAGGAAGATGATGTGAAGCGCACTCAAAAAGCCGCCCAGGTTTTCCACGAGATCATGAACACTCCGGATCAAGGTATTCCTCAGGATTTGCTGAGATCGACGAAATGCATCGCAATCATCCCAGGCGACGTAAAGTTCGCATTTGTATTCGGAGGCAGCTACGGCCGCGGGGTAGCAACTTGCCGCTCTTCGGCGGGTTGGAGCGCGCCAATGTTTATCGCGATTGACGGCGGCAGCGTGGGATATCAGATTGGGGGTTCTTCCACGGACATCGTGATGCTCTTCATGAACGATCACGCATTGCAAAGCCTGCTTGGGGATAAATTCAAACTCGGCGCCGACGCTTCGGTTGCAGCCGGGCCAGTTGGGCGTTCGGCGGATGCAGGAACCGACGTTAAAATGAATGCCGAAATTCTCTCCTACTCGCGCTCCAAGGGTCTTTTTGCGGGGGTTGCGCTCAACGGGGCTGTTGTGCAGGCCGATAAGAGTGGTGATAAATCCATGTACGGCCACGATGTGGATCGGCACGACATCCTGAGCGGCAAAGTAGCCGTTCCGGATTCGGCGCGAGCTCTGCTACGCGAAATTGATCGAAGCGTGGAAGCAGCGAAAGACAATAATTAGGTTTTTTAGCAGGCTACGGCAAAATAGGGGTTTTTCCGCAGCCTGTTGTGCCCTCGGCGTTGGAGCGGAGCCGCGAACCCTAAAGATCGAAATCGAGGCTCGCCATTCCAGAGTCGAGAGTCTAAATAGTACAAACCGGATTTCGTCGAAGAAGTTGGGGGCCTGCTCCTCACTACAGGCCCCCATCTCTTATTTTGAGACAACTTTCGGTTTAGGGAGCGGATGAATTCGGACAGGAACCTCGCTGGCCGGTATTTTGTAATGTGCGAGTGTTGAGCGTGAGCAATATGTTGCTTCGCGAGAAAAACAATGTGAGCGTTTCGGACCTGAAAATGGAGATTCCGATTGACCGCTGACACGAATGAGCACACAGCCATCGACCCTGACCATCAGCTCCCGGCCTACATTCCGGAACGTTACGGAAGTTTAGCGCGGATTGCAATCTGGGTTGCGGCGTTGCTGCTCCTGGCGATTGCCATTTTGTTGATTTACCGCCATTACGAGAGCGCCAAAGCAGCCGCCGCCAAACCTCGCATCGCTCCCGGAATCACGATTACCAGCACCACGGCTCAAAAAGGCAATATCGGTGTCTACCTCGATTCCATCGGTACGGTCACTCCTGTCTATACGGATTCGATTACCAGCCAGGTAAATGGAAAAGTTGACGCCGTGCATTTCGTCGAGGGCCAGCGAGTGAACAAAGGGGACCTGCTGATTGACATTGATTCAAGTCCGTACCGCGCATCGCTCCTGCAGGCGCAAGGGACTCTGCAGAAAGACGAGAACGTGCTGGCGCAGGCACAGATGGACGCACAACGATATCATGAGGCATGGGCGCGCAATGCAATTGCCAAGCAGATGCTGGATGATCAGGAAAAGCTTGTGTTGCAAGACCAGGGCACGGTCAAGAACGACCAGGGAACAGTGCAATTCAACCAGATTCAGGTGGATTATTGCCGGATCACATCTCCGATTGCCGGTGTGGTTGGCTTGCGGCTGGTGGACCCGGGGAACGTTGTGCAGGCCTCCGGAGCGGTAACGCTGGCGGTAATTACGCAGATCGAGCCCATCACGGTTGTGTTTACGATACCGGAAGACAGCCTGGGCCCGGTAGAAGCCCGGCTACGCAAAAAAGCGAAACTCACAATTGATGCTCTCGATCGCACTGCGCAGACGAAAATTGCCGGCGGGGTGCTCCTGGCGCTGGACAACCAGATTGATACGACAACCGGGACCGTAAAAGGTCGGGCACGCTTCGACAATAAAAACGATGCGCTTTTTCCGAACCAGTTCGTAAACACGCACCTGCTGGTGGATACGCTGCAGGGCGTAACATTGGTTCAGTCATCCGCAATCCAGCAAAATGGCCAGTCCTCATTCGTGTATGTGATTCAAAACAATATTGCCCATATCCGCGCCGTAAAACCGAGTGTTACCGACGGCGGCGTCACGCAGGTGAATGGCATCAACCCAGGAGACGTGGTCGCCAACAGCGGTTTCGATAAGTTGCAGGAAAACGCGGCAGTCGTCATTTCGGACAGGCCTGCCCCGGCAAACGCGAGTGGGGGCACTGCGAACGGGAACAGCGCCCCGTGAGTCCGTCCCGTCCATTCATCTTGCGGCCGGTGGCGACCTCATTGCTGATGGCTGCAATCCTCTTGGCCGGCATGGTTGGCTACACGCAACTGCCTGTCTCAGCGCTCCCGGAAGTCGATTATCCAACGATTCAGGTTCTCACGTTTTATCCGGGGGCAAGTCCGACCGTCGTTTCTACGACGGTAACCGCGCCGCTCGAGCGTCAATTCGGCCAACTTCAGGGATTAAGTCAGATGACCTCCACCAGCTCCGGTGGAACTTCCGTGATCGTGTTACAGTTCGATCTCAATCTAGCGATTGATGTGGCCGAGGAGGAAGTGCAG
>Ga0075522_10003301_pt1 | contig 11804 bp, 13 predicted proteins | sample NGEPerA_FD_74796 | JGI IMG/M metagenome (GOLD analysis project Ga0075522, IMG submission 74796) | Arctic peat soil microbial communities from the Barrow Environmental Observatory site, Barrow, Alaska, USA - NGEE PermafrostL2-A | ecosystem: Environmental > Terrestrial > Soil > Wetlands > Peat ... | reverse complement strand
GCGCCGGCGTGGTATTTCATTTGTTTGCCATGGCGGTCGCCCTCAGTTTGGGTGCCATCCTGCTCGGGGTCGCTGCCGACCGGCTGCGCAGGCGTGGTGTGGGACCAGAGGTACTCCTGGGGCTTGTTGCGGCTTTGTTTATCGCAACTCAGTTCGCACTGATCCTGCGCTTGCCCTTACCGTCATATTTGCAATGGGCGGTTGTGGCGGCGGTCGGCGCGGCCACCGTGCTCAGCTTTGCGATACTGGCCGAATATTTTCCGAAAGAGCTGGCCGGGCGGGCCAACGGCGCGCTGAATCTGTTCCACATTGCCGCGGCCTTCGTTGTGCAATACGCGACCGGCGTCGTGCTTCAGCATTGGACGCCTCAAACTGGACACTATCCCGAGATCGCCTATCAGACGGCCTTCGCTCTCAATCTCGCGCTTCAGGTCGCGGCATGGAGTTGGTTCATGTTTCCGCGAGTCAGAATCGATTCGCGACAGAAGCTCACGCTAGAGCCGTGCTCGAATTTAAGACCCGGAAGGGTTTGACCCGATACATAAAATCATACGCGACGATATACATACGAGACCGGAGCACTAGGAACTCCCATCAAGCGCCGGCATACCTGCAGGCCCGAATTGCTAACTGCCCTCTTATGGAAGGCGAAGCGGTTCATCGTCAAGCGACAAGATCAGTAAGTGCTCATGATCATCTGTTCGCATCTATTCTCTTGATGATGAATGCGATCGTGTTATCAAGCCGCTCCGGATCAGATTGGAGATCGAAGTGGCCAAGAAAGCAGCGAAGAAGAAAATCACCCGCAAGGAATATACAGCATCTGATATCAAACTATTGAAGATGCATTCGAAGGCCAGAACACCAATATCGAAACTAGCGAAGTTGCTGAAGCGTTCGGAGGGCTCATTGAGGCAGAAGGCCTTGAAGCTCGGAATCGGTCTCGGTCATCAACGGTAAAACTGGCGCGAGGTTTGTGACCGTTGCGACGGATTCGGGACTTTCAAGTCAGGTCAATCTCGTCATTCTGGATGGCGCCCACGACTTCCGGTCTACCCTTAACATCGGACCTGGGCGAAATTCGCGAGCAAGTCCGTTTGGTGCCAACGGAATTGCTGCCCTTCAAAATGCTCAGGACGGCAGGGCAACCACAGATGTCTCTCGAAAGGTGTTGGTAAGGACGGACTTCAAGGACCTGGGCAAACGGACGCTCAGACCGAGGGCTATCCGGCACAGTTTCAAGCTCCGCCATGGTAAGTAGATCCAGAACGGCGCCGAATGTTGTGTCACCGGTCCGCTGGACTACCTCAGCGCGAATCGGACGAGATGTAGAAGCCGTCCCTTGAAAGACCGGCCATCAATTTCACCGCTTCGCTACCTTGGAACGGAGTTGACGCGAAACATTCGATCGTTCTGAAATGAGACCATCCTTCTGGCGAGGGAAACGCTTCTGGATCGACGGTATACCCCAGTCTTAGTTGGTGGCGATAAATATGAACTCTGATCATGAAGTATCCTCTCTATTGAAAATAGCTTTCTAGCAGCAAATACGTGGTTCGGCATTTCAGAAAGCAGCAAATTAAAGCGCTTACTCACTAAGGCCTCGGGGGGCATACTGGCCTTTGGCCATCGAAAAATAGACGCTTTCCACAGCGTCGTTGAGTGACTTGGATGGGCTCTTGTCGCAGACTTTCCTAACTTCAGCGATAACTCCCTCTCCATCGGTGCGAGAGCCAACCGCTGAGTCCTGTGTATTGAATGTATTAAGACCGCTCCAGAATCCAAGAAGCCAGGATTCTCCAGCAAGCCGATTCTGCGGCGATGAGAGCCAAGTTGCGCAGCTAAGTCTTCCAATGCCAAACATGTAACGGCCCCGCGGGTCTTCAGCAGAGGCACTTGATACTGAAAGGCAAACCAGGAGACCTGCAAGGCGTAACGTCTTAGATTCGGCGTTCGTCACATGCACCACCCTATCGTTTTAGCGAACGTCTGGTTTGAACGTTCGGAGGCGGAGTCAAGCGCGGGTCGTCGGTAGCTAAACACATAAAACTCACTTCGGCCTTTGGAAAGTTGCCCATGACATATGGTGGTGCGGCCTCTTTCGAATCTGTGACGAGCAGAGCCCTATCCTGAGAGGCGCAAAATTGCCCCGCTTCGGTCAGTGCTTCCGCCTTTAGAGTTCCTGATCCGGAAAAACCAGTTGCAGCTTGCCGTGAAACCACGAAGGAGTTTGGCCCCGTGGGAGCTACTCCAGAATTAGCTGCGCAGCTGGCAAGAACAGCCGTCCCAACGACAACCAACACAATCCGCATGTACTTCCCCGATTTCAAATTCTTAGTACAGGTCATCGCTACGCAGTTCATCTGGCTCTGCCCTGTCTGGAAAATGCAGGCGATACGCCTCCCGTCGATTTACGAACCTGTTAGTTAAGGTGACGAATCCCTGGTCTTCTCCATTTGGTCGTTCGCCCTCGTACCCGTCCATCGCTTGAAGTGCACGGATAGCGTCATTGTGCCGGTGGCCGCTAACGACCTTTCCATCGGAGGCACGAACAGCGGCGCAGATAACTATCTCAAGCGGAACGGCGCGTGCATTCATGGCAAGCTTTTCTCGACAACGACAAAATACTGGATTCGCTCTCGCATGCCATCGATCAATCCGGCAACTGGTGTTCGGCGGTAACGATCAGCCTTCGCAATGAAGCCGGCGATTCTGTCGGCGCGACGCGAGTAGGCAATCCACCTCGCGTAGAAAAGTAGTTGTCTTCCCACAACAACGGCCGCGACCCAAACTAGCGGCCGCCATCCGCTGCGCTTCATCAGCCAGATGACCCATGTCCAGAAGGCAATCGAGAATATTAGCCCGAGCGTCACCATTGTGGCGTCCTCCATGGTTGCATCCAATACGGATGCTGCAGGCATTACAAGCCCCCGATGAGCGATGTTTGGTCGGTCTGGCCGGTACGCTACATCGCCTGCCCGGATCGCAGCTCTGCGGCCCATCTAGAGATGAGCGCTAAGCGCTCGCCGATCATTCGAGTCCGATCCACCCATCTCGGCATGAACCTGCGGGGTTCGTTGCGTCGTGCTTGCCGGGTTTGACTGGCGCCGGCTCGACGAGCGGGTCGAGGGTCTGTCGAACGAGATCGAAGCCATCGCGCGCCAGGATACCGGCTGCGAGCGGTTGATGAGCGGGCCCGGGATTGGGCCGATCATCTCCAGCGCGATGGTGGCCGCGATCGGCGCCGGGGATGTGTTCACGAAGGGGCGAGACTTTGCCGCCTAGCTGGGGCTCGTTCCCAAGCAGATATCGACCGGCGACCGTACCATCCTCGGCAAGATATCCAGGCGCGGCAATCGCTACCTGCGGTTTCTGTTCGTGCAGGCGGCGTGGATCGTGCTGATCAAGCCGACGGTCTGGGAGCGCCACGGGCTAAAGCCCTGGATCCAGGCGGCCAGGAAGCGGCTGCATCACAACGTGCTGGCGATCGCGCTCGCCAACAAGCTCGCCCGCATCGCCTAGAGCGTCCTGGCCCGTGGCCGGGCATTCGAGGCGCGGAAGATGGATCAGGCAGCGAACCAATCGCTTGATTCCTATTCCACGCCAACGGCAACAGGCCGAAAAAATGAGAGCCCACGATGATGTAACCAGATCAATACGCTTTTACCTGCCGAGGTCTGCGAGAGGATGAGACGAGATGGAGGTTCGGTCTTCCCAGCGCATGCGAACACTGGTGACCCAGATGGCCCGTTGAGGTCTGTCCGTTAACGAGATCGCACGCGCGCTGATATCCATGATGGCCCGGAGCAAATGCTCCAATCAAAGGCCGGATACATTGATGCAAGACCGCTCACCGCCAGCTCGGCAAAATCCACTTGCAACGCACGGCCGGACCATGCATCTGGGTCAAAATGCGAAATGCTCGCAAAGAGTAAATGTTTTCCGGGTTGGCTCCGATAACAGACCTTCGACGGCATGGCGCCCACGTCCGACCGAATCATAACCTGCAGTCGCCGTCCTTACGCCTGACGAGATGCGGCACTTGCTGTTGGGGCAGGCGACGCTTGATCCTCGGTCACGATGTCCGCGACCAAGATACTCTGGGGCCAAATTGTCGTCGTCTTTGCGATCGTGCTCGCCACCATGTGGGCGGCGACGCAGTGGGTGGCCTGGAAGCTCGGTTACCAACCGCAGCTTGGGCAGCCGTGGTTTGAAGTCCTGCCTGGCGTGCCGGTCTATCTCCCGCCCGCGTTCTTCTGGTGGTGGTACGCCTATGACGCGTATGCGCCTCAGGTTTTCGTTGAGGGTGCTTGCATCGCCGCGTCTGGAGGGTTCATCTCGATCGCGGTCGCTGTGGGGATGTCGGTATGGCGGGCGCGTGAAGCCAGGTCCGCCGCGACCTACGGTTCAGCCCGCTGGGCGACACGTCAGGAGATTCTTGCCGCGGGTCTCACCGCGCCTGACGGTGTCGTGCTCGGACGGTTCGAGCGTGACTATCTGCGGCATGATGGACCGGAACACGTGCTCTGTTTTGCACCGACCCGATCCGGGAAAGGAGTGGGACTGGTGGTACCGACGCTGTTGACCTGGCCGGGCAGCTGCGTCGTCCACGACATCAAGGGTGAGAACTGGACCCTGACCTCTGGCTTCCGAGCGAGGCATGGCCGCGTGTTGCTGTTTGATCCAACCAACCCGAAATCGGCCGCCTACAATCCGCTGCTTGAGGTCCGCCGCGGCGAATGGGAGGTGCGCGATGTCCAGAACGTTGCGGATGTGCTGGTCGACCCCGAGGGGTCGCTGGAACGGCGCAATCATTGGGAGAAGACCAGCCACGCACTTCTTGTCGGCGCCATTCTCCATGTCCTCTATGCCGAACCGCACAAAACGCTCGCCGGTGTTGCCGGCTTCCTGTCCGATCCAAAGCGACCGATCGAGGTGACGCTCCGGGCTATGATGACGACGGCGCACCTCGGTGAGGCCGGACCGCACCCTGTCATCGCCTCCGCGGCGCGGGAATTGCTCAACAAGAGCGAGAACGAGCGCTCCGGCGTGCTTTCCACGGCCATGTCGTTCCTGGGGCTCTATCGCGACCCCGTGGTTGCTGATGTCACCCATCATTGTGACTGGCGTATCCGCGATCTCGTTGAAGGCGACCGGCCCGCTACCCTCTATCTGGTCATACCGCCCTCCGACATCAGCCGGACCAAACCGCTGGTGCGCTTGATCCTCAACCAGATCGGCCGAAGGTTGACGGAGGATTTGCATGCAAAGGGGAGGCGCCACCGGCTGTTACTGATGCTCGACGAATTTCCAGCACTCGGCCGGCTTGACTTCTTCGAGTCCGCGCTGGCCTTCATGGCCGGCTATGGCCTCAAGAGTTTTCTGATCGCCCAGTCCCTCAACCAGATCGAGAAGGCCTATGGGCCGAACAACGCCATCCTCGACAACTGTCATGTCCGCGTGTCCTTTGCCACCAACGACGAGCGCACCGCCAAGCGTGTCTCGGATGCGCTGGGCACCGCGACCGAGATGCGAGCGATGAAGAACTACGCCGGCCACAGGCTTAGCCCATGGCTCGGTCATTTGATGGTCTCTCGGCAGGAAACGGCGCGACCGCTGCTCACGCCGGGCGAAATAATGCAGCTATCCCCCAGCGATGAATTGGTACTCGTTTCCGGTGTCCCACCGATCCGGGCCAGGAAGGCGCGATATTATGAAGACCCAAGGTTGACGGAGCGGGTGTTGCCGCCGCCGGCCGTAGGCAAAAGATCCGGGGTTGCGGCTTCGGACGATTGGAGCCGGTTGCCACCACCGGTTCTCAACCCTGGCCAGGAAGTCAGCTCGTCAGGAAGGACGCATATCAATGATCTCGCGAATGCTGGCATCCGGCGTCAGCCGGAGCTGCCCAAACACGAAGAGATCGTGCCGGCGCCAGTGAAGCCGACGCCGGAATTCACCTTCGCCGAAGAAGATCCCGATGATGACGCCTTGCGCGCCCGTGCCTTTCGCCAACAGGTCCGCAGTCTGGCGCGCCAGGCTGCAATGGATCGCGGCGACGGCATGGAATTCCCGGAGTAGGCGATGCGGACCAAGCATACCTTTCGCCTGCCACCGGATCTCGCTGGCCTACTCGCCGATTACGCCAATCGCAAGCGCGTGCCTCAGGCGCTGGTCGTCGAAACCGCGCTTTTATCCTATCTGTCGCCGGATAATTCCGAGCGCATGGAGGCGGCGCTTGGTCGCCGGCTCGATCGGTTGACGCGTCAAGTCGAGCGGCTGGAACGCCACGTCACCATTTCGAACGAAGCACTGGCGTTGTTTGTACGCTTCTGGCTCACGGCCACGCCACCATTGCCTGATACGACGCAGTCAGCCGCCCAGGCAAAGGGCCGCGAGCGATATGAAGGATTTCTCGAGGCGCTCGGCCGGCGGTTGGCGAAGGGACAGACCCTGGCCCAGGAAATTTCCGAGGACGTGATTCCAAAGGGGAGGCCGGATTATACCGACGGCTCTTGATGAGCGATTTCGCCGTTGTCAGGTCTTTCTGCGCCAGAGCACTACGCCTGATCTGATCTTGTTGCGCGATCATACGTCCTGCCTTTCTTAGTCGTCCCCGACATCACGCCAGCAATCGCTGGCCGCGCTGGGGACGGAAGTGGCAATTCATCATCTCAATCAGGAAGCGACCTCGCGCGGCGCGCGCATGCTGCGCACCGCGCTCGGGCCTGCCATCGCGCTTTGGCTCGAAGACCCCTCGGTTGTTGAGGTCATGCTCAACCCCGACGGCCGGCTCTGGATCGATCGGCTGGCGGGTGGACTCATTGATACTGGCGAGCGTCTATCGCCCAGCGATGGCGAACGCATTGTGCGGCTTGTCGCGCACCATGTCGGCGCCGAGGTGCATCCGGGTTCGCCGCGGGTATCGGCCGAATTGCCAGAGACCGGCGAGCGCTTCGAGGGATTGCTGCCGCCGGTGGTGGCGGCGCCGGCTTTCGCGATCCGCAAGCCCGCCGTCGCCGTGTTCACGCTCGACGACTATGTCGCCGCCGGCATCATGAAAGCAGGGCAGGCCGAGATCTTGCGTACGGCCGTCGCGGATCGCCGCAACATCCTTGTCGCTGGCGGCACTTCGACCGGCAAGACCACGCTTACCAACGCGCTATTGGCGGAAGTGGCAAAAACCACCGATCGCGTCGTGCTGATCGAGGATACCCGCGAGCTGCAGTGCAAAGCGCCAAATCTCGTGGCGCTTCGCACCAAGGACGGAGTCGCCTCGCTCTCCGATCTCGTTCGCTCCTCGCTGCGGCTGCGGCCGGACCGGATTCCGATCGGTGAAGTCAGAGGCGCCGAAGCGCTCGATCTCCTGAAGGCCTGGGGCACCGGTCATCCTGGCGGCGTCGGCACCATTCATGCCGGTTCCGCGCTCGGCGCGCTTCGCCGGATGGAGCAGCTGATCCAGGAAGCTGTTGTCACGGTCCCACGCGCCCTGATCGCCGAGACCATCCAATTCATCGCCGTTCTGGCAGGCCGCGGCTCCGATCGGCGGCTCGCGGAGCTTGCTTGTGTCGAGGGGCTTGGGTCCAACGGCGACTACGTCCTTCGCGCCGCGGGAGATCAGCCATGACGCGATTATCTTTCTACTTCCGTCGCCGCATGGGGTTGGTCGTTGCCGCCGGTGTTCAGATGCTGGTCTCCGGTTCTGCATGGGCGGCCGGCTCGAACATGCCCTGGGAGCAGCCGCTCAATCAGATCCTGCAATCGGTCGAAGGCCCCGTCGCCAAGATTCTGGCTGTCATCATTATCATCGTCACGGGTTTGTCGCTGGCGTTTGGCGACACGTCAGGAGGATTTCGCCGCCTGATCCAGATTGTGTTCGGCCTCTCCATCGCGTTCGCGGCGAGCTCGTTCTTCCTGTCGTTTTTTTCGTTTGGCGGTGGGGTGCTGGTGTGATGGATGCGACCGAACCGATCCTCGGCTTCACCGTGCCAGTGCACCGCGCGCTGACTGAACCGATCCTGCTGGGCGGCGCACCGCGCGCGGTCGCTATCCTAAACGGCACGCTGGCGGCGGCGCTCGGCCTCGGTCTGCGGCTGTGGCTCGCCGGTCTCTTGCTCGGGATTCTCGGTCAGGCCGCTGCGGTGTGGGCGGCCAAGCGTGACCCCCAATTCGTCGATGTCGTGCGCCGGCATCTGCGTATCTCCGGCTATCTGGGGGTTTGAGCCCATGATGAACCTCGCTGAATACCGGCGGTCGACGACACAGCTTGCTGACTTCCTGCCCTGGGCCGCTTTGGTCGACGAGGGCATCGTCCTCAACAAGGACGGCTCGTTTCAGCGTACCGCGAGGTTTCGAGGGCCAGATCTGGATTCCGCCGTGCCGGCGGAGCTGGTCGGCGTCGCCGGCCGGTTGAATAACGCGCTGCGCCGGCTCGGCTCGGGCTGGGCTGTATTTGTCGAAGCGCAGCGTCAACCCGCCAGCCAATATCCCGAAGGCCATTTCCCTGACGTGGCGTCGGCGCTGGTCGACGTCGAGCGCCGCGCTCAATTCGAGCAGGAGGGCGCGCATTACGAGTCCGCTTATTTCCTGACCTTTCTCTATTTGCCCCCGGCGGAAGAGACAGGGCGAGCCGAGCGTTTCCTCTACGAGGGCCGTGATCCCAACGGAGATGCCGACGCGCGCGAAATCCAGCGCGGATTCGTCGACCGCACCGAGCGCGTGCTTGGGCTCGTCGAGGGCTTTATGCCCGAACTCAAATGGCTCGATGACGAGGAAACGCTGACCTATCTGCATTCGACCGTATCGACCAAACGCCAGCGCGTCCGCGTACCCGAGATTCCGATGTATCTCGACGCCGTGCTGGCCGACCAGCCGCTGATTGGCGGCCTCGAGCCGATGCTTGGGAATTCGCACCTGCGGGTGCTGACAGTCGTCGGTTTCCCGACCGCCACGACCCCCGGGATCCTGGACGAGCTCAATCGGCTGGCCTTTGCCTACCGCTGGTCGACACGCGCGATCATGCTCGACAAGACCGATGCGACGAGGCTGCTGACTAAAATCCGGCGCCAATGGTTTGCCAAGCGCAAATCGGTCGCCGCGATCCTGAAGGAGGTGATGACCAGCGAAGCCTCGTCGCTGCTCGACACCGACGCCCACAACAAGGCGATGGATGCCGATGCGGCGTTGCAGGAACTCGGATCCGACGCGATCGGGCAGGCGTTCGTCACGGCGACCGTAACCGTGTGGGACGACGATATCAGCGTCGCCGATGAGAAGCTGCGCCTGGTCGAGAAGGTCATCCAGGGACGCGACTTCACCTGCATGACCGAAAGCGTCAATGCGGTGGAGGCCTGGCTCGGGTCGTTGCCCGGCCATGTCTACGCCAATGTCCGACAGCCGCCGGTCTCCACGCTCAATCTGGCGCACATGATCCCGTTGTCGGCGGTTTGGGCGGGCCCCGCGCGAGACGAGCATCTGGGCGCACCGGCATTGTTTTTCGCGCGAACGGAGGGAGCGACCCCGTTTCGATTTTCGCTGCATGTCGGCGATGTCGGCCATACCCTGGTGGTGGGTCCGACCGGCGCCGGCAAGTCAGTACTTCTGGCGCTGATGGCGCTGCAGTTTCGCCGTTATCCGGGAAGCCAGATTTTCGCATTCGATTTCGGCGGTTCGATCCGCGCGGCCGCGCTCGCCATGGGCGGCGACTGGCATGATCTCGGGGGCGCGCTGTCGGATGATGCAAGCGAGCCCGTCGCGCTCCAACCCCTGGCCTCAATCGATGACGCCGCGGAACGCGCCTGGGCGGCGGAATGGATCGCCAATATCCTCAGCCGCGAGACGATCGTCATCACGCCGGAGGCAAAGGACCATCTCTGGTCGGCTCTGATTTCGCTTGCGTCAGCACCGGTAGCCGAGCGCACGCTGACTGGCCTATCGGTGCTTTTGCAGTCGCAAACCTTGAAGCGCGCGCTTCAGCCCTATTGCCTCGGCGGACCCTATGGCCGGTTGCTGGATGCGGAAGCCGAGCGGTTGGGAGAAGCCGAAGTCGGGGCATTTGAGACCGAGGGCCTGATCGGCACCTCTGCCGCGCCTGCGGTGCTGGCCTATCTCTTTCATCGCATCGAGGGCCGGCTCGACGGCCGGCCGACATTGCTGATCGTCGATGAAGGCTGGCTCGCGCTCGACGACGAACGCTTTGCCGGCCAGCTGCGGGAATGGCTGAAGACATTGCGCAAGAAGAATGCGTCGGTGATCTTCGCCACGCAGTCGCTATCTGATATCGACGGCTCCGCGATCGCGCCCGCTATCATTGAGAGCTGTCCGACCCGGCTGTTCCTGCCGAACGAGCGCGCAATCGAGCCGCAGATCACGGCGATCTACCGTCGCTTCGGCCTGAACGACCGCCAGATCGAGATCCTCGCCCGCGCGACGCCGAAGCGGGACTACTACTGCCAGTCGCGGCGCGGCAATCGGCTATTTGAGCTCGGTCTCGGCGACATCGCGCTCGCCTTCACCGCGGCCTCCGCCAAGTCGGACCAGACTGCGATTGCTGAAATCCTCGGCGAGCATGGCCGTGAGGGTTTCGTCGCCGCATGGCTGAAGCACCGTGGCCTTGCCTGGGCCGCCGACATCATTCCCGTTTCTCCAGCCGAGGGAGAAAAATCATGAACGTTATCCGTCGTCTCGCGGCGGTGAGTGTCGCCGCGCTTGCAATCGGCTTCGCAACACCGCCATCTTCGGCGCAGGTCGTGGTGTTCGATCCAAACAATTATGCGCAGAACGTACTTACGGCCGCTCGCGCGCTGCAGCAGATCAACAATCAGATCACCTCGCTGCAAAATCAAGCGCAGATGCTGATCAACCAGGCGAGGAATCTTGCGAGCCTGCCATATTCGTCGCTCCAGCAGTTGCAAGCCTCGATCCAGCGCACCCAGCAGCTTCTGAACCAGGCGCAGCGTATTGCCTACGATGTGCAGCAAATCGATCATGCCTTCTCGACGACTTACGCCACAGCCTCAGCCGGAACAACAAATCAGGCCCTGATATCGAACGCGCAGGCGCGCTGGCAGACCTCGGTCGCGGCGTTGCAAGATGCGCTGCGGGTGCAGGCCGGCGTGGTCGGCAATCTCGAGACCAACCGTATCCAGACTGCGGCGCTGGTGACATCGAGCCAGTCGGCGACCGGCGCGCTGCAGGCAACCCAGGCCGGCAATCAGCTGGTCGCTCTGCAGGCCCAGCAACTCGCCGATTTGACCGCGACTGTCGCGGCGCAGGGGCGCGCTCAGAGTCTGGAAGCCGCACAGCGCGCGTCAGCACAGGATCAGGGCAGGGAGCAACTTCGGCGTTTCCTGACGCCAGGTGCCGGTTATCAGCCCACATCCGTTCAGATGTTTCACTGATGAAGCCGTATCTCGCACCTCGGCAGTTCGCGTGGGCCGCAGCAATCGCTTTTGGCGTGTTGATTGTCGCCGTGGCCGTGATCCATGGTCAACGCAGCGAGGACCCGGTGGTCTTGACGCCACTGGGGCAGGGCGAAGCGGACGCACTTGTTAGTGAGCTCGCGCGCTGCCGGACGATCACGCCTGATGATGCTGCGGTACTCGAAGCCTGTCGCCGCATATGGGCCGAGAACCGTCAGCATTTCTTTGCATCGACGAAATCGCCGCAGCCAACAACCACGTCGGCGCCCAATGCATCCACTCGGCCCGTGAAGAGCCAGAATCGTGGCCCGCCGTACGGAGTCGAACAGGGTGGGGCACGCTGATGGGTGGCACAGGGGTTGTCGACCGTTTTCTCGAGGTTTTTAC
>Ga0075522_10003298_pt1 | contig 11805 bp, 9 predicted proteins | sample NGEPerA_FD_74796 | JGI IMG/M metagenome (GOLD analysis project Ga0075522, IMG submission 74796) | Arctic peat soil microbial communities from the Barrow Environmental Observatory site, Barrow, Alaska, USA - NGEE PermafrostL2-A | ecosystem: Environmental > Terrestrial > Soil > Wetlands > Peat ... | reverse complement strand
GCGAGGTGGATCATGAGGTTGTCGCCCGGGCGGCAGAGCACGGTGACCGCGGTGCCTGAGACGGTGGCGCCGGGGTAGATCGGGCGCAGCCGGGGCAGGAACAGGCCGCTCCGCCCCTGCGCCTCGTGCACCGTGGCCGCCCCACCCGCCCCGAGCGCTGCGACCAGCGCCGGGTCGACGCGATCGTGGTTGCCCACCACCACGTTCCTGCCGGTCATGCGCGACCCCGCTGGCGCGCGTCCGCCGCCATCAGCGCCTCTCCCTGGTGGACGTAGCGGGTGGCGCCAACCGACCTGTAGAAGGAGAGAGCCCGCTCCAACTCGGAGTCGGCCTCCGCTCGCCGGTCCTGCTCGATGAGCGCCTCGGCGAGCCAGAGCCGGTCGCGGGCTTCCTCGGTGCGGGCTCCCATGGCGGCGCAGATGTCAGCGGCGCGACCCACGTCCCCCGCCGCGAACGCCTCTGCGGCGCGTACCCAGGGGACATCGGCCTGAAGAGGCAGGACGTCGATGAGCTCGCGCCCGCGGCCGAGCGCTGTCAGCGTCCAGGCGAGCAGTTGAAGGGAATCGGCCACCACGGCGGCCTCCACACTCCCGTCGCGCAGCAGCGCGAGGAGCTCGTCAGCGAGGTCGGCCGCGCGACGGCTGCTGCCGCTCTCACGGAGGACGTCCGCGGCCGCCGCCAGCGTGTAGTAGAGGATCTGCGGATCCTTGGCGACACGGGCGAGGGCCAGGGCCCGTTCGGTGTCGTCGATCGCTCCGGCGACATCGCCGCGAGCCAGGCGCAGGTTGGCCCGCAACAGGTAGCAGTCCGAGGCGAGGTAGTGAGGCGAGCCCGCTTCGACCTCGGCGATGAACTCCTCGATGAGCTCATCGGCCTCCTGCCAGTGCCCGCGCAGGTATTCGTCGCGCGCCGTCGTGCCTCGCAGCCAGCGCTCGTGCAGGTTCTGGCCGAAGCGGGATGCCACGGCCTGGGCATCCGACCGCACCGCCGTCGCCCGCTCCAGGTCCCCGCGCATCCAGAGGACCGAGGCCAGGTTCGCCCCAGCTCGAGCGATCTCGGCGGGCGCGTTGGCCCGCCCGGCGTCGGCCATCGCCTGCTCGAGGTCCTCGATACCGGTGGCGTCACCGCTGTGACACTTGGCGGCGCCGATGTTGTTCAGAGCGGCAGCGCGCACCTCGTCGAGCCCGAACAGCTCCGCCATCGCCATCGCCTCGCGGCCGACGCGGATCGCTTCCGCACTCTCCCCGGCGAGCATCAGGTAGCGCGAGGCGGCGCAGGTGACCGAAGCCCTGACGCGGCTGGGTGCACCCGCGTCAACGAGCTCCCGGGCACGGCCGAGGTGGTGTAGCGCCATGTCCGAGTCGCCGCGCAGCCAGCTGAGCTCGGTCAGAACCACCTCGGCCGTGGCGGCCGTCTCGCGGTCGCCGCCGGCGAGGAGGTCGGCGCTCGCCTCGGTCAACAGGTGCGGGTCAACGTCACCCGCGAGGTACCGGGAGCGTCCCATCTTCAACAGCAGGCGCGCTCGCTCCAAAGATCCCGGCGCGGACAGGTCCAGCGCAGACCCAAAGAATCCGCTCGCCGCGGCATAGGCGTTGAGGGAGTCGGCGCGGTCGCCGGCGTTGCTCAGCGCCTCGAGCGCTCGCTCTGCGAACGGAGCCTCCACGGCCTGCGCCGCCGCCCGGCGAAGTTCGAGCGCACTCAGGTAGTGGTGGGCAAGCATCTCGGCGTGGTCCTCGGTGCGGCCCAGCGAAGCGATCCATTCCGCCGCCAGCCGATGCTTGTCAGCCCGTTCCCCGCGCGGGATCTGGCCATAGGCGACGTCCCGAACCAACACGTGCAGGAAGACGTACTCGGCCTCGCCGGCCACCGACGAGCGGCGCACTCGCTGCACGAAATCCTTGCGCTCGAGCGAGTGGAGACGAAGCTCCACGACGTGGCGGTCGTCGCCGCCGGAGACCGCCCCGAGCCAGAACACCTTGCCCATCACGGCCGCGTCCTGGAGCAGCTGCTTCTCCTCGAGGGAAAGCGCGTCAAGGCGTGCCGCGATGATTCCCTGGACAGTCTCAGGAAGGGGTAGTTCCGCGGCGTCGCCGCGCTCGGCGAGCATGCGCACGTACTGCTCGGCGTACAGGGGGTTGCCGCCGGCCCGCGTCAGGAGGGACTGCTGGGTCTCGGCCGCCATCACGGGGCGGTCCATGAGGCTCGCGATCAGCTGCGCCGTCTCGTCGTCGGCGAGGGGCGCGAGCCACAGCGTGGTGGCGTGCCGTGTGCCCCCGGCCCAGCCGGGGCGGCGGTCGAAAAGTTCGGGCCGGGCATTGCACACGATCAGCATGGGCACGCCGCTGGCCCATTCGATGAGGTGCTCCACGAAGTCGATGAGGTTGTCGTCCGCCCAGTGCAGGTCCTCGAAGACGAGCACCAGGGGACAACTCTCGGCCAGCGCCTCGAAGAAACGGCGCCAGGCGGTGAACGCCTCGTCGCGACCATGGCCTCCGTTCCGGCCGACGCTGCCGAGGCCGGCCAGCGGGTGCAGGTGACCCTGGATCCATTGCGCCTCCGCGGTTTCGAGGGACAGGTCGTCGACCGCCGTCTGCAGCTTCCGCTGCGCCTGCTCGAGCGAATCGGTCTCGAGGATGCCGGCCTGCGCCTTGACCATCTCCCCGAGGGCCCAGAAGGTGACCCCTTCGCCGTAGGGCAGCGAGCGGCCCTGGCGCCATGACACGGCCCCCGTGGGATCCGCGTCGATGGCCGCGAAGAGCTCGGCGACCAGGCGGCTCTTGCCGATGCCCGGCACGCCCACGATGGTGACCAGTTGCGGGGAACGCTCCCGCCGCACCCGCGCCAGTGCGTCACTGAGCACGCCGAGCTGGTGACTGCGGCCCACCAGAGGCGCTCGGCTGCCCGGCGCGAGGTCGACACCGAACCGCGAGAGGGCCTCCACCGCCTCCCACGCCGGCACCGGCTCCGACTTGCCCTTGGCCGCCACGGGGGGAGCCGTCCTGTACGTGACCACGTGTGAGGTGGCCCGGTGGGTGACCTCGCCGACGAGGATGCCGTTGACGGGCGCCGCTGACTGAAGACGGGCGGTGGTGTTGACGACGTCCCCTGACGCCATTCCCTCGCCATGGCTTGGACGGGCGCCCAGGGCGACGAGCACCTCGCCGGTGTTCACCGCGATGCGCAGTTGCAGCCCGGCGTCCTCGGCCACGACCCAATCCCGGATGGCCAGCGCCGCGCGCACCGCCCGTTCGGGGTCGTCCTCGTGGGCCACGGGCGCCCCGAACAGGGCCATCACGGCGTCACCGATGAATTTCTCCACCGTGCCGCCGAATCTCTCGAGCTCGGATCGCAGCCGCGCGTAGTACGGGGAGAGCAGGGCCCGCACGTCCTCGGGGTCGAGGCGCTCCGAGCGCGACGTGAAGCCCACCAAGTCCGCAAAGAGCACCGTCACAACCTTCCGCTCCTCGCGAGACGCGGCCGTCTGCGCGTGCATGGGCGAGGCGCATTCGGAGCAGAACTTCGCGGCGGGCTGGTTCTCGTGTCCGCAGGCAGGACAGAGACTCATCGCGGCAAATGTACGCTGCTGGCGCGCCGCCCGGGGCGTGGAGGACACTGGCGCGGTGACCGCGCCGCCGCACCATCCCGCTCTGCGCGACGCGGCGCCGGCCGTGTTCTGGCTGGACGACCCCGCCGGGCCACCACCCCTGCCCCACCTGGCGGGAAACACGACGTGCGACCTGGCCGTGGTTGGCGCCGGATTCACCGGGCTCTGGTGTGCCTACCTCGCCAAGCAGCGCCAGCCGTCGCTTGACGTGGTCGTGGTGGAGGCGCGGCACACGGCCGCGGCCGCCTCCGGCCGCAACGGTGGTTTCTGTGACGCGAGCCTCACCCACGGCTTCGCGAACGGCCTCAGCCGCTTTCCTGCTGAACTGACCACTCTCGACCGCCTCGGCCTCGAGAACCTCGACGCCATCGAGGCCACGGTGCGCAAGCAGCGAATCAGCTGCGACATGGAGCGGACAGGGATGCTCGACGTCGCCGTCGAGCCCTGGCAGGCCGAGGAGGTCGCCGAGGCGGCGGCGGTGATGCGGGCGCACGGCTACGACGTGGACGCGCTCGACGCCGGCGCGGTTCGTGCCCAGGTGCGGTCGCCCACCTATGCGGGCGGACTGTGGATTCACGGGCGGACGGCCCTCCTGAACCCGGCCCGGCTGGCGTGGGGGCTGCGCCGCCTCTGCCTTGAAGCCGGCGTCCGCATTCACGAGGGAACAGCGGTCACTGGCGTCCAGGACTCGGGCGAGCGCGTGACGCTTCGCACCGCACACGGCGAGCTGGTGGCGTGGCGGGTGGCACTCGCCACCAACGCGGATCGGCCCCTGCTGGCGCGACTGCGGCCCTTCGTCCTGCCCGTCTACGACTATGTGCTGGTCACCGAGCCGCTCACCGCGGCGCAACTCGAGTCGGTCGGTTGGGCGAGCCGGCAGGGGGTCGGCGACAGCGGCAACCAGTTCCATTACTACCGCCTCACCGCCGACTCGCGGATCCTCTGGGGGGGATACGACGCCATCTACCACTACGGCAACCGCGTCGAGAGCCGGCTGGAGCAGCGCCCCCAGACCTTCGACAGGCTCGCCGGCCACTTCTTCACCACGTTCCCGCAGTTGGAGGGGGTGCGCTTCACGCACCGCTGGGGCGGCGCGATCGACACCTGCAGCCGGTTCTGTGCCTTCTGGGGGACCAGCCACGGAGGGCGGGTCGCCTATGTCCTGGGCCACACCGGGCTCGGCGTTGGCGCCTCGCGGTTCGGCGCCCTGGTGATGCTTGACCTGCTCGCCGGCAGGAGGACGGAGCGGACAGCGCTGCGTATGGTGCGCACCCGGCCGCTGCCGTTCCCTCCGGAGCCGCTCCGCTTCGCCGTCGTGCAGCTGACACGGTGGTCCCTGGATCGCGCGGACAGCCGCGCCGGCCGGCGCAACCTCTGGCTGCGCGCCCTCGATCGCGCCGGTCTCGGCTTCGACTCCTGACCGATGGCTGCAGGGGCGGAGCGCCACCGCGCGTCCTGCCCACCCGTCAGTCGTCTGACCTCGCCGCGCCGCCATGGCCGGGCATCGGGAAATGGGTGAGGTCGCTGTCCCAGTCCATGAGCGATGACGCCGCCGCGTAGGTGCTGCGGAGGAACTCGATGATGGCCCGGTGTGGATCGGCGGCGGCTCGAGCCACGTCGTAGGGCAGGATGAACTCCCCGGCGGGAGGGATCCACGCCGCTCCGGCCGGTGCGATCGTCACCTGCTCGATGCCCTCCGGCGGAGGGGAGGCATACGCGTAGAAGGCGGGGTAGGGAACGCGCTCGTCACCGGGCCACCATCCCGCGCAGATCTCCTCGGCGCCGCCACTGAAGCGCGCAATGACGCTCGCTCCAGGCGACGACGGCGCCCGGGCTCCGGAGAAACGGGTCAGGGCGAGGTCGAAGCTGCCCCAGAAGAACTGTACCGGGGTGGTCCGTCCGCGGAAGCCGGCTCGATGCTCCCTGAAGACGACGTCGACCATCGAGAGAACGCGGAAGAACGCGGCCGCATGCTCCTGGTCATAGACGTGGTGGGTGCGGTCCTCAGCGAACGGGATGGGATCGTCGACCTCGGTCGGGACGGCGGAGATGGCCACGTCGACGCCCAGTCGCCTCAGTGCGCTCATCACGTCGGCGTAGAAGTCGGCCACGGCGCCGGTGAGGGAACGGCGCTCGATGAGACCGTCGCTGCTGCGCAGAACCAGGACGTGGTCGATGAGGTCGAACTCCGCGTCGATGGTGCGCAGGTCCACCGGAATCGGCGAGGTGGTCAGGCCGCGCGCGGTCAGGTAGAGGGGAACGTTGGCCCACTCCGGCTCGAACGGACTCAGCGCCAGGCGCAGTTTCCCGATCACCTGGGTGTACATGTGAAGGGTGTCGCGCGTGTCCCGCCAGGGCACGTAGGGGAGCGCCGGCCACTCGTCCAATACCACACGGGGACTGTACGCCGCCCTGATCCTGGGTCAATCGGGCGGGCGACCGGGGAGCGCGCCGTGGGGGGACGATACGCGGGACCGAAGCAATACGCTGTGCAGGGTTGTGAGCTACCAGGATGATCCCGCGTGGAGCGCACCGGCCCCGCCGCCCGCGCCGTGGTCGCACCCGGCGCCCGGGTGGGCCCCGATGCCGGCCGGCGGTCTCCCGCCCGGCCCCGGTGAACCGGCGCCGCCCGCGCCGGGAACGGCGCCACCGAGGGGCCGCAACCGCGTTGCCGTGGTTGCGGCGGTGATCGTCACGCTGATCGTGGGAGCCGCCATCGGCTACCCGGTCGGGCTGCTCACCCGTGCCGGCCCGGCGAGCCAGTCGAACGCCACCTCGCCCACCTCAAACGCGCTGGGCTCGTCGGCATTCCCCGCCCGGGTCCTGTACCGGCAGGCGCTCGCGGCCACTCGGGCGGCGGTCGGGTTTCATTACGTGTCGGTCCCGAGAGGTGATCCGGTCAACCAGAGGACCGTGGGGGACGCGGGCGCAAGTGCTGGCGACCAGCTCATCACGCTCACCTCGAGCTACGGGAGCGAGCGGTTCACCCTGGTGCTGGCGAGCGGGGTGGTGTATTTCCAGGGCAACATTCCAGCTCTCGAGGACCAGCTCGGCGTCGCCGCGGTCAACGCCGCTGGTCTCGCCGCCAAGTGGGTTGCGGTGTCCAGCGCCGACGGGCCGTACAGCGTCATCGAGCCGGGAATCACCGTCGCCGACCAGGCTACCTGCATCGTGCTCGTTCCCACGTCCGCCGCGAGGATCACGACCGGCGATGGGAGGGCGGCGAACAGGATCGTCGGAACCGTTCCGGCGCAGCTACCGTGCACTGTCACAGCCACAGGTCACCTTGACGTCGCGACAGGCTCGCACCTGCCCATCTCCTATGTGTGGACGACGGGAGGCGCCAGCGCGGTGACCTACGCCACCACCTTCAGCGGGTGGGGCGCGGCCCCCGTCGCGACCGCTCCCGCAGGGGCCGTCGCGTGGTCCACCCTCGGGGCGACCCAACCGCCGGGCGGTTACGGGCGGGGCGGCGGCGCCACTCCCTCCCCCACCCTGCCCGCGTAACCCTGGCCCGTGCACAGACGGAGCAGGGGGTCCACGACGTCGGCTGAGAGCCAACCCTGCCGCCATTGACGAGCCCGTGGGCCAAGCGGGAGAATCGCCGCGGCAGTTCACGCGTACGGAGGGTTCGAGGTGTCTTGGAAGCTAGCCGGGTCCTACTTTGAGGCCTGCAACTGCAACGTCATCTGCCCCTGCACTGCGTCACTGGCGCTCGGCGCCACCAATGATCGCTGCAACGTCACCCTGGTCTTCCACATCGAGAACGGCGACGTCGAGGGGACGGACGTGAGTGGACTGACCGTGGCCGCAATCGCGGACACCCCGAAGGTGATGTCCGACGGCAACTGGCGACTCGGCGTGTTCATCGATGGGGCAGCCTCTGACGAGCAGGCTGAAAAGCTTGGGGGCGTCTTCTCGGGCGCCCTCGGCGGCCCGATGGCCGGACTGGGCCCGCTGGTGTCGGAGAACCTGGGTGTGCAGCGCGCGCCGATCGAGATCCACAACGACGGTCTGCGCCACTCGGTGCGCATCGGCGGCGCCGTCGACTTCGAGGTCGAGGACGTGGTGCCCTTCGGGGTGGAGACGGGTCAGCCGGCAAGACTCACCGGCATCTTTCACCCTGCCGCGACGGAGCTGAACGTGGCGCGGGCCACGCGGTCCGCGATCAACGCGTTCGGCATCGCGTATGACGCCAAGTCCGCGTTCTCGACGTCGAATTTCTCGTGGTCGGCGTAGACGCCGCGTCGGCGGCCCTCGTCACCGACAACTCCTCGTCCGGTGGGGTGACCTCCAATGTCCTGACGGCGACCCGCGCGCGCCTGGGGCTGGTCGCTCTTCTCCTGCTGCTGGCCGCGGTGGCGTGGTGGGCGACGGCGAATCAGATGGCCGGGATGGACGCCGGCCCCGGCACCGACCTGGGTGCTCTCGGCTGGTTCGCCGGGGCTTGGGTGGTGATGATGGCCGCGATGATGTTCCCGTCGGTCGCCCCGACCGTGGCGCTGTACGCTCGGATGACCCGCCGGCGCGGCATCCTTCGGCCGGTTCTGTTCACGGCTTCGTACCTGTTGGTGTGGTCGGCGGTCGGCGTGGTCGCGTACGGTGTGTTCGAGTTGGGCAGGGCGTGGTTCGGCTCCCACCTCGCGTGGGACGGCGGCGGCCGTTGGTTTGCCGCCGGTGTGCTCGCGGTGGCGGCGGCGTACGAGCTCACCCCGCTGAAGGACGTCTGCCTGGCCAAGTGTCGCAGCCCTCTCGGGTTCCTCCTGGGCTGCTGGACCGACGGCCGGGCGGGGGCTCTGGAGATGGGCGCCAGGCACGCCGCGTGGTGCGTGGGCTGTTGCTGGGCATTGATGGCCGCGCTCTTCGCGCTGGGCGTGATGAGCCTGGTGTGGATGGCCGTCGTCGCGGCACTGATCACGGCCGAGAAGACGCTCCCATGGCGGCGCACCGTGGTCTGGGGCACGACCGTGGCTCTGCTGACAATCGCGGTGTTGGTTGTGGTCGCGCCGCACTCGGTGCCTGGCCTTGTCGTGCCGGGGAGTGCCAACGGCCCGGTCGGCCCCATGCAGGTGATGCGCTGAGCCTCAGGCGGCGTAGCCGCGCATGAAGGCCTCGACGATCCGTTCCGCGAAGTCGAGGTCCAGGACCCCGCCGAACATCAGCCGGAAGTACACCGGGCCGACGAGCAACTCGGTCGCGACATCGACGTCGGCGTCCGGCCGGAGGTCGCCTCGTGCGATCCCTCGTTCGACCACGCGGGCGATCTCAGCTCGACGCGCTTGGACGACGGACGCCCGGAACGGGTCACCGAGGGACGGGTCGGTGGCGATCTGAGAGAGCAGCGCTCGAATGACCGGTCCGAAGTCCGTCTCCGTGACCGCCTTCATGGGATTCACGACGGCGGCCAGCAGTTCTTCGCGTGTGTTGTCCGAGTTCGGGACAGCGATGTGCGGAGACGCCAGCTGGGTCAACAGCTCCTGCGCCAGCTCCTGCTTCGACGCCCAGCGCCGGTAGATCGTCGCCTTGCCCACGCCCGCGCGTGCGGCCACGTGCTCGAGGCGCAGTGCGGCGAACCCCTCTGCCATCAGCAACTCACGCGCGGCGCTGAGGATGGCCTGGTGGGCGTGCTCACTCCGCGGCCGCCCGCCGCGGCTGCGCGCCGGGTCCAGCGGGCGGGTGGGGCTGCGGGTCGCGCTGCCGAAAGTCATCGCACTGCTATAATACGGAACGGTTCGTATTCTATGGTACTTCGGAGATCACACCCCAATGACAATGGACAATAGCCAAGCCGTCGCTCTCATCGAACGCGCCGAGCGCGAGACCCCCTTCTGCGACTGCGGCGAGCCCACCATCCCCGTGGCGCGCAGCCGTCAGGTCTGGCTCGAGTGCGCATCGCGACAGACGCTCCCCGACAGCATGCTGCGGCGTTTCCTGGCCGCCCTCGCCACCGCAAGCCACACACGCAGACTCATCCTCGACCTCGCGTAGGTTCTCGGCCAGGGCCTGCGGCGGGTCTTGTGTGTGCAGTCGGGTCTTGTGTGTGCAGTGAGGAAAGTGCAACGCTGAGCACGTGGAGCACCCCGTCGCGGACATCGTTCAGCGGCCGCCCCGGGTGTTCTCCATCGTGCTTGCGGGCGGCGAGGGAAAGCGCCTCTGGCCGCTGACCCAGGACCGCGCCAAGCCCGCGGTGCCCTTCGGCGGCGTGTACCGTCTCGTCGACTTCGCACTGAGCAACCTCGTCAACGGTGAGTACCGGCGCATCGCGGTGCTGACCCAGTACAAGAGCCACAGCCTCGACCGCCACATCAGCCAGACCTGGCGGCTGTCCCCCCAGCTCGGCAACTACGTCACCTCGGTCCCGGCGCAGATGCGTCGCGGCCGCCACTGGTTCTCGGGCTCTGGCGACGCCATCTACCAGAACTTCAACCTGCTGAGCGACGAGCATCCCGACTACGTGATCGTCTTCGGTGCCGATCACATCTATCACATGGACCCGCGCCAGATGGTGGCCCACCACATCGCGTCGGGCGCCGGCGTGACCGTCGCTGCGATTCGTGCTCCCCGTGCCCAGGCCAAGGAGTTCGGTGTCATCGAGGTTGACGGCGACCGCATCGTCGCCTTCCACGAGAAGTCGAGCGATCCGCCGACGCTGGCGGACGACCCGGAGAGCGTGTACGCCTCGATGGGCAACTACGTGTTCACGGCGAAGGTCCTCATCGACACGCTGACCGCGGACGCCGACGACGACACCAGCGCTCACGACCTCGGCGGCGACATCATCCCTACCCTCGTCGGTCGCGGTGAGGCGACGTTCTATGACTTCCAGCGCAACATCGTGCCCGGCGCTGTTGAAGCCGACCGCGGCTACTGGCGCGACGTCGGCACCTTGGACTCCTTCTACGACGCGCACATGGACCTTGTCTCGGTGCAGCCGATGTTCAACTTCTACAACCTCGAATGGCCGATCTACTCGTTCTACGGCCCGCTGCCACCGGCGAAGTTCGTCTTCGACGGCGACGGCCGCCGTGGCCAGGCGCTGGATTCCATCGTCAGCCCGGGCGTCATCGTGTCGGGTGGCACGGTGCGCCGCTCCGTGCTCTCGCCGGGGGTGCGCGTCGGCAACGGCGCCCTCGTTGAGGGGTGCGTGCTCATGGACGGAGTGGAGGTGGGCGATGGGGCCGTGGTGCGGCACGCCATCATCGACAAGCAGGTCGACATCCCCGCTGGCATGTCGATCGGGACCGACCCTGACTCAGATTCGGCGCGCTACACGGTATCCACGAACGGCGTCGTGGTCATCGGCAAGCGCGAGCCTCTCGGGGACCGGGGTTCATGAGAGTCGGGATCCTCACCCGCGAGTACCCGCCCGAGGTGTACGGCGGCGCCGGGGTCCACGTCGAGTACCTCACACGCGAGCTGGCGCGCCACGTCGAGGTCGCCGTGCACTGTTTCGGGTCCCCGCGCGACTCGCCTCTGGTGGCGGGGACGTACCAGCCGTGGGACGAGCTCGGCGATGCGGCGCTGGCGGTGATGTCGGTCGACCTCGCCATGGCCCAGCACCTCGGCGACACCGACCTCGTGCACTCCCACACGTGGTACGCGAACCTGGCCGGCCACCTTGCCAAGCTGCTGTGGGGCGTGCCGCACGTGTGCACGACCCACAGCCTTGAGCCGTTGCGACCGTGGAAGGCAGAGCAGCTGGGAGGTGGCTACGAGCTGTCCAAGTTCTGTGAGCGCACCGCCCTCGAAGGCGCGGACGCCGTGATCGCGGTGTCGGAGCAGATGCGCCGCGACGTCCTTCTCTGCTATCCGCGTGTGGATCCCGAGCGGGTCGTCGTGATCCACAACGGGATCGACCCGGACGAATACCGCCGCGATCGAGGCACCGATGTGCTGGATCGGCGCGGCATCGACCCCGCCCGGCCGCTGGTCGTCTTCGTGGGGAGGATCACGCGCCAGAAGGGCATCGTCCATCTCCTCGAAGCGGCACCGCGCATCGACCCCTCCGCTCAGCTGGTTCTCCTTGCCGGTGCGCCCGACACGGCGGAGATCGGCGCTGAGGTCCGCGGCCTGTACAACGCCGCACAGGAGCGCCACGGGAACATCGTCTGGATCGATGAGATGCTCCCGCGCCCGGAGGTGATCCAGGTCCTCAGCCATGCGACGGTGTTCGTCTGCCCGTCGATCTACGAGCCGTTCGG
>Ga0075522_10003294_pt1 | contig 11811 bp, 5 predicted proteins | sample NGEPerA_FD_74796 | JGI IMG/M metagenome (GOLD analysis project Ga0075522, IMG submission 74796) | Arctic peat soil microbial communities from the Barrow Environmental Observatory site, Barrow, Alaska, USA - NGEE PermafrostL2-A | ecosystem: Environmental > Terrestrial > Soil > Wetlands > Peat ... | reverse complement strand
CGGTGCGCCCATCTCGGTGTCATGCCAGACTTTCCCATCCGGCGAGGGGGCCGGCGGAATGCGCGTACCGAAGCATCTTGTGACTAGGTCGACGCGCTTCACGCCAGGATTGGTCCCAAGCGTTCGAAGGTGCTTGTAGATGACGGGGATGACATCCATCGCCTGCGGGCGTCCAAGCCTGCCCTGGTCGATGTCACGTAGCAGATCACGTGGGAATCGCGCTCAGCCTCCAGGGCTTTGATGATCTCATCCCGCGGTCTTCCCGCCATCGAAATCCTCCCGTTGACATTCTGTTGACATCAGCTGGTCGAAGGGGATACTCGCCCCGCTCGCCCACGCTGCAATCCCTGGTCAAGCTGCGTATCGGAGGGGGGACTTGAACTACGACGGCAACGGTGCCGGACGGTAGTGAAGAATCCGAATCGCCTGGTCAGGTCCGGTCCTGGCACTCCCCCGCTGCCAATCCATGGTGGCAAGTCCGGGCAAATCCGGGGCGTCCGGTGGAACTGTGGTGGAACGGGGATCTACCTGCCCTGACCCTGAGGCGGCATCAAGCCAGTGAATCTCCCAGGATCCCGTGCAGGCGGCACACCCTCGTGCGATCATGTCGTCAACCCGTTCTTACTGGGCCATCCCAATTGATAAGCACTCATCCCGGAGGGACAAGCCAAGATGGCAACTGCTGACCAGGTCAAGGCGCTGGTCCGCAGCCACGCAGACGGCGACGATGGGCACTTTTACGCCGTCGCCATGCAAGTCGCCGCACGTGCTGCCAAGGCCGGCCAATCACGATTTGCCCAAGAGCTGCGGGAGCTGGTCGATGCGGCCAAGGTGGCATCTCAACAAGGTGGTCGCCAGCTTCGACCTGTTCCGGTCACCCAACCTAGAGGTGATCTCGCAGGTCTTCTCGCCGTCTCGTATCCCGATCAGCGACTCGGCGACCTGGTTGTCGACGAGAATGTGCGCGCATCACTGGAGCGAGTGCTCGCCGAGCAGCGGCAACAAGACAGGCTGATGGAGTACGGATTCGAGCCGGTCCGGTCACTGCTCTTTGTCGGTCCGCCTGGTACTGGCAAGACCATGTCGGCGTCCGTTCTGGCCGGAGAGTTGCACCTCCCCCTGTTCCTCATCCGCCTGGAATCGGTGATTACGAAGTTCATGGGAGAGACGTCAGCCAAATTGCGTCTCATCTTCGACGCTGCCGAAGACACACGCGGCGTGTACTTCTTCGATGAGGTGGATGCACTCGCTGGTGATCGCTCCAGTGCAAACGACGTTGGGGAGATTCGGCGGGTTCTGAACTCGTTCCTTCAGTTCCTTGAGCAGCACCACTCGTCGAGCATCCTCGTTGCGGCAACCAACCATCCGCAGTTGCTGGACCGTGCGATCTTCCGTCGATTCGGTCTCGTCATCGACTACACGTTGCCGACTCAAGAGTTGGCCCGAGCCGTTGTTCGAAATCGTCTTGCCACGATCAATACCCGTGGACTCAATTGGAAGCGCATTGACCAGTCGACCGTCGGACTGAGTCATGCGGAACTTACCATCGCCTGCGAACAGGCCGCGAAACAGACGATCCTGGCCAAGGAGCCCCGAGTGACGACAGACCTGCTGCTCGCGGCGTTAGACGAACGTCGCCGCTCCAGCAAGGTCTGACCAAGATCCATGGCCCCTCGCGATCGATCGCATATCCTCGTCCGTCGACCGGCGGAAGCTGAGGAGTACACCTCCTACGCCGCTGGCCGAGGTTCACTGCGACCTCCGTCGCCAATCCGTGACGAACATGCCCGACGCCTGACCGACGAGGCACGTCGCGCAGAACTGCAAGGCCAAGCCCGTAGAGCAGCGACATCAGAGGAATTCGGAGTTCGCTCGGCGAGCGAAGGCATGCTCGTCACGTTCGAGAGTTGGCCTGGCTTCGAACTGGAGCTGAAATCGCTGGACCCGTTACGCGGCGCCACGCCTGAATTGCTTGCTGTCCACGACAGGGGTGTCGACGAAGACCGTGTCCAATTCGCAACGGTGTACGTGCCAGGTGGAGGCCTTGGCTATTTTCTGCAGCGCTTAGACCAGTACGCCACGCAAGACACGCGCACCGGGAAGCCCAAGAACGCCAACATGGTGGAGCGTGTCGCTGCTGTTCGCCTCGCGACAATCCGAGAGATCTGGACAGACGATCGAGAGGCATTCCCCGAGCCTCATGTGGTCACCTGGTGGGAGGTGTGGCTGCGACGCAGTGACGGCAACGAAATACAACGGTTCGAAGAGTTCGCACTCGCTGCTGAGATTGTGGTTGGAGCGCGTCGGCTCGTCTTCGACAACCGCGTCATCGTTCTCGTTCGTGCGACAGCTACCCAGTTGGCATCAGCGCTCAACGTCATCGACGACTTCGCCGAGTTGAGAGCAGCCCACGTCAACTCAGAGTTCTTTGTTGGGCTGACGCCAATGGAGCAAGCTGACTGGATCAACGACTTGGTTGATCGCACGGATCCTCCTCCGGATGAAGCTCCGGCTGCCTGCATCCTCGATACAGGCGTGAATCGTGGCCACCATCTCTTGGAGCACTCTCTCGCAGAGGACGATCTCCACACCTGCGACCCGAACTGGGGAGCGGCGGACCACGATGGGCACGGAACGCAAATGGCGGGAGTCACGCTGTATGGGGACTTGCGTGCCGCGCTGGAAGATGGACATCGGGTTCGGTTACGTCACCGCCTGGAGTCGGTCAAGATCCGACCGCCGGCAAACGACACAGACCCAACGTTGTACGGCGCAGTCACCGCCGAGGGCGTATCCCGCGCTGAGATCCAAGAACCGCATCGCAGTCGGAACTTCGCGATGGCCGTCACAACGACCCCGGATCGAACCCCCGGAACACCCACGTCATGGTCGGCTGCGGTGGATGCACTTGCGGCGGGACGGGCCTTCGATTCCGCCAATGGAGAACTGAAGTACATCGATGAGGCCAGCGTTGAGTCGCATCGGCTCTTCATCGTGTCTGCCGGAAACGTGAGGGATCTCACCGACACAACACTCACGTATCTGGACCGCTGCGACACGCTCCCCGTTGAGGACCCAGCCCAAGCGTGGAACGCCCTGACGGTGGGCGCGTACACGGACTTGGTCGAGGTCGGGGCCGAGGGGACGTCGCATGAGGGATGGACTGCAGTTGCACAACCCGGTGACTTGTCACCGTTCAGTCGAACCGGCGTCGGTTTTCAACGCCAGTGGCCCATTAAGCCGGACATCGTTCTCGAAGGCGGGAATGCGGCACTTTCACCGAACGGATCGGACGTGGACTGGCCCGAATCGATGCAGATTCTGACGACACGGTCCAACCCGCCGACGCTCACAACGATCAATGCTACGAGCGCTGCCACTGCTCTTGCGGCGCACATGGCCGCCACAATCGCGGCCGAATATCCGGGCTTCTGGCCCGAAACCGTGCGTGGCCTGCTCGTCCACGCGGCCGAATGGACACCACAAATGCGAGCCCAGATGGCTGCGGCCGGAACCAGCCGGCGACAGCGAGCTGCATTCATCCGCCGATACGGATTCGGTGTGCCGACCGCCGAACGTGCCCTCCGTAGCGCAACCGATGCCCTGACCCTCGTCGTCCAAGACACGATTCATCCGTTCCAGCGGGGCGCACTGCGAGAAATGCACCTCCATGACCTGCCATGGCCACGGGAAGAGCTGGCCGACCTCGGAGAAGTGTCTGTGAAGTTGCGCATCACCCTCTCGTATTTCATCGAGCCGAGCCCAACTCGCAGAAGTGGTCAATCCCGATATCGATATGCCTCTCACCAGCTCCGGTTCGACCTTCGAGAGCCAGACGAGGCCAATGACGACTTCCGCAAGAGGATCAACAAGAAGGCGAAGGCCGAAGAGGAAGACCGTCCCACTCGGAGCGGGGAACCCGATGGATGGTACGTGGGAAGCGAGACCCGAAATCGCGGTTCTTTGCACACCGATATCTGGGAGGGTACGGCAGCAGATCTTGCAGCTCGTGGGCTCATCGCAATCTATCCCGTCACTGGATGGTGGAAAGAATTGCAGGCCCGTGACCAAAGCCACCTGGGCGCCCGCTACGCGTTGCTCATTTCGATCGAGACACCGGTCGAGGAGGTTGACATCTGGACGCCGGTTGCCATAGAAGCTGGCATTCCCATCGTCATCGAGACGTAGGCGAGCACTACGCGGCGTGCCCACGTTCTGGGAAATTGGGGACGGATCAACCGGAAAGCTATCTGGCAGGCAAGCGCTGCTCAGCAGCGGCATTCTGCACCAACCTCGATCGCCTGGTGGGGCGGGCGAAGCCTGCGGTTCGGCTTCCCGCCGCGGTGATCTCAGGGGGCGACAACTGGAGGGGAATTATCTTCCCGAGGATTGAGGTGAGTGGTCCATCGTGGCCAAGGTGCCCGGGGAGCTTCGACGCTTCGGCCGCATCGTCCTCAGGCATCGTCGCCAGCAGGTCGCTCCGCTGAATCTCGCACTCGAAAGGCAGCGGGTGCTGCATGTCGATGCCCGACTACCCCAGCACCGCGGCGCCAGTCAGTCAGTCAGTCAGTCAGTCAGTCTTCGGGTCATAGTCGACGGCGATGTTGGAGCGGTAGATGTCGACGGCCGGCTGCATGCTGTCCAGGACGACATCGCGCACCGCAGCGTTCTGCATGTCGACGACCTTCATGTGCCCGTCGACCTCGGCCACTGCCTCGATACGGTGGAAGTACGTCCCAAAGCCAGCCGCAAAGCCCGCGAGCGCCTTTAGCTTGATGTCGGCGCCGTCTAGGTGGTGTCCATGGGGGTCGACGATGGACGCCATGATGTCGCCCTTCACGTCGTGGAAGAACACGAAGTCGGGATGCATGGAGTGCCAGTTGCCGTCTCCATCGCGATAGGCGATGCCGAGCGAGTCGACGGCGGAGTGCGAGGGATTGCGGTACCAGCCGCAGACGTTCGGCCGTGCGAGTTCGGCCTGCACGACCGTCCGCTCCCAGTTGTTCAACGATGTAAGCGGGAAGTTTCCGCCCTCGTCCGACATCAGGTGCCACGGAACCAGATCCGCCTGGACAACCTCGTCGCCTAGCGGGATCGAGAACCCTTCGATGCGCGTGCGCGGGCGGCGAAGAGTTCCCTTCTGCGGGTTGGTTGTCATCGCGCGGATGTCCTCGAATTCCTGCTGGCGTGCATCGGACAGTTCCTTAATCGCGACGCGGTGTTCGGCGAACAGCTTCTCGGTGAGTTCGATCGCCTCCCGATCGACCTTCTCTCGTACCTCCTTCACCGTCGCGAGCGCGGAGATCCGGACGTACGCCTCGCGCAGTCCGTCGTCGTCGGCATCCTCGTCGTCGGCACCAGCGACGTGATTGACGTATGACTGAGCGATATCGGCACCGAACGCTTTCTTGGCGAACTCGAAGCCCGAGCGGATGGCGCGGTCGTCGGCACGTTCGACGAACTCGCTGTAGGAGAGGCCATCCCTGCCGTAGCGGCCGGAGATCTCCTTGACGTGCACATCCCAGACTTCCTGGACGGCGGTCTCTAGCTGCTTCCCGTAAATCGTGGCATACCCGTCGAGGCGCCGGTGCAGGTCATCCTCGACCTCCTTCAGCGCTCCGGGCCTGACCCCGTCTGCCGACAGTGCTTGCGCTAGCGCAACGAGGCGCTTTATGGGTCGAGCGCCGCGCTGCGGCAACGTCTGGGTGGGGAGTTCCTCCCACAGCTCCCACACATCGGCAGGAACATTCGGATTCGGCGCGAGTTCCTTGCCGTCGAGGACAATTTTCTTCGAAGCACCAGGAACCTCGTCGAGCTCGCCGGTGAGGAACCGGACGACCTTCACCGCGGTGGTACGGTCGAAGAACGGCAAGATACAGTCGACGGCATTCAGCCGTTCATTGCCAGGAACGCGACGCGCGAGCGGACTGCGGACCATGCGTCCGAGAAGTTGTGTGATATGTGTGTTGTCCTTCGCCGGCCGGAACGAAACCAGCACCTCGGCGCGTGGGCAGTCCCAGCCGGTCGAAATTGCGTCCTTGGCGATCAGGACACGCACGCGGCTCTCTTCCTGCACGCGCTGCGGCTCGATCCAGTCGACCTTCCACGCTCCGAACTTCTGTGTCGTGTGGTCGCCGAGGACGTGCCGCACCTGGTCGGCCCGCAGCTCGGGGTACTCGGCAAAGATCGTGTCGAGGGCGATGCCGACCTCTTCCGGGTCCGGCGTGTTTGGCGTCTGGAGGACCAGCAGTGGCTGGACGCTCTCGAGCAGTCCCTGGGATTCCGAATATGCCACCCAGCGCTCGGTGGAGTCCTTGAGTTTGCGAGCGGCGCGACGTACGAGGACGGAGTCGAAGTTGCCGGCCTCGTCAGGAATGTCCAGGACGAGGGTGTCTTTAACTAGGCCGGACTCTTGGACCAGTCCCGGATCGACAAGCACGGATGGCAGCGCACGTCGGTTGCGTGTCGCCTCCGCCTCCCTCATCGCCGTCTCGAAGTGCTGGATGGTCGCCGAGATGCCCCATACGATCGGAATCGGTGGGCGCGCCTTCGTGCCGTTGACCAGGCGGCGCACGATCGTCGGCTTGTCAGACGTGGTCTTGGCGTTGAAGCCTCGATGTGCCTCGTCCAGCACCAGATACAGGGTCAGGTCGTCGGACTCGATGGTGTTGGCGAGCGTCTCCCAGAGCGTCCATCCCTGCATGTCAGGAGTGGAGAACGCCGACTGGCCGGCGCGTTCAGCGGCGCTCTCCACGTGCCCACGCACAAGCAGCGACTTCGCACTCAGCTTCTGCGTGTTTAGGAAGTACACCTTGCCGGGAGCGAGACGCGGTTTCGCGAAGGGGGGTTCGATGCGGACGAGATTGGTATAAGTGAACTTCTCGGACGCCTGCATCAAGCGGTTGCGGGTCTGCTCGTTCAGGCTTGGGTCGTCGGAGAACCAGAGCACCACTGCCCCGGGGTCAGGCTCGAAGTCGAATGACTCATTACCCCAGAACAGCGCTTCGATCGCGGCGGCCGCCATCACTGTCTTTCCCGCTCCAGTGGTGGCTGTGAGCGAGAAGGACGAAATCTCGTGCTTGTCGGGGTCCTTGTAATTGTGACGAGCACGCTTGAGGTTGGCGAGGACGTCGTCGACCGCTTGGGCTTGATACGGCAGCAGCGTAAACTTCACAGCGCACCACGCCCAGACTCGATCTCGAAGTTGCGCAAGTACGCCTCGTAAAGTCGGACGGGTTCCACGTGGTCAGGAAGCTCTTGCGAGACGGATTCGAATAGACGGTCCTCGTCGGTGACGACATATGCGATCGCGAAATCTTCGGTCATTGCGGCGACCGCCTTGAGGAAGTCCTCGGTATGGTCGAGATCGGCAAGGACGCCGTAAGTGTCGGCCACGTCCCAGCCGGCCGAGATGTTGTCGATGCGTCTGCCTCGAGACCCAGCGCGCATCCAAAGCAGAGGCGCGATCGTAGTGAACTCTCGGTTGCTCGCCACACGGAGCGGCGCTTCGTAGGTCAGCGTGAAGAATGCGACGTTCTCCTCGAACCCGTGGGCCATCGGGAACTCGTCCGTGAACTTGTAGTCTCCCTTCACCGGTTCGCCATCGAACGTCTTACCAGTGATCGCGGCTTCTAGGCGCGGCTTGGTTATGTACTCGCAGATCCCCCACTGCTCCCACTCAGGTGCACCGGGGCGGAGACCCTCTTCGCGCAACGCCCTCTGCTCATCGGCAGAGACCTCGTTGTTGGTAACGGAAATGCACTGACGTTGACGGCCGTCTTCATGATTCAAGCGCATCACCGCATGAGCCGTAGTTCCGGAGCCAGCGAAGAAGTCAAGGACAATGGCGTTCGGATTGTCCTTTAGGAAGAATCGAAGTGCGTCCTCGACAGCATAAAGGGATTTGGGGAATGGAAACCTGCGGTCGGGCATAAGTGCCTTGTTTACTTCGGTGCCTCCGCGCTGAGCGTCATGGGAAGGTCGATTCCAGTTGGTTGTAGGCATTACGACGCGTCCAGTGATGTAGTGAGCGATGATCGAACCGTCGGCAGCGCGTCCGGTCACCTCGACGTTGCCGTCTTCGATGTCCTGAATTATCCCGGCGGTCAGGTAAGAAATGACATATGGTTGAGGTTCTTCAGGTTTACGCTTTCCTACTCTGAGGTAACCCTTGGCGAGCCTGTCTCGGGCAGGTTCGACTGTGATTCCCCAGTTCAATTCGGTGCCATCCGGTCTCACTGGGAATACAGTTACACAACCTGGTCTCTCGGGAGCCTGATCTCGGGGCACGTCATGGTGCAGTGGCTCACCTATCGCATCGATGCGACCTGTGTCTGTTCGGACGTAGAACGGGTAAAACTGGCCAGGTCGTGTTCTCCGATGAGACGACAGGTCGCTGCGTCGAAGTGTGTCCCAAGTGACGCCTCTACGTTCCTCGAGACGCTGTTCCGGAATGACCTGAGCGCTTCCAATTCGGGCAAAGAATAAATATTCGTCGGTGCGTGAGAACTCGCTTGCACGTCCGGCGCCAGCGGGATTGATTATCGATGAAACCATCTGTATCGACGCTTCAGGAAATATCTGTTCGAGTAACAGTCCCAGTCGTAGGTATTCCTTCTCGTCGATAGTAACGATAAGAACGGAGTCGTTTGGATTGAGTAGCTCCTTTGCGAGCAACAAGCGACGCTCCATAAAGGCGAGCCATTTGGAGTGGCGGTACAGGTCGTCTCCTTCGACGTAATCGTTGTTGTACTTCCAGTCCTTCGCTCCCGTGTTGTACGGCGGATCGATGTAGATGGCGTCGACCTTGCTGCGATGCGTGAAGAGCAGCGTCTCGAGCGCGTGGTAGTTCTCGGCGTTGATGACGGTGTGGAACGGCTTTTCGCCGCCGCGCTCGACAGTGCCGGTAGAGACGAGGCCGGGGTAGATCGGGTCACGGAATTCGGCGACGACAACCAAGTCCTCGACTGCTGCATTGGTGGTTTCGACAGCGCCCTCGCCCTCCTCGACCACCGTGGTGCCGAGCAGCTCCAGCGACGCGGTGCCGGTAGCCCTGTCGATGCCAAGAACCTTCCACAGGCTCTCCTCGGGCTTCTCCGACGTCTCGCCACGCGGCTGCAGGGTGCGGACCTTGTCCCCCTTGCGCACCTTGCGACCGGGGAGCTCGACGGCCTCGGGGACGTGCCGCTCGAAGTTCAGGCCGAATGCTCGCCGATCGGCGAGCGCGGAGAACTCCCGCTCGAGGTCCTTGGCGAGTCCAGGCTCCTTCGCCCGGAGCTGGAACAGCAGATCGTTTAGCCGAGACACAATCCTCCTTCACATGGCACCGGCCGTAGCATCCCACGGCGTGGCGACACAATCCTGGAGCCCCGGTCCCCGGTAATTTCGGAGATCAGCGCAAGTCCGTGCACCAAGCCCGGATTCCTTGCCAAGATAGGTTGGTGATGTCTTATACCGCTGCCCAGGCCGAGGCGATCAAATGCCTCGATAAGCCGCTGCAAATCATCGCCTGTGCGGGTTCCGGCAAGACCCAGGTCATCTCCCAGAGGATCGCGGCGATCCTGGCTCAACCCGGCGTCGAGCCGCGCAATGTCATCGCGTTCACGTTCACCGAGAAGGCGGCCGCCGAACTCAAGGAACGTATCCTTTCGATCGTCGAGGGGGAGCTTGGGGATGTCCTCGGACTGGCCGAGATGTACGTCGGGACGATGCACGGCTACTGTTTAGGCCTGTTGCAGCGCCTCGTGCCGGAGAAGTTCAAATTCTCCGTCATGACTGACATTACGTCCCAGCTCTTCGTCGACCGCTACAGCAGTAAGTCAGGGCTGACATCTTGCCCCACAAGCGCCAAGCAAGGTGTCCTGCGGCGCTACCTCAACTCACGGCTCTACCTGCAGGTGCTTTCCGTCTTGCGCGAGGACACAATCGACTTCGACCAGGTCCCTGCTGGTGTAATCGAGTCGTTTGAGAAGTACATGGCCCTTATCGGCGAGAACTCTTTGTTCGACTACACGCAGATCATCCTCGGCGCGGTCGAGTACCTCGTGGGTGACCGGTATGAGAACGAGGACTACGAACGGGTCCAGGATCACATCAAGGAAGATATTAAGTACGTCGTCGTGGACGAGTACCAGGATGTCAATCCGCTGCAGGAACAGCTCGTACGAGGCTTGGTGCAGTTCGGAGCGAACCTGTGCGTAGTCGGCGACGACGACCAGACCATCTACCAATGGCGCGGCAGTCAAGTCTCAAACATCGTCACGTTCGAGCGCCGCTACGCCGGCGTCCAGCAGGTCACTCTGGACGACAACTTCAGATCGAGCCAGGGCGTAGTGGAACTGGGACGATCCGTAACAGAGCGCATCCCTGCGGGAGACCGGTTGCCCAAGGCGATGGTCGCCGCCGGCCATCAGGAGTGGGAACGCGGCGATCTGCTCGCGCTCACGTTTGACGATCCCAAGGCGGAAGGGACGTGGCTCGCCGACCGCATCGAGCAGCTCCACGGAGTCGCATTTCGGGACGGACCCGACTCCGAGCCGCGGGGGCTGTCGTGGTCAGACTGCGCGGTCCTCTTCCGATCGGTGGCGAAGGACTCCGGGCCGGTGGTCGAAGAGCTGCGTCGGCAGGGCATACCGTTCATCGTCAAGGGTCTGAACCGCCTGTTCGATAGCCCCGAGATCCAGGCGGTCGTCGGCATCTTCCGCTTCGTCGTCGGGGAGATCGACGCCAGCCTGCTAAAGGCGCTGTGGGAGAACGCCCTGTTGATTCCGGCTGGCGCTGACTGGAGTAAAGGGCTGAAGGTGCTGGAGCGCGGTCGCGACTTCGGCGCTGGCCATCGACATTCGGTCTACAACATCCAACGGCTCTACCTAGACTTCCTCGAGGAGCTCGACATGCGCGAGGACGCCCTGCCGGGCGACGCCACGCGCGGTGAGCTCGTCTTCTATCAGCTGGGCAAATTCAGCCAAGTGATCTCTGATTACGAGCAGATCTACTTTACGACCGAGCCGAAGGCGAAGTACGAAGGCTTCGCCAAGTGGCTCGAGCATCAGGCGCCCGGCTACTACGCCGACGCTGATTCCGATGTCGGCTACGCCACCCCGGATGCAGTCACGATCGCGACCGTCCACCAAGCGAAGGGGCTGCAGTGGCCGGCGGTATTCCTACCCGCGATGCGGAGGAACCGCTTCCCGTCTCGGGTCATGGGCGGCGTCACCTTGAGACACGTCATCCCCGACGAGGCGATCGACGACCCGGCCCGTTACCGGGGCACGGTCGAGGATGAGACCCGGCTGCTGTACGTGGCGGTGACCCGTGCCCAGAAGTACCTCTACGTGACGTTCGCTCCGATCGCGGACAACCAACAGCAGCGGACTCGCTCGGAGTTCTTTGACCACATCGCCTCACAGCTGTGGGTATCGACGACACCGGGTCTGATCAAGGGCGACCGACTGCCGCCGCACCCGCTCCAGGAGACGCCCAAGGTCACGCTGTCGTTCTCCGAGCTGAAGTACCTGTTCGAGTGCTCGTACCAGTTCAAGCTGCGCTTCCTCTACGGCTTCAACGCACCGATTCACGAGGCACTCGGCTACGGCAAGGGTCTACATGACGCCCTGTCAGAGATTCACAAGCGGGCACTCGAAGGGGACATCGTCACGAAAGATTCGGCCCCCGCGCTCATCGACCGGCACCTGAACGCACCATTCGCCTATCCCGCGTTGCGGGAGCAGCTGCGGTCGGCGGGCGTCAAAGCGCTCGAGCGCTACTTCGACAGGCACGGCAAGGAGATCGCCAATACGGAGTTCTCCGAAC
>Ga0075522_10003293_pt1 | contig 11813 bp, 16 predicted proteins | sample NGEPerA_FD_74796 | JGI IMG/M metagenome (GOLD analysis project Ga0075522, IMG submission 74796) | Arctic peat soil microbial communities from the Barrow Environmental Observatory site, Barrow, Alaska, USA - NGEE PermafrostL2-A | ecosystem: Environmental > Terrestrial > Soil > Wetlands > Peat ... | reverse complement strand
CGCCGCGCGCGCGGCGTTCTCCTGCTCCGCCATCTGCTTTTCCATGCGGGCCATCGTCGCGTCGTCCGGCTCGGCGATGTGCGGCGCGTGCAGCACCTGGATCTCACGCACCCGCAGCACCGCCTGATCGACCAACGCCTCGACGCGGCAGCGATCCTTGGCCGCCGTCCCGCGCGCCACCGTGTCCAGCAGGTCGCGGAACGCGTCGGCGGCCTCGCTGGCCGGACCGAACGACAGGCTCTGCGCCTTGAGGTTGGTGTTCTCGACCGCCAGCTCGAGGATCGTTTTGTCGAGCTGGCGGTACTCGATCCAGTGACCGACGAACCCGTCGTAGAGCCGCATCTCGTCCGGTAAGCCGATCCCGCGAAGCTGCTCGGCCAACTTGTCGGCCCCGGCCTGCACGGCCGCGGTGCTCTGCTCCGCCTCGTGCGCGAAGTCGATCGACGCCGCGTCGGTGTCGGCCATCACCGCGCGGTTCGAGGCGTCGACCGCGCGGCTGAACTGGATCCGCAGATCCGCCACCTGCAGCCGCGCCTCCGCCAGCCGCGCGAACATCGCCCGCGCGTCGGCGTGGCAACCGGCGGCGGCCAGCCCCAGCATGGCCGCCGCGATCGAGGCGCGCCCCGCGGAAGGTCCCAGACGAAGGCCGCGCGACGCGAACGAATTCATGGAGCGCATGGGGTGTGACGGTAGCACCGAGTCGGCTCCACCGATCGCGGTCATACCCTGCGCGGTGGCATGGCGCGGGTGGGGCCAGGCGGACCACCCGACGCACGCCAAGACGAAACATTTCCGTCGCCCGCGCGAAATCGAGAGCGCGTAGACTGCGCCGATGAGCACGCTTCATTTGATCGGAGGAGAAAAAGGCGGCGTCGGAAAATCGGTGGTCGCCCGCCTCTGCGCGCAGTACTGCATCGACCGCGCGCTGCCGTTCGCGGCCGTCGACGCCGACGGCTCGCACGGTGCGCTGCTCCGGTTCTATGGTGACTACACGCGCCCGGTGGACCTGACCCGCTTCGAGAGCGCCGACGAGGTTCTCTCGCTGGCCATCGACGAGCCGCGCCGCGTGCTGGTCGATCTCCCCGCGCAGAGCGACCGCCTGTTGACCGCCTGGATTCAGGAGGCCGGCATCCTGGATCTGGCCGCCGAGAGCGACGTGAAGGTGGTCTTCTGGCATGTCATCGACGACGGCAAGGACTCGGTCAAGACGCTCGAGCGCCTGCTCTCGCGCTACGAGGGGGCGGCCCGTTACTGCATCGTCAAGAACCTGGGGCGCGGCTCCGACTTCACACTGTTCGATCACTCCGAGACGCGCGCGCACGCCAGCCGCCTGGGCGCGGCGGTACTGGAGCTGCCCGAGCTGCACAGCGCGGCGATGCAAAAGATCGATCGGCTGGACACCAGTTTCTGGTCGGCCATGAACGTCACCCGTACCGGCCCCGACGCCTTCTCGCGCATGGAGCGCCAGCGCATCAAGGTCTGGCTCAACGCCGTCTACGATCAGATCGCCCGTCTCGGCGACCTGTTCTGAGCGCGGGGCGCGGCGGCCGCCCGGGCTGCCAGCGCTAGCGGCCGGCGTTCTCGAAACCGCGCGCGCTCGACACGCGGTCGCTGGCGGTTTTCCGGAATCTCGCCGCATCCGTCCCGCCGGCCTCGCCGCGACCCACGGCCACCCGGCGAACGCAGACGCCGGCCCCGCGGCCCCCGCCATCGTGCAGGCGAACCCTCACGCCCAGCAGGATGAGCGCGGGTACGAAGACGGCAACCAGGGCGACCACCAGCAGCACGATGGTCAAGTACCCGCAGGGCCCCGGAATGGCTCACCGGAGTGGGTCCAGGACGGTGGCGACGGTCATTCCTGACGCGACGCTGCGGGCGAAGCCCCGTCCGCTGCAGCGCCGTGTTGGACAGCGCACCCTGTGGTCATGCCCAGTTCTCCATGGATAGGCCGGGGACTTTCGAAAAATGTCGGACGTTGTTCGTGACGAGCGTACAGCGGAAGGCAACGGCGTGCGCTGCGATCAACACGTCGAACTCTCCAATGGGGGTCCCGCGTTCGGCAAGGATGCTCCCAATTCGTCCGAACTCAGCAGCGGCAGCTTCGTCGAACGACACGACCTCCACAGACGCAACAAACGCATCGATCAGCCCGTGCAGCTTCCGAGACCCCTTACGATCCGCACCGTACCGAAGCTCGGCGAGCGTGATCGTGCTGATACAAAGGTCGGACGGCAACTGCGCTTGCAGGCGCGCGCCGACCTGGCCTTGACCGCGGAGCGCGAAGCTCACGCTGTCGGTGTCGAGCAAGTACCTCACGCGCCCTCGAACGGATCCTTCCGTGAGCCCACACTGCGGGCCGGCGGTCTCGGAATGTCCTCCTTCCAGGCACCCAAACAGGCAAGAAATTCAGCGGGCCACTCGTTCACTGGTTCAAGGATGACCTGCTTGCCACATCGCCGGACGATCACCTCGTCCAGATCATCACTGAACCGGCACGATTTCGGAAGGCGTACCGCCTGACTTCCCCCGTTCTGGAAGATCTTCGCCCTCTCGGCCATGCTAAAAGTATATACGTAAATATATACTCGTCAAACGCCGAGCGCAGCGAGGCGGCCGTCCGTCTGAAACGGCGGGTTGGGCAGCGCGCCTCGGTCACTCAGGCGTCCAGGGCTCCAATACAGACTTCTTGATCTGTGCGGCGGCAGCGCGGCGGCAGTTCGCGATCCTGACGACAGACAGCGATTTCAAGCATTTCGCGAAGCTTCTGCCGATTCAGCTATACCCGCCTCGATCCTAGGATCCGGCTAACGATCTGCCGTTCAGCGGCGGGGACGTCGCCGGCCCGTCCGCTGCAACACCTTGTTAGCCGGCCCGTCGGCCGAGCCCGACTGGCTTCCGGTGAGGATAATCTTCTTGTCACCGAAGGACGCCACCAATTCAAGCTGCCCACCGAGGGCGGCGAGGTAACGGCGGAGCGTGGACACGAGGCACTCCTCGAAGTCCTCTCGACCCTCGAGCCGAGAGACGTCTGACTGGTCGATCGCCGACTCCGCAGCGACGTCGACCTGCGTCTTCCCTACCGCCTCACGAACGGCTCGGATCGTGAGATGTACCCCTCTTTGGGCGTGAAAACCACGTCCCAGTATGCGAACAGGCTCCGGCTCCGTGATGCTGCGACGTTTGGCTGCTGTACCCATCTCTAACCTCCGCTGCCGTAGACGGTGCGCTCGGTGGCGGTCGCGGTGCGCGCGCTGATGATTCGATCGCGCTGACCACGCCCGACATGAACGACGTAAACGAGACGTTTGCGAAGCGAAGTTCCTATGACCACCATGTTGCCCGTTCCCGTGCCGTCATCGAGTAGGCATTCGCGCGCTCAACGACCGCCACGGAAAACCAAACACCGCGACCACCGGTATCACGAGACGATCACCGTTGCCTACGCTCGGCTCATCGAAGAGTTCCGGCGGGTTGGGCAGCGCCTCCACCTGCATCGTGCTCAGTTGAGACAGCACATCTCATCCGAGTAGGCGCAGCCGCCCGGTAATGCCGTTCCGCCGCACGTGGCGTTTGCCCGGTACACACACAAACCTCCGGCGTCCGAGCAAGCGGCTAGCGTATCCCCGGGCGGAGGGCCACAGGGCGCCGCCTGACATTGACCTCCGCGGCAGATCGCGAAGCCGCTTTCGCACGGGCAGTTACAAATCGGGCCGGGAGGTCCGCTCACGACAGCCTGTGAAAGTGCCGTCATGTACCGCACCGCTGCGCCCTTGTTAATGGCAACCAGGTAACAGCCCGAGCAGTCGGTGACTGGACATTTGGCCACTTGGCCAACACTTACGCAATCCATGTCCACGACACACGACTGATCGTAGTCGGAAGCGAGGACCACGATACAACCGGATGCAGTCGAATCTGAAGCCGAATCCGCGCCGTCGCCGGACTCGGAGCCAATCGCCCCCCCGTCCGAGACCTGGAGCGGTGTCGCGGCACACGCCGCGATTCCGCTGGCGGCCATCGCGATCGCGAGGAGTTTACTTACACGCACGACTGCTCCGCACAGTTACGTTCTACGCCGCAAATACGTTGTCTGCCGGACGACCTGGTATTCAGCGGCGCCACGGTCGCGTTCGAGCGTACCACGGCCGTGAGGAGCAGCGGGCGCAGCTCGCGGCGTCGCGGCATGAGTTCACTTCCGAACGGAAGGGCGTGGCGTTGGGGTCTCTCCAACGACCTGGCGTTCAGCGGCGAGCGCGAAGCGCCGTCCGGTGCAACGCGTGGTTGGGAGGCGCAAATCTAGAAAAAGGCTCCATCAAGAAGCCCATACGGTCGGCGATCCCACTGGCGCTTGGTCAGACCGACTCGAGCCTTCAGCAGGACACCGTAGTCATGGTACACGGACGAGGGACTGGTCCACTCAGGTCGATAGAACGGCTCCACATAGAGGTAGGCCGCCGATACCTCGAATGGACGTGAGAAGGGCGTTGCCCAGCCCGCGGGGCCGTCACCAACGATTGGCAGGGGTAGTCCGACAAATAGATGGACCGCCTTCTTCCCCTCGGGAGAGCCGACTGCATCTCCTGCGCCGGCGGCAATCGTGACGACGACGTTCAGCCCGACCTCGCCATAGACACGATCCAAACCCGCGACGCCGATTGAAAAGTACGGCCCCGAAAAATCGGGAGAAATTGTCGCCTCGATCAACGCCCTGCCAGGGCGGGTGACGCCACCGCCAACAGACAATGCGAAGGGCCAAGGGTCCTCACGCGCCGCTGACGAGCCCCCTTCGCCGCCCCACGCTGAGGCTGGAGACGCGAGCAGGACAAGAATCAACGCCAACCGAGGTGGTGAAATCTTAGTCAGCGTCATGCCGCCGGCAGTCTGCCCAACGTCGTGGCGTTCAGCTGCGGGCCGAGCGCCAGGTTGCCGCGCGAGCGTACCACGGCCGCGAGGAGGTGCGGGCGCAGCCCGCGCCGTCGCGGCACGCGCCACCGTCGGGCGGATGGCGACGCCAGGCCCGGCAGCTGCAACGCCTGGTTAGACAGCTCTGACGCCGCTATACTGTAGTCATGTTGGAGTTCACCGCCGTCTACAAGAAGGTCGCCGAGGGCTACGTGGCCTACGTCGAGGAACTGCCCGGTGCCAACACTCAGGGTGACACGCTCGAGGAGGCTCGCGAGAACCTCAAGGAGGCCGTCGAGCTGGTTCTCGAATCGAATCGAGCTCTGGCGCGCGAGGGACGCGGGCAACGACGACCTCATCCGTGAACCGCTCAGGCTTGCGACCGGTTGAAGCGCCGCGAGCTCATTCGACACCTTCAAGCGAACGGCTGCGAGTTCCTTCGCGAAGGCGGCCGGCATTCGGTCTTCGTGAATCGGGGCCAACCGCAAGGTCTCGACCGTGCCCCGCCACTCCGAGGTCAAGGACTTCCTGGCCCTCAAGATCTGCCGCGACTTGGAGATCCCTCCGGCTGGCTAACAATTTGCCGTTAAGCGGCGGGGCGCGCAAGCGTCCCGTCCGTCTTCAACGGCGGGTTCGGCAGCGATTTTTCCAACCTGCGTCACGGGTACGACCTGCGAACGCCTTCGACATAGCCCATCGCCCACGCAGCATGAGGACTCCGGTGTCGAACGGTGCCGGCTTGGCTGAAGGGCAGGCTGTCTAGGTCGAGATCAACTTGCTCTCGCCGGGTCACGCCGTCGTTGAGGCCCCGATTGTAAGCGCAACCGGCACACCTATGTCGACCGTGTCCACCCTGATCGAGGGGGAGTTCCTCGAACAGATCCTCGTATCGATGCTGTTCCTCGCAATGATCCATCGGCGGCCTCCTTGAATGTCCTCGTTCACCCGTACACTACGGCCTTCGGAGGATCGCTTCAGCGGGATTTTGCAGAGCCGACAGAATGTTCTCGGAAATTTTCGCTATCAGCTTCTCGCCCCAGAATGGGTCCAAGACGTTGTAATAGATGACACGGATGTGCTGTACGTCGAAGGGAACGTCTTTCTCGTTCGACGACACCAACACAACCGGCTTCTGCAGGGCATGGGCAAGGCCCAACTCGTAGAACACGTTCGGGTTTCGGCCTGTGAGTTCTGCGACGAGGACCTTCGCCGCGTTGATCCCTGACCAGATTTGGTCGACGATTTTTCCGGTTGAGAACATGTCATCGTCGGCCCGGACGGCACGAAGCCCAGCTCTCTTGATCGCCGGCTCGTAGATCGTTTTGTAGTAGCCACCGATGGGCTCTGCAAAGGGCATCATGACAAAGCAGGCGTCGCCCGCCTCAACGTTGGCCGCCTTCTCAAGGCGTTTAAGCGTGCCAGCGGTATTGGCGTCGATCCCCGCGCCTGTTGATACATCCAGTACGCGGCGCTTCGTTCCCTGCGACTCGATAAGTTTCGCGTCATCGAGACTTTCAAAAAAGATGGTTTTGAACTCTTCCTGCTTTTCCTTCGGGATCGAGAAGGTGTCGAGGAGTGTGTTTCCAAAGAATGGCTCGTCCGGGATGTTCTCGCCCCGATAGTGCTTGTACACGTCGGAAAGCTTGGGAGCGTTCAGAACCGCCTGGCGGAGGCCTTCGAGTTCGTCGGCCTGGGTCTGCGGCCGCAAGACCTTCTTTGCGAGTTCAGTGAGTTCTACCGACCCTGGGCTTGGACGCGACAAGAACCCATATTTGATCGACGAGCTGAGTTCAACTCGGTACGGGCCGTGGTAGCCGACCCCCGCATATTTGGCAGACTCGGGCTCGGTGCATGGCTTCCCGGCGTTTTGATCGAGAATCGCCTGCGGGATTCGAAGAGCCTTTCGGACGGCGTGACGCGGATAGTCTGAGGCGCCCCCAGACTTTGCGCGGAGTTCCGCCTCCTTGGGGAGACGCGCGCGCCTTCCCTTCTGAGCCCGTTTCGGCCGGCCCTTGGCGACGGACTTGGCGTCGTCGCCCGCGTCTTCGTTGCTCTTGCCCTCGGCGTCCTTCATCTCACCTCCATCCTGTCCGCCGAACGATCTCGCGTTCAGTGGCGGCGCGCAAGCGTCGTCCGCTGCAACGCGCGGTTGGACGCGCCTCTGTCACAGAAGTCGCACCTGGCAGAACCTGAGCGTCTCGCCAAGCAGCTCACGCACGCGACGCGCGAGCCAGACACGTGGAAGACTGGTAGTTGTTGCGTCAAGAGGCACGACACTATCTTTTTCGCCCGCCGCTTTTGGCGCCGCTGTCATAAACACAGCATCCACGTCGTCTGGGATTCTTACGTGACCGGGTTCACGCAGGACTACGCGGTGCCGTCGAGGAATCGTTCCCCGATGTGTCAGGACATCTCTATATTGCAGGATATTCAAGAAATTTGGATCGTCAACAACCAACGCGATCAGCTTCGTCAACCCAACGCCGGGAAAGCTGCGCCTGAACCCATCCTTAACCTTGTCTCGGCGGATCCGGCTCAAGTCCTGATTGTTGGCGATCGGAAATGCACCAGGCGAGACGACGGCACCGATGTGGTATAGGCCGAACAGGAAGCACTCAACGCACGACACGGCGTTGAAGAAGAACCCAAACAGCGCCTCTTCCTGGACATAGCGGTCGCCGGTCACCGAGAAGGTCGAGGCGAAACGCTCATCCGCGAGAGCTGCCCCCCGGAAACGGTATTGGACGCCATTATGAGCGTTCGCCCAACCATCCCAGCCTGCCTTGTTTGGGTGTTTCCCCATGTGAGCACCCAACTGATCGTAGCCTGTCTTGTCGAAATCTTGCGGAACATCGTCTGATGCCATGTCGGTGTCCGTCCAACGATACCGGCGTTCAGCGACGAGGGCCCGCCAGAGCGAAGCGAGGAAGGGCGATCGTCTGCTGCAACGCCTTGTTAGCCAGCCCTCGCGGTCGCGGTGCCACGCGCACAATCTTGCGCAGTGCCGAGATTCCGATTGGCCGGCCACCCTCACGGTGAATCATTCGGTGGCAGTTCGAGCAAACCGGGACCAGGGCGTTTGGGCGGCTCCACCGCTTCCCGCCCTGCGCCAAGGGCGTCACGTGATGCAGTTCAATAAAATCCTCGCCCCTTGGACCGTAGATGGTTCCAAAAGAAAACCCGCAAGCAATGCAACACAGCGACCCCAGGCGGCCGCGCCAGTACAGCCGCGCGGCCGCGCGGAGCGGTCCGCTGCGTTCGCGCGCCAGATGCCTCTTCCAGGAGGACGCCCCTTCGGTTGCTCGGGTCAGGTCCGCCAGATCGCCCGCATCTTCGGGTGCGGCAGATCCCTTCTTGCGTATCTGACGGTGAATCAGAGCGAGGTCCCAAAACGTGAGCACGCGTGGCGTCTGGAGCGCCTGAGGTCTCCTCCGAGCAGGGACACTGAGGCCGTTTCCACTTTCGAACCGCAGGTCCGCCACTATCGACGTCAGGTCGACGATCGGCGTCCGATTCCGGATCGCTGACGTCCATACGCCGCCACGTCTCGCGACGTTTTCGTAGATCGCGATCAACCAGACGGCGAACTTCGGTGGTCGCACGGTGAGAAGGTAAAGGCGGTTCTGCGGATACTTCCGGAGGCGCTCAAGTGGCGGGTGGTTGGCGTCGTATCGCCGCCACGACAAGCGATCGCCCTCCACCTTGTCAGCGTCGAACTCCTCGAAGTCATCCTTTGTGACGATGGCGGTCATGCTGAGCACGTCCGATTGCCTCCTCGTCTGGCTAACGTTATCGCGTTCAGCGGCGGGGCGCAGCCCCGTCCGCTGCAACGCGTAGTTCGGCGGCGACGTTACGTTCCACCAGCGTTCTCCATGCGACTCCGAAGAAACGGAAGCCACTCCGCCCGCATCTGACGAACCGAACTACTTCCGCCATCGCCGAGATTTTCGAGCACACGCACGGAGTCGCGCAGGTCGACGAGCTCCGTACCCGGTTGCCGGAGTTCGACCGACAGACGCTCGAACAGCACCGTCAGGCTCACCAAGACGGACGCCTCGGCGGGATCGTCGCGGACAACGTGCGGCGCGCGAAGCAGGGTCAGTGCCTCCCGAGCGACATCGAGAGCCTCCACCGCACGGCCGTCTCGCTCGAGCTTCGTCGCTCGCCCGAACCGACCGCTCGCTCTTAGAGCTGTGAAATAGCTTCGCAGCATGGCCACCATCCGGTCCTGTTCCACCCCTGTCTGCCGAACTTTGTATTAACCCGCAGAGTCTCGCAGCCTAAACTTTTCGGCAAGCGGGGACGCGGAGCCGTTTGATGGCGGCGTTCAAAACCCGGTTGCAACGATTTCACGCGGTTCTGCGCTGCTGAGGCCGGCGCGAACCGGTGACGGGAGACTGACTCGGTCCGTCTAACGTCCGAAGAGGATCTGTGACCGCGCCTACGGCGGGCGGTCGAGGGGGCTTTGGACGCCGAGGGGGCCGCGGTGGAGGACGTGGGTGTAAATCATGGTCGTGCTCACGTCTTTGTGGCCGAGGAGCTGCTGGATGGTGCGGATATCGGAGCCGGATTCGAGCAGATGGGTGGCGAAGGAATGCCGTAGGGCGTGCGGGGTGACGGGTTTGGGGATCCCGGCGGCGATGGCGGCGCGACGAACGGCGCGTTGGATGACCGTCTCGTGAAGATGGTGGCGGCGGCGCTCCCCGGTCGCCCGGTCGTCGTAGTGGCGGGTCGCCGGGAATACCCACTGCCAGGGCCACTCGCCTGGCGCGGAGGGATATTTGAGGCGTAGGGCGTCGGGCAACTGGACGAAACCGGCCCCGGCGCGGAGGTCGACCTGGTGTTGATCGCGAACCTTGTCGAGGTGCGTTCGCAGCGCCGGCTGCAGTGATGCCGGAAGGAGCGTGACGCGGTCCTTGCGGCCTTTGCCGTCGCGCACAATTAGCTGTTGGCCCGCGAAGTCGACCTCTTTGACGCGCATTTGGAGGGCTTCGAGCAGGCGAAGGCCGGCGCCATAGATCAGCGAAGCACAGAGCCGCTCGACGCCTTCCATCTTCGAGAGGACGGCGACGATCTCGCCCCGACTGAGAACGACGGGGAGCCGCTCGGGGCGCTTCGCATGGACGACGTCCGCCAGCCAGGCGATCTCGCGGTTCAGGACCTTCTGATAGAGAAACAGCAGGGCAGCCAGCGCCTGGTTCTGGGTCGACGCGCTGACGTGCCGCTCGGTTGCGAGGGCGTTCAGGAAGCCGGTGATCTCGGGCTCACCCAGCTCATCGGGATGCCGTTTGCCGTTAAAAAGGATGAACCGGCGGATCCACGCGACGTAGCTCTCTCGGTACGCGGGCTGTAGTGACGAGTGCGGAGCATGCCGCGCACGCCATCGAGCAGTCGGGGCGCCGACGCTTGGGCGACGGTGGCCTGCGGGGCGGTCGTCTGGCCGATTACCGGACGCGAGATTGGAATCACGGCGGCCGGCGACAGGCCGACGCGGAATGACGGCTGTCGCATGGCAATCCTCTCTGCGAACGACGTGCCGGTCGATGCTTCGCCGGTTATGTGACGCTTCCACGGTTGCCTCCTGTCAGGCTCTGCCGGGCATGGGATACCGAGGCCATGCGCGTCATCGCTGGAAGGGTCACGGATGGCGTCGTGATTCCAGAGAATCACTGCGGTGACCCGTCCAGTTTCGTTGAGATGGTTCGCGCAAGAGAGATATTCTCGGCGCCGTCCACAAACACGACGAGGAACACCCACGGCCGCCGCCCCGACGACGATCGATGCGTATCTCGCCAAGGTGAAAGGACCCGAGCGCGTCGCGCTCGACCAGCTTCGCAAGACGATCCGGGCCGTCGTCCCCAAGGCGCAGGAGTGCATCAGCTACAAGATTCCGGCGTTTCGAGAGAGCCGGTACACTTCGGTCTCAATCGAGCGGGAGATCTCATGGCGCGACCCACGATGCGAGGCGGGCTCTTGTTGTTGGCGGCGATGGCGGTGGGCTGCGGGGGCAATTCTCGGAAGTCGCGCGCGCCGGACGCTGGCGGATGGACCACGGTGCCACCCGCGCACGACGCCGGCGCATCGGACCGGGCGGCCGTCGACGGCAAGACCTCGCACGACGCCAGCCCGGACGTCATGGCCCGCGACGCGCGCCCGGACAGCCAACCGGCGCACGACGCGGCATCCGACGCCAAAACGGCGCACGACGCCCGACCGGATGCCCTGCTGCTCGCCCCGATGGGAGGGAGCTGCGCGACGGGCGCGACCTGCGCCAGCGGATTTTGTGCGGATGGCGTGTGCTGCAACGTGGCCTGTGCCGGGGCCTGCGTCTCGTGCGCGGTAACGGGAAGGGTGGGTACCTGCTGGCCAATCGACGCCGGCGCTCCCGATCCGCACGCGACGTGCCTGGACCAAGGGGTGAAGACCTGCGGGCGAGACGGGACCTGCGACGGAGTCGGGGGCTGTGCGTTGTATCCCGCCCGATCCGCGTGCGCGCAGTCGTTTTGCACCGGCAACGTCTGGACGCCGCCCGCGACCTGTGATGGCGCCGGCGTTTGCGTGACCGGTCCGAGCCTCGTGTGCACGCCCTACGCTTGCGTGAACGGCGGATGCTACGCGGACTGCATCGGTCCCGACGCGTGTGCGGTGGGCGCATCCTGTGTCGACAGCAGTTGCAGGGGGACGGGCTCGCTCGATGGCCTCTGCAGCGTGAACGCCGAATGCCTCACCGACGTCTGCGCACAGGGTGTCTGCTGTGCGTCCACGTGCGACGGTGTCTGCTCGTCCTGCGCCTTGCCGGGGAGCCTGGGAACCTGCACGCCGGTGCCGGCCGGCCAACGACCCGACGGCTCCGTCTGCCCCTGAAACAGCGGCCTTCAGACCGGATCGGAAGCCGACTAACCCCATCCGGG
>Ga0075522_10003292_pt1 | contig 11814 bp, 11 predicted proteins | sample NGEPerA_FD_74796 | JGI IMG/M metagenome (GOLD analysis project Ga0075522, IMG submission 74796) | Arctic peat soil microbial communities from the Barrow Environmental Observatory site, Barrow, Alaska, USA - NGEE PermafrostL2-A | ecosystem: Environmental > Terrestrial > Soil > Wetlands > Peat ... | reverse complement strand
GCCGACGCCCTTCCACTCCCCGCGATCGAGCAGCTCGAGTGCGACGACGGGGTTGATCGCCGTCTGCCAGACGACGGCCTGACTGGCGTACTCGCGCATCGTCGTCTCATTGTCGACGACGTGGTAGAGGTAGGTCGAGCGCGGCTGCCCGTCCTTGCCCGTCCCCGTCACCCAGGTCCCGGCGCAGGTGCGCCCGCTCATCCGCTCGCCGAGCGTCCCCGGGTCGGGCAGCGCGGCGACGACCACGTCGCGGGGGGCCACAGGAACGCCCCGCACCGGTACCGGCTCGGTGGAGTCGAGGCCGAGCTTGTGGAGCGTGGAGAGCACGTCGATGAACTCCTGGCCGAGCCCGTACTTGAAGGTCACGCGCTCGCAGTCGACCCAGCGGGGGATCAGGACGACCTCCTCGTGCTCGACGTTCACGCACTCGACCGGGCCGATGCCCTCGGGGAACTCGAACACCTCGGGCTCGGAGAACGGCGGCGTGGTGTAGAAGCCGCGCCCCCGCTCCCACACGAGCGGCGGGTTCAGGCACTCCTCGATCGTCGTCCAGATCGAGAAGGTCGGCGCGAAGTCATAGCCCTCCACAACGAGGTCGGCGCCATCCCGCACCCCGACTTCCTCGATGCCCGAGAACAGCTCCTCGGCGGCGTAGCGGGCGAAGATGTCCGACAGGCCGGGCTCCACGCCGATCCCCACCAGCGCCAGCAGGCCGGCCTGCTCCCAGGCCTCGTTGCGAGCGAGCTGGTACTCGCCGAGCATCGTCCCGGGCAGCTCGTGGGGACGCTCCGGATGGGGATGGGAGAGCGTCATCGCCATGTCGAGGTAGGTGACGCGCGCCTCGAAGGCCGCGTCGAAGACCGGCTCGTTGAAGCGGGGGTCGCACGCGTTCAGCACCGCGTCGGGCCGCACGCGGGCGATCAGCTCGACCAGCTCGGCCTTGCTCGAGGCGTCGACGCGCTCGGCGCTGAAGCGGTCGGGCTCCCCCAGGCGCTCCGCGACCGCCTGGGCACGCTCCTGGGCGACGTCGGCCATCACCACCTCGGTGAAGCTGGGGCGCCGCTGGGCGATCGCGGCAAACGCCGCTCCGACGCCGCCGGCTCCTACGACGAGCACGCGCATGCTCCAAGTGTGACACGCCTCACGTATGCTGCCCCGACCGATGGCGAGCACGCTCATTGACAGGCCCTCGACCTCTCCCGTCGACCGGCCCAAGATCCGCTGGCCCGCCTCTCCCTCGCTTGGGCGCGCGGAGCTCCTCTGGGTGATCCTCGCGGGGATCCTCCTGGCGGTGGCGACGACCTGGCCGCTCGTGCTGCACATGCCGAGCCGGATCGCGCCGGACCTCGGTGACCCGGTGCGCACCGCCTGGCAGATCGCCTGGGTGGGACACGCGATGCTCCACGACCCGCTGCACCTGTTCGACGCGAACGCCTTCTACCCCCACCCGCTCAGCCTCGCGTTCTCGGACTCGCTGCTCGGGTACGGCCCGGCGGCGTTCTTCGGCCACGGCACGGTCGCGGCGCTCGTTCGCTACAACCTGCTGTTCCTCTGGGCCTGGTCGCTGTGCTTCGTCGGCGCCTATCTGCTCGGGCGCGAGCTCGGCCTCGGGCGGCTCGCCGGCGGCGCCGTCGGCGTGGCCTTCGCCTACGCGCCCTACCGCGTGACCGAGGCGGGTCATCTCCATGTGATCTCCAGCGGCGGGATCGCGCTCGCGCTGTTCCTGCTGCTCCGCGGCTACCGGCGTGGCTCGATCAAGCTCGTCCTCGCCGGCTGGCTCGTATCGGCCTGGCAGGTGAGCCTCGGGTTCACGCTCGGCCTGCAGTACAGCTACCTGATCGGGATCCTCGCGCTGGTGGCGCTGTGGTACTGGTGGCGTGCCGGCCGTCCGGCGCTCCCCCGCCGGCTGGTGGCCGTGACCTGCGCCGGCGTGGCGATCTTCGGGGTGGTGGCGATCTACCAGGCGCGGCCCTACCTGAAGGTCGCCAACGAGTACCCGACGGCCAAGCGCACGCTGAAGGAAGTCAAAACCTATTCCTCCGGGCCGGCGGCGCTGCTGTCGGCCTCCTCGGAGAACCGCGTGTGGGGCCCGATCACCGCCCCCGCTCGCGAACACGTGCACTCCAAGAACGAGGACGTCTTCTTCCCCGGCGGCCTGATCCTCGTGCTCGCGGTGACCGGGCTGGCGACGGGTCTGTACACGCGTCGATTACGCATCGGGCTGGCCGCGGGGATCCTCACCTGCTCGATCCTCGCGATGGGCCTCGGGCTCACCGGCGCCGGCTATCCCTACCGCCTGCTGTTCGACTACGCCCCCGGCTGGGACGGCGTGCGGGTGCCGGGCAGGGTCTTCACGACGGCGACGCTCTTCTACGCCCTGCTCGCCGGCGCCGGCGTCCAATGGCTGATGGGGCGGATCGGAGGGATTAGATTCCCGCCCACCCAACGCAACTCGCTGCGCGGCCTCCCCAATCTGCTCGGCGTGGTATTGCTGATCGGGCTCCTGGGAGAAGGAGCGGGGCATCTCGGCCACCCGGTCGTGCCGCAGCCGGCGAAGGCGGAGATCGGGCTGCCGGGGCCGCTGCTCGACCTGCCCACCGACGGCGCCGCGGACCGCGTGTGGCAGTACTTCTCGACCGACGGCTTCTACAAGATCCCGGTCGGCAACAGCACCTTCGACATCCCCCAGATCGACGACCTGCGCGGTGGCATGAGCGGCTTCCCCGACAAGGCCAGCATCGAGAAGCTGCGCCACTACGGAATCCGCACGGTGGTTCTGCACCTGAAGCTGCCAAAGCTGCCGGGAATCGTCGGCTACGCGCTCGCCGAGCCGCCGAACGTCTATGCGGCGGCCGCCAAACCGGTCGCCGGCCTGGGCGTCAAGCGACGCCAGGCCGGCTCGCTCGTGATCTATGAAATCGGTCCCGGTCCCGCCGCCCTACACGGACACGATTGATGTTCACCAAGAAGCGCCTCGCGCTGATCGCGATCCTGCTCGTCGGGGTGTCCTACGCGACGATGATCCAGAGCTTCTCCTGGAATCAGGCCTCCCACTACGACCTGATCCGCTCGCTCGACAAAGACGGCACGACGATCGACGCCTACGCCGCGAACACCGGCGACAAGGTCAAATACAAGGGCCATACCTATTCTGCGCGCGCGCCCGGCCTGGCGCTGTTCGCGCTGCCGTTCTACGACGCGCTGAACCTCGTGGGCGCCGAATCGTGGACGGACGCACACGTGGCGCCGCCGAATCACCCGGGCGACGAGATGGTCTACCTGATCGGGTTGTGGGGCAACGTGCTGCCGGGCCTCCTCCTGCTGCTGCTCGTATGGCGCATGGCCGAGCGCTTCGCACCCGGCTACGGCGCCGCGACGGCGGTCACGCTCGGCCTCGGCACGATGGTGCTGCCGCTCTCGACGCTCCTGTTCAGTCACGTCTTCACGGCGTTCCTCGGCTTCGGGGCGTTCGCGCTGATGTTGCGCGAGCGCGACGGGCCTCCCAGCATGGCGCTCCTGGGGCTCGCCGGGTTGGCGATGGGCTATGCGGTCGCCTCGGAGTACCCGCTGTTCTTCGTCTCGCTCGTGCTCGGCCTGTACCTGCTCTCGCGCCGCGACGCGCTCACGGCGCCCTTGATCGCCGGACGCGCGGGGGCCTACATCCTCGGCGGCGTCGTGGGGATCGTGCCGCTGCTGCTCTACAACCACTATGCCTTCCACTCCTGGACGCACCTCGCCTACTCCGACGTGCCGCGCCAGCAGAAAGGCTTCTTCGGGATCGGCGCGCCGAGCCTGAAGGTCCTCTCCACGCTGCTGTTCGATTCGCGCGGCCTGCTCACGATCTCCCCCGTGCTGATCATGGGCGCAATCGGCGCCGTCATGCTCTATCGCCGCGGCAAACGCGCCGAGGCGCTGACGATCGGGGGCATCTGCCTCTGCTACGTGGGCTACAACTCCGGCTACTACCTGCCCTTCGGCGGCGGCTTCATGGGGCCGCGCTTCCTGACCACGATGCTGCCGTTCCTGGCGGTCCCGCTGGGGATCGCCTTCAAGCGCTTCCCGGGCCCCACGATCGCCCTCGCGGCGGTCTCGATCACAACGACGGTGATCGCGACGATCACCCACCCGCTCGTCGGCTATGAGACCGAGACCGTGGTCTGGGCGCGGTATCTGCGCCAGGGCTTCTTCCAGCCGACGATCGCCACCGCCTACGGGCTGGGACGCGGCTGGGGCGGGATCTGGCCGTTCCTGCTCGCCGCCGGCGGCGCGGTCGTCTTGGCGGCGTGGGTCACGCCGCGACTGCGCCTGTCGATCTCGGCGCCCGGGGTGGGTCTGGCCTGCCTGGCCGCGTGGGCGCTGTTCGCGGCGCTCGGCCCGACGGTGCTCGGGATCGACCACGCGGGCCTGGAATCGATCGTCAAGGCCGGGGACCACACGGCGCTGAGCACCGCCGCGCACCCGAGCTTCAGCTCCTATCCGCTGAAGACACTCGTGCCGATCGCCGCCGTCGCGGGCCTGCTGGCGCTCCTCGCCGTCTGGCTGCGCGACAGGCTGGGTGGCAACGAGCCGGGTGGCTACGCCGGTGGTTCCTCCGCATCGGCAGCTTCTTCTTCGCCCGAATCTCCGCGCACAGAGGGGTCCGCGATGATGTGAATGTCGACCCCCGGCAATCCGTCCAGCAGGCGCATCGGCAGCGACCGATCGGTGCTCGACCAACCGAGCCGGCGCATGCCACGGAGCGGGGATGGTGCGCCGAGCAGCACGTAGGTGCTGCCGAGCGTGCGTGCCAGGCGGATCGCCACCGCCGCCACGTCGTCCCCCTGCTCGACGTGCAGCCGCACCCCGAGCATCGCCGACAGCCGTCGTAGCGCCTCCAGCCGCTCGCGATCCTCGGGGCTCGGGGGACGGCCGGCGGGGCGCACGACGAGCACGTCGAGAACGGCATCGAGGCGTTGGGCCGAGCGCCACGCCCGGCGCACCACCCGCTCGGAGTGCGGCGCGAGCGTCGCCAGCGCCAGCAGCCGCTCGGCGATCGCCTGGGGTCCCGCCTCCGGCGGACCGGGCAGTCCCTCCTCGTCGCGGCGTAGAACCGGGAGGGGGGCCCGCACGAGGCGCTTCACCTCGACATCCTCCGCCACCTGGCGCAGCGCCGTCTCGCGCAGCGCGGACAGGTTCTCGATCTTGAAGAAGTTGTTCAGCGCCGCCTGCACGCGCTCGGCCGGGTAGACCTTCCCCGCCCGCAACCGCGCGATCAACGTCTCGGGCGTCAGGTCTATGAGCACCACCTCGTCGGCCATCGACAGCACCTCGTCGGGGATCGTCTCGCGTACGCGCGCGCCGGTGAGCTGGGTGATCTGGTCGTTGAGGCTCTCCAGGTGCTGGACGTTGACGGTCGAGAACACGTCGATCCCAGACTCGATCACATCGCGCACGTCCTCGTAGCGCTTCTCGTGCTCGACACCGGGCGCGTTGGTGTGCGCGAGCTCGTCGATCAGGCACAGCTCCGGCCTGCGCGCGAGCACCGCCGGCAGGTCCATCTCCTGCAGCGGCGCGCCGCGATACTCCAGGTGCCGGCGCGGCACGATCTCCAGGCCCTCCGCCTGGGCCAGCGTCTCCGCGCGACCGTGGGACTCCAGGTAGCCGATCGCCACATCGCGCCCATTGTCGGCTTCGGCCGCGCCCTCCTGCAACATCCGATAGGTCTTCCCGACCCCCGGCGCCATGCCGATGAAGACCTTCAGATGCCCGCGGTCCGGTGAGGCCATGCGGGCATTGTCGCCGACGGCGACTCGGCGGCGCTGGTCCGTCGGTGCCTACGCGTGAACGGTGGCGGCTTGCAGCGCCTCGCGTAGGGCGAGAGCCTCGATCGCGTCGCGTGCGTTCTGCGGCGTGTCCTCGATCTTGCCTGCCCGCCAAGCGTCGGCGAAGTCTGCCGGCAAGCGTCCAGTGCGATCCTGGAAGTCCTCCGTGCGTGCCGGCAGGTCGTGGGGCTGCTCGCGGGGCTCTACGAAGCTGTCCAGGACGCGCTGGACCTCCTCGGTGGGGATGCGCAGCGCCGTCTTGCCGATGCGAATCGCGCGGATCTCGCCCCGCTCGATCTGGTTGTAGACCGTGCTCTTGTCCAAGCCGAAGTGCTCGGCGAAGTCCTTGATCTTCCAATACTGCCTATCGAAATCAGCCATTGCGCACCTCCAGCCGGCGATGTTGAGGAATCCAGATTATCAGAGATATCCTCTAAATCGACGGAATCGACACCAAGGAAACCAGTCTTTCAGGGGTCGCCTCAGCAGGCCTCTGGTAGAAACGCGCGATGTCGCACATCAGCACGTTCGTCTCGCGCCATTTCGAGGAGCTCCACGCGCTCCTCAACGCCTCGGGGTATCTGCTGGACTTCAGCGGACGCGAGCACCCACGCTATGCCGACCGTCAGCTGCTCCGGCGATACCGGCCACTGTATTGCGGCACAGCTCGGGCACGTGACCGTTAAGCTCACGCGTGCGATGCCGCTTTTCGACACCATCGAGGACAAATGCGCCAGCACCATAACCGTGACCGACGGGGAATCGAGAGGGCGAGGAAACTGTAATGCCTCATCACCGCGAGACTTACAATCATCTCAAAACATTAGAAATAGGAAGTCGGTTCGGAGAGTGGGGGACCGTGATGGGTGCTGCCTCACCAACGCTTGATTCAGATGGCTTCAGGACGGCTCGTTCCTTGGTGAGGTGCGACGTGTGCGGCCAGGAGAGCGAGCACCTCAACAACCGGCGCAATAACCCAGCTGTGCATTCATGTGGTTGTGATTGGCATCGAGGTAGAACGGAGGCTCAGCGAGCCAAAGGCCATAAGGCTGATGAGCTTCGCAAGATTTTGCAATGTGAGGATATCTCAAAGACTCCTGAGTACAAGATCTTTGAACAGATCCAGCTAAAGATGCTCAAGCGAGACCACCAAGCCTTTTTTGAATATGGAGGGGCTGGGCGGAGACTGCATCCAGACTTCTGTGGGACTGATACCGACGAGCCTTGGAGGGGGGGTAAAATGAGGGCATTTTACAACTTTGGAAAGGTGGTCGGAAAGCGTCCTGGCCTAGGAGATGAGTTCCAAGTAGGTGGAGATGATGGCGCAGAGTACTACTACGGCCTAAAGACCAGATGGCAAACCATAGGAGAACAGAACTCATCACAAAACAAAAGGAGCGCCGGAAGGCTCTCCCCGGCACAGCAAGACTCTCTTCGGGGTGGGGACTATCGGCTGCTGGACAACGCATGCACCATTCCGGGTGTAAGAGAGTATTTACGTCGCCAGCTACTCAAAGAGAGCACAAGTGTCCGGGGCTGAAGCCATGACACAATGGGACTTGATTCCGTATCTCACGCCGTTATCTGAAGCACGGGCTTGAGGGCCAAATCAGCCAAGCAGGTCCGCGATCTTCGTCACGGCCGGGTTTCTCCCGGCCGGGAGGAAGTCCGGATCCTGCGCTAGCCCCCCAGCAGGTTGTGCACGATCAGGTCGATCAGCTTGATGCCGATGAACGGCGCGATGATCCCGCCGAGACCGTAGATCCAGAGGTTGCGTCGCAGCAGCGCGCTGGCGCCGATCGGGCGGTAGCGCACGCCCCGTAGCGACAGCGGGATCAGCAGCGGGATCACAATCGCGTTGAAGATGATCGCGGAGACGATCGCCGACTGCGGGGTGCGGATCATCCGCGAGTTCGGAAGACCGCTGCGCGTCGTTGCGGACCTGCCGTGCGATTAGCGCGGCTACGGCCACTGCGTCGCGTTCGTCCTGTTTGGCGTGCTCGCGTGGGGATCGCGTGTCTCGGTCACACAACGTCGTCGCTGAGGGGCCATAGTTCGGCCTTCTCGGCGCAGTTTGCGGGGTGGCCGCGCTATGCCGTCCCCGGGACCCGTACAGTTGCTGGGGTCCAGTTTGAGGAGTCATCGGTGTGGAATGAGACCCATTACGGCGAAGTCGAGAAGGTTCTGCTCTACATCTCCGAGGCGCGCGAGCGGGCCGAGCGGGCTCGTATCGCGCTCGCTGAGGATGGTGCCGAGCGGCACTTGGTGGCTGCGCTTGAAGAGAGCGAGGAGCGACTGCGCCAGGAGCACCGTCGGCTGCTTCAAGCGACCTTCTATGCCGTTCCCGACAAGTCCTTGAAGCTCGCCGTCTAGTCACTGGTCGGCCGGTCCGTCCCGAGGTGTCGGAGGGTCACGTCGCTGCCAGTTGCCAGTGCCTTGACCATCCAGGGTGGTCGTTAGGCTCGCCGTCATCGTGAATGAGCAGGACCGATTCGACGCGCTGTTTGACCTTCAGGACTCCTCGGAGCAGAAGGCTGATCGCCTGTTGCTCGACAGCGTTTTGGCGGAGCATCAGGCGCTCGGCTCCGGGCGCGGGCACGGCAGTGGGCACGAGCAGTACGAGATGCGGCTGCGCTCGCCCGCGGGTGCCGACGTGCGGGCGTTCTTCAAGCCGGCGAATGGCCTGCGTCAGCGTTCGTTGGAGATGTTTGGTCAGACACGGGCCTCCTGTGTGCTCGCCGAGGCGCTGGCGTGGCGGCTCGCGGTTGCGCTCGGTGCTCCGTATGAGACGCTCCTGGCGCCCTGTGTCCTGCGCTTCTTCGATGCGATCGACAGCGACGCGCCGGGCGCCATGTCGCTTGCGTGCCCGGGTGTCGGGGAGAGCTACGCGCCGGCGGATGAGGTACCCGAGCAGTGGGCGGCGGCCGCGCTGTTTGACGCGCTCAGCGGTCAGCAGGACCGCCACAGCGGCAACTGGCTGTGGGACGAGCAGTCGCGGGCGCTGCGTTTGATCGATCACGGCTACGGCTTCGCGTGCCGCGGTGATCACTCCGCGAACTCCGAGATCTTGCGTGTTCGTCGCCAGCGCGGACCGCTGGGACTGAGCGACTCCGAGCTCGCGCTGCTCGGCCGGGTACTCGACGATGCCGGCCTGCTAGGCGTGGAGCGTGTTCTGTCTGACTATCGCGCTCGCTCGTTGCGTGCCCGTGCGCAGGCGATGACCGAGCCGCCTCGCGTGATCTTGCGCGAGGGCTCATTCCATTAGCGCGGAGTACAGCTGCGTCGCGGAACGGCCATGTAGGCTATGATTACTCAAGAGCTAACCTACGGTGGTCGACTGAGAGGCGGAGATGGTTCACGTTGAGTTCTGGCGTCCGGGCAGCGAGATCGGCCGATCCGAGTGCGTCGCCACGCTCACACAGCGCGGACGTTCACAGCCTCAGATCGAGGGTCGTGAGCCACAGGTCGTTGATCTCGAGCGGGTGGTGCTCAGTGTCTCCACGGGTGAGGCGATTCGTTGGGAGGATGACCCGGAAGAGTGGGCACGGAGCCTGACGGGCTCTTACCGCTCCCCGTATCTTCTTGCCGAGATCGTCCACGACGATGACCCCGACCGGTCGGAGATCGGCCTCGAGGACGCCGGCGAGCGACTCGTCGTACGCCAGCGGGTGCATAGCGGCTCCTGATGCCGCGCACGACACGCTCCGATCCAACCGCCAAGCTCGTCGGGCAGGCGATCCGCCAGGCCCGTCATGACGCCAGTCTCACCCAGGCGCAGCTCGCCCAGCGACTGGGAACCACGACCCCTTACGTTACGAACGTCGAGGCGGGCCGCGCCAACCTCACGGTGGGCCAGCTCGCTTCGATCGCCGACGCGCTGAACGCGATCCTCGACGTTAGCCTGCGCGTCGTCCACGAGGAACACCTCGTCGTTCAGCGAGCGGGTCGAGCGCGCGGCGTTCAGCCGCTTCGCTGAAGCACGGGGACCCAGGATGCCAGAGGCGACGACCGGAGTCAAACCGGTGTTGTCATCGAGTCTGAAGAGCCATGCCGGGGCAGCCAAGCAGGTCCGGCACCCTCCCGGCTGAGGGACTCGATCTATCCAGACCGATAAGCCCGCGCACCCTCCCGGCTGAGGGACTTGGTCCTTGGCCGGTCTGGACGAAACTTCCGGATCCTGCGCTAGGAGCGCGGGTCGGTAACCCGGGTGGTGCCGTCCGGCGGGTTTAAGACAATTTGCGTGTCCACGACGCGGAGGTTGTGATGTCGGCGATGGCGGTGCAGGAGCGGCTGGTGGAGGTGGAGGTGTCCGGGGTGGTGGCCGAGGAGCGCCGGGCGGCGGGCGAGGAGAAGACGTTCCGGGCGTATGACCCCGACCAGGTGCTGTTGATGGCGCCGGTGCTGCAGGAATGGCTGCCGGAGGGTGATCTGGCGCATTTCGTCTCGGATCTGGTGGAATCGGCGCTGGATCTCTCGCCGATTTACGCCTCCTATGAGGATCAGCGGGGCTATCCGCCGTATGACCCGCGGCTGATGGTCAAGCTGCTGGTCTATGGGTACGCGAACGGGGTGATGTCTTCGCGCAAGCTGGAGGCGGCGACCTACAGGGATGTGGCGGTGCGGATGTTGTGCGCCGGTCAGCACCCGGACTATCGCTCGATCGCGCGGTTTCGCGCCCGGCATCTGGAGGCGCTCTCAGGGCTGTTCGTTCAGGCGCTGCGGTTGTGCAAGCAGGCGCGGCTGGTGGGGCTGGGCGCGCTGGCGCTGGATGGCACGAAGCTGCGCGCGAACGCCTCTCGCCACAAGGCGATGAGCTACGAGCGGATGGTCCGCAAGGAGGCGCAGCTGGAGGCTGAGATCGCCGAGTTGCGCAAGAACGTCGACGCGTTGCTCACCGATGCCGAGCGCGTCGACGGGCAGGAGGACGAGCGCTTCGGGCGTGACCGTCGTGGCGATGAGCTGCCGGCGGAGCTACAGCGTCGCGAGCAGCGTCTTCAGGCGATCCGGGAGGCTAAGCAGGCGTTGGAGACCGAGGCGTTTGAGCGTGAGAGCGCACGTCGCGCGGAGCTGGAAGCGCAGGGCAAGAAGCCCAGGGCGGGGCGTGATGGTCGTGACCCGTTCAAGCCGAAGGGAACGGCGCAGCGGAACTTCACCGACCCGGAGTCGAAGATCATGAAGACCTCCGACGGCTCGTTTCACCAGTGCTACAACGGCCAGGCGATCGTCGACTCCAAGACGCAGGTGATCGTCGCGGCCGAGCTCTCAGACCAGGCGCCCGACGTCGAGCAGCTAGCGCCGGCGCTCGACCAGTTGCAGGAGAACCTCGATGCGATCGACGCCGAGTTGCCCGATGACGCGGTGTTGACTGCCGACGCGGGCTACTTCTCCGAGGAGAACGTCAAGACCACAGCCAAGCATGGGCTGGACGCGCACATCGCGACCGGCCGTTTCAAGCACTCCGAGCCCCAGGCACCCGCGCCACGCGGACCGCTCGGAAAGGACGCCACCCACAAGCAGCGCATGGCGCGCAAGCTGAAAACCAGGAAGGGCCGTGCTGTTTACGCCCGGCGCAAGGCGATCGTCGAGCCGGTGTTCGGCCAGATGCACACCGTCCAAGACGCCCGGCGGCTGGCGCTACGCGGCAAACAGGCCGCCCGCGCGCAATGGCGCTTCCAATGTGCCGTTCACAACCTGCTCAAGCTGCACCGCAACGGCGGTCTCGCCCTCCTGAGCACCGGATAAGCCCACCCGCCGGGGTTCCCACGCCCCAGGAGCCCCCGCCCAAGAGGCCCAGCGACCTCCGCCGCGGCCACACCAGCCATTCACCAGGCCCCAGCCGCGCCATCAGCGCCGATCTTCACCCCTCACGTCCGCCGACCCTCAATAGAGACCCGCGCTCCTGATATGGAGAGTTGTTTGTCAAGTGGGGGTTGGTGATTTGTCGTATTTTGCGCTTTCGGGTGTGGTGTGTGGTCGGCTGGGTGGGTGGCGGTCCGGCAGGCTGTGCGCGACG
>Ga0075522_10003291_pt1 | contig 11816 bp, 8 predicted proteins | sample NGEPerA_FD_74796 | JGI IMG/M metagenome (GOLD analysis project Ga0075522, IMG submission 74796) | Arctic peat soil microbial communities from the Barrow Environmental Observatory site, Barrow, Alaska, USA - NGEE PermafrostL2-A | ecosystem: Environmental > Terrestrial > Soil > Wetlands > Peat ... | reverse complement strand
ACCTATCCGCGTCTCGTAGGCTGAAGTGTGGGTACCGGCTTACGCCGGGACGACACGTGTGAGGCAGCTCCGCGTCGCCTCCCTCAGATGCAATACGTCCGCATCGGCGGGAAGCCGTTGAACCCGACCGAGGCGTAGCTCGAGGTGTAGGCGCCGGTCGACTGGATCTCGACCCTGTCGCCGACCTCAAGCCCCAGGGGCAGCCGGTATTCGGTCTTCTCGTAGAGGATGTCGGCGCTGTCGCAGGTCGGCCCGGCGATCACCACCGGTCCCGACGGCCCGCCGCGGCCCGGCGTCTCGATGCGGTACTTGATGCTCTCGTCCATCGTCTCGGCGAGGCCGTTGAACTTGCCGGCGTCGAGGTAGACCCAGCGCTTGCCGCCGTCGCCCTTGTCGGAGATCAGCACCACCTCGCTCTGGATGATTCCGGCGTCGCCGACCAGCGAGCGGCCGGGCTCGACGATGATCTCCGGGACATGGTTGCCGAAATGCTTGGTCAAGGCCGCGGTCACCGCGCCGGCGTAAGCCTCGACCGGCGACACCTCGCTGCGGTAGCGCGCCGGGAAGCCGCCGCCGATATTGACCATGCGCAGGTTTAGGTCGGCCTCGGCCAACAGTGAGAACATGCGCGCGGCCGAGGCCACCGCGCCGTCCCACTGGTTGAGGTCGGTCTGCTGCGAGCCGACATGGAACGACACGCCGTAGGGGTCGAGGCCGAAATCGCGGGCGCGGCAGAGCAGCTGCACCGCCATCTCCGGGGTGCAGCCGAATTTGCGCGACAGCGGCCAGTCGGCGCCCTCGCACGACACCAGGATGCGGCAGAACACCCGCGCACCCGGCGCGACGCGCGCCAGCTTGCCGAGCTCGGCTTCGCTGTCGAAAGCGAAGAGCCGCACCCCGGCCGCGTAGGCGGCGGCGATGTCGCGCTCCTTCTTGATCGTGTTGCCGAAGGACAGCCGCTCGGGGGTCGCGCCGTTGCCGAGGCAGAGCGCGATCTCGGCCGGGCTCGCCACATCGAAGCTCGAACCCTTCTTCGCCAGCATCGCGACGATCTCGGCCGCCGGGTTCGCCTTCACCGCATAGTAGACGGTGGCGATCGGCAGGTAGCGGCGCAGCGTGTCGTAGGCCTTGGCGATAATTTCGAGATCCACCACCAGGCACGGGGTCTCGGGCGCCTTCTCGACAAGGAAACGGGTAATCTTCTTGTTCATGTCACCGGACACCTTCTCGAACAGCAAAGCCAACAACCGGGATTCGCTCGCGCCGCCCGCCCTGTGAGGCGGGAGCTTGGCGCGAAGCGAAAGCTGGGGAAATGCCGGCGACGACGGGGCGACGCCCGTATCGCGGCCGATTTCGCTTTAGCTTAGACTGCTCGGATCGGTGACCCGGCTGCCCCGTCCCCGCAAGCGGGTGCCGCGCAGGACGGCGTCAGGGCAGGGCTCCATGGCCCATACAGGGATTGCAACCATATCGACCTCCCTCTCGGGACCGGCGTTCCGGCCGGACTGCCAAAAAGGACGCGTTACGTCGTTGCATAACCACCAAGGGCCATAGGCACGTGCGAGTGCGTCAACGCGCCGATAGATACGCGCTAAATTCCGGATTGCAAGTAAAAATCCGGGCTGGTTTTCGCGCTGCCCGGAGGGGTGCCTACGGCGCCTCGCGCAGCGGGATGGCGCCGAGAAGCCGGCCCGTCGCGAGGTCGATGACGACCAGCTCCACCGAGCCGTCGGCAAGATCGACTTGCAGGACGATTCGGTCGGTCCCGACGCTCATCGTCTCGATGGTCGAGCCATGCGGCAGGGTGACCGGCGGCGCGGTGAAAGCGACGGATGGCGGGCTCGGCGCCCGGTGCGACAGTCGCACCGCGATCGCGGCGACCAGCGCCACGAGGCCGGCGACCAGCATCACCCCCATCACCACGACGAGAATTTTCAAGCCGCGCATTTTTTCCCTGTCATTGCGAGCCGCCGCAGCCGGCGCGGCAATCCCCTACCGGCCCGGGCCCCCTTGCGGCGGGAGATTGCGTCGTCGCGCTGGGGATGCCGCGCCATGACGTCTAGCTTTGTCACCGTCGACGCGGCCGCCACCGGCGACCGGCTCGACCGCGCCCTGCAGCGGCATCTGCCCGAGCTGTCCCGCTCGCGCCTCAAGCAGCTGATCCTTTCCGGGCAGGTGAGCGACGGCGCATCCGATAACGCGAACGTGATCCGCGATCCCGCCCGCAAGGTGAAGGCAGGACAAACTTTTGTCGTAATCGTCCCCGAGCCTGACGATGCGACACCGCAAGCCCAGGCAATTCCTCTCGATATCCGCTTCGAAGATGCACATCTCATGGTCATTGACAAGCCCGCGGGGCTGGTGGTCCATCCCGCGCCGGGCAATCCCGACGGCACGCTGGTCAACGCGCTCATCGCCCATTGCGGCGCCAGCCTGGCCGGGATCGGCGGTGTGCGCCGGCCGGGGATCGTCCACCGGCTCGACAAGGACACCAGCGGCCTTATCGTCGTCGCCAAGACCGAAATCGCGCACCGAGCGCTGTCGCGCGATTTCGCGGCGCGGCGCATCTCGCGCGCGTATGCCGCGATCGTCTGGGGCGTGCCGTTGCCGGCCGCGGGCGAGATCGCAGGCAATATCGGGCGCAGCATGACCAACCGGAAGAAGATGGCGGTGGTCGGCCCGGCGCGCGGCAAGCCGGCGGTGACCCGCTACAAGGTCGAGCGCATTTTTGGTGAGACGGCCGCGCTGATCGAGTGCCGCCTCTTGACCGGGCGAACCCATCAGATTCGCGTGCACCTCGCCGAGCGCGGCCATCCGGTGGTCGGCGACCCGGTCTACGCCGGCCGCGCCGGCCGGACCGGCGCCAAGCCGGTGTCGTTTCCGCGCCAGGCGCTGCACGCCCGGCACCTTGGCTTCAGTCATCCGGCGAGCGGCGAACAGGTCGCCTTCGACAGCGATCTTCCGGCCGACATGGCGGAGCTGATTTTTACATTAGAGCGACTTTAAACTGGATCAAAGCTGACTATTTTAGTAGGGTATGTGGGAACGGCGCTCTGCGTCTCACCGTTCTCCAGTCACAGCCCAAGGGGAAAAGCAAGTCCATGCCAGGTCTTTCCGTACCTTCGCTTTCCGGCGAGGGCAGCCTCACGCGGTATCTCCAGGAGATCCGCAAGTTCCCGATGCTCGAGCCGGAAGAAGAATACATGCTCGCCAAGCGCTGGAAGGAGCATGAGGATTCCGCGGCGGCGCACCGCCTCGTCACCAGCCATCTGCGCCTTGTCGCCAAGATCGCGATGGGCTATCGCGGCTATGGCCTACCGCTCTCCGAGCTGATCTCGGAGGGCAATGTCGGCATGATGCAGGCGGTCAAGCGGTTCGACGCCGAGCGTGGCTTCCGGCTCGCGACTTATGCGATGTGGTGGATCCGAGCGGCGATCCAGGAATACATCCTGCACTCGTGGTCGCTGGTGAAGATGGGCACCACGGCGGCGCAGAAGAAGCTGTTCTTCAACCTGCGCAAGCTGAAGGGCCAATTGCAGGCGGTCGAGGAGGGTGACCTCTCGCCGGAAAACCTCAAGAAGATCGCCACCGAGCTCGACGTGCCCGAGGCCGACGTCATCAGCATGAACCGCCGCCTCGCCAGCCCCGACCATTCGCTCAACGCGCCGTTGCGAAGCGACAGCGAAGGCGAGTGGCAGGATTGGCTGGTGGACGAGACCGAAAGCCAGGAGACGACGCTCGGCGAGCGCCAGGAGTTGGGGCTGCGCCGCGACCTTCTCGAAAAGGCGATGACGCATTTGAACGAGCGCGAGCGCCATATTCTCAGCGAGCGGCGATTGAAGGACAATCCGACGACGCTCGAGGATCTGTCGCAGCAATACGGCATCTCGCGCGAGCGGGTGCGGCAGATCGAGGTGCGCGCCTTCGAGAAGCTGCAAAAGGCGATCAAGGCCGCCGCGATCGAACGCCGCCTGGTGGCGTAACCGGTCACCCCATCCCGGCCTTCGCCGGGGTGGCGAGCCGCTGAGCTGGATTCTCCGTAAATCGACCTTACGTTAGATGTCGCCGCCGGCGCCTCGCTGGCGGATTTGCGATGCCATAGCCGAGCCCATAGCCGTGACCGCAACCGAAGATCACATCGGCCACGGCGTCGCCGCGCCGGACATCGACCCGGTATGCGGCATGAGCGTCGATGCCGCGACGGCCCGGCACCGCGCCGAGCATCGCGGCCGGTCCTACTTCTTCTGCGGCGCGCGCTGCAAGGAACGGTTCGTCGCCGAGCCGGCACGGTTTCTCGCGCCTCAGCCGGTGGTGCGCGAGCCCTCCGGCGGCGGGCAATGGACCTGCCCGATGCACCCCGAGATCGTGCGGGGCAAGCCGGGAAGCTGTCCGCTGTGCGGCATGGCGCTCGAACCGATGCTGCCGACGGCGGACCATCGCGCCGATCCCGAGCTGCGCGGCATGACCCGCCGATTATGGGTCGGCGCGGTGCTGTCCGTGCCGCTGCTCGTCATCGGCATGTTCGGGCTGAGCTTTCCCGGCGTCGTCTGGGTGCAGCTCGCGTTGGCGACGCCGGCGGTCGTGTGGGGCGGCGCGCCGTTCTTCGTGCACGGCTGGGAGTCGGTGAAAAACCGCCGGCTCAACATGTTCAGCCTGATCGCGCTCGGCACCGGCATCGCCTATCTCGACAGCGTCGCCGCAGCGCTCTTTCCCGATATCTTCCCCGACGCCTTTCGCACGATGGATGGCGGCGTGCCGCTTTATTTCGAAGCGGCCGCGGTGATCGTGACCCTGGTGCTCGCCGGGCAGGTGCTCGAATTGCGCGCCCGCGCGCTGACCGGCGGGGCGATCCGCGCGCTGTTGGATTTGGCCCCGCGCACCGCGCGGCTCGTGGCCGCCGACGGCAGCGAGCGCGATGTCCCGCTCGGCGAGGTTCGGGCCGGCGATCTGCTGCGGGTGCGGCCGGGCGAGAAGGTGCCGGTCGACGGCACCGTGTCCGACGGCGCCAGCGCGGTCGACGAGTCGATGCTGACCGGCGAGCCGCTGCCGGTCGAGAAAGGCGCCGGCGACCGCGTGACCGGTGCGACGCTCAACCGCGCCGGCAGCTTTGTGATGCGCGCCGAGCGCGTCGGCTCCGAGACCCTGCTCGCGCGAATCGTCGCGCTGGTCGCGGCGGCGCAGCGCTCGCGCGCGCCGATCCAACGGCTCGCCGATCGGGTCGCCGGCTGGTTCGTGCCCGCGGTATTGGCCGTCGCCGCGGCCGCGTTCCTGGCCTGGGCGGTGTTCGGACCGCCGCCGTCGCTAGGCTTCGCGCTGGTCGCGGCGATCTCGGTGCTGCTGATCGCCTGCCCCTGCGCGCTCGGCCTGGCGACGCCGATGTCGATCATGGTCGGCGCCGGACGCGGCGCGCGCGTCGGCGTCTTGGTCCGCGATGCCGGGGCGATCGAGATGATGGAACGGGTCGATACGCTGATCGTCGACAAGACCGGCACCCTGACCGAAGGCAAGCCGCGGCTCGTCGGCGCCGTCACGGTCGGCGCTGCGGCCGAGGATCAGCTGCTGCAGCTCGCCGCCGCGGCCGAGCGCGGCAGCGAGCATCCGCTCGCCGCGGCGATCGCCGACGGCGCCACGGCGCGCGGCCTCGCGGCGCTGCCGGTTTCGGCGTTTCGCGCCGAGCCCGGCCGGGGCATCGTCGCCACGGTCGCCGCCCGGCGCATCGCGATCGGCAACGAGCCGCTGTTCGCGGCGCTCGGGATCGATCCCGCGCCGCTCGCCGCCGAAGCCGAGCGCCGCCGGCAGGAGGGCGAAGGCGTCATGCTGGTGGCGATCGGCGACCGCGCCGAAGGGCTTCTCGCGGTGGCCGACCCGGTCAAGGGCAATGCCGCGGCCGCGCTCGCGGAGCTTCGGGCCGAGGGGCTGCGGATCGTCATGCTGACCGGCGACAGCCGGCGCACCGCCGCGGCGGTCGGGCGGCGGCTCGGGATCGACGAGATCGTCGCCGAGGTGCTGCCCGACGGCAAAGCCGCCGCCGTCGCCGAACTCCAGCAGGGCGGCCACATCGTCGCGATGGCCGGTGACGGGATCAACGACGCGCCGGCCCTGGCGCAGGCCGAGATCGGCATCGCCATGGGCACCGGCGCCGACATCGCGATCGAAAGCGCGGCGATCACCCTCGTCAGAGGCGATCTTCACGGCATCGCCCGCGCCCGCCGCCTCAGCCGCGCGACGATGCGCAACATTCGGCAGAACCTGCTCTTCGCGTTCCTCTTCAACGTGCTCGCGGTGCCGATCGCGGCCGGGGCGCTATACCCGCTCGCCGGTATCCTGTTGAGCCCGATGATCGCCAGCGCCGCCATGAGCGCGAGCTCGCTCCTGGTCATCGGCAACGCCCTGCGGTTGCGCCGCATAAGGTTGTGAAATTTACTGCTAATAGAGGTGTGAATAGGAAATCCACTGAAATTTGTCGTTTGTCATAATTGCTATCCCATCTTGATTTCTGCACGGGATGCGGTGAGCTGGGTTGTCGTATCGGCCTGGGCCGCGTTGCTGAGGGGCATCGTAATCCAGGGCAGTCTCCCTGCTGCTCGATTCGTCGACTCTGTAAATGCAAGTAACTTGCGTAATCGTGCTGAATGCTGTTAATCTCGGCTGATGGCACGTCAGTCTCGCGTTTCCCCGGCAATCCTCAGGCTGATGGCGGAGGGCGCGCGGCACGCCTGGACCCTCGAAGACTTACAGGCCGGTCTCGCCGATAAGTCCGTGAGCGCTGATTTTTCCTCGGTCTTCCGCGCCGCTGAGAAGCTCGCTGTGGCGGGCACGGTCCGCAAGCTAGTCCTTGATGACGGTCGGGCAAGGTTCGAGCTGGTCCATGCGCATCATGACCATCTCCATTGCACAAGATGCGGCTCGCTGTCCGCCGTTCCATGCCTACTCCGCCCGGGCAATTTTGCCGCGCTCGAACGGTCGGCCGGGATCGCCATTCTCGACCACCACCTCGTTCTGAGCGGCATATGCCGGGATTGCCACGCACTCCCTTGGCAACACGGCAACGCGACATGATCGGCTCTATCGATCTATGGGACCCGAGCCACGTCAGCATGACGGTCGATCTGCTGACCGCGTTTCTCCTGGGTCTGGTCCACGGCATCACACCGGACGAGCATACCTGGCCGATCACCTTCAGCTATGCGGTCGGCGGCTACTCGACCCGACGTGGTCTGCTCGCGGGCCTGATCTTTTCGGCGGCATTCACGGCGCAGCAGGCCCTGGCGAGCGAACTCGCCCATCTCGGTCTGGCCCATTGGTTCACCTTCGAGGCGTTCGATGGCGTGATCTATGTCGTCGTCGGAATCATTATGGCGGCGGCCGGTCTTTACGTGATGGGGCGGGGCAGCCTGCCGCATTTGCATCTGCCAGGCTTGGACCGGCTTCCTGCGAGCGATGCGCCACCGCGCGAATTGAAGCCGTGGATGCCGGCGGTGCACGGTTTTATCGCCGGCTGGAGTCTCGACGCGTTCTCGGCGATCATCTACACAACACTCGCGCCGGCGATGCCGTCTGCGGCGACCGGATGGTTGCCGGGTTTTTTCTTCGGTCTTGGCACGTTGTGCGTCCAGGCGGCGGCTGGCGCGGCCTTTGGTTTATGGGCAGCGCACCGCGGCCTGCCGGGCGAAGCGATCCGCAGCATTGCGCTGACCACGGCGGCTCGTACCCTAACATGGGGCGGCGTTGCGTTTTTTCTGTTCGGCCTCGTCGCGCTGGCCTTCCCCAACATTGCGGATTTCGGGATAGCGACGCCGCTGCACGTGCATAATCTCGACTCGCTGGGACTGCCCTTCCTCTTGGTGATTTTCACCGTGATGGGCGTCGGCGTGACGACGTTCATCACTGCGACCCAAGCATGGCGGCGGCGCGCCCGCGCCGCGTAAGGCAGCGTCGGTAGCGGGCGACTCAATATAATTTAGCCGGGTCAGCGGCAACCGAATTAAAGTCGCGTAAGCCCCGTTCTGGAAAAACCCGAGCCTGACCCGCCATTCGATCAAGAACCTGACTTTCCATACCGATAGCGATATCAAACTGAAACATTACCTGGGGCGGGCGGAACCCGCGGTCCCCCGGCTCACTGCACCTTCATCTCGCCGAGATAGGCCTCGCGGATCATCTCGTTCTGGCGCAATTCGGCGGCGGGGCCGCTGAGCACGACTTGGCCCGTCTGCAGCACATAGGCGCGGTGGGCGATCGACAGCGCCATGTTGGCGTTCTGCTCGACCATGAAGATCGTCGTGCCCTGTCTGTTGATGGTCTGGATGATGTCGAACACCTGCTCGACGAGGACCGGCGACAATCCCATCGAGGGTTCGTCCATGCATAAGAGCTTCGGCCGCGCCATCAGCGCGCGGCCGATCGCCACCATCTGCTGTTCGCCGCCCGACAAGGTGCCCGCGAGCTGCTTCAGCCGCTCCTCGACGCGCGGGAAGAGGCTGAAGACGCGCTGCAGGTCCTCGTCGAATTCGGGGCCGCGGGCGCGGGTATAGGCGCCCAGTTCGAGGTTTTCGTAGACCGTCATGCGCGGGAAGAGGCGCCGCGCTTCGAGCACCGGGGCGATGCCGCGCCGCACCCGCTCGGCGACGCTGATCCCCTGCAACGATCGCCCCTCGAACAGGATGTCGCCGCGCGCCGGCACGACCACCCCCATGATCGCCTTCATCGTCGTCGATTTGCCCGACGCATTGCCGCCCAGCAAGCAAACGATCTCGCCGGCGTCGATGCGGTAATCGACCGATTTCAGCACATGCAGGTCGCCGTAATAGGTGTCGACCGCGCGGAAGGCGAGCAGCTCAGGCAATCGCGGCGCTCACCAACGAAGCACTCCGGCCGAGATAGGCGCGGATCACCTCCTCGTCGCGCCGCACGACATTCGGCGTGCCCTCGGCGATCTTCTCGCCGTGGTCGAGCACCACGACATTGTCGGCGAGGCTGACCACGACATCGAGCTTGTGCTCGATGAGGACGATCGCGAGGCCGTGCTCTTTGAGGCTCTTGATCTGGCCGGCGAGCTCCAGCGTCTCGGCCGGGTTCATCCCGGCGGTCGGCTCGTCGAGCAGCAGGAGCTTCGGGCTCGAGGCGATGGCGCGGGCGATCTCGACCCGGCGCCGGTTGGCGTAACTGAGGCTCGCCACGACATGATCGACGCGCGGCAGCAGCCGGTTGCCGAACAGCGCGAGGATTTCGTGGCAGTGCGCGCGCGCTTCCGCCTCCTCGCGCCGCGTGCGGGGGAGCCGCATCAGCGCCCCGAAGGCGCCGGTATGCAGCCGCGCATGCATGCCGATCATCACGTTTTCGAGCACTGTCAGATTGGGAAAAAGGCGGATGTTCTGGAAGGTGCGCGCCATGCCGCGGTCGAGCACGACATGCGGCGGCAGCCGGGTGATCGCCTCGCCGGCGAAGCGCACCGTCCCCGCTTCCGGCGTCACCAGCCCAGTCACCGCGTTGAAGAGGGTCGATTTGCCCGAGCCGTTAGGCCCGATGACCGCGACCACCGAATTGGCCGGTACGACGAGCGACACCGAGCGCAGGGCGACGAGGCCGCCGAAGCGCACGGTGAGATCGTCGATCGCGAGCAGCGGGCCGGGGCCGCGATAGGTGGTGTCGCCGAGCCCGCGCAAGCGCATGACCGATGGCGCGGCGGCAAGCTCGACCTGCGCGGCCTGCTCGGCGAGGCTCAGCGCCTGGACGCGCCGCGTCGCCGGGATCAGCCCCTCGCGGCGATAGAGCATCATCGCGACCAGGATCAGGCCGAAAATCAGCTCGATCGACGAGGCCAGCTCGACACGCAGCAGCCATTCGACGTGAATCAGCCGGCCGATCGCATGCAGCCACTGCGACAAATCCTCGAGAAACCACGATTGCAGGATCTGCAGGATGAGAGCGCCGACGACGACGCCCCAGACGCTGCCGATGCCGCCGAAGACGATCATTACCAGGATCATCACCGAGACCGGAAACATGAACATCTCGGGCGTCGCGGTTTGCAGCTTGGCGACAAAGAGGGCGCCGGTGGCCCCGGCGAACGCGGCGCCGGTGGCAAAGGCGAGGAGCTTGAACTTGACGCGGTCGACCCCCATCGCGGCGGCGGCGATCTCGTCCTCGCGGATCGCCATCCAGGCGCGGCCGATGCGCGACGCCTTCAGCCGCTGGCTGGTCAGGATCAGCAGCGCGACCAGCGCCAGCCCGACATAGTAATAGGGCGTCGCGTCGATCCCGAAACTCCAGCCGAACAGCTGCGGCGCGGCGACGCCGTTGAGACCCATCGCACCGTTGGTCACCGAGGGCACGTTGCGCGCTACAATCGGCACGATCTCGCCAAAGCCGAGCGTGACGATCGCCAGGTAATCGCCCTTGAGGCGCAAGGTCGGCGCGCCGAACAGCACGCCGAAAAACGCCGCGAGCGCGGCCGAGACCGGCAGCATCAGCCAGAACGACACCTGGAAATGGACGACGTCGCCGCCGGAGTCGTGGAACCGCGCCACCAGATGCAGGTATTCGAACGGCGTCCAAAACCCGCTCCACGCCGGTTCCAACTGCCATGACGCGGCGACACCGTAGGCATAGGCGCCAATCGCGAAAAACGCCGCGTAGCCGAGGTCGAGCAGTCCCGCCATGCCGACGACGATATTGAGGCCCAGGGCCAGCGCGGCGAACGACAGCGCGTTCGCCGCCGAGTCGACGTCGGCGTCGTTGCGGATAACGATCGGGAACAGCACCGCGGCGACGGTCACGATCGCGACCAGAACGCGAGGGCGGATATCCGGCGCGATCCACTGCACCGGCGAGGCGCGGCGCAGAAAGGCGAAGGTCTCGGCCCCGATCGCGCCGCGCCGCGGCGCGGCCGGGTCGGACCCGGTCACGTCACGAACGCGTCGCGGCAGCACGGCCGAGCAGCCCCGTGGGCACGAAGACCAGCACCAGCACCAGGATCGAGAAGATGATGACGTCGACCCAGCGCACCTCGAAAATCTGACCGCCCAGCGCCTCGATCAAGCCGATCAGGATGCCGCCGACCATGGCCCCGGTGACACTGCCGATGCCGCCCAGCACGGCCGCGGTGAAAGCCCTGAGGCCGGCGCTGTAGCCGATGATGAAGCTCGTGTAGTTGTAATAGAGGCCGAAAATCAGCGCCGCCGCGCCGGCCAGAGCCGAGCCGAGGAAAAACGCGGTGATGACGACCCGGTCGACATCGATCCCCATCATCCGCGCCGCCTCGGCGTCCTGCGCGGTCGCGCGCATCGCCTTGCCGAGCCGGGTGCGGTTGACAAAGAGGTGCAGCGCCAGCATCAGCGCCAGCGCCACCGCCCAGATCAGCACCTCGCGCAGATGGAGGACGGCGCCGCCGATCGGCCAGGCAACGTTTGGCAGCGGGTTGGGGAAATTCTTCGAATCGGCGCCGACGGTCAGCAGGATCACGTTGAGCAGGATGTAGGAGACGCCGATCGTGGTGATCATCGCCGCGGTGCCGCGCACGCCACGCAGCGGTCTGAGGGCGATGCGCTCGATCGCGACGCCGAGAACGCCGGCGACCCCCATCGTGACGGCAAAGCCGAAGACCAGCGCGCCGACCAGCGCGAAGCCGGTCAGGATCTCGCTCTGCCCGGACAGCCCGAGGAGCTCCAGCGCCCACATGCCGACAAACGAGCTGACCATGAAAACGCTGAAATGCGCGAAGTTGATGAGCTCGAGGATGCCGTAGACAAGGGTGAAGCCGAGCGCCAGCAGCGCGTACATCGCGCCGAGGCTCAACCCGTTGATCACCTGCTGCA
>Ga0075522_10003290_pt1 | contig 11817 bp, 12 predicted proteins | sample NGEPerA_FD_74796 | JGI IMG/M metagenome (GOLD analysis project Ga0075522, IMG submission 74796) | Arctic peat soil microbial communities from the Barrow Environmental Observatory site, Barrow, Alaska, USA - NGEE PermafrostL2-A | ecosystem: Environmental > Terrestrial > Soil > Wetlands > Peat ... | reverse complement strand
TTGCGGGTCTTCTTCGCAGTCTTCTTCACTGCGCTCTTCGCCTTCTTTGCCTTCTTAGCTTTCTTGGCCATGTTGCCCTCCTGATGTAGTGAGATGGCTTAATCGCTGCGTGCACTCGGGAATCGAAATGCACACATCCCGAATACACCAACACATTGAAAAAAACAGCGTCCCGCTTAAGGAAGTGTTGACGTGGCGAAGCCAGAGCGTGCGATGAACATCGATCGACAACATCGCAAAGCATTGCAGCGACGATACGGATCGCATGCGAAGGCGGCGCACGATCAAGCCGCCATCATGGAAGAAGCGCCTGTGCCGCAAGTGTTTCCATAGCTGGCACGGCAAGCGATCGAACGCTTGTCGGGCTCACCGCACCACGTTCATGCCAGTCGAAAGCGCTTCGCGTGGACTCTGAGTCGCTAAATTTGGCAATAAAAAAATTTTTCATCCCCACCGGCATCGCGTCTCATCGTCGCTCGCCAAAGCCGGTTTTTTGCGCGAATCGCGCGCCGCTGATTCGCAACGCGCGAAGCGTCCATCGCGCGAAATCGCGAGCGCTTATGGTGAACGATCGGTGCATACGCGTCGCCATGCGAGGCGCGCGTTCATGTTGCCGCCGTCATCGCAGCCGACGTTCAGATGCCGAGCTTGGCCTTGAGCAGGTCGTTGACGGTCTGCGGGTTGGCCTTGCCGCCGGACGACTTCATCACCTGGCCGACGAACCAGCCGACGAGCTGCGGCTTCGCCTTTGCCTGCGTCACCTTGCCGGGATTGGCCGCGACGATGTCGTCGACCAGCCTCTCGATCGCGCCCAAGTCGGTGACCTGCTTCATGCTGCGCGTCTCGACCAGCACGCGGGGGTCGCCGCCCTCCTGCCAGACGATTTCGAACAGATCCTTTGCGATCTTGCCGGAGATGGTGCCCTCGCCGATCAGCTCGACGATCGCCGAGAGCTGCGCCGCGGAGACGGGTGAGCCCGAAATGTCGCGGCCTTCCTTGTTCAGCCGACCGAACAGTTCGTTGATGACCCAGTTAGCGGCGAGCTTGCCGTCGCGGCCCTTGTTGGTCAGACCCGCCAGGACGCCCTCGAAGAAATCGGCGCTTTCGCGCTCGGCCACCAGCACGCCGGCGTCATAGGGCGACAGCGCGAGGTCGTCGATGAAGCGGGACTTCTTCTGGTCCGGCAATTCCGGCAGATTCGCCCTCAGTTCACCGACATACGCCTGCGTCAGTTCCAGCGGCAACAAATCCGGGTCCGGAAAATAGCGATAGTCATGCGCCTCTTCCTTGGAGCGCATCGAGCGGGTCTCGCCCTTGTCGGGATCGAACAGCCGGGTTTCCTGGTCGATCGCGCCACCGTCCTCGAGGATCTCGATCTGACGCCGCGCCTCATATTCGATGGCCTCGCCGATGAAGGCGATCGAGTTCATGTTCTTGATCTCGCAGCGGGTGCCGAGCGGGCCGCCCGGCTTGCGCACGGAGACATTGACGTCGGCGCGCAAGCTTCCCTTCTCCATGTCGCCGTCGCAGGTGCCGAGGTAGCGCAGGATCGAGCGCACCTTCGTCACATAGGCCTTGGCCTGCTCCGAGGAGCGGATATCGGGCTTGGAGACGATCTCCATCAGCGCGACGCCCGCCCGGTTGAGGTCGACATAGGACATCGTCGGGCTGCGGTCGTGCAGAGACTTGCCGGCGTCCTGTTCCAGGTGCAGCCGCTCGATGCCGATGGTGGCGGTCTTGCCGCCACCGAGCTCGACCGTGACTTCGGCCTCGCCCACGATCGGCGACTTGTACTGGCTGATCTGGTAGCCCTGCGGCAAATCCGGAAAGAAATAGTTCTTGCGGTCGAACACCGAGCGCAGGTTGATTTTTGCGTTCAGTCCAAGCCCGGTCCTGACAGCCTGCCTGACGCATTCCGCGTTGATGACGGGCAGCATGCCTGGCATCGCCGCATCGACCAGCGAGACATGGCTGTTCGGCTCGCCGCCAAATTCGGTCGAGGCCCCGGAGAACAGTTTTGAGTTCGAGGTGACCTGGGCGTGGATTTCCAGCCCGATCACCATTTCCCAGTCGCCGGTGGCGCCCCTGATCAGCTTTGCACTTGCCGCACTCATGCCCGTCCCTCAAGCAGTGCTGTCGTCACCTGCTCCCACTCGGTCTCAAGCGGAACGGTCGCAACCGGTTTGCCCGCCCGCCGGTACCAATATCCGGCATTGGCAGAATCGCCTTCGATCCGATGCAGATAGGCATGAACCCAGGCCGCGTCACGGGCCTCCTCATCCTGCACGATCTTGTGCGCCTGGTCCCAGCCGCCCTTGGCGGCCCACCACAGCGCGGCCAGCGGCGCGTCGAGACCGGGCGCGGGAGCCGCGCCGGAAACACTGGCTTTGAATTCGGCGATCTTCACCACCACCTCGCCGGCGTAAAGCGTCCCGCCGCCTGCTCGAGCACCTCGCCGAGCGAAAACAGCGTGTCCTCGTCGAACGGCCGGCCGATCAATTGCAGGCCGAGCGGCAGGCCCTGCGCATCCTTGCCGGCAGGAACCGCGATCCCCGGCAGCCCCGCCATGTTCACCGTCACCGTGAAGATGTCATTGAGGTACATCTCGATGGGGTCGGCGCCCCTCTCGCCGATGCCGAACGCCGCCGACGGCGTCGTGGGCGTCAGGATCGCGTTCACGCCTTTGGCAAACACATCCTCGAAATCCATTTTGATGAGGGTGCGGACCTTTTGCGCGCGCAGGTAATAGGCGTCGTAATAGCCGGCCGAGAGCACATAGGTCCCGATCATGACGCGGCGGCGGACCTCGGCGCCGAATCCTTCGGCGCGGGTCGCCTCATACATGTCGCCGAAGCTCCGGCCGGGCACCCGCAGTCCATAGCGCACACCGTCATAGCGGGCGAGGTTCGAGGAGGCTTCTGCGGGCGCGACAATATAATAGGCCGGCAGTGCGTATTTGGTGTGCGGCAGCGATACCTCGACCAGTTCCGCGCCGGCGGATTTGAGCCAGGCCGCACCCTCGCTCCAGAGCTTTTCGATCTCCGCGGGCATGCCGTCGAGGCGATATTCCCTGGGTATGCCGATCTTCATGCCCTTGACGGATTTTCCGATCGCGGCCTCGTAGTCCAGCACCGCGATATCGACCGAGGTAGTGTCCTTGGCATCGTGGCCGGCCATCGAGCGCAGCAGGATCGCGGCATCGCGCACGCTGCGCGCGATCGGGCCGGCCTGATCGAGCGAGGAGGCAAAGGCGACGATGCCCCAGCGCGAACAACGGCCATAGGTCGGCTTCAGGCCGACGGTTGCGGTGAATGCCGCGGGCTGACGGATCGAGCCGCCGGTGTCGGTCGCGGTCGCGCCCATGCAGAGCAAGGCCGCCACCGCGGAGGCCGAACCGCCGGAGGAGCCGCCCGGCACCAGCGTGGTATTGGCGCCGTCGCGCCGCCAGGGATTGACCACGGGGCCGAAACACGAGGTCTCGTTCGAGGAACCCATGGCGAATTCGTCGTTATTGAGCTTGCCGAGCATGACCGCGCCGTCGCGCCAGAGTTGCGAGGTCACCGTCGACTCATAGGGCGGCACGAAATTGCCGAGGATCTTCGAGCACGCGGTGGTGCGGACGTCCTTGGTGGCGAACAGATCCTTGATTCCGAGGGGAATGCCGGCGAGCGGACCGCCCTCGCCTTGGGCGAGCCTGGCATCGGCCTGCCGCGCCATGGCGCGCGCCTGATCCGGCGTTTCCAGCACGAAGGCGTTGAGCACGCGCGCGGCCTCGATCGCCGCAAGGTGTGCGTCCGTCAATTCAAGCGAGGTGAACGTCCTGTTCGCGAGGCCATTTCGAGCCTCAGCGAGTGTCAGCGATGTCAAATCGGTCATTTATCAACCGGGCTGCAGAAAAATGACGACAGCGTCTTGTCGTTGGCCGGGTCGTCCTTGAGACGTGCCTTGTCGGCAGCCTCGAGCGCATCGAGCACGGCGTCGACGGCCTTGTCGGGATCGGCGACCTTGCCCTGCCGCTCCATCGCGTCGAGATACTGCATATAGGCCGCATAGGCCTTTTCATCGTCGCAGAGCATGCACATCGGGTTTCACGCCTCGAAATTAGATCAACCTACTCGATGACCTTCGGCACCAGAAAGAAATGGTCTTCGGTCGCCGGCGCATTCCGAACGATGTCGTCAGGAATTTCGCCGTCATTGACCACGTCGGACCGCTTCTTCATCTCCATCGGCGTCACCGAGGTCATCGGCTCGACGCCTTCGACGTCGACTTCCGACAGCTGCTCGACGAAGGCCAGCATGGCGTTCAATTCGCCCTGCAGATGCGGGACCTCTGCCTCGGAGACCGCAATTCGCGCCAGATGCGCGATACGGCGAACAGTGGCGGCATCGACGGACATTATATAAGGCCTCACACGGCGGATTTAACCGCCGTATAGCAGAGGCGGCTTTTGCGCCGCAACAGCGGCAAACCCCTCAACCCGACATCTGGCCCAGCCGCGCCAATGCGGCGCCCGCGAGCGCGCGGGTTAGTTCGGCGGCCGGCATTTCGCGCGCCAGCCGCACCGCCTGACCTGCCCAAAGACTGGTGAAATCTGTCTTACCGAGCTTTTCGGCGGCGGCCTTTAGCGGCGCCAGGGCAGTCGCGGCATGGGGAAAGGCTGGCGCATCGGGCGAAATCGGGCCGAGGTCGCGCATCACACGGTTGCGGACCCCCCGCGCCGGGCGGCCTGTCATCACATTGGTGATGACAGTGGCGTCGTCCCGGGCCTGGGCCAGCGCCGCACGCACCGTCGCCGTCACCTTCGATTCCGGGCAGCGCAGATAGGCGGTGCCGATCTGCACGCCGGCGGCCCCTAGCGCGAACGCCGCTGCTACTCCCCGCCCGTCGGCGATACCGCCAGCCGCGATGACGGGCACCCCCACCGCATCGACCACCTGCGGCACCAGCGCGAAGGTGCCGGGCTGTTCGGCGATGTCGTCGGTGAGAAACATGCCGCGGTGGCCGCCGGCTTCGGCGCCTTGCGCGATAATGACATCGGCGCCGTTCTCCTCGAGCCAGGTCGCCTCTTTCACAATGGTCGCGGACGCCATCACGATGCAGCCGGCGGCCTTGACGCGCTTGAGCAGCGCAGGCTCCGGCAGGCCAAAATGAAAGCTGACGATCTCCGGCTTCAGCTCCTCGATCAGTTCGCACATCGCCACATCGAACGGCGCGCGGTTGGCTGCGCTGAACGGCGCCGCCGGATCAAGCCCGTATTCCCTGTAATAAGACGCAAGCCGCTGCTTCCACTGCGCCTCACGGTTTGCGTCTGGCCCGACCGCCTGATGGCAGAAGAAGTTCATATTGAGCGGCGCGGCGACTCGCTGGCGAATGATGCGGACTTGCTCGCGCGCCTTTTCCACCGACAGCAACGCGCAGGGCAGCGAGCCCAGCGCGCCACCCTCGGCCACGGCGATTACGAGGTCCGCATCCATGACGCCGGCCATCGGGGCCAGCACGATCGGAAATTCAGTCCTGAAGAGGTCGAGGATTCTGCGATCGGGCCACATGGTATGCTCCTGCAAACGAGGGAGTTGGCGATTGGCCCGGCTTCGTGCCCGGACCGGGGAAAGAGAGGCTGGCGGTCGGCAATCAAGCCCTGAGGGCCGTGGAAGAGTTGCGCCGTCCCTGCAATATCTGGTCTGCCTCGTTGGCGATGCGCTCGACGATTTCGGCCGCCGGCGGAATATCATGGATCAGCCCGACCGCTTCACCGGCGTGCACAGCGGCGATATCGAAATTACGGGCGTCCCTTGCCGCGAAATATTCGGCCGAAACCGTCTTCACCTTCTGCATCAATTCAATTTCGTTCCCGATCCAGCGACGGGCATGGTCGTTGACCAGGCAGCGCCCGGTAAAGGGTAGCGGCCAGAGATTGTTGCGCGAAATATCGAACACGACACTTCGCACCGTGCTGCCGCTGGTCGCCGCGCACACGCGCTGCTTGGCTTCGTCGGCGATGTCGGCCTCGATGCTTGCAAGAAAGCGCGTGCCGAGCAGCACGCCCGCCGCACCGAGCATCATCATTGCTGCCAGCCCGCGCCCATCGCCGATGCCGCCGGCAGCGACCACCGGCACCCGCCCGGCCACGAGATCGACGATCGCCGGCACGATATCGATGGTGGTGCGGGTCGCGCCATGCCCGCCGGCTTCGGTGCCCTGCGCGATCAGGATGTCGGCGCCCGCATCCAGTGCCTGCCGCGCCAGATCCTCGTCCTGCACCTGACAAATCAGGAGTGCGCCGGCTTGCTTGATCCGCGCCGCGAAAGGTCTGGGATCGCCGAACGACAGCATGATTGCGCGGGGCTGCGCGTTCAATGCCACGTCCAGAAGGTCGGGCTTCCTGGCAAGGCTCCAGGTGATGAAGCCGATGCCGAACGGTACGCGCGCCTGCCTCAGCGTGGCGGTCTCCCCCTCGAGCCAGCCTCTCTCGCCGTAGCCGCCACCAAGAATCCCAAATCCGCCGGCGCCACTGACGGCGGCCGCAAGCCGCGCGCCCGATATCGCAGCCATCGGCGCCAGCAGGATCGGATGCTTGATGCCCAATAGACCGGTTAGGGAGGTACTGATCGCCATGGTCCGTTCTCCAACTCTGGACAGGGAGGTTAAGTCCAACTAACGTTCTGTAAAAATGAATACTTGAGAATGCTGCCATCTCCAGAAGCAAACGGTGAACCGATGGAATTGATCGATCTCATGACCTTCTCGGCGGTGGCGCGCTGCGGCGGTATCACCCGCGCGGCAGAGGAACTTAACACCGTACAGTCCAACGTCACCCAGCGGGTGAAGGCGCTTGAGGCCGAAATCGGCACGCCGCTATTCGAGCGGCACAGTCGCGGCATGACGCTCACCGGCGCCGGCCGAAGGCTATTGCCCTATGCGGGACGCATGGCCGCGCTGTCGCGAGAAGCCGTTCTCGCCGCCCGCGACGACGGCGAACCCAAGGGACCGCTCGCCATCGGCTCGATGGAGACGACGGCCGCCGTTCGGCTGCCCGCGCTGCTGGCGGAATTTCACCGGCGCTTTCCGGCGGTGCGCTTCACGCTGAAGACCGCGCCAACCGCGGACCTGGTTTCGGCCGTGCTCGACGGCTCGCTCGACGGCGCTTTCGTCACCGCGCCGATCGACCATGCCGAACTCACTGGCGTAACGGCCTTCAGGGAGCAACTGGTGCTGGTGAGCGCGCGGCGCTGGACCAGCCTCGCGGCCCTGCGCGCGGGCACGCCCGAGTCGGGCCCGACCGCGCTGGTGTTTCGCACCGGCTGCACCTACCGGCAGCGGCTCGAACAGCTGTTTTCGGAATTCGGCTGGCCGTCGGCCGCGCGCTTCGAACTCGGCACGCTCGACGGTATGATCGGCTGTGTCGCCGCCGACATGGGCGTTACGCTGTTGCCGCGCGCGGTGGTCGAGCGCAGCGACCAGCGCGACAATGTGAGTTTCCACGAACTCAACACGACCTGGTCGCAGGTCGATACGCTCTTCATCAACCGCCGCAGCGCGCATCAATATAGCGCACTGCAGGGCTTTGTTTCCTGCATCGGAGGAAACAACCACGTCGCCGCGGCGTAAGACAGGCCGCTCAGCTTCGAAGTTTCCATTCCGCTTTGCGTGACCGGCTGGCCGCGTGCTAAGCGAACGCCATGACGGCCCTCATCCTTCCGCTGACTGATGCCGTGACGCACTGGCCCGGGCGCGGCGCGCTTGTTGGACTCGATCTCGGCACCAAGACCATCGGCGTGGCGGTCTCCGATCCCGACCGCAAACTCGCGACCGGCGTCGAGACCATCCACCGCAAGGCGTTCAAATCGGATGCATCGCGCTTGCTTTCGATTGCCGCCGAACGCAACGCGGCCGGTTTCGTGCTCGGCCTGCCCATCAACATGGACGGAAGCGAAGGACCGCGTGCACAATCCACCCGCGCCTTTGCCCGCAATTTTTCGAAACTCACCGATCTTGCGATTGCGCTGTGGGACGAGCGGCTTTCCACCGCAGCCGTCGAGAGAGAATTGATCGGCATGGACATGAGCCGCGCCCGCCGCGCCGAAGTGATCGACGAGCACGCCGCGATCTTCATCCTGCAGGGCGCGCTGGACCGGCTGACGAAGCTGCGCGAAACGGCCGGAGATCGTTGACCATGGGTGTTGTGTTCGGCGCGCTCGCGCCGGTCTTCCTGGTGATCGTACTCGGTTGCGCCCTGAAGCAGTGGCTGATGAAGCTGGAAACGCAATGGCACGGCCTCGAGCGGCTGACCTATTATGTGCTGTTCCCGGCGCTATTGATCGAGACGCTGGGACAAGCCGACCTCGTCTCGGTGCCAATCGCCGGCGTCGGCGGGGCCTTGTTGCTTTCGGCACTTGCGGTCTCGGTCCTCTGTCTGGCCATGCGCCCCTTGCTCGCCGCGCGAGGGATCGACGGGCCGGCCTTCACCTCGATCTTTCAGGGTGCGACCCGCTGGCAGACCTATGTCGCGCTCGCGGTCTCGGGGAATCTTTACGGCAATCGCGGTCTGGCGCTGGCGTCGGTGGCAATGGTCGCCATCATCCCGCTGGTCAATGTGCTCAGCGTTGCGGTGCTGGCCCATTATGCCTCGCCCGAACGACAATCGTTCCGCGTCATCGCGATGACCCTGGTGCGCAATCCCCTGATCTGGGCCTGCGCGATCGGCGTTGCCATCAACCTCTCGCAGTTGCCGCTGCCCCATGTCTGGCATGAGGTCGCCGGCGCGCTCGGGCGCTCGTCGCTTGCAATCGGGCTGCTGGTCACCGGCGCGGGGCTGCGTCTCGACAGCCTGTATCGTCCAAATCTTGCGGCAGCACTTGGCGTTTTCCTGAAACTTATCCTGATGCCCGCGATCGCTATTGCGCTGGCGCTGGCGCTCGGACTTTCCGGCCCTAATCTCGCGATCGTGGCTTGTTGCGCGGCGGTGCCGACCTCGCCAAGTTCCTACGTGCTTGCCCGGCAGATGGGCGGCGACGCGCCGTTATTGGCGCAGATCATCGCGCTGCAGACCATTCTCGCGGCGCTGACGATGCCGGTGGCCATTGCTTTGGTAACTTGATCATCATGGCGCGCCGGCGGCCGGGACAACCCTTCCCTACGAGTTTCCCGCCAGCAGGATGGTCTGGATCACCGCGGCAAGATTATTGAGGCCGTGCACGAAGATCGTCAGCCAGGTGGATTGGTAGCGATAGCGGAGGTACCCGAGCAACAACCCTATCGAAAACACCTCGCCGAAGAAGAACCAGTCATATTGCAGATGCAGCGCGGTCCATACCAGCGACGACAGCAGGATGGCGCCCGCGGGCCGGAGAAACGATTCAGACCAGCCGCGGTAGAGAAAGCCGCGCGCGAACAACTCCTCCGAGGCCGGCGCCGCGACGACGAAAGCGAGGACCAGAACCCATAGCGCCCCATCGGCGCGAGCCGATTGCAGCACGTCGCCCATGAATCCGGCCGTGACCTCGCGCCCCGTTGCGCGAGACACCGCGTCCCAGCCCATGACAAGCACGCCGAGCGCGGCCGCGCCGACCAGAAAATGGACCCAGGAAGTGCCGCGCAGCGCCAGATAACCGGCAAACGACGTACCCGATGTGCGGATCGCGATCCATAACGCCACGAGCGCGGCCGGCAGCCCCATAATGACCGAGAGCGAAATCGTCAGGCCCCCGCCAACGACATGGATCGCCGTGGCCATGTCGATCGGCCCCTCCCGCATCAGAACGAACCAAGCCACGACCACCATCTGCCCCACGAACATCGCGGCGAACACAAGGAGACCCCACAGCGCGGTGCCCCAGAATCCCCAGATGCGGGACGGGCGCTGGGCGCAGACTGCCGGCGCAGTGACGACCGGACGTTCGGCGTCGAGCGAAACCGGTGAGTGGCTTTCAGTCATTCGACTCCCGGACCTGGAACTGATTTCGGCCTATTTGTACCGCAGAGGCTTAAGAAGACGTGGATGGTTGTGAGAGCAGCAACGGCAGCCTCGGGCGGCTTTGGCCACCCAAGCCGGCCATAAATTTCACGGTAGCGCCCGTTCCAGCAAGCCCCTCACGTCGCCGGTGGCAAGTTCAACCGCGCCATACATGCCGGCATGGGTCTGGGCAAGTCGTGTCCGCGCGAACAATTCGGCGTGATGCGGCGACACCTGGTTGAGCGCAGCACTTGCAGCGAGTAGCGCCAGTTTTTCGACCGCCAGGCGCGCCATGCGTTCGCTGTCGGGCGCGCGAAAGGTCCTGCCGATGAATTTCACCGCATCGCCTGTGCCCGACAATCCCTGGGTTTGCTCCGCGAGATCCTTCAGAACGACCGAGGCCGCATCGGCCTCGCGGGACAGCGCCCGGAGTACGTCGAGGCACATTACATTACCGGAGCCTTCCCAGATGGCATTGACCGGCGACTCCCGGTAATGCCGCGCCAGAATGCCCTCCTCGACATAGCCATTGCCGCCGAGGCACTCCATCGCCTCAAACAGAAATCCCGGTGCGCTCTTGCAGACCCAGTATTTGATTGCCGGCGTCAACAGCCGCATATAGGCCGCCTCGCCCGCCTGATGCGGCGCCCGGTCGAACGAACGGCACAGCCGCATCACCAGCGCGATGGACGCCTCGACATGCAGCGCCATGTCCGACAGCACCGCCTGCATCAGCGGCTGATCGGCGAGACGTTTCTGGAATACGCTGCGGTGTCGCGTGTGATGCAGCTCCTGTGCGAGCCCTGACCGCATCAGGCCAGCGGACGCAATGGCGCAATCCTGCCGCGTCAGCTGTACCATCTGGATGATGGTTCGGATGCCCTTGCCCTCATCGCCGACGCGTTCGGCATGGGCGCCGACGAATTCCACCTCCGACGATGCATTGGAACGATTTCCGAGTTTGTCCTTGAGCCGCTGGAACTGGATCGCATTGACCGATCCGTCCGGCCGAAAGCGCGGCATGAAGAAACAGGTCAACCCCTCCTCGGCCTGCGCCAGCACCAGGAAAGCATCGCACATCGGCGCTGACATGAACCATTTATGCCCGGTGATGCGATAGGCATCGCCGTCGCGTTCCGCGCGCGTCATGTTGGAGCGCACGTCGGTGCCGCCCTGCTTTTCGGTCATGCCCATGCCGAGCGTCATGCCGCGTTTGGTCCACCACGGCGCAAAGGCCGGATCATAAGCGCGCGTGCCGATGACCGGCATGGTCTTCGCCAAGAGATCCGGCTGCGTCGCCAGGGCCGCGACAGAGGCGCGCGTCATGGTGATCGGACAGAGATGCCCGGTCTCGACTTGAGCCGCCATGTAGAATTTTGCGGCACGGATCACTTCGGCAGCACCGCCGGCCGGCTTGCCGTCCGCGTTCCAGGTCGAGTTATGGACGCCGGCATGCGCGCTGCGCGCCATCAGTTCGTGATAGGCCGGATGAAATTCAACTTCATCACGGCGATTACCACGCGAGTCGAACGTCCGCAGCTTTGGTTTGTTCTCGTTGGCGATCCGGCCGCGCTCGGCCGTCGCAGCCGAGCCCCAGTGTTTGCCGAACCCGGAAAGTTCATGAGCGGCTGCAGCGCCGCCACAGGCCGCGACCGCTTCCGCGAGCGGCCGGTCGACCGCGAACAGATCGACGTCCCAAAACGGCGGCGACTGGTTGAGGACTTCGTGGGTGGCATTTGTTGCCTGTGTCATGGCCACTCCTGGTCTCGCTGAATGCGAACGCTTCGTTTTACCTCATCGGACGCGACCGGAAAATCATACGCCTGCCCGCCCGTGCCCGGCCCATCTCGCCGCAGGATCGG
>Ga0075522_10003289_pt1 | contig 11818 bp, 13 predicted proteins | sample NGEPerA_FD_74796 | JGI IMG/M metagenome (GOLD analysis project Ga0075522, IMG submission 74796) | Arctic peat soil microbial communities from the Barrow Environmental Observatory site, Barrow, Alaska, USA - NGEE PermafrostL2-A | ecosystem: Environmental > Terrestrial > Soil > Wetlands > Peat ... | reverse complement strand
GCCGGGATCCGGTACGCCGGGCGCACGGTGGTGTTCCAAGACAACGGCTCGACGATCACGGGCCGCGCCGCAGTGCCGATACAATTTTTGGGTGCGACGTGCACGTCGTCCACGCTGACGAGTGGGTCGCATACGATCTCCGCGAGCTATTTCGGGACAGCGTCCTTTAATCCGTCGTTCTCGCTCATCACGCAAGTCGTCAATTGACCGACCACGATCGCGGGGCCGGAGCGAAAAAAAACGAGGCTGCCTATAGATGCAGCCTCGTAGAGTGGCTCCCGGAGTTGGACTCGAACCAACGACCCGCTGATTAACAGTCAGCGGAACGGCCGACGCCGACGGCGTTCAAAACCCGGTGGTTTACGGCGTTTGCACGTGGCTTCAGGTGATCGGTGGCCTACGGACTGGCTCGCGTTTACGTCGTTGGTCGGGTCGGCCCGGCTAGGCCGTGAAGCTGAACGCAGCTAGTTCACAAGGCGCCGTATCTAGCCGATATGGATTTGACAAACTGCCAAAGCACAGGCAGAGGAGCCGCGCTTGATGCTGCTTCGGGATGGCTTACTCGTCGCCGAAGGCCTAGACATATCACGATATCGTGTTATGATGCGTGGCGATGGCAGGTCGATCGCGCCGCGCCCAGGACCTCGAGCCGCTCGACGAAGCGACCGAGGGCCTGCAGGCCAAGTTCATCCGGGGTCTGGGGGATCCGACCCGGTTAAGGATCGTGCGGCGGCTATTGGACGGGCCGCTATCCGTTAGCGAACTCATGGTCTATCTCGACATGCCGCAGAGCCGCGTGAGCAACCACCTCGCGTGCCTGAAGTGGTGCGGCTTCGTCTCGACGCAGCGACGCGGCAAGTCCGTGATTTACTCGGTCGCCGATCAACGCGTCCGCGAAGTGCTGACGCTCGTTCACGGGATCGTGGCAGCCAACGCGCAGCGCATAGCGGAGTGCGTTCGGATCGCTGATCGGTGAGGGCACGCGAGGCGTCCGCTGTCGGCGCGGCAACCATCGGAACCGGGGCAGTGCTAACCGCGACGGTCGCAAGTGCTTGCTGCGTCGGTCCGGCGCTTGCACCCATTTTTGTTTCGGTCCTGGGCGCGAGTGGGCTTGCCGCTGTTGCTGGACTGCGACCGTACAGCCCATGGCTGCTCCTCGGATCGGCGGCGATGCTGGCATTTTCTTTCCGGCAGGCGTACCGCAGGGAGCCGTGCGCCGAAGACGGCGTGGTGTTACCTGTTTCAAGCGGCGTTCGTGTCGCACGCGTTGTCCTGGGCGCCGCCGGAGTGCTCTGGCTGATCTCCGCCGCATACGCCGTGTACGGGATGCTCCACCAGTGAGGACAGACATGAACAGACCGAGCTTCTTGGTCGCTAGCGTCGGTGCCGCTCTGGGCGCATGTTGCGCACATGCCGGCGCTGCGGAGCAATACGCGACAATCTCGGGCGGCAGCGGCCCATTGCGTTGGGCGTTCAATCACGACGCGGGCAAGGTCCGCATCGTGATGCTTGTCAGCCCCACTTGAGGCGAATGTCTTCGAGGGTCTCTCGAAGTTCAGCGTAACGTGCTCGAGCGTGAACCGAGCAAGGATCTCGCAGTGTACGCGATCTGGGTTCCCGAGCTTGGCGCGACGGAAAAGAACGTTTCCGGCGCGGTGGCGCTCGTCCCGGACAAGCGGGCACGGCACTACTGGAACGCTGACGACTCGCTGGGGCGTGCCTTCGGCGCAGTGCTTCGGACGCCGGCAACGGCTTGGGACGTGTACCTCCTGTACCCGCGCGGTGCGCGGTGGGCGGCCGCGAGTCCGCCCAAGCCAATCTTCTGGATGCATCAGTTGAGTGGCGTGACGAACGCACCGCATCTCGATCCGGACGTGTTTCGCGACCATGTCGTGGGGGCGCTGCGCGCATCACGCGCTTAAGGGCAGTGGCAAGTCGTCCAAAGAGCTGGCCGTCGGCGCGCGGGCTCGTCACCACGTCACAGACTAGTCCAGTGGAAGTCAGACGATGAGACCGTAGGGAGAAAATCGTATGCTGAACGATCGATGAAGTTCGGCGCAACGACCAGCGCGAAGCGCGACATACTTTCCAACCGGCTCGCAGCTGGCGCGGTGTTTTGGCTTCCCGCCCTGGCGCTTGTCGCAAGCGAGTCGCTTGACATTGGTCAGGGTTGGCGAGCCGGTGTCTGGACCGTTTCCTTAGCCGTGATGGGCGCCGGATGCGTTGCGAATGCGCGTCGGTGCGGTCGGGTGCACTGCTATGCCACCGGGCGATTTTTCCTGGTTATGGCGATAGCCACCCTATTATACGGTCTCGGCGTTGCGCCGCTTCGTCAGCATGGATGGAACTTGATCGCTATAACGGTGCTCGTCGGCGGAGTAGCCTTGTGCTGCCTACCGGAGATTTTCTTTGGGAGATATCGGCGTGGCGCTAGTGATAGGAGGAATCAATGATAGCGCGACCTTTTTCAACGCCTCGACGGTCAATCACAACCATCTATGCTGAGGACCCCCATGCAGGTTGACATCCTCTACTTTGAGGGTTGCCCGAACAGCGCCCTGACACGAGTACGCGTGCACGAGGCGATGGCGTCGCGGGGCGTGGTCGCCGATGTTCGGATGATCGAGATCCGCGATGCGGATCAGGCGATCGCGCAGCAGTTTCTAGGCTCGCCAACGGTACGGATCGACGGCCAGGACGCGGAGCCCGCAGCTCGTCTTCGGGATGACTACGGCTTCATGTGCCGCACGTATCGCGCTTCTGACAACAGCATGGGCGGCGCTCCTCCAGTGCAGCTCATTTCAGAGGCCCTGAGGGATCGATAAAGCGATCGGCGCACCGCTCATCGGCCATTTGGGGTTATAACACGAAATCCTGATATGTCGAGACGCGACTTCAAGCGGATACCCAGCGGCGGCCGGAGGCGTCTCGTGGCCCGAGGGGGCTGGGTCCGAGGATTGTCCGGCTCCGCTTATTTTGTCGAGACGACCAAGATATATTCCGGCGCTACGCGAACGTCTCGAATCCGCTACAGTGGCGGTTCGCCCTCTTCCGATCTGGCTGCTAGGATCGGGTCGGCCGGGAGGACGTTCGCGCCTCGAGTCATTTCTCGAAGGGGTGCTCATGGACTCTCTAGCTCAAGGCACGAAGATTCGCGATTTGCTTGGCTCAACCTCAGCCGCAGTCGCCGTAACGTTCGCACCTGAAGCCCCGCACGGGGTCCCTCACGTATCGCAGACCGCTGCCGCGGGATGTGCTTATTGGAAGGCCGCAGCGGACGGCGCGACTTTTTACACGACGGCGAGCGATCATTACAACTGCGCGATCGGAGCAATGACGCACGGCATACCACTACCACCCGAAAGAGAAGACGAGTTAACCTCGGTCGTCGGCACGCTACTCGACCTCGATTATCTTCGTAAGGAAGAACTGCCGGATATTCCGCATCTCGAGCAACAGTTCGGCGTAGCGGTCTATGCGCCGCTTGCGGCTACGCCTTGCGAGCCGGATGTCGTTATCATCCGAGGGAACGCGAAGCAGATCATGTTGGCGTGGGAAGCTGCGTTGGCCGCCGGTTTACCACCCGGGGGAGCGACAATGGGTCGCCCGGCGTGTTCGATGATCCCTGCGACAATACAAAACGGCAGCGTCTGGACCAGCCTGGGGTGCATCGGCAATCGGGTCTACACGGGCTTGCAGGACGACGAGCTCTATCTCACCATTCCCGGTAATCGGGTCGATGCGTTTGTCGCGAAGCTCGAGGTGGTCGCAAACGCGAACCAAGTCCTCACCGGCTACCATCGCGATCACGCGCAGACCGTGCATGCCGGCGCGACCACCGCATCATAGGTCGAAACGCGGACCGCTTGGGTGCCCGCGTGAGTGAATCACCGATGCAGCGCAACGTCCTCTTCGTCTTCGGATCGCAAGCCTGCGTGCCCGCCGACCCGCTGCGCTCTGCGAAGGAAATGGGCTGTGCGACAACCGTCCTGAGCTCGTGCATTCCCTGCGGACTGCCTGATGGACTCGTCGACCGACACGTGCAAGCCGACCTGAATGACTTCGTCGGCCTGCGTCGTGTCGTCGACGAGGCGCTTCGCTTCGCTCGTGTCGATGGAGTTGTGTGCTACGACGATCAGGCGGTGCCGGTCGTCGCCCGGCTGGCCGACCACTTGGGCCTCGCCGGCAACCCGATCGAGGCTGCGGACGCAGCTCGGGACAAGCTTCTCATGAAACGCCGATTCGAAGCCGGCAACCTGCCCATCGCGCCCTACTCGCTCGTGGCCCATGAAGATGCCGCGGTGCAATGGGCGACCCGCAAAGGATACCCTGTTGTAGTCAAGCCGCTGCGGGGCTCCGCAAGTCAGGGGGTGATCCGCGCCGATAGCGAGGACGCATTGCGTGAGGCGTATCGTCGTACTCGGCGCATCGTCCGAGATTTCGGCTTGGACACGGGCGATCGTACCGACGCGGACGTGCTCGTCGAAGGCTATCTGCCGGGAGACGAATTCTCTGTCGAACTGCTGATTCAGGACGGAGTGCCGACCGAGCTCTGTGTTTTCGAGAAGCCTGATCCGTTGGTTGGTCCGTTCTTCGAAGAGACATTGTACGTCACCCCGACACGTCTGGATCGGCAGCGCGAGATTGAGATCGTGGACCTTGCGAGCCGCGCCGTTCGTGCTCTAGGGCTTAGAACGGGGGTCGCGCACTGCGAGCTGCGCGTCTCGGAGCGCGACGCGTTCGTGCTCGAGGTCGCGGCGCGACTGATCGGCGGCGCTTGCTCTCGGGTCTTCCAGAGCATCTTCGTCGAGGACATCCACGGCTGCGTAATCAGACTTGCGCTGGGCGAACGTCTGGATGCCCCGCGTAGACGCTCTGGAGCCGCGGGCGCGATGATGCTGCCCATTCCGGGCGAGGGACGTCTCGAGGAGATCCTTGGTATCGATGCTGCAGGGCGCGTACCGGGGATCGCCGATGTGATCATCACCGCCGAGCCCGGCGATGTCATTGTTCCTTTCCCGGAGCAGAGTTGTTACATCGGTTTCCTAACGGCCTCCGCGGACTCACCAGCGGCAGTAGCCACCGCGCTACGCCAGGCCGCAGGGCTCATTGAGCTCCGGCTGGCTCCGCTGGACTGCGAATACTGGTCCCGGTCGATTCGCGACCATCACGAGTATATTGCCCCATCGAGCGTGCGTATTCGGACGCTCGAGGAATACACGCTCGCGGAAGCGCAGGAACGCGTCGTGCCGATCGTTGCCTCTTCCCAGTTCGGCGAACTACCGCCAGAGTTGGCGCTGGCCGAAGCCCGAACTTGCGTCGAATGGCTGGCCGAAGGCAATCGGGGTGCAACCTCGCCTGCGTATTGGTTCATCGTCGGCGATCATGCGGTAGCGTTGGGCTCGAAGGAGGGAGATCACTGCTTCGCGTCATGTCTGGGTGTGGGCCCAGGTCACCGAAACTCGGGGATTGGAAAGGCGCTAGTCCGTTCCATCATGGCGGCCTTCGCGCGGCAGGGCTGCGAGACAATGCAGATCTTCCTCGATCCGCGCAACACGGCTATAACGTCATTGTGCGCGGCCCTCGGCTTCGAACGCGAGACACTGATTGAGCAGTCTTGCCGCTGCTGAACGCGCGACATCTCGAACGCTTGTAGCTCTCGCCGAGCGCTACGGAACGCCACTGTACGCCTACGATATTGGCGTCCTGCGGCGACAAGTCGAGAAGCTACGCCGGCACGTCCCGTGCTCGTTGCTCTATTCCCTCAAGGCCAATCCGTCGCTTGGGTTGAGCCAACTGCTCGCCTCTTGGGGGCTCGGCGCTGACATCGCGTCGTCCGGTGAGCTCGAGGTCGCCTTGGCGGCCGGATTCGATGCGCGGCGGATCTTCGTTGGCAGCCCCTTCAAGGATGCGCAGACCCTGGATCGGCTTCGGGCGGAGTCCGCGATCACAATCTCGATCGACTCGTATAGTGACCTGCAAACCATCGTTGAGAACGGTCTGCGGAATCCCATTGTGATCCGCTTGCGTCCCGCTTTCGAATCGAGCGCCGCGATGCCGATGGGCAGCGACTCACGATTTGGCGTACCGCTGGATGAACTGCTGCCGTTTGCCGAGTTCGTTCGCGGTCACGGGGTGGTCGTCGCCGGCTTTCACGTGTACTTCGGGTCACAGGTTCTGCGGCCGAACGAGGTCCGACGTCAATTCGCCGAGGCGTTCGCCGCTGCCGAGCGCGCGTCCAGCGTCATGGGCATTACGCCGACACAGCTCAATCTCGGGGGAGGATTCGGCGTTCCGTACCGGGTTGACGAGTTGGAACTCGACCTCGAGCCGATCGGCACGGAGCTGTCACACATCATGCGCCAGGTGTCATCCTGCGAGGTCGTCATCGAGCTCGGACGATACGTCGTCGCAGAGTCCGGCTGGTATCTCACGCGCGTCGTCGGCCTTCAGACACACGGAGGCCGATCGGCGGTCGTCGTCGACGGCGGCGTACATCAGCGTTCGGATCTGTGCGGCTTGGGATTGAAGTCCGGTTGTCGTGCACCCGTGGCGCTGACCGCAGAGACAGAGGAGACGGTGCCGACCGATGTCCTGGGATGCCTGTGCCTTCCGGACGACATTCTTGTTGAGGGTGCGGCGTTGCCGCGACTCTCCCCGGGCGACCTGCTCGCGTTTCCCAACGCCGGCGCGTACGGACTCTCCGCGTCACCGGCGGCCTTCCTCGGCCATCCGCTCCCGGCCGAAGTCGCATATGACCGCGATCGGGCGGGCGTCTTGCGAACGCGCGGCTCGGTTACCGACATTCTACGCGATCAGCACAGACTCGACGGCTTGTCCTGATCGCGTAGGTCCGGCGCGACGTATCGCGTCGCACCCGCTTTTAGGTCTGGCGAAGCGGGGTTTTAGCAGACGCACTCCCTAACGCCCTCGGCGGCCTGGAATGCCTCCAGGAACGCGTATTTCTTGTCCAGTCCCGCAGCGCACGCGGTGACACAGGCAACCCGCGCGATCTCCTCGTGCGTAGCGCCGGCATTTCGCGCGTTGACGATGCATCCGGCGGCACACGCGCAGCGCGTGGCGAGGCAGGCAGCGAGCGATACGAGATGCGAGGTCTTCTCGTCGAGCGACTTCTCGGAACACAGATTCAAGGCCGAGAACGCGCTCGTCGACAAGCTTGTCGCGCCCTGGCTAACCGCGGCGATCGCCGATCCCAGGCGCCCGACGTCCGCCGTGCGGGCGGCGGCACTCGTGTGTGAACCCTTGGTCGACTCCGAGTGATGCAGCGGTGTACCCGTCGCGGCCAACACGATCTCGGCGTACGCGTCGTGGACTCGTGCTCCGCCGGTGCAAGCGCACAGGCAAGCCACGCGATGCAGCTCCTCGGTCGAGGCGCCGACGGCTCCGGCCAGCGCGAAGCTCTGATGAGCCGCCTTCGTGTTGTTGCTCGCGAGATGTGCGGCAAGGTTCACCAGCTGCGTGGTCTTGGGGGAAAGCGATTTTTCGGTACACTGCTCGAATACTCGGTTGAGCTCTGCGGTCATCTTCAGCACGGGACTCCTCCAATGTCTAGTCGTCTGAGTTCGGGAGATTCTCGGTCTCTGGTCACCTGCGAACGAACCGCCCTGCGCGCGGTCTGAAACGCTTCAATCATATCTGGGCGAACTGCCCATCGGTGGGTTCCGCTCAACAGAACCAAGATTCGGTCAAGCATGGAACGCCCGCCGCCGCCGGCTGTGGTGTAACGTCCGGAAAGTCCGGCATCTTTCCCATGGCGCGCCGTACAAGCTGCCAAGTGCCCCAGAAGATTCGGTAACGGTCGAGGCGATCCGTGAGCGCTTGCTGCACGAACGCCGCGACATCGCGCTGTAGGCGATCGACACGTTCGTCAGGGTGCGTCCACCGGAATGTAAGCGCATTTTCGTCGAAGCCCTCGACGCAAGCTTGTATTTCCGGCAGCTCCAACAGGAGCGAACCCGCCGGAATCAGCAGCCGAATCGCAAGTTGCACGGGCGGCACACTGTCGATTAGCTGTAGCGCTGCCATCGTTAGGAGCAGATCTTCATAGCCCTCAAGCGAAATCCACGGAGTGAATGCCACAAACGTCGGGGCGAAATTCAATCCTACCTCGCGCAGAAGCTCCACCGCTCGCACGAAGTCGGCCCGAGTGTGGTGCTTGTCCAAGTGGGCGAGGATCGTGTCGTCGACGGACTCGACGGCGCTCGTTACGAAGAGGCAGCCGGTATCGCGAAGTTCTGGCAGATGTTCTTGATGTTTGAGCAGATGCTCGATCTTGATCGTCGCATCGTATGTGAGGTCTGGAAACTCGCGATGCAGCGCGCGCACGATCTCCATCGCGTGCCCGATGCCGTTGAAGAAATCGGGGTCGCCGAACGTTATGTGCTGAGCTCCGCCACGGACTTGGCGGCGGATGTCTTCGAGCACGACGTCACGCTGGACGATCCGGAATCGTCCGTTGTAGACCGGAACGATCGGGCAGTGCCGACACAGATGCTTGCATCCTCGACTGGCTTCCGTGTAGCCGACCGTCGCCTGCTGCCCATTTGCGAGATTCAGGCGGGCGTAGTCGACGAGAGACGGTAGCCCCGAACGGTCCGGGACGATGAATTGCTGCCGCGAAAGGGAGACCTCCGGCTCGACCTGTGGCGCCTCGCCAACCGCGTCACCGTCACGATCAAGGCGATTCGCTAAGCTGAGCAGCCCATCTTCGAACTCGCCGCCGAGAATTGTCGAGATGCCGCACTTGCGGAGGAACTCCGCGTTGATCGGGGCGTACAGACCGAACGCACAAAGATGCGCCGTCGGATTGAGCAGCCGCACCTTCGGAATCAGCGCAATCGCAATACGCGTTGCCGTGTGCATCGGGAGATAGAACGCTACCAGGTTGGCGTTGCGGATCGCCGACTCATCGAGGGTTTGCCGCGATAGGTCTTGTGAAACGACATTCGCGCCGGCATTTCGTAGCCACGCCGCGGGAGAGGCTAAGCCGAACGGCTGATGGCCGAGCTCGTATGTCGAGATCAAGACCACGTTGAGTTGATCGAGCGCACGCGCCTCTAAACGGTCGTCTGACACAGAGGACGTAGCCGTCACGTGCTGACGAACGGTGCCGACGGCGTCGGTCGTTTCGAGAATCGGTCCGTCCCCAAGCGTCTTCATGAGTCGGTAATCCGCGCGCAGTTCGCGATCTGTTGCGCGTTGTCGGCAACGATCGCATGCGTTAGCTCGACAATTGTTCGCACTCGCTCGTCCATAACGCGGTAGATGATCGAGCGGCCGCTCCGTTCCGTCGCGACGTACCCGCACCACTTCAGACACGCAAGGTGGTTGCTCACCCGGCTCTGCGGCATCCCAAGGTGAGCCATGAGGTCGCTTACGGAGCGCGGTCCCTCCAGGAGATGGCGCACGATGCGTAGCCTCGTCGGATCGCCAAGGCCCCGAACGAATTTCGCCTGCAGCTCCTCGACCCGATCCTCCGGATCGAGCAAACGAGCACCCCCGGCTCGACTCCCCATGGCCCCATCATAACACGAACTCCTGATATGTCTAGCGGACGACACGCGCTGGCTCGCCTATGCTACGCCAGGGGCCGCGCTGCGGAGAAGAGGATCACTGCTCAGCGACCGCGCCCCGAGGAGATTGAGCAATTCGGTCCCGTTGATTACGCCCCAGCCCGTGCACGGGTCCCAGCCCGGGCCGGCGATATAGCCGGGTGCGCCGTCGGTTGCATTGGTGGCACCGTCGGCAATGTCACGACAGACTGCTGGGCCGCTGGAGTACAGCGTGGGATTGATGTAGCCGACCGACTGGCCCAGCCGGGCGTTCATGATCGCGACAAGTCCGGCGTAGAGCGGCGTCGTCGCGCTCGTTCCGCCGACCTGCAGGATTACCCCGTGCACTGTGATCCGGTAACCGCTCGCGAAATCGGCGTTGCCCGCGACGTCGGGCATGCCTCGACCGACATTGTGCGCCGGGTTCGCGGAGGGCGGGACATGTGCATCCGCCTGCCACGCGGGCGCGTCGAAGACGTCACTGATCCCGCCGCCGGTCGCCCCGTGCTCGGTCCAGGTTCGTTCTGTGAACGAAGCACCGTCGACGTCGGAGATCGACGTTCCGCCGCACGCCGTCACGCCCGGATCCGAAGCCGGATAGAGGCAGTGCGCAAGGCCGTCGACGACCCCGCTCGACGAGCCGTCATCGCCGGAAGCCGCAAGGATGGTCACGCCGAGCATCGCCGCTTCGGCGAACGTCTGGCTCACAGCGTCGATCGCCGCCCGCGACCACGTGAAGCCCTCGTGCGTCTCGAACTCTGGGTATCCCCAGCTGATCGACAGGACGGACGGCGCGTTGACGGCGTCGTGGACCGCTGTCGTGACAATGTCGATCCAGCCTTGCTCGGTCCAAGGCGCGAAATAGACGACGATCTTCGCGCCCTGGGCGACGGAGCCGGCGACGTCGATGTCTAGCACGACCTCGCAGTCGTCGACACCGCCGGGTGAATTCGACGCGCCGTCGACACCGACAGCGACCGGCGCCGGCGAAGCGAGGCCGAGCCCACCGAAGAACTCGTCAATATCCCCCTGCTGGTATCCCGAGTCGAATTCGAGCAGACCGATCGTCTGCCCGACCGCGCTGAGCGGAGCAGGGAACTGGTAGAGCTCAGCGACCTGCGGGGGCGTGAGCGCCGTCGGCGTCAGCGGACCGACCCGGTAGAGCGGTTTGGCTATCCGGCGATTGTCGAGCCCGAACACACCTTCGACGACGTCCGCGATCGCGGCTGGGACGTGGATGCTACCCTCGAGCCCATGGTACGTCTGGACGGGTGTCTCATAGCGATTCAGGTGCACGCCGAACATGTGGTTCATCCGCGCGACCGTACCGGATACCATTACGGTGCGTCGCGCGACGCTTGTTTCGCCGACAGTCAGGCCCGCGGACCGTGCGACGCGCGCGACGCGATCGAGGTCCGCTGTTGCGGCGCCGAAACCCGCCGCGAATGCTTTGCGCGACAAGTGCACGGGCTTCGCGGACGTAGCGGCCACCAGCGTTGAAAGATTGGGCAGCGGTGGGGCGCCGGGACGGCGGCGGATACGAATCGTCACGGACAGCGTTTCGCTCGGCGCTGCCGGCCCAATCATTTGCGCACCCGCCGCGCGGTGTCGTTCGCTGCCGTTGAGGCGCGTCAAGCCGACTGGAATTCCCATGTCACACCCCCTGAGCGGCTGTCGTTCGCAGGGCCGGGACGCCCTCCTCCCGCGGTAGGTGAACAGCCGTCGGGCGACCGGACAGCGACGATTACTATGAATGAGTCTGAGCGTCCTACGCTGGACGAAGTAAAGCGGAACATCGACGCGCTCGAGCGGGTCGACCGCGCCAGCCTGCGTCCCTGGATCCTCGTGCACTTCGACGACAATGGTGACCCTCAACGGGGATACCAGCTACTCTCGAGGTGATCATCCGAGCGGCTAACGCCTGTCGCGGTAACGTGAACGGTCGCACTTCGTGCGCCGCACATCCAGCACACGTTCTCTCCGCGGTATGGTGAGACGCAGAATGGACCACGAGTGGACCACATTGAATGGATACCGCTCGATAGCTGCGCTTCCGCGATTTGCCAGGTCGACGTGGCGCTGGGTGAAGACAAACGAGACTGCATATGGCTGCAGCCTCGTTCGATTTGGCTCCCGGAGTTGGACTCGAACCAACGACCCGCTGATTAACAGTCAGCTGCTCTACCAACTGAGCTATCCGGGAACGGCGCACACTCGATTCAACGGTTCCGCCTCGGCCCCTTGCA
>Ga0075522_10003288_pt1 | contig 11821 bp, 9 predicted proteins | sample NGEPerA_FD_74796 | JGI IMG/M metagenome (GOLD analysis project Ga0075522, IMG submission 74796) | Arctic peat soil microbial communities from the Barrow Environmental Observatory site, Barrow, Alaska, USA - NGEE PermafrostL2-A | ecosystem: Environmental > Terrestrial > Soil > Wetlands > Peat ... | reverse complement strand
TCTGAATGACGAAGATGTAGCCGTCGGCAGCCAGCTCCTTGATGTTGGGGGCGAGCTCCGCTGGTGCACGATCCGGAACGCCGTACGGCGTGCGGCGAAAGAGAATCGGGAGCGGACCCTTCGCGTTGACCGGCGTGAGGATCACGGTCTGGAGCTTCACGCCGTCGCGCACCGGGATCATCACCTCCTGAAAGGTGAAGATCGGCGTGGGCGCGGGCGCCTGTGCGCGCGCGGCGGGGGCGGCGAGTAGTGCGGCGACGGCGGCGAGCAGTAGACGTTGCATGGAGCTCCCGATAGTGACGAGTCTCCACACAACTTATCGCGCCAGCTTCAAATCGTGAGAGGCACCGCCCTCCTCTGCGTTAACCGCGCGAAGTACACCGCGAGCAGGGAGATTTGGATGCGCGAAGGACGCGGATGGTTTACATGGTTGGAGAATCATTGCGCGTCATAGTCGTAGCGGGGCTCAACGGAGGCCGGCCGCTCGTACAAGTCGCCTTGACGCGTTAGGCGCGAAGGGGCAGACTCACTTGCTCTTCCCACCCTTCGCTCAATACACATGCGCCTCTGCTTCCCAGTCGCCGCGCTCGTTTCGTGCGCTGCTCCGCTCGTTGCCCTCGCGCAGCGTCCCTCCACCGTGCCGCTCCTGCCGGAGCCCACCGTCGCAGCGCTCGCCGGCGAGCTCTCCGGCGCTTCTGCCAAGCGCAACCTCGAGTTCATCACGCGCCAGCACCGCATGCGCGCGTCGAAGGGCTTTCGCACGGCGGCGGATTTCGTGGCCGCGCAGGCGCGGAGCTACGGCCTCGAGGAAGTCGTGGTGCACGAGTTTCCGGCGGACGGGCACACGATGTACGGCACGCAGAAGGCGCGGCTGGGCTGGGATCCGGAATTCGCTGAGCTCTGGGAGGTTCGCGCGGACGGGAGCCGGATGACGCCGGTGCTACGCGTCGCGAGCTTCGAGGATGAGCCCGTGATCCTCGCGGAGGACAGCGACAGCGCGGACGTGACGGCCGAGTTGGTCGATGTCGGCGCGGGAACATCGGACAAGGATTACGCGGGGAAGAACGTGCGCGGAAAGATCGTGCTCACCTCGGAGGCGCCGGGCGACGTGATTCCGCTCGCTTACGACAAGTACGGCGCGAAGGGTGTCGTGAGCGCGGCGCAAAACCAGCCGAATGCGTGGTCGCGCGAAGATGTGAACGCGATTCGCTGGGGGCATCTCGATTCGTTCGAAACGCGTCACGCCTTCACCTTCATGGTGTCGCTCAAGCAGTACCGCGGCTACGTCGGGCGCCTGGCGGGCGGCGAACACGTGATGCTGCACGCGATCGTGAAGGCCTCGCGTCACGCGGCGACGTACAATCCGGTGACCGCGCTGATTCCCGGCAGCGACAGGAAGGGCGAAGAGATCGTGCTGAGCTGTCATCTCGATCACCAGCGCCCCGGCGCCAACGACAACGCCAGCGGTTGCGCGACCATCCTCGAGGTCGCGCGCACCATCTCGAAGCTCGTCGCCGATGGCAAGATCGCTCGCCCATCGCGCAGCATTCGCTTCGTGTGGCCGTGCGAGGTCGAGTGCACACTCGCGCTCTTCCACTCCGAGCCCGAGATGCGCGCGCGCTTCAAGGCCGTGATCCACATGGACATGGTCGGCGGCGGCCCCGTGACGAAGTCAATCTTCCACGTCGGCCGCGGGCCGTTGAGCCTTCCTTCGTTCGTGAGCGACGTCGGGCAGCGCTTCGGCGCCTTCATGAACATCGAGTCGCAGATGTACGCCGAGGGAACGGGCGGGAAATATCCGATGGTCTCGGGCGAGGGCGGCAAGGAGCCGCAGCTCGGCGATCTCGACGAATTCTCGATGGGGAGCGACCACGAGCTGTACCAGGAAGCGTCGTGGAAGATTCCCGCGATCTACATGAATGATTGGCCCGATCGCTACATCCACACGAACTTCGATCTCCCGTCGAATATCGATCCGACGAAGCTGCAGCGCGCGGCGTTCATCGGCGCGGCGAGCGCGCTCTACCTGGCGAATCTGAAGCCGGCGGATGTGCCGGCGCTGTGGGCGGCGATGGAGACGGCGTCGCTGCGCCGCCTCGCTACGATGCTCGATCGCCGTGCGACGCTCTCGCCCGCGGAAGCTCTAACGCTCACGCGCGGCTTTCTCGCGCAGGAGCAGCAGGCGTACGAGTCGATCGCATCCTTCGCGGCGATCCCGGACAGCGTGAAGCAGAGCGCGAGCGCGTACTTCCAGCGCCTCGCGACGATCACCGGCACGCCCGCGCCTGCGGAGAGCGCGAGCGGCGACGCGGCGCTCGTCTTCGCGCGCAACGCATCGGTGAGCGGCCCGATGGTGGTGTTCGGCTACGACTATCTCGCCGATCACACGAAGGGGCACGCGCCGCCGAAGCTGCTCGACTATCAGGGGCTGCGCGGCAATGGCGAGGAGTACGGCTACGAGGTGCTCAACTTCGTGGACGGAAAGCGAAACGTGCGCGAGATTCGCGACGCAGTGAGCTCGGAGTACGGCCCGGTGGACATCGCGCTGGTGTCGGAGTATCTGCGCGCGCTGGAATCGGCGGGAGTGATCAAGTCCGCGAAGTAACGTCCCTGCAGTCGTCGCACTATCACCCTCGTCTATAAACTCCATGCGCGTTCGCCTTCGCTTCGTCGTCGCAGCCGCCTGCATCGTCCCCTCGCTCGGGGCGAGCGCGCAGGTGGTCGCACCGCTGTCGTTCGGCGTGCACAGCACCGCGACGCCGCCGCTCATTCCCGAGGCCACCGGCATGGCGCTGGCGAACGAACTCTCCGGCTCGCTCGCCAAGCGCAACATCGAATACATCACGCGCCTGCATCGCATGCGTGCGTCGAAGGACTTTCGCACGGCCGCCGAGTTCGTCGCGGAGCGCGCGCGCGCGTACGGTCTCGAGGATGTGAAGATCCACGAGATCCCCGCCGACGGACACACGATGTACGGCACCCAGAAGTCGCGTCCGGCGTGGGACGCCGACTTCGCGGAGCTGTGGGAGGTGAAGGCCGACGGCGCGAAGATGACACCGGTGACGCGCATCGCGAGCTTCGAGGACGAGCCGGTGATTCTCGCCGAGGATAGCGATAGCGCGGACGTGACGACGGAAGTCGTTGATGTTGGCGTGGGCGGAGCGGATCGCGACTACGCCGGCAAGGATGTGCAGGGAAAGATCGTGCTCATCTCCGGCCCGCTCACCGATGCCGCTCCGCTCGCAATCGACAAGTACGGCGCGAAGGGGATGCTCAGCGACATGCCGAATCAGGTGACGGCGTGGTGGAAGGAAGATGTGAATCTCATTCGCTGGGGCCATCTCGATGCGTTCGAGAAGCGGCACACCTTTGCGTTCATGCTCAATCAGAACCAGGCGCACGGGCTCTCGGAGCGGCTGGCCGGCGGCGAGCACATCATGCTGCACGCGATCGTGCGCGCGGCGCGCCATCCGGCCGCGTACAACCCTGTCACCGCGCTGATTCCCGGCAGTGATCGCAGGAGCGAAGAGATCGTGTTCAGCTGCCATCTCGATCATCAGCGCCCCGGCGCCAACGACAATGCGAGCGGCTGCGCGATGAACCTCGAGATCGGGCGAACGATCGCGAGGCTCATTGCCGACGGGAAAATTCCCCGTCCCTCGCGCAGCATCCGCTTCGTGTGGCCGTGCGAGGTCGAATGCACGATGGCGCTCTTCAACTCCGAGCCCGAGCTGCGCTCGCACTTCAAGGCCGTGATCCACCCGGACATGGTGGGCGGCAACCAGGTGACGAAGTCCATCTTTCACGTGTCGGATAGCCCACTCAGCCTGCCGACGTTCGTGAACGACGTCGGGCGCGCTCTCGGCACCTTCGTGAGCGTCGAGTCCGAGGAATTCGCGGCGGGACGAGGCGGCGATTATCCGCTCAACTCCGTGGAAGGCGGCAAGGAGCCGCTGCAGGCGATGCTCACGGAGTTCCAGATGGGGAGCGACAACGAGCTCTATACCGAAGGCTCGTATCGCATCCCCGCTATCTACATGCAGGATTGGCCCGACCGCTACATCCACACCAATCTCGATGTCGCCGCGAACATGGACGCGACCAAGCTGCAGCGAGCGGCGTTCATCGGCGCCGCGAGCGCGCTCTTTCTCGCGAACATGAAGTCGTCCGACGTGCCGGCGCTCTGGGCCATCATGAAAAGCGACGCGCTTCGCCGCACGGCGCTCGTGCTCGAGCGGCGCGCCAAGCTCTCGCCCGCGGACGCCGCATCGTACACGCGCGAATATCTCGCCTCCGAGCGCGCGGCCTTCGAGTCGATCACCGGCTTCGCGGCGATTCCCGACAGCGTTCGCCGCAACGCCGACATCTTCTTCGGCAAGCTCGCCGAGCTGCTGAGCGCGGGCGAGATGCGCGACACGCCAACGGCCGATGCGACGCCGGTCTACGCTCGAAACCTCGCGATATCCGGCCCGACGATCGTGATGGGCTACGACTATCGCATCGAGAATCTTCACGGCACGCCCGCGCCCAGGCTCCTGTCCTTCTCGGGCGCGCGCGGCACGGGCGCCGACTACGCCTACGAGGTGCTCAACTTCGTCGACGGCAAGCGCAGCGTGAAGAAGATCCGCGACATGGTCAGCGCGGAGTTCGGACCGGTCGACCCGAGCATCATCAGCGAATACTTTCGAGCGCTCGAGACGGCGGGTATGGTGAAGCCCGCGAAGTAATGCGAGGACAGTGAGCAAATCGACGTGAGGCGATCCAAGTGAAGCTACCGCACCCGCTGACGCTGCTCGTCGGCTGCGTGATCATCGCGGCCGCGCTCACGCACGTGCTCCCCGCCGGACAGTTCGATCGTCACGACGATCCAGCAACGCAGCGAAAAATCGTCGTCGCCGGCACCTACCATCGCGTCGACGCCCACCCACTCGGCCCCTTCGAAACGGCTGTCGCGATCCCCGACGGGATCATCGACGCGGCCGCGGTGATCACCTTCGTCTTCCTCATTGGCGGCGCGTTCGGCGTCGTCGACAAGACGGGCGCCCTCCGCGACGGCATCGACTGGCTCGTGCGCCGCCTCGGCAAACGGGGAATCGTCGCCATACCGATCCTCTGCATCGCCTTCGCCGCCGGCGGCGCGTTCGAGAACATGCAGGAGGAGATCATCGCGATGATCCCCGCCCTCCTCGTGCTCACGCAGCGACTCGGCTTCGATGCCATCACCGTCGCGGAGATGAGCGTCGGCTCAGCGGCGGTCGGATCGGCATTCAGCCCAGTAAATCCCTTTCAGGTGCTCATCGCGCAGAAGGTCTCGGGGATTCCGCAGCTGTCGGGCGGCGCGTACCGAACGGTCTTTCTCGCCATCGCCCTGTTGCTCTGGATACTCGGCACCATGCGGCACGCGCGCCACACAAAGCTGGAGGTCGTGAGAAGCGAGTTTGGCGAGGAGTCGCATGAGTTCGTCACTCACGGAAAGGGAGTGCTTGCGATCGTACTGCTCACATTCGCGATCTTCGTGTACGGAGTCGCGATACTCCACTGGGATTTTAATCAGGAGGCGGCGCTCTTCTTCGTGATGGGCTGCGCCGTTGGAATTGCAGGCGGCCTCGGCATCACTGGCACGGCAGACGCCTTCGTCGAAGGCTTCCGATCGATGGCGTATGCGGCGTTGCTCATCGGCTTCGCGAGGTCGATCTCCACGGTCATGGAGCAGGGGCTGATCATCGACACTGTGGTGAACGGGCTCGCAGCATCGCTGGCAGGGCTCCCGGTAGCCGTGGCGGCGGTCGGAATGATGTTGGCACATGCCGCCATCCATGTGCCGGTGCCGAGCGTCAGCGGGCAGGCTGTGCTCACCATGCCGGTGTTCGCGCCGGTGGCCGACCTGCTCCACATGTCGCGCCAGGTTGCGGTGCTCGCCTACCAGTACGGCGCCGGAATGTGCGAGCTGGTAACGCCAACGAACGGGGCGCTAATGGCCATTCTGGCGGCCGCCGGGATACGCTACGACGAGTGGATTCGGGCCTCCTGGCGCATGATCGGGGCGGTCGCGCTGGCGGGCTCGGCCGCCGTGATCCTTGCGGTGGGGATAGGACTTCGGTAGGATTTACCGTGCGCGAGGCGAACTGAGCAACCCCGAAATGGAGCTTGCATTTTGGTCGCTCGGTATGGCATTATCCTCGCAGATAAGATGAACGACGGAGGCCAAAACGGCCCCGACTTCGACCGGGCAAGCGGCCCGGCAGAACCTTCGACATGGAGGCACGGTGTACCAAAAGCCAAAGGTGGAACGGTTCGGCACGTTCCGCGAGCTCACCCGCGTTGGATTCAACGGGACCACGGATGGATTCACCATCTGCGGCGTCAACGGTGGAACGGGAAATGAGCTTTGCAACCTTCCGGGCGATCAGTGCCGGACGGGTTCGCCGCCCCCGACCTGAGCAAAAGCTGGTTTTGTTGTATGAATGGGGGCAGTCAGCTTCGGCTGATTGCCCCCATCTTCTTTTTCACTCCTTGAACTGGGGCACGATCACACGGAGGCTCCGCGGCCGGATTCGATAGTGGAGCGGCGGCTGCATCCGCTGCACCTCGCCGTCCGTGGCGACGAGAATGCGCGAGTGACGCGTGTCGATGACGAACTCGGCAGCAGTGAGCGCCTCGAAATCCCGCGCCTGGCGAAGTCTCCCGAACAGCGCCTCGAGCGACAGGCGCACCAGCGCCGCGCGCCCCTGTTTCTTCACGATGTAGATGCTGAGGCGCCCGCCATCGATCCGCGCGCGCTCGCCGATGTCGAATCCCTCCATGCTGTACTCGTTGTTCCCGACGAACACGAGTGGCGTGACGTGCACGCGCTTGGTGCCTTCGACCTCGAGGAGCACCGCCAGAAACGGATATCGCCGAAAGGCGGCGATCGATGCCCACACGAGCGAGCGCCACTTCCCGCGCCCGAGCCGCGCCTGCTGACGCTCGCGGTCGCGCACCATGTCAGGGTACAGCCCTAGGCTGGAGTTGTTGATGAAGACGCGTCCGTTCACCTCGCCGACGTCGACGGCGATCGAGTTGCCGTCGATGATGTTTCCAACCGCCTCCTCGAGCTCGAGCGGGATGTCGAGGTCTTTCGCGAAGTGATTGAGCGTGCCGAAGGGAAGCACGCCGAGGACAGTGGCGGAGTCGACGAGCGCCGCAGCGGCGGTGCTAATGGTTCCGTCGCCACCAGCCGCAACGAGCAGTCGCGGACGCTCCGCCGCCGCGGCGCGCATGAGAGTATCGAGCTCCTCGCCGCTCGACGCGAGGCGGATGTCGACTTGAAGGCCGCCGGCGAGGAAGAGCTCCGTGAGCTTCTTGACTCGCTTATCGACGTGGGGATTGCCGGCGCCGGCGTTGATGATGACCGGCACGATGGTGCTCACCACGAGGAGCTCACGCGTGCACGGAAAGCTTTATGGCGATGCCTCGTAGTCGCCAGCGATCGTGGCTTTGGATGGCGGTGCGACGTGCGCAGAATAGTATTCATCGACACACGTCGAAATTACGTAATTGAGGCGCTCGTCGCCGTGCACCGATGGCACGCTGGCGAACGCACTGTGCATCGCCGACCACACATCCTTGACGAGCACCAGCAGCTGCTCGGCGCGCATCCCCGAGCGTCGCGCGTCGCCGCAGATCTGGCGGAGCGCGACGCGAAGATCGGGACGCTGTGGCGGAACGGCATCGGCGAATTGAGTGCGGGCATCCTGAAAGACGAGCTGCAGGCTCGTTCGAAGGCGGAGATTCACACCACCGGATGTGCCCTCCCCTGCGTACGCTTCGCGGGATGATTGATCGGCAGCTTTGGATTCCATAATGCCCTCGCTTGCAGGCGCCGCGTCGTGACGGCGTGAGCTGGGAATCCCGCGCGCGCGACGACGAAATAGACGTACCTCATTCAACGTGTTGCGCGCTTCATTCGCAATAGTAGAATAGTCAGAAATCGGAGAATGACAGGACAGTTACAGATTAGAAGTGTAAGTTTTGGCTGTCCCCTATCGAGGTAGAGTCATGCTGGAGCGTCGGATGTCAGCGCTGTTTGCACTCCTGTTCGTCGCCATCTTCGCCGGTCGCGCGAGCGCGCAGGGCGCATCGCTCGATCAGGCCAAGAGCATCTACGCAAACGTCGCGTCGAACGGCGGCACCGATCGCGCGTCGCTCGAGATGGCGCGCGCGCGCGCCTCGATCGCCGCCGCGGATTCCGCCGTTGCCAATGGCCACGACAAGGCGACCAGCGACGCGATGGCGACGCAGGCGCTCCACGATGCACAGGCCGCCGACGCGGCCAACAACCGCATTCACGATCGCCAGGTGACGGACAGCCTGCACGCGTACCGGCTCACGCAGCTGGTCGCGCTCTCGCAGCGGCAGCGCGATGAGCTCTTCAAGCAGAACCAGCTCTCGCACGCGGAGGTCGTCGATCTGCGCGCTCAGAATCTGCTCACGGTGACGCAGTCTGATTCGCTGCGACTCCAGCTCGACTCCGTGAAGGCCGCGGCGGCGAGCGCGCAGGAAGTGAGTGCGCGCCAGCTGGATTCCGCGCGCGTGTTTCAGGCGCAGGTGGTGCGGCAGCAGGACTCGCTGCGGATTGCGCAGGCCGCGGCGAACGAGGTTCGCTCGTCGTCGAGCCGGCAGACCGACTCGCTCCGCGCAGTAGCCGACCGCGCGCAGCGCCAGGTCGACTCGATTCGTTTCGCGAGCCAGCAGGCATCGCGCGCGGAGACGGAGGTGGAGCGGCAGCGCACCGACTCACTGATGCGCGCGGCTCGCATGGCGACGCAGGAATCGGATTCGCTGCGACGGCTCGTGGGGCGGAGTGCCTACATCCGCGATTCGCTGCGCGTGCGCGACTCGGTGCGCGCAGTCTCGGATCTCTCGTCGCGCACGGCCGACTCCCTCCGCATCACGCAGGCCGTGATCGAGCAGACCCGCGCACTCGAGAAGCTCCGCTCGGACTCGATCCAGCGCTCATCGCTGCTCGCCTCGCAAATCGCCGACTCGATGCGTGCGGCGTCCATCCGCACCTCCGCCAGCGAGACGGCGGCCGAGCGGGTGCGGTCGGACTCGCTGCGCAGAATGGCGGAGAGTGCGAACGTGCGACTCGATTCGCTCCGGAGGGCCGAGGCGAGAACGCAGCGCCAGCGCGACTCGGTGCAGGCGCTCGCGATGACGTCGGCGCGGCAGGTCGACTCGCTGCGCAGCGAAGCCGCCTCGGCGTCGCGCACGAGGGACTCGCTGCGCGCGGATGTCGATGCGCGGACGAAGCTGAGCGCGTCGGTGTCGGAGTTGAGCCGCACGGCGCTGACGCTTCGCCAGCCGACGCTCTCTCCGCGCGGGCTCGTGGTGACGATCAACGATGCGTCGTTCGTGAACGGCACCACCGCGGCGGGACCGAAGACGCTCACGAAGGTCGCCACGCGCGACCTCGGCAAGCTCACGCCGGTGATCGCGTCGTACTCGAGCTATCACATCCAGGTCGAGGGCTACGCGGATTCGACGGCGAAGCTCGAGAAGGGCGATGCGCTGGCGGATGCGCGCGCGCAGGCGGTGCGCGAGGCGCTCGTTGCGGGCGGGCTCGATGCGGGGCGGATCGAGACGAAGGCGATGGGGCACGCGCAGCCGGTGTCGACGAATGCGACGATTGTGGGGCGCAGGGCGAATCGGCGCGTGGAGATCGTGGTGGTGGGGAGCGGAACGCCCTGACGTACGTCGGGGCACGGCGTCGTTTTGAATCGGTGAATCGAAAGCGCTAGCTGACCCCGGGAGAAACAGTTCCCCGGGCTGGTGCACCCGCGCGACGTACCACTCCACTTTCTACACGTTCAGCCCGCACAACCCCAGTGCGGATGTCGATCAGAACAGCGAGCTTCCTCTCGCGCGCCGACGCCGTCTGCTGCGAGCGCCGAATCAGCGGCGTCGCGGTGCTCGAGCTCCGCCGACGCGACGTACGAGCGGAAGGCGCACCGTTCCGCATCGCCGGCGGGCCGCTCGTGCCCATCCTTGCGTGCGCGGTGGTGGTGTGGCTTCTCACGAGCGCGCGTGTGGTGGAGTTTCTCGCGGTGTCGGGCGTGCTGGTCGGCGCGTCGGTGCTCTACCTGCTGCGGCCCCGGCGCGCCTGGCGGCAGGAACGGCAAATGCGTCGTTCGCACATCGTCGTCGATGGCGCCAAGGAGGAGCGGGTACCGAGTGTCGAGCACGCGCTCGTCACGTTCGTCGCGAAGTATCTCGACTGATTCAGGAGAAGGAGCTCCACTGCCGAAGGCCACGTCGGTCGGACTTTCACCGAGCGAGCGGCGAGGCAGAACCCTTCAATCGGGGAAGATTTATGTATCAGAAGCCGCAGATGGAGCGGTTCGGCACGTTCCGCGAGTTGACCCAGATCGGTTTCAACGGTAGCACGGATGGATTCACCATCTGCGGCATCGGAACCGGAAACGACCTGTGTGGCGGACCCGAGAGGCCCTGCGATCGCTGCGGCGGTTTACGCTGCGGATCCGGTTGACAGCTCCGTAGGTCAACCGACGCGGCCTCTGAGGTCGTCGAGTGCGCCTGACGACCGTGCACGCGGTTTTCGTGCGCGTAGCTGTCGCCGAATTCGCGGCCCGCACTCGGCACGATGACCCGTCGGCTGCGCGGGCAATTTCCGTAGCGCAGCCGAAAGTCAGCATCGCCCGTTCACCGTCGCGGCCAGGAACAACTCTTCATCTTGGAAGTCGCGGGGCGTGATGCTCACGCGTCGGCATGCACAAATCGGCTACTGCGCGGGCGACGCCGCCGCGCTCCCCGAAAGACTGAGGATTCCGAGCCCCCGCAACTGTAACAGAGAGTCCCGACCTTTAGGCCACGTATCGAGGGGAGAACCCACTATTAGACCCGCTCGGCAAGGCTGGCTTCCGACCTGCGATCCGAAGGCTCGTCACTTCCGGTCATCCTCAATGAAGAGCCGCCTGAGGCGCTCCGTGTGCTGCTCAAGGGGGAGTGCTGCTGAGTAGATCGCAGATCGTCACGGCGCCGCCAGGAGCGACGATCGCGATGCGCTCGTTCATGGTGAAAGCCATGGCAGCTTCAAACTCAAGCGCAGACTCGTATCAACCAGCAACAACACGATCTAGACGTCCCCCGCATCGGCCAAGACCTCCACCGTCTTTTTCTCCAATCGCCGAGCACGAACTGCGGTATGCCTCCCCCGCGGGAATTTCTGCAAATACAGCATTGACATATCAACGTTACTTGATATATTAATAAGCATGACTATGGTAATCGCTCCTGTCGAACTCGCGCGCGCTGCTGAGCTATTCCACGCTCTCTCCGATCAGACTCGCCTGGAGATACTCGAGCGCCTAAAGAGCGGAGAGCAGTGCGTGTGCACACTTGTCAACGATCTCGACGCTGCTCAATCGCGCCTCTCGTTTCATCTTCGAGTGCTAAAGGAAGCAGGGCTGGTTGCCGATCGAAAGGAGGGACGTTGGGCGTACTACTCGATCGTTCCGGAGTCGCTTGCCGAGGTCCACGACCTGAGTATCGCACTACAACCGAAGGCTGAACGGCGGGAGCTCCGCAAACTCGGCCGCTGCTGCTAGTTAGATATCACAGCGCATGTTTTTGTGCGCTATCCATCAACGTTTTTTGATTGGAGGGCTAGATCATGTCGGACGCTCCTGAACTAACGTCGGTTGTGCGTGAGAAGTATGGACAGGCCGCATTGCGCGTGATGGAATCGAGCGACGCGACCACTGCCAACGGTTCCTGCTGCGCGCCGAAGCCAGGCTCGATCAATTCATGCTGCGGAGGCGCG
>Ga0075522_10003287_pt1 | contig 11822 bp, 15 predicted proteins | sample NGEPerA_FD_74796 | JGI IMG/M metagenome (GOLD analysis project Ga0075522, IMG submission 74796) | Arctic peat soil microbial communities from the Barrow Environmental Observatory site, Barrow, Alaska, USA - NGEE PermafrostL2-A | ecosystem: Environmental > Terrestrial > Soil > Wetlands > Peat ... | reverse complement strand
GGCCGAAGGTCCCAATCTCATCAACCGCCCAAGTCCCAATCGCATCGCGGTCGGGTGCCAGTTCCGCCATCCAGGTTTGGTGGCAAGTACCTTCCATTTCGGAAATCGCCTGCCCCACACGTGCCGGTCGTGGGCGGTTGACCCTCAGCAAGCACAGCCCAGTCGATAACCGCCGCCGACCCGGCGATCGGGGACAGTGGCTAACCGCCCAGGACGGATCGACGTACCCTCCCAAGCTCAACCTCAAGGTTCAGGCGATCGGGCCGGAATGACATGTCCATCGCCCCGGTGAGTCGATCACCCACGCCCTCCAACACCCGAACATCTCCATATCCAGCAGCCGCTGCGATCGCAACGGCCTCATCGACTGGCAGCCCAACCAGCATCGACAAGTCGAGCATGGGGCGATTGCCTGAGCCTTCGTACTCGTCCACAGTGAGAGTCTGCCAGGGTGACCGGAGAGTCCCGCTCCCGGCGTTGTGGGGCACCTCTGGTCGGGTAGCCGTCAAGGTGTTGCGCCGCCTTGCATATCTTCGGCGGACGGCGTAGTCGAAATCCGAACTACGGATGAGTTCGGTGAGATCCCCACAGATCGGAGGCCTAGACCCCGAGCAGCCAGACGCCAATGGTGCAAACCGCTGCAACCGCAAGAGGTGTGATGCTCGTTGGCCTTGTCAACGGCCCACTTCGAGGTCTCCGTGCCTATCGCTCCATGCCTGCGGCGAGGACTGCGACTGCGGGGCCGGAAAGTCCTTCAAGGGCAACGGCTCGGCCCGCAGCAGCGAGCAGGATCGCTTCGCCTGGTCCGGTGACCTCCGGTCCATCGCCCCTCGTCCAATCGAGATCGGTTGCCGTGACGCGGAGACCAGCGATTCGATCCCGGGGCTTTCCTCCGGCCTGGACGTTCCCGATGGAGGTCATCATGTAGCCCAGAAGCCACAGCACTTGCTCGTCAGGTACGGCTCGGCGGATGCCCAGAGCCCGCCGGACATCTTGTTGGTGAATGATCAGCTCTCCTAAGTTCGGGCTGTTGTAGCGAGCAGACGACGACAGCCATGCCGCGATTTCGTCGGGACGGTCGGCGGTGTGTTGGGCCATGAGCCGGGCGTCGTAGCCATCGGAGCCGAGACGTAGGTACGGGAGCATCTCGCTGACTGGCAGCACCGGAATCGTCCGGAGATGGATGTGCCACGCTGTGTGGGTGATCACTTCCCGTACTGACCACTCGGCGCAGAGCGATGGGGTCGCCAATTGCTCGTCCGAGAGGTTCCTGGCCAGACCAGCAAATGACTGCTGTTCCGCACGGATCTGTCGTTTGAGGAAGCCTCTGTCCGCCATTTGCAGTTGCTCCGCGTTCAGTGCCCCAACCACAACTGTGCCACTGCACACGGATAGTAGGAGTCACCAATGAGGAGCAGAGGGGAGTGGCACACCCGTTCTGAGCTGGAACCTGAGTGTTTCTGTAGGTCAGAGCATCAGGAACCTTGGCCCGTACAAGGCAGAAGTCGGGGTTCGAGTCCCTGTGCGCCCACGACTGTTCTGAAAATCACAACGAAATCGGCCAGTTGTCCCTGGTCGGAGGCAGGGTTTGAAAGTGGGACCGAAGGGTTCCGCGAGCCAGCTCGGCGCCACAGATCGCTCGTCACCTGATCGTGCGGCAGACCCCGGCTCGCAACGGCCCAATGCCATCGCCACTTGGCTGGCGATGGCCGCCGTGGCACGCGTGCTGCAACGACGGCCGAGCCCAAGGCGATCGGGGCTCGTTGGGGGCGTCGTCGACGGCACGCTCGGAGCACCAAGGGAAGGATGGGACGTCATGGATCGAACCCGGGCCGTAGCGGTAGATGAGTTCCCGCTTGTGGGGCCCTGCAGGACCGGAGGGGTGACCGGTGGGGTACGTTCGCCGCGATGATCACGTTCGACCGGTTGCGGGATGCGGTCCTGGGTGCCGGAAGCGGGCTGGTCTCGGTCTACCGGCGCACCGGCGCGGACGTGCCCTTCGGTGACCCGTTGCCGTCGCACGGCGCCGAGATGGAGGGCTGGTTCTGGCGGGTCACCGATCCGGCGTCGGGCCGGGTCGTCGTCGCCCTCTGTGGCGTGAACCGGCATCCCGCCGGCGACTGGGCCACGGTGGCCGTTGCCCTGCACCCCGGGGACATCGTGCGCTCGGCCGTACTGGATGACGCCCGAGCCGACCGGGCCCACTTCGCTCTCACCGCGGGTACGTCGGCTGAGGCCCGCTTCGAGGCCTCGGCTGACCGGCTCCGTGTCGACCTCGACGACGTCCACCTCGACCTGCGCTTCTCTGGCTCCTTCGAGTGGCCCAAGGCCTTCGGCGGTGGCGGGATCTTCTCGGCCGTGCCGTTCCTCAACCAGTACTGGCAGCCTTACCGCCTCGGCGGTACCGCCTCCGGTGGCGTCACCTTCGGCGGCAGCGGATCTGGGGGGGACCAGTGGTCGCTCGACGGTGCCGGGGTCTACGGCGAGCGGAACTGGGGCGCCGGGTTCCCGGACCGGTGGTGGTGGGGCCAGGCCCACGACTTCGACGGCGCCGACGTGTCGGTCGCCTTCTCAGGGGGCGTGCTGCGCCTCGGGCCGATCGCCCGGCCGGTGTGCGGGGTGGTCATGCGGCTGGGCGAGCGGGTTATCCGCATCACACCGCCCTCGCCTGTGCACTCCGAAGTCACCCCGGGGCGGTGGGCCGTCCGGGCCCGGTCGTGGCGCCACCAGATCGACCTCGAGGGGGACGGCACCGGCATCGAACCGCACGTGCTGCCCGTCCCGCTCCCGGCCGAGCGACGCAACGTCCACACCGACTTCGAACACCTGGCCGGTCAGCTCCGCTGCGTGGTGCGTGAACGCGGCCAGGTGGTGTTCGACGGCACGTCCGAGCTGGCCGGCCTCGAGGTGGGGAGCCTGCCAGGCCGTGACTGAGCCCAGCTCCCCCGAGGCGGCGGTGCGCGAACCCGGGCGTCGTCGCCGCCACCGGGCCCGAATCGTCGGGGCCATCGTCGGGGTCGCCCTGATCGCAGGTGTGACGACGTTCGTCGTGCTGTGGAACCGGGGCTCCTCCCGGCCGGTGTCGGTGGAGGAGGCCCGCCACCGGGCCGGAGCTCCCGGCACCGACCAGTCGACCGGCGCGGAGCCGTTCCGGCCGGCGGCCGGTATCTATCGGTACCGCGGTGAAGGCACCGAGCACCTCGACATGCCGCCGCTGACCCAGACCCAGGGCCCCGGCATCCCAGGCACCGTGACCCACCTCGAGGGCCAGTGCTGGAGGCTCCGGGTCGACTACAGCACGAACCATTGGCAGAGCTGGGACTACTGTCCGACCGGTTCGGGGCTCACCGAGAACGCCGGCGCGTTCTTCCAACGGTTGGACCTGGTCGTGACCAAGGTCGACACCTCGTCGGCCTACACGTGTGACCCACCCGTCGACGCCATCAGGACGACGCAACAAGCGGGCGACCAGTGGATGCAGGAGTGCCGTGGCACCTCGACCGGGTCGGACGGCGAGGTGATCTCCTCCGGCCCATACACCTATGTCGGCCCGGAGCACCTCGACATCGGCGGTACGAACGTGGCGGCCCTGCACTACCACCGGTTTCGGAACCTGACTGGCGGCCAGACCGGCACGGAGGACGTCAACGTGTGGTTCGACGCTGCGACCGGCCTGCCGCTGCGAAACCAGCGGGTCATCACCGTGCACAGCGGTGCCCTGATCGGTGGTGTGACCTACCAGGAGAACGGCAGCTTCCAACTCGCGTCGATGAACCCGACCTAGGCGGTAAACCCGGGACGTGGGCCCGCTCAGACCACGTCGGTGGGCCGGAGCCCCAAGCCGAGCGCGAACCGCCCGGCGCTGCGGTCCCAGCCGGGGTCGTGGGCAAGGCTCGGAGCGTGCCCCCCGGACATGCGGCCAGGAAGCCCGCCCCTGCGACCCCCGATGGGCCGATCAGGGATGACACATATCGCTCACGCCTACGACCAGGCCCTGGATCCGTGGTTGGGTCGATGCACGCTCGTTGCCGGGGTCTCGCTACACGTACCGCCCGGGGGGATTAGATTTCGCGTCCCAGCCCGGCTGCTTGGCGCTTCAGTGTTCGTCGAACCGTGGCGGGGTCGACGCCAAGGGACCTGGCGATCGCCTCGATGGATTCGCCCGCGTGGTGGCGACCGGCGGCGTCATGGATGTCGGCCTGGGTCATCTTGGGCTTGTTGATGCGCCGAGGTACGCCGCGAGCTTCAAGGTGGCCGGCGACGGTTCGTCGATGAATCCGGAACTCTGCGGCGAGGTCGACGAGCGATCGGCCAGTTCGATAGGCGGTGACGAGCCGGTCGATCTCGGACTCGTCGAGGCGGCGCTGAACGAAACGCCGAACCGGTTCCAGAGGTCGCGGCTCCTCACGAGCACCGGGTGCGCCCGCGCCGCTGGATCCGACAGCGGCGTCAGGGTTTGAAAGCCGTCCCTTTTCCTCCGGAGGGGCCTGTGCGAAGCACACTGAAGCCCGATTCGAGGTGTCTCCGGCGGCCTTCCGCGACCGGCGCGAAGCCTGCGACCTCTGTCCCGTAAGGGATCCCAAGACTTCGGGAGGGTTTGAAAGCCGTCCCCAAAGGTCCACGGATGTTGTGGAAAACACAACGAATTCAGCTTGTTTCCCCTGGTCGGGGCAGGGTTTGAATGACGAGACGAAGCGTTTCTCGGACCAGTTCGGCATCACACGTCAACCTGACACCTGATCGTGCAGCAGTCCCTGTTGAGGAATTATATTTGCGTTCACTTTTCCTTATCGAGTGTTAGAGTTGGTGTATGGCAACTTCACCCTTCACCCCCGAGCAGCTTGTCGAATCCGTCGTCGGGTCTGGCCGGGGCCCGTACCAGTCCCAACTCCCCGCTGCGACCGTCTCGCTTCTGAAGGAGTTCGGCGCTGACTTGGTGAAGAAGGGCAAGTCCGAGAACACCGCCCGGGCCTACGTGTCTTGGTGTGCCAAAGCAATGTCGGAGCGCGGTGCTTGGGAAAGCCATGTCAAGTCAGCTTCCAAGGCCTTCGCGCGCTTCATGCAGAGCAGGTGAAGGAAGTCGTGGAGACGTCACCGAATATCTCTTCGCGAATTTTGGGCCACCAACTCGGACTGACAGCTATCGAAACGAACATGCTTCTCAAGGATCAGGGCTTTCTGGACGGAGAGCCGGGGGCGTGGGGCGCCACAGAGAAGGCGATTCCGCTTGTCCACGTGAAGGACATTCATCTGGGCACTGGCGGATACGACCACTACAACCGGTACTGGTCAGAAACGACTTGGGATCCTTCGATCAAGAAGCATCTCGATCTCAGCGACGTACAACTGCAGAAGGCCCGAGAGGCAGCTCGCGCCCGGAGAGCTGAGGTGAAAGCGACTCGTGAATCCCAAGCGGTCGCGATTGATGGCGGTACACCAGACCAGATCAGCACGGACGAGTCCGTTGTCGACTTGCGCCTAATGGCCCTGGGTGTGGTCGTGGTCGCCGCCGCCGTTTTCGGGATCGTTAAGGCAGCTCCCAAAATCAAGGCACTTTGGATTGACAAGGTTACGCCGCGCCTTGAAGAACGAAAGAACCGAAAGTCCGGCGACGGAGAGGCCGATTGACCTGACCCCCTGATCTCGGTCAGGTGGACCGACGGATGGGGTCCGGTCAGCTATCGGCGATCACGCAGCACAGATGCAGCGTTCCTCGCGCTAGGCGAGACCGGCAGCGTCTAACCGCTCAACAGTGCCGTACTGTTCACCGTGAGGATCGCAAGATCAACATGGGTGTTCATTGGCGAACCGATGCCGCTGGCCAGCAAGTCGGCGCCCCGAGGTCGAGAGGAAATGTCGCAGATGGACTACAACCCGTTCATTGCGGAGCTTCGCGCCACTGATAGCGAGATCAAGAAGCTGGAACACCGTCGAGCAGACCTTGTAGAGCAGGTTGTCTGGTCGACACGCTTCAATCCCGAAACAGAAATCGGTGAGGTCTCACGCCTCCGCTCTGACCTTGAGGAACGCACGGCCGAACTTGCAAGGCTGGAAGAGGACATCACAGAACTCGACGCCACGTCTCGCCTGCTTGCCTCCCAGACACCAGGCCTTGAGCGTGATGCGCGGCTCGGCTTGAGGGTCTTCCGCTGGTTCACCCCCGAGTACGACAGTGCGAAAGCACGCCTCATGGCGCACAAGCAAGAGATCGTCCGCCATCGCGGGCGCGTCGAAGTCGTCGACGAGGAGCGCAATCAGGTCGCCCGCGAGGTGTCCGAGCTCACCGACCTCGTATTCGACAAGGAGCAGGCTCTCGCACTATTCATGAGCTTCCGGTCGGACGAGGTCGATGAAGCGATCGCGGAGATTGTCGGTAAGCTGCCACTCCTCGAGAAGAAGCGGGACCACCTCAATGCACGTGCGGCGAACGTCGACCGCGCGGTCGAAGGCCCACTGGCGGAGCTCGAGAAGTACAAGTTAGAGATCGAAGACCACGAGTCGACGACTTCCAAGCTCAGGTCTGAACTGTCACGACTGGAGCACCAGATCGCTCAGGCTGAAGACATCGATGAGCGGCTCTCCCGTGCTTCCAATGCCTCTGAGCGGTACAAGCTGCACCAAGAGTGTGAACGGCAATTCGACGTCGGTTCGCCTCGGGCGGCCATGAGCGCCATTCGTTCCAAGATGCGCCCGTTGAAGAGCAGCATCCGCGACCACGAGCAGCAGATCGACCGCATCGGTCGGGACATGACCAAGACCGAGCAGCGAATCGCCAAGCTTGCCGCGGTGGCAGCACGGGACATCGACGCGCTAATCATCGACGGCAACAACTGCTGCTACCAGGGAAACGACTTCATCGGGCTGGCCGCACTCATCCCGATGACCGACAATCTCGCGGACAGATACGCCGTCACTGTTGTTTTTGACGCCGCCATCCGACGTCTTCTCGGGGTCAGTGACGACGAACTGCGCGATGCGCTTCCCGCAGCGAAGGTCCATGTGGTGGCATCACGTACCAAAGCCGACGAGACAATCCTTGACGCTGCCGACGAAACCACGGTCTGGGTGGTCTCGAATGATCGGTTCGGCGACTACCGCGACAAGACGCCCGTCAAAGAAGACCGGCTCATTAAGCACGAAATCGTGTCTGGCCGAGTCTTGGTGCACGACCTTCGCGTCAACGAACTGCTTGCCTCACAATGTGGGGCTTGAGTCCTAGTCCAAAGTTTCATGACAGCCACCCTGGGAACGCCCGGCTCGCTCAGGGGCTCCCGGCGGGGTTGTGCTCCGGCACCACAGAGTCTGCTTGAGCCGGCCTCCGTGCCTCCCTCAGTCAAGGTCGGCGGCGCGCCTCTGCTCATTCTCGTCACAACCGATCGTGTAGTTCTCGTCCATGCTGCGCGAAAGGCAGATGTCTGCCGCATCCCACACGCTCAACATCTCCCCATCCTCCCCAAACTGATCACCGTCCTCAATAGTCGGGTCGTCGTTGCCATTCCTAGTCACTGGACTCTCAACTGATCGCAGATGCGGTCAGCCGTCGACCTGCCTGGCTGGGGGTACTTAAGATCCAGGCCGTGGTCGAATCGTCACCCCGGCCTTCCTGAGACCTCGCTGAACGGTTGACGCGTCGACATTCAATGATTTCCCCACGGTGGCCAGCGAATTGCCGGCTTGATACTGCCTGACGGCTCGCTCGATGTCACTTGGAGTGAGCTTGGGGAGGTTCACCCTCCGGGCGACGCCGAGGCGTTCAAGATGATCGGCCACCGTGCGGCGGTGGACACCGAACTGTTGAGCGAGTTCGTTCAGTGAACGGCCGTGCTGGTACTCATCAGCAATGGCGGCAATGTCAGAAGTCGTCAGTTGACGTTGCACTGGCTTTGATAGACGTCGCGCGGCATGACCCGCAGTGGGGGAGTCGACACCATCGACTTCGCGAAGGAAGGCGTTGAAGCCGGGGTTTGAATGCTGTCCCCTATTGTTCGGAATGTCGGCCTCTGGGCGATTCGCGGACCGTTGTGGGGCCTTCGTCGGCTTCCGGCCAGATGCAGGTTCTGCATGTAACCCCTGTTCAGGAGCACGTTCTAGAGTGCCAGGAGGGTTTGAAAGCCGTCCCCAAAGGTCCACGGGTGTTGTCAAAATTGCAACATTGTCCCTGGTCAGAAGTGGGTTTGAAAAAGAACCCGAAGGTGTTTTCGCCTAGCTGGAATGGGATCAAGACCTTTGGCTGCGCTCGCGATCGTTGCCTGCCCCGCAACCAGGCATGTGTGGGCGTGGGCGAGCGGACGTGCAGGCGCACTTCCGGGACAGTGCGGTGGCATTGGCAGGGGCGCGGAGCGCCGGTTCGGCGTGCGGCAGGGTGGCCGTGCAAGGCGTCATTATGCGTGGCTGCCCGTTGGCCCCTGTGGCTGCAGAAGCACTGACTCAAGGTCTGCGTCAGTTCGCGGCCCGTCCCAGTTGGCGCCCCGCTGCGAGAATCTTCACCGGACAGGGCTTGCGGGACGCCTCCGGGCAGCGACGCTGTCTGACCTGGGACGTCACCGCACGAGGTTCGGCATGCGGGAAGACCGTGCATGGGTCGGCCACACGAAGGTTTGCGGCGGATTTGTCGTACTTCATTGCCTGTCGCGTCGCCTTGCGGAGACATGACACCCAGGGCCATTGTTGCGGGCGGGGGCAACCTCAGACGGTGTGACGTCCAGTCAGGAGCCGCAGGAGACAGCTGCCGATGGGAGTGGCCGTTCCGGGCGGGTGTGGCTCAGTCCGTTGGAGCCCCAGAGCAGACCCTGCTCGATGGCGCTGAGATCGGCGAGGCTCTGGCCTGCCTCGAGGTGCCGCGTCGACCGAGGGACAAGGGTCTGCTGATTTTGAGGCGATGCAGGCTTGGGGCGCGGATCGGGCCATCTGCGCTGGCGGTGCCCGACGTGCGCGGCCGGCAGGACCATCAGCGGCGAGGGGGCATCGGCACCAGCAGGTGGTGGCTGCTGACCGCGCTGCCCTCGCCGACTTGCGCCGAGCGTGTCAGCGCGACTCATACCGATCTCTCCAGAACTCCAGCAAGTGGGCCTCTTCATGACACTCACCGACCTAAGCGCGATCCGAACAACAGACATCACGAAGACCTTCGCTGATCGAACTGCTGTTGACTCGTTGAACCTGTCCATCGAGGAGGGCGAGCTGTTCGCCCTGTTGGGGTTGAACGGGGCAGGGAAGACCACACTCATCAAGATGCTCTGCTGCCTGCTCACACCGACGAGTGGCGACGCCGTGCTACTCGGAGACAGCATCCTCACAGACCCGAACGCGGTGAAGCAGAAGCTCAATGTGTCGCCACAAGAGACGGCGGTCGCCCCGAATCTCACTCTCAAGGAGAACCTCGAGCTGATTGCGGGAATCTACGGCAGCACACGCACTGAGGCTCGGTCACTGGCAGGCGAGATGTTGGAGAGTTTCGGGCTTGCTGAACGTGCTGGCGAGAAGGCCAAGACGCTGTCAGGTGGCATGCAACGCAGTTTGAGTATCGCGATGGCGCTCATCACCAACCCGAAAATTCTCTTCCTCGACGAACCGACGCTCGGCCTTGATGTCCGAGCAAGGCGGGAGCTGTGGAGAAAGATATCGGCGCTCAAAGGGAGCATCACCATCGTTCTGACCACGCACTACCTCGAAGAGGTGGAGGCCCTCGCGGACAGAGTCGGAATTCTGCACGAGGGCAGGATGCGGGCAGTCGGCACAATCGAAGAACTCAAGACTGAAACCGGCAGGGACTCGATCGAGGATGCCTTCTTGTCGCTCACCGAGCAGGGGCAATGACATGAGGGCAAGCTTCCTCGCCTCGCGCAACCTGAAAGAGATCGTCCGCGACCCGATCTCCATACTCCTCGGACTCGCGCTTCCCATCGCGATGCTTGCCCTCTTCACCCAGCTCGGCAGGCAAGTTCCGAACGCAGCGTTCAAGATCGACAACTTTGCGCCCGCCATGATCGTGTTCGGGTTCGCCTTCCTGACAATGTTCTCGGCCATGCTCCTGGCCAAGGACAAGGAGAGCTCCTTCTTGCTGAGGCTGTTCGCATCCCCACTATCGTCGGCTGACTACATGACGAGCTACGCGGCGCCGATGATTCCGCTGGCACTCATGCAGTGCGTGGCGACCTTCGCCATCGCCTTCCTTCTTGGCATGCACATATCTGCAAGCGTGCTCCTGGCAACTGCTGTCCTGCTCCCGTCCGCAATCTTGGCGGTGGGCGTCGGTCTGCTGATGGGAACACTCCTGACCCAGAACCAGATCTCCGGAGTCGGCTCCATCTACATCGTCATCGTCTCAATCTTCGGTGGCGCCTGGATGGACCTAAACCTGCTCGGGGGAGTCCTTGCGTCCATCGCTCACGCGCTTCCTTTCTCCCATGGCCTGGAAGCTGCCAGGGCGGTGTTCTCCGGAGACCTCTCCTCGATCATCCCGCACCTCATCTGGGTCACGGCGTATGCCATGGTCGTCTTCGTACTTGCAGCCGTGGCGTTCAGAAGGAGGATGAGAGCGTAGGTTCCGCGTAAGCGGGCCCACACGGCTCCCAGACACGCAAAGGCTCGGAGCATGTGGGGTGCCGTCCCGCCCCCGCTCTCACACGGATAGCTTGCGGCTTTCCGTCTCGATAGACCGAGCCCGGAGGGATTCGAACCCCCAACCTTCTGGTCCGAATCCCTGCGAGGGGTCTAGCCGGATTTACTGGGCGCCCCGAGAGGCCGACGGTTGAGTTTGAGCTTCATCGGTCGGGTTAGCGGGCTGACCGGCGAGCCAGCCGACGCCGTTCAAGCCCCAGTGAATCATGCTGGCCGCCAACTCCGACCATGGGGTGAGCCAGCCTTACGACTCTCCCAATCGTGTCGTGCCTTAGCATGAGTTTCATGTCCCCTTCCCAACGCACTTCTTTGCGGCTGACCGCGTTCATCGGTGCAGTTGTGATCGGAACCGCTGCAGTCATTGTGTTGATTCACTGGATTACCGGTTCCTGGGTGGTCGGCGCTACGGCTGGCGTAATTGCGGGCGTGCTGTCCACGGCTATGTACCCTGTGTTTTTTCGGAAGCACTGATCACATACCTGGCCAATGGGCTGTCGGTTGCGCTCCCACCGCATCATGAGCATCCCGTGTCATCCAAGGTCCTGACACCAAGCATGAGTGTGCGTCCGGCAGACCTGCCCGTGTCCCAGTCAGCCATCGTCAAGCGACGTGGAGTAGCTCAATCCATCGATTGACTATCCCTGACCGCCGGGGCTGCGGTTCCTGGCACGACATGATGGCGGGTGTTCCGAGAGCAACGCCAGGCTCGAAGAGATCGGGACGACCGACGTCTGTCAACGGCACTCACTCAGTGTTCGAGTGTCTCCTTCAACTGGGTGAGGGTCTGTTGCATGCCTTTGACCATTGCGTTGGACCGCCGGGCCACGGTGCCGTAGACGAACTTCTGCCAGCCTTCGTGCGGCTTGTGGCTGAAAGATTCGGTCACCGACGTGGCGCCGTCGTGATCCCTGAGCTCGTACCGCCAACTGGTGTAGCCCTCGGCGACGAACCCGAACACTTCGTTGGGCGCGTAGTCGGTGATCTCGGAGGTGGTGGTCCACCTCTTGAGGGTGATGGGGCCGATCTTGACGATGTTGTCGCCCTCGAACTTCGCACCGACTGCAGGTCCGGTGGCTGGGACGACCCAGCGTCCGCCCGTGCACTCCGGACTCCACTCGCCCATGCGGGTGACGTCCGCCACGGCATCGAACACCTCCGATGCCGGGCGGTTGATGACGGTGCTCGCGGATCCCTCGACCATG
>Ga0075522_10003285_pt1 | contig 11823 bp, 9 predicted proteins | sample NGEPerA_FD_74796 | JGI IMG/M metagenome (GOLD analysis project Ga0075522, IMG submission 74796) | Arctic peat soil microbial communities from the Barrow Environmental Observatory site, Barrow, Alaska, USA - NGEE PermafrostL2-A | ecosystem: Environmental > Terrestrial > Soil > Wetlands > Peat ... | reverse complement strand
CACCGGGATCAAGGCGGTGAGCTCACACTGACATATCAGGGAGAAGCAATGAATCCTCCATTCCAAATCGCGTTAGACGAACTCGCGCCGCAGGGAATGCTCCGCGCGGCGATTAATTTCGGTAATCCCGTACTCGCTCAAAAAAATCCTGAAAGCGGTGAACCTGGTGGAGTCTCCGTCGATTTGGCGCGAGAACTGGGAAAGCGCCTCGGAGTTCCGCTCGAGTTTGTTTTGTTCGATGCGGCTGGAAAAGTGTTTGAAGCCCTCCAGTCCAAAGCGTGGGACGTCGCATTTCTTGCGCTGGATCCCGTGCGCGCCGCGGAAATTCTTTTTACCGCGCCCTACGTCTTGATTGAAGGCACGTACATGGTTCGTGATGCGTCTCGATTTCGCGCGATCGACGATTTCGACCAGCCGGGCGTACGAATCGCCGTAGGCAAAGGCGCCGCCTACGACCTTTTTCTAACGCGCACGCTCAAGCACGCCGAACTCGTAAGGCACGATACTTCCGTCGGCGCCATGGAATTGTTTATCGACGCTGGATTAGACGCCGCTGCGGGAGTGAGGCAGCCGCTTGTCGAATTCGCGCGAACGCACAAAGGACTTCGCGTGATCGATGGAAGATTTACGTCGATTGAGCAGGCGATGGGCACGCCCAAAGGCCGCCCCACGGGAAGGGAATTCCTGCAATCGTTCATTGAAGAAATGAAACGAAGCGGATTTGTTGCCTCCGCGCTGGAACGAAGCGGGCAGCATGCAGCAAGTGTCGCGCCAGCCTACGACTCGTGGCCAAAATTTTAAAACGTCAACTCCCGGCCAATCCGCTTTTCAATCGTGGATCGGGATTTTCCCTACTCATCATATTCACTCGATCCTTGCACCCAGATGAAGGATTGGATGTCGATCATGTCTTTCGGTTCAAGATCAGCAAGGTCTCGCCGAATCGTTTCCCCGAATCTCGCAAGGCATTGGTAAGTTTTCCAGGACGGCTGCGCGTCGTATTCAAACGGAAATCCGTATTGCTGCGCGGCCGCACGAGTCACGTTTGGCTTTAGAAAGATATGCTTTTCAGGCATGGCGATGAATGGAAAAACCGTAACCAGCGGCCACGTGAGCACTCGCGTTTTTATTCGAGGAAGTGAGTGTAAGGACGAGCACCAGCTGCGGAACCGCTCCTCGTCGCTCTTCGAGCCGTACAAGAAATCGTATAGTCCCGTGGAGAATGAACAGGCTCCTGCAATGGACTTCACTGCATCCCGTATGGCCATTTTCTCAAATGAAAAAAGCAGATTGGTACGAGATTCAATTCGCACGGCGCGGCTGGCAATTTCCAGGTAATGTCCCGCAATTAAAAGAGACCGGTATTCTTCCCGGTTGAGCTCTTCATTCCAGGTTTGGTAAGCCTTCCATTTGTAGTTGCGTTCCCACGCGAGGTAATTGGGATCCGTGAAGCCGGCAGGAAAAAACCTGAGGAATTTCTGGCGGCATTGACCCGCCCCCTCGCTCAATGTTGGACGCGGCATTTGCCGACGAATTCTGCGCGTGGTGGTCACACTGAAAACAAGAATAGCCGTGATCTGTGGGGAAACCATCGAGCGAAGGATGTACTTCGTCCGAAGCAGGTAGGTATGGCGGGGAAACTATCCCGCTGGGCAGACGGCTAATCTGGCAGCTTGCTCTTTGTGGCGCCGGCGTCTCGCCAGCGCCACAAGAAAGCACAAAACATCCCTCGCAATGTTTTTTCGACCTGTTAGCTGCGAAGTCCCAGAATTTGCCGGGCTTCCTTGGGCGTCGCCAGTTCACCGCCGAGTTCATTGACGATGCGCTTGGCCTTTTCCGCCATCGATGCGTTGGTCGGGGCCAATACGCCACGGCTGAGATAGACCGCGTCTTCGAGCCCGATGCGCACATGTCCGCCGAGCAGGAAGGCCTGCGCGAGACTCGGAAAGGCCAGGCGGCCAACGCCGAATGCAGCCCAATGGGATCCCGCCGGCAAAAGTGATTTCGCATACATCATCGTTTGCGGGGTGCACTCAAAGCCGTAGCTGATGCCGGTAACGATCTGAAAAAGCGCCGGCGAGTCCAGTACACCCTTCTTGATCAGATCTTTGGCCACAGCAATGTCGCCGCTATCGAACACTTCGAGTTCCGGCTTGGCTCCGGCTTCTTTCATGGCCTGCGCCATGATGGTGATATTGGCTGGAGGATTGATCACCGCGGACGAGCCCGACCACATGGTGTTCAGATCGAGGCTGCAGATTTCGGGTTTCAGCGCGATGATGTGCTCGACCCGGCGCATCGGAGTTGTCAGCGTCGTGCCCGCCGCGGCAACCTTCGGGTCATCGGCGCTCGGAACGAATCGCTGGCCCGGGCCAGTCGTAAGATTGATAATGACATCAACGTTACTGTCCCGGATACGGTCGACCACTTCTTTGTAATGGCTAAGCTCCATGCTCGGCCGGCCATCCGGGTAGCGCACGTGGATATGCGTAATCGCGGCTCCGGCCTTGGCCGCATCGATACAAGCGGTCGCGATTTGCTCCGGCGTGCACGGCAGCCCCGCGTGCTGCTGCACCGTAGTCTGATTGCCCGTGACGGCGACGCTCAAAATTGTTTTTTCACTCATCTGTAAGCCCCTTTTTCCACCTTTATTGTTTCGATTTCGCTCACATCGACGCGGCTTTGCGCTGCCGCCGCTACTTCACGCCAAATCATCCTGGACCCGCAAACAAGTCCACCGGGCACGGGTAGCCGAAGTGCTATAGCAACTGCGTCCATATTAGAGGCGCGGGCGTTTGTGCGGAATTGTCCCTCGAAGCAAGAAAACCAGTCAACAGACCGCGAAGACGGCACGGATTGCCAATGAGCTGAAACTTGCGTTCTCGTCGCACCACCGCGGGAGATTATACATGCGAAATTTGCCCCTGCACCCGATATTTCCGCCTCACAAGTGCAGATGAATTAGCCGATTGTAGTGCGGATTCTATGGCCGGGGAGGAACTAGGGTGAGATTTCAAGGTACTTTAATTCGTGCTAAAAATCGATGTCTGACACGGAATTGAGAGCAGACCTTCATTTTTTTCCTGAATATACGAACTCTTCTACCTTTTCAGCATCTGCGGGTGGTGACGATGGCCTCCTAGAGGTAAATCCGCCGTAGGTCGTCATGGCAATCGAAATAAGATAGAAGAAAAATGTTCCGTCCATAAAGGTGTGATAACCAATTTCGCTTCCCCGCGTGCTGAAATTGAGGGTGTTGATACCGAAAGCGTCTAGGCCGCGTGCTGTGACTGCCAGCACAGCACAAATGCTGCCCAGCCAAAAGCTCCACGTTACGATGTGTTTTTCCATCCCGATCTCCGGACTAGGTACGCTCGACTTATCCCCCGAGATACGCTCGCCGCACGATAATTGCATCGCGTGCATGACCGGCTCTCAGCCCCCGCTCGGCCGGGGCGTGCTCGGACGACGTGTGGGATAAAGCCACCCCCTGCACATCTTGCAAATACTTGGCCAAACTAGATGTTCTAAATATTAGGTTTAATTCATTAGACTTTCGCAATGCGTTTGCACGACAAGACAGTTTTTCCGCGTGAAAGTCCCTTTTTGTTTCCAAAAAGGCAGCGCCTCCCTCATCGGCACACTTTTGTCCGCAGGTACAGGTAGGTACAGGTTTTGGTACAGGGTCCAGGTTCTACAGTGATTTTCTTTGGAATTCTACATGAAGTCCCGTGCGGAAGTAGGTAGAATCCCTGAGCGCGACGCACTTTGGATGTTCTTCCCCAGCCCATAAGAGCCGCCTTACCGTCAGTCGCAAGAAATCCATTTTTGCTGAGGAGACTTGTGCATGAGAAATCGCTTCCGGTGTGTATGCCTGTGTTTGTTTGTATTTCTAGCAGGGCTTCTTGGTTTCGACGGAGTATCGGGCAGGGCCTATGCGGATGACACCGTCCTTATTGGTACGACGATTCTGCCTGCGGGACAAACGGGCGTTCCCTATGCCGCGCCTGTTGTGCCTAGCGACGGTGCGGCGCCGTTTCGTTTTTATCTCGTTTCCGGCAGCCTTCCGAACGGCCTGTCGATGGACTCGGGAACCGGATGGATTTCCGGCACTCCAGGCAGCACCGGAAGATTTTATTTCACGGCAGGGATCACTGACGCCGAAGGCTTCTCCGCGTCCGCCAACTTGTACATGGACGTGAACTCCAGTTCGAACTCCGCCAACGTTCCCACCTACGGCTCGGGAGTGGCCTCGGACGGCCTGGCCAACACTACGATCGGGCCATGGGGGAACGAGGTCAGCTATCGTTTTCTCGCCACGCATTCCGGCGTGCTTCAGCAAGCCACCGTCTACCTGATTACGGATATCGGCGGATATTCGGGCGGCAATGGCGGGACGATTCGAGTAGATATCCGGACGGATGATGGAACCAGCGCGCATAATCCAAGCGGCAACATTCTGACGACCTACTTTATTTCCAACGCCGCGTCTCTCCCCGCTCCGCAACGTTATATTTATGTCATGAACTTTTCCAACACGCCAACGCTAACCGCCGGCCAGATCTATCACATGACATTCGAGAACGTCGATTCGAATCCTTCGAGCAACTTCATTTCCGTGGATAGTCTGTACCAATCCACCGCGCAATCGTCGTTTCCGCCAGCTCCCAGTGATCCGTATGCCGCGGTGTTGACGGCGTGGGGCGCGGGATCATGGTCGCCGCGCGACGGCTTTGCTCCTGTGTATGAACTCGATTACCAGGACGGCGCTTCCGAAGGAATTGGTTATGTGGCGGGTTGGGTCGGCGTCCCCGCGAGTGTCTCCGGACCGATTCCACTGCGCGAAACCTTCACGGTGACTGGTTCGCAAATACGGGTAGCTTCGGCAGCTGTTCGAGTCGCGCGCATCAATGGCGACGATCCCGTGGTTGTTCGGTTTGAGCAAGCGGACGGCACGATGATCGAGGAAGGTTATATCGACGCGTCCAACATTCCATTAAGCAGCGCCAGTTCACCCAACTATTACTGGGCCAGCTTTAATTTTTCTGAGTCGCATGCATTGGTTCCCGGCCAGACCTACCACCTGGTGGTTGAGTGCGATGCGACCTCCACGTATCAGGCGGTTGCGCTGCAGAAGGGCCATTACTACGGATTCCAGCCCACCACGTATTTCCCGGACGGCAATGCGGAAGTCAAAGTCAACGATTCGTGGACGGGCTGGACGGAATGGGGAGTTTCCAATCGCATCGACGACGACCTGCAATTCTACTTTGGCGTGGAGCAGTAGGAACAGCAAACGATCACGTGCCGGCAGCCCCATGAAAAACAAATGGCCCGCCCTCCGCATGCAAGAGGGCGGGCTTTTTTATGCGCACCCCAAGCCTGATTGGGTGCCGCGCCCTCTGGATTTTGTTTCATCACAGGGTGCAGGTTTAGAGTAAACGTTGATCATTCGTATCCGCCCCGTAGCCCCGTCCGCGAGCTTGCGCACCCGTGTGGCAAAGCGATACTCCATCTCAGAGCGCGCAAAAAAATCCTGCCCCCTGATCACAATGCTGGCAAATCGAGACCGCACTCGAGTAGTATCACTGCGCATGGCGCAGACAATCCGGCGAAGAACCGAGCGCCGGACTACCTGACCAGGCACGCGGCTACCCAGCAGCCTGCGGCAAAAGTTCTTGCAAGGGAACATACCTCGAGTTCATAAATGCATGGATTCCGCGCGCGGAGGAAACAATCGTGAAGACACTAAGCGTTACCTTGTCCATCTTGCTGTTGGCGCCGTTAAGCGTTCCGGCGCGAGCCGATTTCAAATACACAGAGACTTCTAAAATCACGGGTGGCGCCTTGAAGAGCGCCATGAAGTTTGCGGGCGTATTCAGCAAACAGGCCTCGCAGGCCACCAAGCCGATTGTCACCACGCACTATGTAAAAGGGAAGCGTCTCCGGACAGACAACTCGGACGGCCAGATTCAGATCATCGACCTCGAAGGACGCCGCGTTATCGACATCGATACGGTGAAGCACACCTATTCCGAAATCACTTTCGACCAAATGAAAGAGGCGATGCAGAACGCGCAACAAAAAATGCAGCAGCAAATGGACCAAAATGCGACGCCGCAGGATCCCAAGGCGAAAGATGTGAAGGCCAACATGGACGTGAAATTCAAAGTCACGCCCGGAACCAGCTCCCGCCAGGTCATGGGCCAGACCGCGAATGAAACGAAAGTGGAAATGGAAATGAATGTGCAAGCGCAGGACACTTCCAAAACAGCTCAGCCGAACGACCAGGTCAACGGAAGCATATTAACGACGATGGATATGTGGGTCGCGCCGTCCGTTCCAGGATACGAGGAACTCGGTCAGTTCTACGTGCAGATGGCGAAGGAAATCAATTGGGTTCCGCCCTCCAACATTCACGTGGACCCGAGGGCTTCGCAAAGCCTCGATGAACTCCAAAAAAACTCGGCAAATCTGAAAGGTTTCCCGTTGCTCCAGTACATGGTCATGTCCATGGTCGCGAAAGATGCGGCGGGAAATACCATCCAGCCCTCGGATCCTCCGCCTTCTTCCTCTTCTTCGTCAAGCTCAGACAGCATGCCGACGAGCATGAGCGGCGCGATGGCGAAAGGTATCGGTGGATTATTCAACAAGAAAAAGAAGCAGGACGACGCGGCCGATCAGAACAGCCAAAATCCGCCTCCGCCATCCACGCCGGGTTCACTGATTGAAATGACAATCGAAGTCAGTTCGTATTCGGATTCATCGCTGGATGCAAACTTGTTTGACATTCCGTCGGGCTTCACGCGCATCGTGCAAAATGCCGATCAACTGTTGAGCACGAAGCCTCAATGAACATACGGTACGCGCTAGAGCGGAAACATTTACGGTGATGCATCGCAGGGGCACGGCAATGCCGTGTCCCTGCACCTTTGCGTACAGCAGAATCGGAAATCACTCCTCGCGATAACTTGGCTGACGGCCCCGGTGGACAAATTAAACTGAGTCTAGTGCTGGTTGTGGCGCCAATTCCAATATTCCTTCTGTTCGTCCGCGTTGCGATGCCGGAAATCTTCATGATGGCGGTGGGTGTCATTTTCCCAGCGACCGTAGAACACTGCTTCATTATTGTCCCAGACGTGGTCGTCATTATAGTAACCGTCGTGCACGCGGTAGCCCGTGGATAGGCGCGCGGAACAACCGGCCAACAGAGTGGCTGAAGCAAAAGCCGCGCTTAGCGCAATCGAAGTCAGGTGTCTGAAAGTAAATCGCATGTGGGGTCTCCTCCATGTTTGCACGTCACAATAACCATAACTCCTTCGGAGAAGTGGAAGAACCGCATTTTAGAACCGAAAATCATGTAGATGGCGCGCACAATACGAGGGATCGAAGAGTCAGTTTGTTAATGCGCAGCGGTGAAAATCGCTTTCGGTAGCATCATGTGGACGCCGTTATTGCCGTCGACCACTTGCGTGATATGCAGGTCCGCGGCGACGCTTGCCAGCATATAAGCGTCGTCGCGATTCAAGTGCTTCTCGCTTACCAGAAAATCGATCATTTCGCGCACAGCCATCTTCGTCGCTTCCGTCAAATCCGGATGCATGCCCATGGTGATGTAGTGCGTGGGCGTTTCGGCCTGCGGCCACCGCAAATGCATGTCTTTGCGAACCACAAACTGGAACGTACCGATGAGCGAAGTCTCGAGCGCGGTTACGTCCACCTCGCCATCGCCCTGGCCAGCATGGCCATCACCCACCTCAAAAAGTGCGCCGCGCGCCTGCACCGGAATATAGAGCGTCGTTCCCGCGACGAGATCCTTGTTGTCAATGTTTCCCGCGTGTATCCACGGTGGATTGCTGCTGATTCGTCCGGTCACCTCCGGAGGCGCAATTCCCATGCTGCCGAAAAATGGACGCACTGGAATTTCAATCCCATCGGCGAAATGCGCGACCATCCTTTTTTCATCCAGCGGAATCACTTTCGTTCTCGCGTATGGAAAATCGTCCGGCAGAAATCCGCGCCCCGGCAAAAATGCATTCAGCGCATACGGAATGGCCAGTTGAATCTTCTGAATGCGAATTTCCAGCACGTCTCCCGGCTCGGCTCCCTCGATGTAAACGGGGCCGGTCAGGATGTGCGCTCCCGGGCCTTTCTCCTTTACCTGATTAAAAATGTCGCGCATCGACGGTTCGATTTGATCCAGCGGAATGTGCGCGCTTTCAAAACGCTCGGGATTCGACGCGAGCAGCGTCTGTATTTCCACTGTATCGCCTGATTTGATTCGCAGCACCGGCGGAGTCTTAGGATCGTAATATCCCCACACCACTGTTTTCGGCGACGGCTTTAATTGATACACAGCGCCCGCCGATCCCGCAGGCTGCTGCGCTCCGAGCGAAACCGTGAGACTCATGAAAAGGAGAGCTGCCACCACCGCGTATCGAGTCATATTATCCTTCCTGTTTGCTGATCAGCCATTTCCGCTCTTAATTGGGAGTTTAGACCATTCTCATCTTTCCTATGGAACGTAAAGCCGCCGCAAATTGGCACTCCGCGCTGCCTGATCGCAATTGGTGCTTTAATCACACCGCACAAGGTTCTTTGCATCGGTTCATGTTTGAAGAAGTTACTCTATATAGAACAACTTACCCAGCGAAACGACGAAAAAAGACTAAGCCCGCTTGACGAACGTGATTTATGAAAAACAACGAAACTGTATCAAAAGTGAACACCGTTCCTGCGCAACTGGACCGCGACTTTCGCCGCTATCATGGCACCGACTGGAACGGCCTCGCGCTGTTAACTGTAAGCGTTGCAGCATGCCTGACCGCTTACGAGCGTTTAGTGCATTTTGTCTTTCCCCATTTAATCTCCTGGCAATATCAGACCGTCACGGTTGGCGTGGGAACCATCGCTGCAGTTATCGGTAGCTATTACCTGTCTGGCAAACTCAAACGCGCCATTTTGGCACACGCCCAGGCCGAAAAAAACCTGGCTCTGGAGCGCAACGTCCTGCGTACGGTTACCGATAACATCCCGGACAGTATTTTCGCCAAAGATACGGAAGGCCGGTACCTGTTTGCAAATAACGCATTTGCTGCGCTTCATCGAATTAAATCGCGGGACGAAGTGTTAGGGAAGACGGCCTTCGATCTGTTCCCTGCGGACAGAGCCGACGCCCTGAAGGTAGACGACTTAAAGGTGATGAAGGCCGGCAATGAACCCACCGAAACAGAGCGGACGGCAGTCGATTTCGCCGGAAACCCACGCCAGCTCCAGACGACCAAAGTCCGAATGGTCGACTCGAACGGAACTGTCGTGGGAATTGTCGGCCTGCACCGGGACATCACGGCGCGCAAAGAAGCCGAACATCGATTGCGGCAAAGCGAAGCCAACCTGGCGGCTGCGCAACGAATCGCCCACTTTGGGAGCGTTGAACTGGATCTCGTCAATCCCGAAGAACCGGAAAAGAACCCCGTGCGCTGGTCCGACGAAGTGTTTCGAATTTTCGGGTACGAACCGGGTTTGGAAAAACCGTCGCGTTGGGCTTTCTTCCGCTTAGTGCATCCGGATGAAAAAGACGAGGTAAGGAAAATACTGGACGCTGCACTCCGCGATGCCAAGCCGTACGTTGTCGATTTCAGAATTGTTCGTCCGGACGGCGCGATACGGAATATCCACGAGTGCGGCGACATCACTTTCGACCAGAAGACCCAAAAACCGCTGAAGTTAGTGGGAAGCGTTCAAGATGTAACCGACCGCGTGCGGTCAGACATTCAACTGCAGAATGCCAACCAGGAGCTGGCTCAAAAAGTAAAGGAATTGGAGCAGCGCTCGAAAGAAATTTCTCTGTTCAGCGAATTGGGAAGCCGCCTTCAATCTTGCAAGGATGCGACGGAGGCTTTCAAAGAGATTGGCAACGTCGCGGAGCAGCTATTTCCGAAATGGTCCGGCACCCTATGCATAACGAGTGCTTCGCGAACCGCGGTTGAGACTGTGTCCGATTGGGGACCGCTCACCGGCGGAGAGCGCGTGTTTGCTCCGGATGATTGCTGGGCATTGCGACGAGGCCAGCCACAATCGTTCCGTCGCGGCGAAAAGATCACTCCTTGCCGTCACATCGATCCGGCAGCCGTAACGCAGACGCTTTGCGTGCCATTCATGGCGCAAGGGGAAACACTCGGAATTGTAAGCTTGCAAATGCCTGGCAGCCAGGAGCAGGAGGGAACCACGCTCCGCGCTTCTGACGAAGCGGAGCGTCGATTGGCGGCAGTTCTCGTTGAGCAGGTCGCCCTGGCGCTTGGAAATTTGAAATTGCAGGAGAGCCTTAAAAACCAGTCGATTTGCGACCCCTTGACTGGACTTTCCAATCGCCGTTATATGGAAGAATCCCTCGAACGCGAGTTCAGCCGCGCAAGCCGCAACAAGAGTTCGGTGGCGATTGTCATGATTGACCTTGACCACTTCAAGAGGTTCAACGATACCTTCGGTCACCAAGCCGGAGACGCGGTTCTTCGCACATTTGGAGAACTCTTGAAAAGAAATTCGCGCGGCCAGGATATCGCTTGCCGCTATGGCGGGGAGGAATTCGCGCTGGTCCTCACGGATTCAACTTTAGACGGCGCTCTCCGAAGAGCGGAAATCCTGCGCCAGCAGGTAAAGCAACTGAGCGTGGAATACGCGGGCCAACTTTTGGGAGCAGTGACGATCTCAATCGGTGTGGCGGTTTTCCCGGAGCATGGAATTACCATGAACGATGTCATGAGGGCATCCGACCAGGCATTGTATTGCGCGAAACGTGAAGGGCGCGACCGCGTATGCGTATGGACCGCAGAGTCTGTCGTCTGAGAGCGTAACGCAGTTGCTACGATTCAAATAAAGAGTTCCTTCCGGTGCGAATCGCGTTTTCCTATTCCAGCGTCCCACTGGTCAGCCGCCGCGTTCTTTTTTCTAATGTTTCGGCCTGCTCACAAACACGTGGTACGTCACGCCGTCCCATGCATTATGAATTCCCACAAAAAGCAGCAGGAGCGCGGCAACGGCAACCGCAAACAACGCGTTCCGTATGTGGGCGGCCGCAGTCAGTGCTGACACTGCCAGCGTTCCGTATGCCGCGAACGGAAGCAGGAAATGGAAGAGCAGGTCTTCGAACTCGGGCGAGTAGGCGGTTTGCGATCGCATGCGCCAGGCTACGACGATTTCGTAGATCACGCCCGCGAGGCCCAGCAATCCCCAGCAAATTCCAGGGGCCGTCAATCCGTACCACGGCATGCTGATCACGGCGGCGAGAAGCAGCACGGCGCTAAAATGCACAATCGTCGGCGTAGCAAACGCACTGCTTGCCTGCTCCATATCGCGAATCACCGGATTGTCGGCGATCAGCGTGATGACCACGAACTGCAATCCGATTAATGCGCCCGCGGAGGAACCGACGATAACGTAAAAATTTTCCCATCCGGTAAGCGCCGGCATATTTTCGTCCCATCTTTCGTGCGAGCGAACGATTCAGACCGCGACTCGTCGAGTAGCACAGCCACTCTTGGCTGTGTGTACTTTGCAAAACCCGCACGGGCAAGAGGCCTGTGCTACTCATACATTCGCCCGAACCATCACGTATTTTCACGACTTGCGTTTACAGCCTGAACACTTATTTACCGTACTGCGCGTCGCTGACCTGTTCCATCCAGTCGACCACCTTGCCGTCCTTTTTTTCCTGAATGGCGATGTGCGTCATTGCCGTCATTCGCGTCGCGCCATGCCAATGCTTTTCCCCCGGAGAAAACCACACCACATCCCCGGGATGGATTTCCTCTACAGGGCCGCCTT
>Ga0075522_10003284_pt1 | contig 11829 bp, 7 predicted proteins | sample NGEPerA_FD_74796 | JGI IMG/M metagenome (GOLD analysis project Ga0075522, IMG submission 74796) | Arctic peat soil microbial communities from the Barrow Environmental Observatory site, Barrow, Alaska, USA - NGEE PermafrostL2-A | ecosystem: Environmental > Terrestrial > Soil > Wetlands > Peat ... | reverse complement strand
GTGTAGTGTCTCGCAATTAACTAGACATATTATCAGAGGACGGCTTCGTTGGTTCGGGCCATTTCCCTCGTAATCCACGATTTTTATATGTCTAGTCATTTCCGGGACACTACACTAATGCCGGGTTGCTCGAACTCAAGGCGCGCGAACGTTCGCCGAACCTCATTCCAATGACGGAGCACGATTTGCGGGAAATCGCCCAGGCGCTGAACCAACTGGCGCCCGGGTCGGCGTCCGCTCATTGCGCGGCATCGATCCTCGAATTCAACGATTGGAACTTTCCGCTGGCCGAAAACTCGTCTTTACAGGCAATTGAGGCGGATCCGGGGTACGAATTGGGCCATACTTGGCGCGCGTATATACTGCTGCTCTGGAGACGGACGGACGAAGCCCGCGAGCAATTAAAGTTAAGCCAGGCTTTGGCGCCTTCGAAAGCCACCGTGTTCTGCATCATGGCTCACACCTACTATGCCGATCGCAACTTCACCAACGCCATTGAGTGGTATCGAAAAACATTGGAGTGGGATTCCCATCACATAGTGGCCTACAACTATCTCGGGCGCGCTTACCTGGCATTGGGAGAATACGTCAACGCCATTGAGAATTTCCAAACGGCGGCCCTTCTGAACTCGAATGACCCTTCCGCTGTCAGTAACTACTTCGGTCGCCAACTCCGCATTTACTCCGAGGGCGGATCAAAAGGCTATTGGGAAAACGAATGGCGGACGGCCGAAAAGGATCCAAACACGACTTCCTACGCGAAGGCGGCAGTGCGGATTCATCTGGGAGACACAAACTCAGCCCTGAGCTGGCTCGAAAAATCTTATGAGACGCATGAGCATGAGGACGACTACGAAACGCCCTTGGTATATCTGTTGTTTGACAAATGCTGGGACGGCCTGCGCGACGTCCCGCGCTTTCAAATGCTTCTCCAGAAAGTCGGGTTCACGAGAATGATGCCGCTAGCCCAAAGTTAGAATCCCTTGTCATTTGTCCGGCACATGGGAAAGCAACCACGCATGGTCGGCCTCGTCGCCGATGACAGCCGGGTTGGCGCCGTAAGCCCAGAAACGAACCGTTTTCGGCGCCGCCCAGCGCTTGTGCTCGACGTGGCCGTCAAGGAACGACATGTTTGCTCCCCGATTATGGCGGTCGGCTGGATAATCAAACCAGCTTATCCTCCCAACCACAAAGAGGCCGTCATCAATCGTCCGCTCGTTGTCGTCAATGAACACGAAGACCTCCGCCGGGCCGGGCTCCGTAATCAAAGTGGCCTTGGTTTTGAAGGTGTAACCCGGCGGCATTTCGGCAGGGTTTGGTTCAAACACACCGTACACCTGGAAAACGGATCCCAGCCAGGCATTTACGCTGTAAGAGCGCGTGTGAGGCACCGAGGGACTTCCGATAGTCTTCACCGTATCGGACGGGCAGCGATATGTCTTGGCCATGCCGACGCGCGGATAGAGGCAGCCGGCCACGATATTGGTTGTGTCGGTGTCATATTGCGCATTACCCAGCACCCACGAGTTAGAGACACTTTCGGGGTGTCCCTGGACCGAAGTTGCGTAGTTGGGCGGGAAAAAGTCACTATTGTCATTTTCGTATGACTTCCAGGCAAGCTGGAGTTGCCTTAGATTATTCTGGCAGGAAGTGGATTGGCTGGCGGCTTTGGCCCTGGACAGCGCGGGCAGAAGCAAGGCCGCCAGGATGGCAATGATGGCGATTACAACCAACAGTTCAATCAGCGTGAAGCCGCAGCTTGTCGGCCCCGTTCGCTCTGAAACACGATCGTTGCTTAATTTCGGTGCCTGGCCGAAGCATCGCATTACCAAGTCTGGCCTGCTGATTTTCATTTTTGCATTCCTTTCGTTTGTCCGCATTGGCCTCACGGCATGCGCAGGCGGTAGAAGCGGACGGGATAATTTGACCATTGCGGATCGCTGAAATAGGATGAATCACTGGTGAAAGTGTTGGTTCCCACCGGAGTCCAAGCGGGATTGTGCAGGTTCGCGGAGGCATCGATCACCACCGTTTGGCCGCTGACCCAATTGATATTGAACCCGAATTGGTTCGTCCTAACGCCGAAGTCGGCATCGCCGGTTTGGATGAATGGAACCCACGGCATGGCCGGAATACCCGTGTTGGCGGAGAACACATCCCAGCCGGTGGTGCCAGGCAAAATATAAGCCGTCGCTTTGTAAGAAACACCCCCGTCAAAGTAATAATCGACGAACACTGTCCCATTAGCGGCGGGAGAATCGCCCTTGAAATAGACGCTGGTCAGGCTGGCGCATCCAGAGAACGCCCCGTATCCGATGTTGGTGACGCTGTTGGGAATCCTCACACTCGTCAGGCTGGAACAGGAGGAGAAGGCCTCGCTTCCGATGTTGAGGACGTTGTCGGGAATCGTCACGTTGGTCAGGCTGAGGCAGCCAACAAACGCGTCGTCTCCAATGCTGATGACGCTGTCAGGAATCGTGTAACTTCCGTCGAGTCCGCCAGGATATTCAACGAGCCTGGTCTGGCTCTTGTCGAACAACACGCCATTCACACTGCTATAGACAGGGTTGTTCGCATCCACCGTTATCGCCATCAGGCTGGAACAGGAGGAGAATGCCAACGCTCCGATATTAGTGACGCTATCGGGAAGGGCGACGCTGGTCAGGCTGTCACATTCCCAGAACGCATAAATTCCGATGTTGGCGACGCTGTTGGGAATCGTCACACTTGTCAGGCTGGGACAGGAGGCGAAGGCCTCGTTTCCGATGTTGATGACGTTGTTGCCGATGGTGATATCGGTCAGCAGGCGGCATTCAGAGAACGCCAGCAATCCGATGCGGGTGACGCTGTCGGGAATCGCGTAGCTTCCGTTGAGTCCGCCAGGATATTCAACGAGGGTGGTCTTGGTCTTGTCGAACAATACGCCATTCACACTGCTATAAGCAGGGTTGTTCGTATCCACCGTTATCGCTGTCAGGCTGGTGCATTCAGAGAACGCCTCGTGTCCGATGTTGGTGACGCTGCTGGCAATCGTCACGCTCGTCAGGCTGGAGCAGACGGAGAACGCCCCGTCTGCGATGCTGGTGACACCGTTGCCAATCGTCACGTTGGTCAGGCTGGAACAGGAGTGGAACGCGGACTCCCCAATGCTGGTGACGCTGTTCGGAATCGTCACACTCGTCAGGCTGGAGCAGATGGAGAACGCCCCGTCTGCGATGCTGGTGACGCTATAGCCAATCCTCACGTTCGTCAGGCTGGTGCATCCACAGAACGCCGCGTATCCGATGTTGATGACGCTGTCGGGAATCGTCACGTTCGTGAGGCTGGAACAGGAGTAGAACACAGACTCCCCAATGCTGGTGACGCTGTTCGGAATCGTCACGCTCGTCAGGCTGGAGCAGGCGGAGAACGCAAAATCCCCGATGTTGGTGACGCTGTTGGGAATTGTGACGCTGGTCACGCTCTCGTTTTCCCAGAAGGCCCGATAATCGATGCTGGTGACCGGCAGCCCATTGATTGCAGACGGAATTGTGACCGCACCGCCGGGGCCGGTATAGTTGGTGATAGAGGTCGCGCCATTATGGGTGGTGTAACCAAATTGGCCTTGCGCCACGGCGGGCAGCGCCAACGCCGCCGTCAACAGGCAGGTTTGAATCAGGGTTCGTCTCATGCAGGAGTTCATAATTCAACATGGCGCCTCACGGTCAGAACTGCGGCGGCCGGCGCGAGGAGAAGGCTAACGGAGACGAAGCTGGCTGTCGTTTTCATTCGCTGGGCCTCAAACTGTAGTTTGGTTTGGGTTACGCGCATAGTGTTCACATGCAGGCTCAGTGCGACACCGCGCGATAGAACCTCGGGTTTGCGCCGGGCGCAGTGTTGTCAATAATTTGAGCCAGGCCGCTGAGATTGGTGATCGTCAGCGTGCTGATGGGCGACCAGGCCGCCAGATTGGTCGAGGCCTCGATGTCGTATTGAAAACCGCGCCCGCCTTTGATGGAGAACTGCGGGACGCCATTGGTTAGGGTGGCCATCAACCGCGGAGGTTCCGTGATCGTCAGGATTTGCCTTGGCGCGACGTTGGGAAACTCCTGCACGGCGCCGGAGGGCCACTCGATGCGCAGGGTCTCAATGTTGGTCGCGTTGCCCAGGCCGAAGTGGGCTTCCAATGGGCCGGCGCAAAAACCGTCTCCCGTATTGATTTCGCGCAGTTGCCAGAAAGTCTTGCCCCCGATGGACGCCTTGGCCCGCACTTTGGCGCCGATGGCGGAGCGGCTGGAAACCGTCCCTACTAATTTGACCCGGAGCCAGGCATTGCTGTTCCCGTTGTTCCGATACAACACATTGGCCGTGGGCAAAATATCTCCTCCTCGTGCGACAAAAAGATCAAGAAAGCCGTCATTGTCGTAATCGCCCCACGCGCATCCAATGGACGCGCCGATGTCATTGACCAGGCTGCCCGTGGTCACGCGCGTGAATGTTCCGTCGCCATTGTTGTGATACAGATGATTGACTCCGGTGGTGAGCAGAACCGTCACATACAAATCCAGGTAGCCGTCGTTGTCGTAGTCGCCCCATGCGCACTGCGCAGAGAGAGCGAGGTCACTGACAAGGCTGCCGACGAGGTTGCTGCTCATCTTGTTGAACGTGCCATCGCCGTTGTTATGGTAGAGCGAGCAAGTCGCCGGCTGAGTCAGACCATTGGCCACGAATAAATCCAGGTTGCCGTCGTTATCATAATCGCCCCAGGCACAACCAATGGAATACTCATTGTCCGTGGCGACCGGACCCGAGAGGACCCGGGAGAAACCCGCCGACCCGCCGTTATGATAAAGAAAATTAGTTCCATTCTGCAAATTGGGGTCGTAGGCGCTGACAAAGAGGTCTGGCCACCCGTCGTTGTCGTAATCGCCCCAGGCGGCGTTATAACTGCCTTGGTTGTTCTGGTACTTGGCCACGGCGCCGGTGGTCACCTGCGTGAAAGTCCCGTCCCCATTGTTGCGATAGAACCAGCCGGTCCCGGATCTGGCAATGTAAACATCAGCAAAACCATCGCGGTCGAAGTCAGCCCAAACCGGACTTTCGGAACTGCCTCCGCCCGGGACGATGGGGCCCACGGCGCCCGCCGTCATTTTGGTGAAGGTGCCGTCGCGATTATTGCGAAAAAGCTCATTTTCAGCGGGGAATCCATTGTTAGTAGTGCTGGCGAGGTAGAGATCAAGAAAGCCGTCATTGTCGTAGTCCACCCATGAGCAGCCGCGCCAGTCACGGGCTTCGAGTGTGACATCGGTATTGGTAACCTCGGTGAATGTGCCATCCCGGTTATTGTGAAAAAGGAGGTTGTTTTGGGCTGTGTTATTTGAGGGGTTATCAGCGCTGGTGATGATTAGATCTATAAACCCATCATTGTCATAGTCCGCCCAGGCGCAACCTGTGGCGGTGCCGACATGGGTGACGATGGCTCCCGCGGTGATTTTGGTGAAGGCGGCGTCCACCTGCAACGCCGCCACCCGGCTGGTCACTGATCCCGAATTGTCGGTCACGACCACGGTGTAGCTTCCGCCATTGGTCGCTTGTGCATTGGCCACTGTCAGGCTGGGATTCGTCGCGTTCAGAACCGCCGTCCCGTTAAATTGCCATTGATACCCCAAGGGATCCTTGCCCAATGCCGTAACCTGGAAGAGAGCGTTTGCGCCCACGCTGACGGAAAGATTACCCGGTTGTTGCGAGATGCTCAACCCCGGCCCAATGGCGAGCCGGAAAATCGTGCCTCCGCCTCCAGAACCACCTTGAGAAGTTGCACCGTAGAGGTTGCCATCGCTGGCCCGTATCACTCCAAAATAAGGATAAGCTCCGTTGCCGCCAGTAAACTTAACCAGTGTGGCGATCGTCCCGTCGGAGGACATCCTGAAAACCGACCCATAGCCATTCCCCCCGTTCACGGTGAGATCGCCACCCCAATAAGTTGTCCCGTAGAAATTGCCGTCACTCCCTTGCACCAATCCGGCGTAAGGGTGGGCTCCGTTGGTGCCGTTGAACGTAGCCAGCATCGTGAATCCTCCGCCGGGCGTAAGTTGAAACGCACTCCCATAGCCCTGGCCGCTGTTCAGCGTCAGATCACCGCCCCAATAGGTTGTCCCATAGAAATTGCCGTCGCTCCCTTTCACCAATCCGCCGTCCGGGTTCCCGCCGTTATCGCCGTTGAACGGGACGAGGGGGGTCAACGTTGTTCCGTCTGGCGTGATCGAGAACAGCGTGCCCAAGCCGTTACCGCCGCCCAGCGGCGCTGCCAGATCGCCCCCTTGAGAAGTGGTTCCGTATAAATTGCCGTCGCTCCCTTGCGCCAATCCAGCGTTGGGATGGCCTCCATCGGTCCCGCTGAACGCATACAACAGCGCGAACGTTCCGTTAGACGTTATCTTGAACACAGTCCCAAGACCTGAGCCGCCGCCCTTCGACAGATCCCCGCCCCAATAGGTCGTCCCATAGAAGTTGCCGTCGCTGGCCTGCACGACACCGCCGGTTGGATGCCCCCCGTTGGGGCCGGTAAACACGAACAGCCTCGTCAGCGCTCCGGCGGGCGTCATTTTAAACACCGTCCCAAGACCCGCGCCGCTGCCCAACGCCAGGTTGCCGCCATTGTAGGTTGTTCCGTAGAAGTTACCGTCGCTGGCCTGGATCAATCCGCCTTTGGACGGAAAACTGCCATTGGTATTGGCGAATGAAACCAAGGTCGTCAAAGTCCCGTCAGACGTCATGTTGAACACCGTCCCGTACCCGCCCGTTCCGCCCGCGCTGGTGGTGCCATAAAAGTCTCCATTCGTGGCCTGCATCAGGGTGATAAACTGCCCCGGAGCGCCCGGGAAGCTGTAAAGCGTTTCCTGGCCGTAAGCGCGCGAGAGAACGAAGGCTGAAATGAGCCAAGTGGCTGACATACGCACGACCACTTTGAAGCCCGGGCCCATGTTCAGTGGTGTTTTCATATTCATTTACGGGTCATTGCCAGTTCGATGCACAGTATTTAAACGACCCGGCGGGGCAATGCTTACAGATTAGTTGTAAGAATCCTCGCAGCTCGGCGTTAAAATGATAGAATGATTTTCATGGCGATGGATGAACCCAGCTCCATTCAAACGCGGCCTAGTTTGCTCCGCCGGCTCAAGACGGATGATGCCGGCGGTTGGACCGAGTTCTATCGCATTTACGGCACGCTGCTGCGGGGCTTTGCCCTTCAATCCGGCTTAACCGAGACCGAAGCCGATGAGGTCGTGCAGGACACCGCCATCGCCATGGCGCGGCATCTGCCCGAATACCGCTACGATCCCAAGGTTTGCAAGTTCAAAACATGGCTCCTGAATCAAGCCTCCTGGCGCGTCAAGGACCGGATTAAAAAGCGCAATCGGGAAGCCAATTACATCGTTAGTTCCCCTCAGTCCGACGACACCGCGCGAACTCCCGCCATCAACCGCGTTCCCGATCCGGCCTCCATCGACCTGGACGCGCTCTTCGAAACAGAATGGCGCAAGAACGTGGTGGCCGCCGCCTTGGAGCGAGTAAAGGAAGATTTCACCGATAGACAATTCCAAATCTTCGACCTGCTCGTTCTCAAGGAATGGCCGGGAGCCGATGTCGCACAATCCTTGGGCGTCACTCTGGCCAATGTTTACGTAACCCGCCACCGAATTTCCGCCGCGATCAAAAAGGAAACTAAGCGCTTGGAAGCCCAGCTTGAACAAGCAGCCGAACGGCGGGCAATGGAAGGCCAAACGAGCAGGAACAATCATCGGACCGGCCCCGCATGACCCGCCGCGAGTCATGGTCTAAGACAAGCGTGTCAGCGCCAACAGACTGACTGCTATCGTGAGCGCTGTTTCACACTCGCGTCTTCACTGCTTTTTGCGCGGCGCCGTTCTTGAAGGTCACTGGCGTTGCTGCTTTGGAAATGTCGCCGCCGTCGAGGGTGACGGTGTCGCTGGCCGCGCCTTCTACTTGCAGAAATGCCGCGGCCGTCGTCAGCAGGCGCACGGCGCTTAATAGGATGTCTTTGCTGTCAATGATACGAAGCGCTGATTCGGCGGCGGCGTCTCCTTGCACGCTCAAACCGTTCACCGCCGCATCGGAGATATGATCCAGGACAATAGCCGGACGAAGGTCGGAGGCGGCTATTTCGAAGCGCACGTTTTGGAGGGTCAAAGCCCGCACGTTGCGCGCGAACATCCCGTAGGCGGGCGGGACGCCGATCTCGTAATACTCGCCCGCGACTTTCGGCACGTCGCGCGCCGCCGCGTGCCCGGCGGTGCCCCCTCCGGGGAAAGTGACATGCACGTTGTCAAAACTAATGTTTTCCAAGAGGGCCTCGTCGAAACCGTTGAGGGTGATGCAGGAAAAAATCTCGCCGGGCTTGTAGGCGCTGGTGAACGAGGCGCCGGGCAAGGGGATTGGCTTGGAAACGGTGGCGCGAATGCCGTGGAAAGAGATGCCTCGCACGACGCCCAGCGCAGCGGGCGGAACGGGCGCGCCAGAGTCGGCAGGGGCTGGCCTGCGCCGCGAGTGCGGGCTGTTGCCAATCGAGATAGGCCCAGTCACATCCTTCATGACGAGGTTGGAAAAGGAGATGTTTTCAAAACGCGATCCCGGTCCGCAACGCATTTTGATCGGGCAGCCGAAGGCCTCGTAAATAATGCAGTTGGAGATCGTGATGTTTTCCGCCACGCCTCCGCCGAAACGAAAGACCGACCAGCGCGTGCTAAAGGAGCAGTCGCTGATCATCACGAATTTGCAACTGCCAAAAAGCGCGCAGGCGTCGTCCTGCGATTCAACATTGCAGCTTGTCATGTTGACGTATTGGCTGCTGATAAAATGAAACCCATCGTTGTTATGGATGACGCGGCCATGGATATGGATGCCTGTCAACTGCACGTAGCGGCATTGGATAATGCGCACGGAATGAAAGGCGCTATCCTTCAAAAAAATATCCCGCACGGTCAGATTCTGGCACCGATAGAAAAGCAGATGGTAAGGGCGATGGCTGCCGCTGATGCCCGCCGGCGGACGAACGCCCTTGGCCGGGCTGAGAAACTGGTGTCCCTGCCCGTCGATAACGCCCGGCCCCTCGATGGTGATGTTCTCGGCGTTGACGGCAAAAATTAACCCGGCGTTGCCGTCCTCCAGGGTTGAATCCCCGGTCAGCGGAATCGCCTCAGCGGCGTGATATTGGCTGCCGTCATCAGTGCCCAGCAATTTGCCCTGCGCCGCGATGCGCAGCGTGACATTGCTCTTCAGCTCCACGGTGCCGATCGCAAACACACCCGCAGGGACAAGCACGGTTCCGCCTTGGTCCTTGACGCAGGCGTCGATGGCCGATTGGAGGGCGACCGTATCCAATGTTTTGCCGTCGCCGATCGCGCCAAAATCGCGAATATTATACACACGCGCGCCAAGCGTATTGACAGACTCGGCCGGAGCGCCCGAGGATTTTGCCGCACCCAGCAAACCGGTGGTGATCGAGGCTGTGGAAACCAGCCCCAGCCAGCGCCGCCGCGAAACAATGGATGAATCGTCCGGGTGCATAGTTGGTTAGATGCGTCTCAAAGATTTAGCGAGTGTGCGTATATCCTAGAGGCAACTGCGGACGCTTGCCATTGCACTTTTGCAGAATAATGTTGAGATTTCACGTCACCGTTCGCTGCCCGTTATTGCCTGGCTCGGGCTAGGGCAATAACCTCGGCACCAGCAAGGTGGTGTACTGCGGAGCGGTGCGGTTGACGTCCCGCACGAGCCACCAATTGACGGGGACGATGTCCAGGCTGAACTTGGCATGGCGCGCCCCTCCGTCCGCGCACGCATTGTTGTGGCCTCCGGATTTTGAGGGGAGGGCGGTTCCGTGCATTCCGTGTTGGACTTTGTCAGTGAGATTGTCGTTTGACTCCTGGTAATCCATATAGAAATCGCCCTGGCTATGGGATTTTTCGCCGAGGACAATGGTTTCGGAGGGATGTATGATGTCGGACTCTTTGATGGATCCGACCGGGCGGGTACCAGCAAAGCCCAAAATTTCATTCCATCCATTCATGAGGTAGCTTCGCGGAGAACTGTCCACCAGATCGCCGAGGCCGGCGGCGCCGTCTGTGGTGGGCGCGCCTCTTTTTAAGTCGGTGGGGCAGACCAAAATATTTGTGTTCATCTTTCTGAAGTCGTTATACAGCTCCTGCGGCCACCGATTTGTGTCACTATCAATGACATAGTGGTTATTGTAGTCAGTGGCATACAACTTGAAGCTCAGCATCAGTTGCCGCAAGTTGTTCTGGCACTTGGTTTGGTCGGCGGCCGCCTTGGCTTTGGCCAAAGCAGGCAAAAGCATCGCCGCCAGAATGGCGATGATGGCAATTACGACCAGTAATTCAATTAAAGTAAAGGCGGCGTGACAGGGATGCTGGACAGGGCAAATTTCCGGCCTTTTCGAGGTGGAAATCGCGTCTAATGGCATTTGTGCTCCGGCCAAAATCATAGGTCTAGTCCCTCCAGACTAACCTTCTTGACGGCTGAACCAAGGCCAAAATCAGTGGAAAATAACGAATGTTCTCAGACGAACGGCGGTGGGGGAGTTTTTGGGAGGCATCACTGTTCCCAGCCGCCTCCCAGGGCCACATACAACTTTACCAAATCCGCGCGGATCGCGCCGTCGCTTTGGGCCAGGGCGTCCTGGGCGCTCAAGAGGGAGCGTTCGCTATTGAGCACGGTGAGCAAGTCCGCCAGGCCCGCCTCGTAGGCTTTGCGCGCCAAGCGCAACGAAGTCTGGCTGGCTCGCACTTCTTCCGAGAGCGAGGCGCGCCGCGATTGTTCGTTGGCGTAAAAAACCAAGGCGTCTTCGACTTCTCTTAATGCGCCCAAAACGGCGTTCTGATAAGCAGCCAGCGATTGCTTCTCCAATTCATTCTGCACATGAATGCTGCCGTGGATGCGCCCCCAATCAAGAATCGGCCACGAAACCCCTGGACTCACGCCGAAATAGCGGCTGCCCCACTCGAATAAATTCCCCGGCTGGCTGGCGTCAAGCCCCGCGACTGCTGTCAAACTAAATTTTGGATACAGCCCGGCGGTCGCGGCCCCGATTTGCGCGCTGGCCGCGGCCAACTGGCGTTCCGCGCGGCGGATATCGGGACGCCGGCGGAGCAGATCGGAAGGCAGCCCGACGGGGACTTCGGCAGGCAGCGCGGAAAGCGGCTGGCGCGGCGAGAGTTCATTCACCAAAGCGGAGGGTTGCTGTCCAATCAAAAAGGCGAGGAGATGCAATGAGACGCGCTCGGCCGATTGGAGCGGCGGGATGACGGAGAGAGTCGCATTGACCTCCGCCGTCTGCTGGGAAACATCCAATTCGGTGGAGAGTCCGTTGGTGAAGCGCGCCTGGAGGATGGCGAGGGTTTCTCGTTGGGCCGCCAGGTTTTCGCGGGCGATTTCGAGGCGCTGCTGTTGGGCGCGCAGGTCAACATAATTGGTGGCGACTTCCGCCAATAAGGCCACCAGCACAGTGCGCCGGTCTTCCTCGGAGGCCTCCAAGGCGGCCCGCGCCGCTTCAATGGCCCGCCGCGTGCCGCCGAAAATATCAATGTCCCAGGACGTGCCGGCGCCCACTTGATAAATTTCTGTCGTCACGCCCGGCAAGCCGCCCAGCCCGAAGGGACTGCCCAGGCCTCCCTGGGGCGCGCTGCCGGGAGTCGAGGCGTCCATCTTTTTCGGTTCGCCGAGTTTTGCTTTTTGGCCGCTCGCGCCGGAACTGGCGCCGCCCAGCCCGCCCAAGGGAAGAACGACGTTTTTGCTGCCGCGCCCGTAATC
>Ga0075522_10003279_pt1 | contig 11838 bp, 5 predicted proteins | sample NGEPerA_FD_74796 | JGI IMG/M metagenome (GOLD analysis project Ga0075522, IMG submission 74796) | Arctic peat soil microbial communities from the Barrow Environmental Observatory site, Barrow, Alaska, USA - NGEE PermafrostL2-A | ecosystem: Environmental > Terrestrial > Soil > Wetlands > Peat ... | reverse complement strand
GAACTGTATGTTCCGGTTGCAGGAGCGATAGTGGGAGTTGCGGCAGTCTGTACTGCAAACGAGATTTTGCGGATACGATTGTTGCCTCTATCGGCGAAGATGAGGTTGCCGGCAGGATCGAAGGCGATGCCGCTGGGAAGGCTCATGCGCGCTGCCAGAGCCGGGCCGCCATCGCCAGCGAAACCTGAGAAGCCGATGCCCGCGACGCGGCTGATGGCGCCAGTGCTCATGTTGACTTCTCGAATGGCTCCCGGCGAATTGCTGAAAAATAACTTTCCAGCGGAGTCGAATGTCAGTCCGAAAGGATTGATTTGTGCGCTGGTCGCCGCACCTCCGTCACCCTTTTCACCATACGCATCCCAAGAGCCAACAACCGTGGTGATGATTCCGGTGGCTGCACTTACTTTTCGAATGAGGGTGCCGGTCGCTATAAAAATATCTCCGGCCGCGTTGACGGCAAGTGTTCCTGTACCGGTGATGGAGGCTTGCGTGGCCAAACCGCCGTCGCCCTTATAGCCGTATTTGCCGTTACCGGCTACCGTGGTGATGATTCCAGCCAGGGCCGAGACTTTGCGCACGCTCTCGTTAACGGAATTGTCCCCAATGTAGAGATTGTCCGAGCCATCCAGCGCAATGCAATAGGGCGACATGGGGGCCTAGGTTGCAGGACCACCGTCTCCGTTGCCAGCGATCGAAGCGTTAACTCCTGATCCAGCTACAACGCTGATGATGCCAGTGGCCGCACTGACTTTGCGGACGAAATAGTTGCCATTGTCGGCGATATAGAGATTGCCCAAACTATCGACAGCAAGGCCGGTGGGGCTATTCAAAGGCGCCTTCGTGGCGATTCCGCCGTTACCTTGATTTAGATATCCAGACTGCCCAGTGCCCGCAACCACGGTTGCGGTTCCGTCAGTTGCTGAGAGCTTCCAGACGACCTCATTGGTAACGTCGGCAAAATAGACGTTCCCGGCCTTGTCAATTGCAAGCGCTTGCGGGCCAGTGATCAAGGCATTGAGAGCTGGGCCGCCAGAACCCATCGCCGCAACGCTGCCGGTGCTGCCAAACAGCACGCCTATTCCATTGCCGGCGATTGTTGAAATTACCGGCTCTGCGGCGGTGACGGTATAGGAGGCAGAGGCAGGCGCACTGCTGAGATAGCCGGGGGCAACAGCGAAGGCCTTCATCGAAGACGTTCCGGCCGCGGTAATTGGGAAGCTATAGCCGTAATTGACAGCGGTTGGAGCGGAGCCATCAAAGGTGACATAGATCTCCGCCCCTGGAGTTGAATCAGTGATGGTGACGGCCTGCGGGGCGGAGTAGGTTCCGCTTGCTGGGCTAATAACGGGGGTGGCCGCTTGAGTGGCGGGAGGAGGGCCAGCGGTTACGATTTCGCGAATTCGATTGGAGAGTGTATCCGCAAGGATGAGGTTACCGGATGGATCGACCGAGATTCCGTAGGGTTCGCACAAGGGTGCGCTCGCAGCGGCTCCCCCGTCGCCATTGTTCCCGCCGCAACTATTAAAATGCCCCGCTACCCTGGACATGTACTGAGTGCTTGCATTTACCTGCCAGACAAGGTTGGTGTACATGTCTGCTATGTAGAGATTGTTGGAAGCATCGACCGCAATCCCTGCAGGTTTGTAAAGGTAAATGGACGTTGCCGGACCGCCGGCTTCGGGATTTGTAGAAGGGCCGGTTGTCCCTGCCACGGTGGTAATGATGCTGTTGGGCGTGACTACTCCGTTGGTTGCTGTAATTTTGCGAATTCGGACATTCCCTGAATCGGCAATGTACAAGCTGCCGGAAGTATCGAAAGCCAGGCCACGGGGATAGTTGAGCAAGGCCGCACTAGCGGGACCATTGTCGCCAATCCCTCCGCTGGAAGCGCTAAAGTTTGCGCCGGCCAAGGTGGAGATGGTTTTGGTGCTGTCGTTGACTACGAGGACTGACCTGAATGTGGAGAGATAGACATTACGCGAGGCGTCGATCGCGATTCCAGTGACTCCACCTAAGGCGACGCTGGTGGCCTGTGCCGGAGTTGAGTTGTAACTGGGAGCAGTAGGGTTTCCGGCATAGGTCGAGATGATCCCTGTCGCGTGGTCGACCATGCGGACGGTGCCGTTGATGTCTGCAATAAACAGATTTCCGGAAGTGTCGAGTGCGAGAGCAGAAGGCTGCTGGATTTGAGCGCTTGAAGCGGGTCCACCATCGCCTGAATATCCCGGAATGTTGTTGCCGGCGTAAGTCGTGATGATCCCCGTGCCTGCGGCGACTTTGCGAACCACCCAATTTTGGCTGTCGGCTATGTAGAGGTTTCCGGCCGCATCTTTGACGGCGGCATATGGAAAGTCTATTTCTGCAAGCGTTGCTGCTGCTCCATCGCCGGTGTAACCGTAGGTGCCAGTCCCGGCCAGCGTGTAGATGAGCGGGACTGACGAAGAAGCAATGATGTATTGTGCCGAAGCGAACTGGCTTTGAGAATAGCCAACAGCATAGGCAACTGCGGTGAGAGTCTCACTAGACGAAATCGTGATGGGACCGCTGTATAAGTTTGAGCCGACAATTGGCCGGCTGCCGTCGGTTGTGTAGTAAATCTGTGCGCCGGCAAGCGAATCGCTAAGCGAGACGGTTTGCGATGTGGAGTAGGCACCAGCTACGAGAGAAATGGATGGCGCCGGAACTTGCGGCAAGACCAGCGTGTATGGGGCCTGCACATAAGCACTGGTGAACGAGCCTGGAGCAGTGGCATAGACGGTAAAAACTTGTGCCCCAGCATTAGAAAGCGTGATGGGTCCGGTATATGGTTTGGCGCCGGAAGTTGAATCAGTTGAAAGATAGTAATAGATGCTTGAGCCCGGACTTGAATCCGTAATGGTGATGGTCTGGACAGATGTATAGACCCCTGGAGGTGGCGATAGAACTGGGGCAGCAACCTGAGACTGCAACGCAAGTGCTGTTGATGTACTGGCGTTGTAGTTGGTGTCGCCTGCATACTGAGCGACGATCTGGTCTGTACCCGGTCCAACGGGATTAACGTTGCTCGCGACGGCATTTGCCTGTGCGACTTGTCCAAAGAGGACCTGCAGCCTGCCAGAGTAAGCGTCGGTCGAAACAACATCCGTAATTCCATCCTGATTGAAATCGCCGATGGAAGAATTGGAGCAACATGGCAGTTGCACATTTCCAGTTGAGATAGATGTGAATGTCCCGTCTCCCTTCCCTTGTAGAACGAGGAGAGTCGTCTGATTGGTCTGCGCCGCGGCGAAAAGGTCAGGGATGTTATCTCCGTTGAAGTCTCCAACAAAGACGCGATTAATGTAAGGGAGTTGAAACGGAGTTCCTGAAGGCTGTTGAAAAGATCCATCACCGTTGCCGAGTAGGACCGCCACCGAGCCACCCGATCCATTAAAGGGAACGGCGAGGTCTAACTTTCCGTCGCCGTTTAGATCTGCGACCGCTAGGAGGCCGTAAGGGTTTCCGGATGAGCTTGCTGCAAATGCGACTGTGCCTGCTTTGAAGGTGCCATCGCCGTTGCCCGCAAAGATGGTAACGGAATTATCAATACCGCTTGTGACAGCCAAATCCTGAATACCATCGTTATTGAAGTCGCCAGTGACCATGGATGCAAATAACTCAGCCTGCGAGATTGTCGAGGAGGTCGTCGCCACCTGCTTGAAACTTCCATCACCGTTTCCAAGGAAAACAGTCAGATAATAGCCCCCTGCCGCGGCAAAATCCGGAATACCCTCGCCATTAAAATCAGCAACTACCAGGGGTTGATATCCGGAAACAGTCGAGATCGGACTTCCTGGTGCATTCTGGAACGTCCCATCACCCTTGCCAAGCAGAACCGAGAGAGTGCCTTGACTCGCGATGAGGATGTCAAGGTGACCATCACTGTTGAAGTCGCCAACTGCGGCAGGCGTTCCAAGCGAGGAAATGGGATTGTTCGGCGCGGGTGTGAAATTCCCTTTTCCGTCTCCCAGAAATATGTCAACAGTGGGGCTGCTATTTTGATAGCTGGCGACAAGGTCCAAATTGCCGTCCTCGTCGAAATCTCCCACTTTCGAGGTGGACGTAGTGCCGATGGCTGGATTGGCGATATTCCCCAATACGCTAGTGGTCGCGTTTCCCAAACTTACCGTAGCGACTAGCTGATTGTTCGCGGTGGTATCGACGAGCGCGACGTTGCCGCCGGGACCCAGTGCGACTTTGCCCGAACCGCTGACGGTGGCAGTGAGTTGATAGTTACCAGGGCCGCCGGTCTGCGAGAAGCTGGTGATGCTGGGGTACTTTCCAGTAACCGTAAGAGAAGATGCGGCGGAAAGGCTGGCGGCGAATGCGTTGGTGCCGACGAACTGCGCTTTATAGCTGTAATTACCAGGCATGGGGCGAAGTTTGATGGATGCCGTTCCTGCGCTGGTGATCTGCGCTGTCCCGACAATGTGTACATCAGTGCAATAGGCTGCAGCGGCGACGCAAAAATTCACCTGACCAGTGGTAATCGTGCCTGATACCGGAGTTACCGTTGCTGTGAGCGTTATGGCGGTGACGCCGTAAGACACGGTCGTTGCTGGACCGGATGCGGACGTCAGCGCGAGGCTGGTAGTTGTGGCGACCTTTTGCGCGACTGCTCCTTCACAAAATAAGAAAAGGAAAAGAAAGGAGAGTGAAAACAGAAATGAGCCGGGAGCAAAAATGCGGGCGAATAATTCATTTCTCTGACGGTCGCATGAGGGCGAGCAACTAGACACGGAAGTCATACTTAATCCTTGCTCCTGTCGGAACATTGAACATCCGATATAGGGATTTGGAGTTCTTAAATTCCAAAAGTAAAAAAATGTCCGCTGACTAATTTGCGAGGAGTTTATCACACCCGAGATTTGGCCAACAGTGAACATCATGCGACTTAAGAGGGAGCCGGAAGGCGGGCGGGTGATAACTGGATGAGTCCGACGGCGGTAGCTTAAAAAACTGGAACGTGAGACCGGGATCGACCCCGCGATACCGCAGACTATTTCAGAACACCAAGAAGCTCTCGTGATCTCATCGATCAACACAGGGGCGTTTGTCAGGACCGATCAAAACAAGATTTGTATCGCCCTACACTGGCGTGGTCCACCGGCGATCAGTATTCACTCCCACTCTCCTCACGCTCTGCGTTCAAGTTTTTGACCACTGATCAACGCCCGTGAATAGACAGTCTAGTTGCCCTATCGTCTGCATGCACAATGTCATCCTAATTATCGTCAGGCAGCAAGAAGTGTGGAACCAAATCCAAATAGAAGCCCTTGCGATGATTGAGAAATGCCAGCGGAAACAAAAAGGCAAGCACATTGCCCCGGTGTCACGCAGTGGCGTTGACTACTTGTAATTGCCAACCAGGAAAAACGGCGCCCAATAATAAGGAGAGCTGTAGTTGGTTGGTTTTGGTACTGCTCGATCTTCTGATGCCGCTTCGAAGCCACGCTGGGCGCGTGCGTTTGTTACTTCGGAATTTCTCAGCAGAGCAAGCTGAGCCTGACGAAGCGCTTCCCCTTTTCCCTCAGCGGGGCTTTTGAGCCATCGTGAATAGAAGTCGCTCATCAGCCTGCTGGTGCTGGCATCATTAACATCCCACAGGGATGCCAGCACTGCCTCAGCTCCCTTTTGCTGCGCTACCATTCCCAAACTGTCCATCTCAATTCCATTACGCGACGTGTACTCCTTTCCGGTGCTGCACGCGGAGAGCGTTAGAAGCTTCGTTCCGCGAAAAGCGATCGCCGAGTTTTCCATATCCGACAAATGCCAAGGGAATCCTTTATCGGATCCTGTTTCTTCTCCACCAAGCATGAGATAGGGACCTCCGTCGTTACCTGCCTCCACCACAAAATGGCTTGCGATATGCACAATCGGAAATCGGTTGCCGGAACCGAGTTCTGCCTGGAGAGATGCAAGCGTGAATTGGTCGTCGGGTAACAACTTTCCCGACATGGGTCCGTGAGAATCCGGCACACTCGGATCATGCACAATGGAATTCAATTCCGGCAAAACCCCGGGCAGCGCCGGCAGGCCGCCATAGCTCTTCGAAAGCCCCATTGCCAGTACCGAAGTCGTGGCGGAATTTGAAAGAGGGGTATCTACCATATGCCGATAGCTTTCGGGTGTGAATAAAACATTGTTGAATCGCTCAAGCATGAATTGATGGCCATCGTAGAGTGCGGCCATGGGAAGATAGCGCACGGCATCGTCCAGCGACCATAGCAATGTCAGAGCCTCGGGCGCAGCTCGGTTTGCATCCTCAATCTGCTTCAGGTCGCCTTCTACTGGTGCCACAATCATCGAATAAAGCTTGATGAGTTGCGGCTTAGGATCGGCGTTGTGGGAGACGAGCAATTTAAGTGCCTGAATGGCCTCGCTGCGGATCTCGGATGAAGTGGCGATGAGCGTGACGCACTTTCGACGGTTCCCGGTCACGAGAATCTCGTAAGCGTGATTGTCACCGAGAAACAGGCGAATACCGATCGCGTGCGGTCCAAGCTTAATAAGCGTATTTTGCAGATAACTTTGCGTAGAGGTGTCGCTAACGGTTTCGGAAGTCTCAGTCTGTTGTTCCAGGGGAACAAGAACGCTGGCGGCAAAGCCAGCCAGAATTGCAATTCTGCCCTGCTCTATGCTTGCGCTGATCTCTTTCAGTCGCGGGTCTTCTGAGGGTGAGAGCGATGACTTCTCGTCCAGACCCGCCGCTTCCACACTCTTTTCGTCAAATGCTTGAGCCGGCCTATCCAGCCCAGCCATTTCGGTCTGAGCTTTTTGTTGCGCCGCGGTAAAGCTTATGGGGACGAGCATTTCTTCGGTCGTCGACGGAGCGCCACGCACTACATCTTTCAGTTCCTGCTCCTTCAACATGTCAAGAATCTGTTCCGACTCGCCTAATCTGCCGGCTTCGATCAGTAGCTCTGCCAGAATCCGATAGGTCATCGATTTCGATTGAGCGAATCCGGCTTGCAGATCCTTGTCCAGTTCGGAGATGTTTTTGCGAATCTTCTGAAAAGCGGCAATCGCCTCCATGCCAAAGAAGATTGCTACTGCGGGATGATGTTGCGCACGGAAACCAATCATCAGCGCGGTCTCAATTCCTCCTTCAATCTCCGGATCGTCTGCCTGCTTTGCCAAAGTGAGCGCAACCAACTCGCTCACAAGCGCCTGGTCCCATTGTTTGAGTTGATACTGCGCCCATCCGATGGTCATGTAGGCCAGCGATTCTCCCCGCCGATCCTTTACTTTGCGCCAGAGTCTAAGGGCGCGCATATCGAATTCAAGAGACTTGTCGGCCATGCCAAGGTCGAAATAATCGCGCCCCATGTTGTTAAGGGTCATCGCCTCTCCGCGCAGATTCTCACATTCTCGCCAGGACAAAAGCGCCTGCTGAGAGTACTCGATTGCCTCCTGAGGCCGGCCCAAATCCGCATAGGCACGACCGATATCGTTGAGTGCCAGCCCCTCGCCTGCTTTGGTACTTGTCTCTCGGAAGATTGGCAATGCCTGTTTGTAGTAGTCGAGAGCCGACTGCTGCAATCCGAGGTCGCGGTAGAGGCGGCCAATGCTATCAAGCGTCAAAGCCTCGCCCTGCCGGTTGCCGAGCACTCGCCAGATTTGCAGAGCACGGTTGAAGGCGTCCAGCGCCTTCTGTTTCTGTCCAAGATCGGCGTAGGCTCTTCCCATATTGTTCAGGGTCAGTGCTTCGCCGCTCTTTTGCCCCGCTTCCTGCCACAACTGCAATGCATGATTGAATTCATTGAGCGCCTCAGTCCCCCGTCCCATCGTTGAGTGCGTTTGGCCAAGAAGATCGTAGGTGTTGGCTTCACCTTCGCGTCCAAGTTGTTCTTTCACATCGGCGGGGAGCGCGTCATTCAGTTCCTTAAGAGCACGCCACTGCCCGATGTCATGCAGCCTCTCCTTGGGGCTGAGCATCCGTTTCGAATTGTCCCGGTCGCCGAGATGGTTCCAAATCAAGACGGCTTGGTCAAGCGCGTCGAGCGATTTCACATGTTCGCCGAGGTTTTTGTAGGACTGGGCGATGCTATTGAATGACAAGGCTTCGCCGGGCTTGACTGCGAGCGATTCCCAGATTGCCAACGCCTTCTGAAACAGTTCGAGCGCTTTTTGATCTTCGCCAGTGTTCGAATACACCCGCCCGATGTTGCTCAATGCGAGTGCTTGTCCTGCCTTGTTATTTGCGCTTTGCTCGATCTGCAATGCCTCACTGAGACATGAAAGCGCCTTTTGGATCTCACCAGCCTGACGATGCAGAAAGCCGAGGATGACAAGGTCGACACCCTCATCAGGGTTGCGATGAGTCGCTCGCGCTTCAGCGAGTTTTTTCTCGTACTCAGTGATGCGATCCTGAATTGACGAAGATTGTCCGGAGGCGAGTGGGATGAGAAGAAATACGGCGGTCAGGCAAGCTGCCGCACACAACTTTCGTGCCGGGCTCATGCGAGCCTCCTTCGACCTTTTGCAGCTTTTCTCTTTAGGCTGCGCCTCAGAAGTGGGTGGCGTCAACTCTCAGTTTTGGGCCCTCTTAATCTCAATTCGGCGTTCATCCCGAGAAGAGCGTCCAGCATTTGCTTTTGAGCCGGCGGCATTCGAAGTACCTGTTGCACGGTAGCCGTTGAGATGGAGTGGCCTTTGGCGATCGGGCGAAGGCTCTGACCATGCTCGCGATCTTTTTGGGTAGCGACAGGCGTAGCCCTTGATTTATTGGAGCGGGAGACCGGGATCGAACCGGCGACATTCAGCTTGGGAAGCTGACGTTCTACCACTGAACTACTCCCGCCATTTATAATCAACAATTTACAAGAAGTGATTGCGGTCACTGTCCAACTCACTGTCCATCCTCATAAAATCATACATATCAACCTTCTCCGAAATGGAAGGAGCATTTAGCACGTGGACAGTGAACTTCGGAATGGACATAAGCAATCTGTGAATCTAGTTCAGTATCGTCGAATCGGCGATCGTTGGCAATTCGTACCGGTAGCACGACTGAATGGGAAGCCAAATCCGAAGCTGATCCTCATCGACGGTGAGCCAACCAGCAGCAAGGGAGGTCACTTCCATCTCGAATGGAGGGAGGATGGCAAGCGTAAACGCAAAGCCGTCGGGTCCTCCCCACGTGAGGCGCTCAATGCATGGCACCTCAAAGTGGGAATTCTCGCTGGAGATGTCGAATCAGACCCTGAGCCGGAGACGGTTGAGAGCAAAACAATCGATGCTGCAATCGCGGAGTATCTCCGCGATGTAAAAGCTACCAAGAGCGCGGCGACCTGCAAGGCATACAAGTGCGATTTGGCATGGTTCCGAAAGCACTGTGGGAAGTATCTGGTCTCACGTCTTGATCGGTCGGACGTCATGGCAATGTTTGCTGCGGGCCGCGAAGAGGGCCGCAATCAGAAGACGACCAACAAAAGAGTTGTAGTGATGTTGCAGGCAATGCGCGGAGCGGGCGCTGAGATCAAACTTCGAAAAGGCGATTGGCCGAAAACTGCCGACAAACAAATCGAAATCTATACGCCTGAAGAGCTGCGGAAGTTTTTCGATGCCTGCTCGAGCGATGAGCGTGTGCTCTTCCAGGCATTCTTGCTCACTGGATTCCGTTCGGAAGAGATCGCGACATTGACGTGGCCAGACATCCAACCCACCATTGGAAAGATCAGCGTCTCGGCGAAACCGCAATGGGGTTTCCACCCGAAAAGCTATGAGATTAGGTCGGTCGAAGTGCCGTCGAACCTGCTTGCCAAACTGAAGGCACGGCAGAAACAGAGCGATTCCCTGCTGATGTTCCCTGCGCCCAAACACCCGACTCGCCCGAACTATGGCGGCGAAGGAGTTGATTCACACTTGCTAGAAACCTGTAAAGAGATTGCGCTGCGAGCAGGATTGAATTGCGGGAAATGTAAAGGGACCTATACGGTGAAGAGATCAGCCACAAAAAAGGAAAGGTTGCCATACTGTTGCAAGACCTCGCCGCGATGCTCGCATTGGTTCTTGCACAAATGGCGGCACACATTCGCCAGCAACATGTTGCCCGTACTAGGGCTTAAGAAGTTGCAGCTAGTGCTCGGACACAAAGATATCTCAACCACACAAAAATACCTCCACCTCGTCGGCGAGGACGAGGTGAGGGAGAAAGTGGAGCGTTCAGCGTTAGCAGCGTTCGTCTAGCCGGCGAGTGTCTATTAACACTCATAGGCTGGACGAAAACCTACGGGCATATCACAGGACCGGTAAACGTATCAAAAGGCCCTCTGGAGCTTAGTACACATCAGGAACGGTCTTTCTCCGGCACTGGCCTGCCCTGCCGCTTCATTGACCTTGCATCTCGGTATGGCCGCGGCGCGATTTGGTCGGATATCGAGGCCAATCTCTGAATTCGCTTGGAACTGTTAGCTTGTGCCAGCTGATAGATATTGGGCGAATCTATTTTGGGGGCCACTTCTTGAGTTGGTGTTACCTTCTCTTCCAATCCTTCGCTTTTAAGGGAAGGCTCTGAAGCAGTCATCAATGCGGGACTGGCCGCCAACTTGGCCGATTGTGCCTTAACTGCGGGTTGTATCTCTGCGGCACGTTGTGGCTCCTTAGCCAAACCTGTCTTATTAGTCCCGAGGCGGAGGGCCTTACTCCTTTCAAACATAGCTTTTGATTCCCTGGCAGCTTCGATAGAGCTCAAATTGGATTGTCTTCCTGGTTTCTTCTCGAATGTATGCCCCATCACTGCCGCCGAATCACTTCTAAATCTTGAGGATTTAACCAGCGCAAGAAGTCTGTGGATGGCCGTTGGCGGCTTCTTCAATTCATCGGCAATGCCTCGAGCAGAACAGTTGAGTTCCTGCAGTTTGGTTAATTGCTCGCCCAGTTCCTGATCGCTCAGGATTTTCCAATTCGATTGAAGGACCACTAATGCCTTCCGGACTTTTGGATCAGTCATGGCGCGCTGATGAGCGGTTTGGTTGCGGCGCTTCTGGTTCTTGCCAACTACTTTCTTCTTCGTCACGATTTAGATAGCTCCTTGAGATTTGAGCGGTTGATTACAAATTGTGCAAGATGGTACTTTCTGAGGAATCTTTCTCTGTCTTCGTGGAGAGATCCGATTATCCACATAGCAACGCGACCCTCTCGAGCATATCGAGCATAAAGTCGCATCAAGTGGCGAAACTCTTTGTCTTGGGGTGGCTGGTATCCTTCTTCGTGTAGCCCCCGCCTTGCGATCTCCATCAGTTCATCCAGATCTCGCCGTAGGCGTGCTAGACGACCAGAGTGCGGCTTCGCCCACGGTTGGCAATACGCGATGTGTAGACGCATCCATCTCAAGTGCGCCTGCCATGCCTTTGTTAGTGTCGCGTAGCAATTCTCACCAACGGCATTGATCAAAGCTCGATTTGCTCGTTTCATGTGCCGTTCCAAGGAACGGATCACGCGATGCGACCGCGCCTTCAGATGAGCAATGGATTGGTCGTCGTGGTGTACCCTCACTTTGGATTGCTTACCCTTAAGCCGCTGCTGGCGCCTTAGAAGGCGGAGGTAGTCGACGTACGCTCGAATCGCAAATGCAGCAGCTCTGATTTGCCAAGTGTCCAGCTTCATCCGGCGCCCACTTTTGGATTTTGTTTGCAGGACTCTCCCGAAGCTCACGATTCCGTTCATGAAGGATTGGTCGAAGTTCCCTCGGCCGAATCCTTTTGGTGGCGGGTAAATTCGAAAGGGGTAAGCGAGACGTGAGGCACCCGAGCGCAGATGGGTTTGGTAGGACTGAACAAGCAGCTGAATAGCCGGGGCGAGTATATCGATCTGAGC
>Ga0075522_10003278_pt1 | contig 11838 bp, 9 predicted proteins | sample NGEPerA_FD_74796 | JGI IMG/M metagenome (GOLD analysis project Ga0075522, IMG submission 74796) | Arctic peat soil microbial communities from the Barrow Environmental Observatory site, Barrow, Alaska, USA - NGEE PermafrostL2-A | ecosystem: Environmental > Terrestrial > Soil > Wetlands > Peat ... | reverse complement strand
GCTCTGCGCCGCGAAGCCGGTTCGCTCCGAGCTCTTGGTCGAAGTCGAGCCAGATAACGAGCGAGGCCGAGCGCACCCGGTGCAGCACCGCCTCGGTGCCGACGAGCAGACCGGTCCGCGGCACGTCCACGGTTGCCGAAGTGACCTCGGCCGCAGGCTCACCGATTAGCGCGGCAAGCTCCTCTGCGACGCGCGAAACGCCGACGCGAAGGCTCTTTAGGCGAGTCGAGTGGCACTCCGAACAGATCCGTGGCCGGGCGAGGTCACATCTCGGACAGATGAGCGCCGGACTGCCCGACGGCGACTCACCGCCGGCTGTGCGATCTCGCTCTCGAAGCGCCGCGCCGCAACGCTCACAGACCACGAGTGACCCGCAGGTTCCACAGGCCAACAGGCGGGCACGCCCGATCCGATTCAAGACCGCGACGACCGGTCTCCCCGGCTCGGCGCGACGAGCGCCGCGGACGATCTCGGTGAGTGACGGTGCGAACAGACCCGACCGCGGATCGTCACCTCGTCGATCGAGGATCTCGATACGCGGCCAACCGGGCCGTTCGATCTCTTCGGCGACGCGATGCACCGGCACATCGCCGATCAGATCCAGGCTCGGCGTGGCCGAGACCAAAAGACACTCGACGGCAGCGATCCGGGCGCGATGTCGCGCGAGCACCGGGGCCTGCCACGTCGGGGTCCGCTCGTTCGTATACGCCTCGTCGTGCGCGTCAAGGACGAGAACGCCGCCGAGTCGCTCGACGGGAGCAAAGACCGCGCTCCTCGTTCCAACGATGACAGATGCTCCTTCGCGAGCCCGCTCCCACTCCTCTGGGTAGATCGCGACATCCTCGCCCCTGTGGCGGAGAAGACCGACAAGTCGCTCCACATCGGCGTGCTCGGGCACGAGGACGACGATTGAACCGTCAGCCACGCGGCAGTGAAAGCTCGCGATCGCGGCACGAGCGATATCGAGGCGGGGAGTGCCAGGTGGCAGGCGGAGCACGTCCCCGCTTCCTTTCAGCGATAGCTCGACTGCATCGCCGACTACCGATCCGACGCCTGGCGTCAGGGCGTCGGGCGTCAGGGCGTCGGGCGTCACGGCGTCGGGCGTCACGGTGTCGTCAACAACGCGACGGCGCCGAAGCTCCCGGACGTTGTGGCCGGGAGAGGCCGCCACGAGAAAGGCGCGCAGTCGCCCCGAGTAGCGCCAGGCGCCAAAGCGCGCGAGCTCGACGAGCTCCGGAGTTGCTGCGAGCGAAACGAAGGAGTGGATCTCTCGGAGCGCGACCTCGACAGGAGATTCCTGCTCCTCGACGACCCATCCACGGACTCGTCTGCTGCCAAGCGGCACACGCACGATCGAACCGATGACGACCTGCTCAGAGATCGAGTCCGGCACCAGGTAGGAAAAGATCTTGTCCACGCCGGTGACGTCGGGCAGCACCCCTACGACTCGTCCGAGCGGCGCCTGCACGCCTTGGCTCATCGCTACTTCGAGGGATGCGCCGCGAGCTGGCCGACACAGGCATCGAGCACCGAATCGGCGATCTCGCTCTTCGCGGCGAGCGCAACATCTTTTCGACCACCGTCGGCAAAGAGGATGGTGACGGCATTGGTGTCGTAGCCGAATCCGACGCCGGGCTGTGAGACGTCGTTCACGACGATCAGATCGAGCGCCTTCGAGTGCAGCTTGCCCGTAGCGTTTTCGATCGCGTCGGTCGTCTCGGCCGCGAAGCCGACGATCACCTGACCTGGGCGCCGCGACGCCACGAGCGCGGCGAGCACGTCAGGCGTCGCCTCTAAGCGAAGCTCGGGAATGCCACTTCGGCGCTTCAGCTTCTCGCGAGCGACGACGACCGGGCGAAAGTCCGCCACCGCGGCCGCCATGATTACGACGTCGGCGTCGGCGCCGTGAGCGAGCACGGCTCGTTGGAGTTCGTCGGTGGTCTCGAACTCGACGAGGACGACACCAGGTGGCGGCTCGATAGCGACCGACGAGATCAGCGTCACGCTCGCGCCACGACGAGCCGCTTGCGCGGCGAGCGCGATGCCCTGCTTGCCCGAGGACCGGTTCGAGATGTAGCGAACCGGGTCGATCGGCTCTCTTGTCCCACCGGCGGTGACGACGACACTTTTGCCCTCGAGGTCGCTGCGTCGCGACAACAACGCTTCAGCGCTCTCGAGAATCCGATGCAGGTCGGCGAGCCGACCTTCGCCGACGTCACCGCCGGCAAGTCGGCCGGACTCCGGCTCGACGATCGCCACACCCCGGCGTCGGAGCGTCGCAAGGTTCTCCTGGACCGACGCGTGATGCCACATCTCGGTATGCATCGCCGGGCAGACGAGCACCGGCGCAGTCGTTGCCAGCAAGGTCGCGCCGAGCAGCTCGTCGCTTAGTCCCGCGGCATACGCGGCGATCGAGCGCGCGGTAGCGGGCGCAACGATCACGAGATCAGCTGCCTGGCCGAGCCGGGTATGTGGGATCGGGCTTGCCGCACCGAAAATCTCGGTCTGGGCAGGCTCAGAGGCCAACGCCGAGAACGTCGCGACTCCAACGAACTCCGTGGCCGCTTTCGTGAGCACCGGGGCCACATGGGCTCCGGCATCGACGAGGAGCCGACAGAGCTCGACGGCTTTGTAGGCGGCGATCCCACCGGTGACGCCGAGCACAACGAAACGACCGTCGAGCGGACGAGCCGGTGGGCGTGGGTCTGCGGACATCTGCGTCACCGCCACGTCAGTCGGATCGAGGCGACCCGAACGCGCGATTCCTACGACTCAGGCCGGTGTCGGCTCTTCGGAGCTGCCCTCGCCCGAGACGAGCTCTAACTCGGCGAGCTGCGCCTCAAGCTCCGGATCGACCTCGGGAATCGGATCGCCTGCCTGCACCTTGCCGGCCGCGATCTCTTCGAGCGCGATCGAGAGTGGCTTACGTGCTACCGAGGTGACCTGCGGCGGCACGATCGCGCCAAGGCCCTCACCGAGTTGGTTGAAGTAGGAGTTGATCTGCCTGGCACGAAGCGAGGAGAGCGTCACCAGCGTGAACTTAGAGTTCACCTTGTCGAGCAAGTCCTCGATAGGCGGGTCGATCATCGTGCTGCGCGGCTCTGCCATTTCGCTCCTTGGAAGTGCCGATCGATCCGCTCGATCATTCAGCGAAACGTCGACGTGCGTCGTCAACTATAGCGGCGAGATCGGCTACGGCCTGATCAAGGTCGTCGTTGACCACTGTCGCGTCGACGATCTCACGACTCGCCGCAAGCTCATCTCGGCCGAGCGCGATGCGCCGGGCGATGTGCTCAGGGGAGTCGCCGCGCGAGCGAAGGCGGGCCTCTTGAACCGCAACCGAGGGCGGCACGAGCAACACGCAGAGCACGTGATCCGCGAGCTTGAGAACCTGGCGTGCGCCCTGCAGGTCGATCTCGAGCACGAGATCCTTGCCTTCGAGGGCCTCCGGCGTCGGTGTGCCGTAGTAGGAGTCAAGAACCTTCGCCCACTCGAGGAACCCGCCCGCGGCGATCCGCTTCTCGAACGTCTCGGTGTCGACGAAGGTATAGGCGTCAGCGTCCTCGCCTGGACGCCGCTCGCGAGTCGTCCAGGACCGAGAGAGCCAAAGACGCGGGTCTTCTTCGACCAAGCGGCGGATGACAGTGCCCTTGCCGGCACCACCGGGGCCGGAGAGGACGAGGATCAGGGAACGAGCGCCGAGCGGCGCACGGCCCTATGGGCGCTCGACGGCCTCGAGCAACGACTCGCGCTGCTTGGCGCCGAGGCCTTGGAGGCGGCGGGTCTCAGAGATGCCGACTTGCTCCATCAGACGACGGGCCTTGACCTTGCCGGTGCCGGGCAGCGCTTCGAGAACTGCGAGCACCTTCATCTTGCCGACCGTGTCGTCTCCCTCGGATCTGCCGAGGAGCTCCTTCAACGTCGTACGACCGGTCTTCAAGTGATCCTTGATCTCGGCGCGGGCTTTGCGAGCCAAGGCAGCCTTCTCAAGTGCGGCCTTGCGCTGTTCGGGTGTGAGAACGGGAGGTTGAGGCATGGATCGCTACGATAGCGCGGTCAGCCAGGGAGTATGTGGATGCGCCCACCGTGTGCAGCTCCAAGGCGCAGGCCCGTCAGGGATTCCGCGATGGCGAACGGGCGTCAAAATCCGCTCCGACGTGGAAATTTCTAACCGATGTCGCCCGCGGGCGCCAAGGTGGGCTGTGGCGCTGCGGGATGTCGATCAGGAGATGCCGAGCTCGTCCGCGATCGCTCTTGCAGCGCCACGTGGATCCGCCGCCCGAGAGACCGGTCGACCGATCACGAGCACGTCTGCCCCGTTAGCCACTGCAGCCGCAGGCGTAGCTGCGCGTGCTTGATCGTCGGTTCCTGCACCAGATGGTCGGATTCCCGGCACGACCGCGACCAGGTCGGGCGCGGCCTGGCGGATCACCAGCAGGTCGTCGGCCGCGCAGACGAGACCACCGGCGCCAGCGGCGAGCAGCACCTCGACTCGACGAAGCAGCAGCTCAGGTGGTGCGTCGGTATCACTCGTCAGCACCGTCACCCCGAGCACAGTCGGTGCTTGGAGCCCAGCTGCTGCCGCGCCCTCGCCGAATCCGGTCACCGCGGCTCGCACCATATCGACGCCTCCAGATGCATGCACCGTTGCGAACTCCGCGCCGAGCGAACCGAGTGCTCGCGCCGCGCGCTCGACCGTGGTTGGGATGTCGTGCAACTTCAAGTCGACGAACACCGAGACGCCTGCTTCCCTGAGCTTTGTGACGATCTCCGGCCCCGAAGCCGAGAACAGCTCGAGTCCGACCTTCGCGATCGCGAAGTACGGCTGCACCTCATTAGCGAGCGCGAGCGCGGCGACTTGATCGTCCAAGTCGAGGGCGATCGCCAGGCGCACCGGGCGAGCGCCCGGACCCTCGGCGCTTCGAGCCCGAGAGTCCGTAATGGATGTGGGTGACGTGGTACTACGCACGATCGAATCCTCCGTTCGTCATCGCCGCTGAGCGGCGCCGATCAACTCAGTGACGTCGCCTACGCCCTCGCGCTCGCACCACTGGCGCAGCTCGTCAACGACGATGCGAGGCGCTCGGGGATTCTCGAACGTGGCGGTGCCGACCTGCACGGCGTTGGCTCCCGCCATCAGCATCTCGACCGCGTCGAGCCCGGTCGCGACTCCGCCGACCCCGATGATCGGCGCCTCGGGGAACGCCTCGCGGCAGTCATAGACCGCTCGGAGCGCGACCGGCCGGATGGCAGGTCCCGACAGCCCGCCTCTGCCTGTGCCGAGCGCCAGTGTGCGTCGAATGGGATCGACAGCGAGACCAAGCACCGTATTGACGAGCGTGAGCGCCTCAGCTCCGGCGCCGAGCGCGGCGCCGGCAATCTCGACGAGGTCGGCGACGTTCGGGGAGAGCTTGGCCCATCTCGGTCGCCCACAAGACGCTGTCGCAGCGATCGCCTCGGCGGTCGCTTGTGGCGAATGCGCGAACATCTTCGAGCGGTCCTCGACGTTCGGGCACGAGACATTGACCTCGACCGCGGCGACGCAGCTCGAGACGTTCTGCAACATCTCGGCGGCTTCGGCGAACTCTTCGAGTCGCCTGCCCCAGATGCTGACTACGACCGTGGCACCGGAGCGTTCAAGTCGAGGCAGCTGGTCTTCGATCCAGGCAGGGATTCCGGGGCCTTCGAGCCCGACGCTGTTCAACATTCCGGCGGTAGCTGGCCGCACTCTCGGTGCGGGGTTGCCCGCATGGGCGAAGCTCGCAAGCGACTTCACGACAACTGCGCCGAGAGCCGCCAGATCGAAGAATGCGCCGAGCTCGGCGCCGTGCCCTGACGTACCGGACGCGGTCATGACCGGATTCGTCAGCGTGAGTGAGCCGACATCGACGGCGAGCCGCGTCAATGGAGCATCTCTTGTTGATGTTCCTGCAAGCTCTTCACACTCAGGCCGTAGCGACCCCAGTCGCCAATCCCGGCCGCCATCGCGCGCGCGGCAGCGGCGGTGGTGACGATCGTCACGCCGTGAATCGCTGCGGCTCGACGAATGTAGGCACCGTCTGCCCTCGGACCGCGTCCCCTAGGTGTGTTCACCACGAGGCAGATCGCGCCACTCGCGATGAGCTCGACTGCGTCGACGAGCCCGTCGGTCGCTGCCTGGTCCGGCACGCCTAGCTTCGCGACACGCGCCCGGACGGGCACACCTGCGCGCTCGAGTGACGAAGCCGTGCCCGCGGTCGCTACAACGCTGAAGCCGAGGTCGACAAAGGCTCGCGCGGCGAGCGCCCCTGCTTCCTTGTCCCGATCAGCCAGCGAGAAGAACACCTCGCCGGAGACCGGGAGCCGGTTCCCAGCGGCAAGTTGACTCTTCGCGAACGCCAGCGGGAACGTCTCGGCGATGCCCATCACCTCACCGGTCGAGCGCATCTCCGGCCCGAGCAGTGCGTCGACCTCAGGGAAGCGGTTGAACGGAAGCACCGCTTCCTTCACGCTCACGTGATCCACGTCCCGCCAGGAGCGGTAGGCAAGCAGCCCTTCGGCTCGCAGCTCGTCGAGCGTCGCGCCGACCATCAAGCGGGCAGCGATCTTCGCGATCGGGATTCCAGTCGCCTTCGCCACGAACGGCATCGTGCGAGAGGCCCGCGGATTGGCCTCGATGACAAAGACCTGACCGCGTTGGACCGCGTACTGGACGTTCAGCGCGCCGACGACACCGAGCGCGTGGGCGATCCGTTCGGTGTAGGCCTCGATGACCTCGACCGTCTCTCGCGAGAGCGTCGGTGGGGGAATCGCGCACGCCGAGTCACCAGAGTGCACACCGGCCTCTTCGACGTGTTCCATCACACCGCCAACAAGGAACGCTCCCGTGCGGTCCCGGAGGGCGTCGACGTCGACCTCGACGGCGTCCTCGAGGAACCGGTCGACGAGCACCGGACGCTCAGCTGAGAGGCCACCCTCGCGTCCGAGCGAGCCGGCGCTTGCACCATCAGCGGAGAAGCCGGCCAGGTTCGCCATCGCGGAACGCAAGCCCTCGTCGTCGTAGACGATCTCCATCGCCCGTCCACCGAGCACGTAACTCGGGCGCATCAAGGCGGGGTAGCCGATCCGCGCGACCACTGCGAGTGCCTCGTCGAGCGATCGGGCGGTACCCCCAGCAGGCTGGGGGATTTCGAGCTGGGCACAGAGCGCGCTCCACATCTCCCGGTCCTCGGCGAGGTCGATCGAGGCCGCTGTCGTGCCGAGCACTACCGATGCAGGCAACAGACCGGAGAGCTTGAGGGGGGTCTGGCCCCCGAGCCCGACGATGACGCCGACGAGCGGCCCACCGCCGCGCTGCTCGGCGGCGATCACCGCGAGAACGTCCTCCTCGGTGATCGGCTCGAAGTACAGCCGGTCCGACGTGTCGTAGTCGGTCGAGACGGTCTCCGGGTTGCAGTTGACCATCACGGTCTCGTACCCGGCGTCCCGAAGAGCCATCGACGCGTGCACGCAGCAGTAGTCGAACTCGATGCCCTGGCCGATCCGGTTGGGGCCGGATCCGAGGATGATCACCGTCGGCTTGGTTCCCGGGTCCACTTCGTCCTCGTCCTCATAGGTCGAGTAGTAGTACGGGGTCTCCGCGGCGAACTCCGCGCCGCAGGTGTCCACCGTCTTGAATGTCGGCACCACCCCTGCTGCGAGCCGTGCAGCCCGAACATCTGACTCGGTCGCCGAACTCAAGTGCGCGACCTGGGCATCGGAGAATCCGAGCCGTTTCGCGTGCCGCCACGCACGAGCGCTAAGTCCGAGCGTGCCATTCGCCGCTACTGCTTCGACGAGTTCGGCTCGCCCGAGCACGATCTCCTCGATCCGGTCGAGGAACCAGGGATCGACGAACGAAGCTTCGGAGAGCGCCTCGACACTCACACCGTGTCGAAGCGCCGCCTCTAGTTCGAACGGGCGAGAGGGCGTCGGCGTCGCGACGGATTGAAGGAATCGAGCGGTGTCCCAGTTGGCGTACCTCGCCTCACCTGGATCGGCGTTCAGCCCGAAGCGACCCTGCTCGAGACCCCGCAGTGCCTTTTGCAGCGACTCAGGGAAGGTCCGACCGATCGCCATCACCTCGCCGACGGACTGCATCCGCGTGCCGAGTCGATCCGCGGTGCCGGGCAGTTTCTCAAAGGCCCACCTCGGGATCTTCGTCACCACGTAGTCGATGGTCGGCTCGAAGCTTGCAGGCGTCGCCTTAGTGATGTCGTTTTGGATCTCGTCTAAGCGATAGCCGACAGCGAGTCGGGCCGCGATCTTCGCGATCGGGAAGCCCGTCGCCTTGGAGGCGAGCGCGGAGGAGCGCGAGACACGCGGGTTCATCTCGACGACGAGGCGCCTGCCGGTCTTCGGATCGACGGCGAACTGAATGTTGGAGCCGCCGGTCTCGACCCCCACGCGTCGGATGCAGGTGAAGGCGTCGTCTCGCATCGCTTGGTACTCGACATCGGAGAGCGTCTGGGCGGGGGCGACGGTGATCGAGTCGCCGGTGTGGACGCCCATCGCGTCGAAGTTCTCGATCGAGCAGACGACGACGCAGTTGTCGGCGTAGTCCCGCATCAGCTCGAGCTCGAACTCCTTCCAACCAGTCAGTGACTGCTCGACGAGGATCTCATGTATCGGGCTCGCGGCGAGCCCGGCGCCGGCGAGTGTCACCAGCTCGGCCTCGGTCCGCGCGATACCGGTGCCCGCGCCCCCAAGGATGAAGCTCGGCCGGATCATGATCGGAAGACCGATCGCGTGGCCGATCTCGATCGCCTCATCGAGGTCGTGCGCGAAGCCCGACACCGCGCACTCGAGCCCTACCTCGGTCATCGCCTGCTTGAAGAGCTCGCGATCCTCTGCGGTCCGGATCGCTTCGGTGCTGGCGCCGATCAGCTTGACGCCGAACTCCTTCAGCGTCCCTGAAGCGTCAAGTGCCATCGTCAAGTTGAGCGCAGTCTGCCCACCCATCGTCGGGAGAATCGCGTCGGGCCGCTCGCGTTCGATGATCGCCCGAAGCACGTCGTGATCGAGCGGCTCGATATAGGTCTGATGGGCAAGCTCCGGATCCGTCATGATCGTCGCCGGATTCGAGTTGGCGAGTATGACCCGGTAGCCCTCTTCGACGAGTACCCGGCATGCCTGGGTGCCGGAGTAGTCGAACTCGCAGGCCTGGCCGATGACGATCGGTCCGGAGCCGATGACGAGGATCGACGAGATGTCCTCACGCCGCGGCACTGCTCACCTCGTTTCCAAGGAACGAACCCGGGGCCGTTCGGGCGTAGCTCATCTGTGGGTCCCGCCTCACTTCGAGGCGTCCATCAGCTCGGCGAAGAGACCGAACAGGTACCTCGCGTCGTGTGGCCCGGGACCTGCCTCTGGGTGGTACTGGACCGAGAATGCCGGCAGGTCACGACAGGAGATGCCCTCGATCACGCCGTCGTTCAAGTTGAGGTGGGTGACGTCTGCGCTCGCGACACTGCCCGGCGATACCGCGTAGCCGTGGTTCTCGGCGGTGATCTCGACGATCCCCGTAGCTAGCCGCCGCACGGGCTGATTAGCGCCGTGGTGGCCAAAGGGCAGCTTGAAGGTCGAGCCCCCGAGCGCCGAGGCCAAGAGCTGGTGGCCGAGGCAGATGCCAAACACCGGTACTTCGCCGAGGAGGCCTTTGATCTCCTTCGCGAGATGTGGCAAGGCCGCCGGATCCCCCGGACCGTTCGACAAAAAGACTCCGTCTGGCGCCATCTCCAAGACTGCGGCTGCCGAGGTTGACGCCGGGACCACGTCGACGGAGGCGATCTCGGCGAGTCGGTCGAGAATGGTGCGCTTGATGCCGTAGTCGAACGCCACGACGCGACGCGCTCCCCCGGCGCGCCGGTACACCTCGCGCGTCGTCACCTCGCCAACAAGGTCCATGCCGGCCGTTCCCGGCTCGAGTTGCGCGGCGGCGAGCAGCTCACCTCGATCGGCGGTCCCGAAGGCGCACGGCATCGCACCTACTGAGCGCACGTGGCGCGTCAGCCGACGGGTATCGACGCCGGTCATGCCGGAAACCCCGTGGCGGATGAGGAAGCTCTCAAGGTCGCTCTCTGCGCGAAAGTTGCTCGGCCGAGATACGAGATCCCGCACGATCAGGCCCCGGCAGTGTGGACGAGCTGCCTGGTCGTCGAGTCCCGTCACGCCGTAGCTGCCGATGTGGGGGTAGGTGAAGGAGATGACCTGGCCCGCGTATGACGGATCAGTGAGTATCTCCTGGTAACCCGACATCGAGGTGTTAAAGACGAGCTCCCCTGTGGCAATCGAGCTATCCGAAGATGCGCTCATGTGGCCGATCGCTTCTCCTTCAAACGTCGTCCCGTCAGCGAGCACGAGCAGCGCCTGTGGCCGAGGCCGATTCGATCCCGACACGGTCATCTCGTTGCCACTCCCTCTTCGACGACGACCTCGCCGAAGACGACGTTGTGGCGCACCTTGCCCGTGAGCTCGTCACCGGTAAAGGGCGAGTTCTGGCTCCGAGACGCCATCCGCGACGGATCGACGAGCCAGCGAGCGCTCGGGTCGAAGACACAGACGTTGCCGGCGGCACCTGCCGCGATCGGACCACCGTGTCCCGCCTCGGTGAGACCTGCGATGCGCGCCGGTCGGCTCGTGAAGCTGGCGATGAGCGCGGCCGGCTCGACGAGGCCCGTCAGCACGAGTGCCACGTTCGCCACCGCCAGAGCCGTTTCGAGCCCGATCATTCCAGGCGGAGCGAGATCGAACGGCTCGGACTTGGCTTCGGCTGGGTGCGGAGCATGGTCGGTCGCGATCGCGTCGATCGTGAGGTCGGCGACCCCCGCGCGAACCGCGAGCACATCAGCGTCACCACGAAGTGGTGGGTTGACCTTAAAGCGCGCGTCGTAGCCGGCGACTGTCGCGTCGGTGAGCAAAAGGTGGTGCGGCGTCGCCTCAGCAGTGATCGGGAGCCCCTCCCGCTTGGCGTCCCGGACGAGCTGCACCGAACCCGCCGTCGAGAGATGCAAGAAGTGCATCGGCGCTCCGGTCAGGCGAACGAGGGCGAGGTCGCGCGCCAACATCTGCTCCTCAGCAAGCGCGGGCTGCCCGGCGATTCCAAGGCGCGCCGACCACGCCCCTTCGTGCATATGCCCGCCATTGGCCAGTGCTTTGTCCTCACAGTGCTCAGCGAGCGTCACGCCGAGATCACTCGCGTACTCGAGTGCTCGGCGCATCAGCTGTGCGTCTTGAACGCCGGTGCCGTCGTCGGTGAAGATGCGCACGCCGAGCTCGGCCATGTCGCCGATTGCTGCAAGCTTCTCGCCGAGGCGCCCGACTGTGATCGCGCCAGCGACGGCCACGTCGACGAGTGCTCCCTCGGCGAGGTGCTGGACGTCTCTCACCACCGACGCGGAGTCGATCGTCGGCGTCGTGTTCGGCATCGCGACAACCGCTGAGTACCCACCGAGGGCAGCCGCTCGCGCGCCAGACGATACGGTCTCTGCCCGCTCGCCGCCCGGCTCTCTAAGGTGCGTATGCAGATCGACGAGCCCGGGAGTAACCCAGCATCCTTCGGCGTCGAGCACCTTTGCGCCCTTCGGGGGCGTCAAGTTCGTGCCGACCGCCGTGATCTGACCCGCTTCGATGACGATGTCTGCCCGCCGGGCGCCGCTTGCATCGATGACCGTCCCACCGGCGATCATGATCGCTTTCTCCACGACCCGTCCGGACTCAACCACGCTCAGCTCCCATCATCGTTGCCGCATCATCGAATATCCGCTCCGCACCGAGCGCGCCGGGCACGCCGAGGAGGAGGTACAGCACCGCCATCCGCAC
>Ga0075522_10003274_pt1 | contig 11842 bp, 9 predicted proteins | sample NGEPerA_FD_74796 | JGI IMG/M metagenome (GOLD analysis project Ga0075522, IMG submission 74796) | Arctic peat soil microbial communities from the Barrow Environmental Observatory site, Barrow, Alaska, USA - NGEE PermafrostL2-A | ecosystem: Environmental > Terrestrial > Soil > Wetlands > Peat ... | reverse complement strand
TTTTTGGACATTGTGTGCGCTGCGGACCCTGCGTTGCGCCAGCGCCTGGCAGCGCTGCTTGCGGCTCACGAGGCGCCGGACCCATTGCTGCCCGAGCCTGCGTCTGTGGCGACCATCAAACTCGATCTTCCAGAGGCCCCGGATGAAGCCATCGGCGAGAGGATTGGCCGCTACAAGATTCTGGAGAAGGTTGGCGAAGGTGGTTGCGGAGTGGTTTATGTCGCCGAGCAAACTGAACCCGTGCGGCGTCGTGTGGCGCTCAAGGTGATAAAGCTGGGCATGGACACCAAGGCCGTCGTCGCCCGGTTCGAGGCCGAGCGGCAGGCGCTGGCGATGATGGACCATCCCAATATTGCCAAGGTGCTCGACGCCGGGACCACCGAACAAGGCCGCCCCTATTTCGTCATGGAGCTGGTGCGGGGCATCAGGATCACCGACTACTGCGATCAGAACAATCTGTCCACGAAGGAGCGGTTGGACCTGTTCATCAAGGTTTGTCAGGCCATCCAGCACGCTCACCAAAAGGGCATCATCCATCGCGACATCAAACCCTCGAACATTCTGGTGACGCTGCATGACGGCATTCCTGTGCCCAAGGTGATTGATTTCGGCATTGCCAAGGCGACGGAAGGGCGGCTGACCGACGCGACGGTCTATACGCAGTTGCACCAATTCATCGGAACACCGGCGTATATGAGCCCGGAACAAGCGGAGATGAGCGGGTTGGACATTGATACGCGCAGTGACATCTACAGCCTTGGCGTGTTGCTCTATGAATTGCTCACGGGCAGCACGCCATTTGACGCGAACGAATTGATGTCGCAAGGAATTGACCAGATGCGGAAAACCATTCGCGAAAAGGAACCGGTCCGGCCAAGCACGCGCTTTGCGACGCTCAAGGGCGAGGATCTGACGACCACCGCCAAACGGCGTTCCACCGACAGTTCCAAACTGATGCACCAACTCAAGGGCGATCTGGACTGGATCGTGATGAAGTGCCTGGAAAAGAACCGCACGCGCCGTTACGAAACCGCCAACGGTTTGGCGTTCGATCTCAAGCGACACTTGGATAGTGAGCCGGTTCTCGCCCGTCCACCCAGCACGGCCTACAAATTTCAGAAAGCATTTCGCCGCAACAAGCTGGTGTTCGCCGCCGCCGCCGCGGTGTTTGTGGCGTTGTGTCTCGGCATCATTGCCACCACCTTGCAATCGGTGCGAGCGACACGCGCCAAGCAGGAGGCTTTGGCGGCGCAAGCCAGCGAATCCCAACAACGTCAAAAAGCCGAAGCCGCGCAAGCCGGCGAAACCAAACTTCGTCAGCAAGCGCAAGCCGCAGAACTCGCCGCGCGCCAGCGCGCCTACGCCTCGGACATGAACGTCGCCAAACAGGCGCTCGACGGAAACAATCTCGGTCGCGCGCTGGACTTGCTCACTCGTCAGGTTCCGCTGACCGGGCAGCAAGATTTACGCGGCTGGGAATGGCGTTATCTCTGGCGGCAAACCCGCAGTGACGCGCTGTTCACCCTTTGCGAGAAATCTGACGAGATCGAATCGCTCGCAGCTTCCCCCGACGGCCGGTGGCTTGCGGTTGGCGTGTACCACAAAGACGGATTGTTCGTGTATGACCTTCAAACCCGGCGGCAGGTTGCCCAACTCGCGCCCGGCGAGGGCAAGGTGCGCGCCGCCTTTTCGCCGGCTGACTCCTTGGTGGCGTTCACAAGCGCCGGTCTCCTCGCTTCCGGCGAGAACCAAGACAAATACACTTTACACCTTTGGAACGTGGCGACGCGCCAAATGGCCGCCGAGCTCCCGTTGGATGATGAATGCGACGAGGTGCAGTTCTCTCAAGATGGCCAGAGGCTGGTGACTTCCACTTACCGCGGACATATCACCCTCTGGCAGATGCCCACAGGGGCCAAGCTGGCCAGTTATCCATCAGAACAAGATGGGAATGTAGGGACAGACTTTGCCGCAACGCCGGACTTGAGCCTCGCCGCTTACACGATGCGGATAAATCAAATCCGCCTCGTTGACTTGCGAACCGGCAAGGAATTGTGGGCGGCTGTGGGTGCGAAAGAACGGGTGCTCACCCTGGCCTTTTCACCCGATGGCAAAACCCTGGCGTCCAGCGCCGGCTTCACCGAATCGGACATCCATCTGTGGGACGTGGCCACGGGCAAGGAAGTTGGGCGGCTGGAAGGACACAGTTCCTCGGTCCGTGGGATGGTCTTCTGGCCGGACGGCAAGAAACTGGCCTCGTGCAGCGCCGATCAGACGATTCGTATCTGGGATCTGGCCAGCCGCAAGTGCCTGGATGTGCTGCGCGGCCACCGTCAGGAGGTCTGGCGGCTGTTACTGTTGCCCGATCACAAAACGCTGGTCAGCGGGTGTAAGGACGGCACGGTTTGCCTTTGGGATGCTTCCGTCGCGCATTCGAAACACCCCCGTATCACGATTCCACAGACAGTCCGTGCCTGGCAATTTACGCCAGACAGCCGGGCAGTCTTGACGTTGAGCAGTCTGGGTGAGGTTTCGCGATGGACTGGTGAAGATTTCCAGCAGCCGGAAACATTGCTCAATATTGGAACTATCCTGCCGCCGGGTCACCGAAGGCATCAGTTCTCGCAAGACGGCCGTCTCTTAGCCGTGGCGGGCCGGCAAAACGGTGTTTCCCAGGTATGGGATGTTTCGCGGCGGATGCTATGGCGCCAATGGACCAACAAGAATGATTCAGTCGAGCTGGGCTTTCTCTCGGATGGCCACAAACTGGTCACCGAGTCGGATTCGGACAAGATGATGCACGAATTCAGTCTTACAACGGGTTCGGAAATCGCTTCGTGGCACTCCCCGGAATCGTTTGCCGATGCCGCATTTTCACCTGACGAGCGATTGTGCGTGGCCATTGGTTATCGGGGGGATTTCACTGTCAGAAACCTTGCTGATGAAAGCAGTAAGACATTGGATCTCCATGTTCTGGAAGGCGTCGGCGTTGCTTTTTCTCCTGACGGAAGACTCATGGTCGCCGCCAGCGAACTGGGTCTTGGTCGTGTGTGGGATACTGCAACATGGAAGCCGGAGGTCACGCTGGGCGGTTTTCTCCTGGGCGCCCATTCGGTCGCCTTTTCACCCGATGGCAAGCGACTGGCCATTGGCAGCAACGGCAAGGAGGCCTTGAAGCTGTGGAACACTGCCAGTTGGCAGGAGGTGATCACTTTGCAGGGCGAAGGGTCGCTTTTCTGGCGAACGGCGTTTTCCGCAGACGGCAACGTCCTTGGCTCGTTGAATGCCAACGGGACCCTGTATCTCTGGCGAGCGCCGTCGTTGGCAGAAATCAACGCGGCCGAGGCAAAAGAAAAGGCGGAAGCGATTCTACCGCGTTAGCAGCCCCTAGTTTTGTTGCGTCACTTCGCCTTGACCAGGTTCGTCGTCGTCTCCTGACCCCCGGCCACGAGAAGTTGGAAGAACCCCAGAATTTCGCCGCACGTCATCAGAAAAAAAATCCATCAGGTTTATTAGGCTCAAGCGGATTTGATTTCATTCACCCGTTCGATTGATAATAAAGCGCTTACAAAATACTGTGTGTCAAATGCAATTAAATCTCGTCATTAATTGGCTTTACCACCCAAACAACGGCTGCCGCGCATTCAAGTATTGGTTCTCACTTCACCCTCTTGGCGGGTGCTCCTGTGTCCTCGATCACGAGGCGGAAAGAAAGCCAGCCAATCGTGAGGGCAAATCCTGAGCGGTGTGCTCCAAAGTGATCACTGTGAGCGTCTGCCCGTCCCAACGATAAAAGAGCGCAAACACGGGAAAGCCGGGCACGGCGACGCGGAGAATATCAGCCAGATCGGAAGATTCAAAACGTGCGGAATGACCGCGTTGCGGATTTTGCAATAGTCGCAGAACCAATTCCTGCGCTGCCTTGGCGAACTTGATGGCAACTTGCGGTCGCCCATCGTGAACCCCGATGCGGTCGCGATAGTGCCGCACACGCCGGTAAAAGGCCGGGTGAACACGTAGATTAGCGGCCATCAGTAATGGCCTTCATATTTTTTTTAAATTGCGCGGTCGTCACCGCGCCCGCCCGTTCAGCAAGAGCTTCACGAATCCGTTCCTCCAGCCAGAGTGGAGGCGGTTGAAATCGGGCCACGAATTGTGGCAGGCCGATGCGGAGAGCTTGCCTGATGACATCGGCTTTACACAAATCGGATATCTTAATGCTTTCGTTGATTTGCATGGCAAGCTCATCATTGATGTCCATTTTGGGCAATGTCTTCATAGAAGTCATTTTAACGTCTTTTCGCCACGCATCAACCTTGATTTTCGCGCCACATTACGAGACTTGATTCCCCCGGCTGCCGGGAGCCTTTGCGAAGGCAGATGTTTAGCTGACAATCATTTTTTCGGGGTCGGAGCGCCAGCGCGTTTTAAATTCCGTTGACCCGAGGCAGGCTTCGCAATATTGCGGCGATTTTTTTTTGCACCATGAAAAGTAGTCCGCTTGATCGCAGGCGTTGAGTGGAATTCCCGGGGGTACCCGGGATGAAGGCCCTCTTCCTGCGCTTACGGCGCTTGGGCGAGGCGCCATGATTCATCGGGATCGTAGGTGGTCATGGAACTGGCGAGCGAGGCGGTGCGGCGGCCGAGATTTTTTTCGTACACTTTGCCTTGCTGGTTGATGATGAAGGTCATGACGCCGGAGTTGCCCCACTTTTCGGGCCAGGCGACGAGGGCAAAGCCGCCGATCATGTGGCCGTTGATGACGTAATCGTATTTCCCGCCGGGTGCGTGCGGGCCTTCGCGGGTCAGGACTTTGAAGTAATAGCCGTGGTAGGGCTTTTGGCTGTCGGTCATGATTTTGGTGGCGTGGGTGTAGCCTTCGCCGCGGGCTTCGGCGATTAGGGGGCCGAGAGGACTTTGCTCGTCGCCGGGTTCGGCGTGCCAGTAGAGGCCGTCATGCTGGCCGGGGCTGCTGCGCAGGTGTTGGGCGTATTCGAGCACTTGATCGTTTTTGTGATCGGTGCTGGCGTATTCCCGCTGGGCCTGGACGTAGGCGTAGCAAACGTCAATGGTCGCCAGTTCGTTCGCCCCTACCCGGCGATTTAGAATTTCTTCTTTACCGGCGTCGGTATCGAAATACCATTTATCCTTCTTCTGCACCAGCGGAATGGGAAAGGGCCATGCGTCCAGGCCGATTTGTAAAACAGTCACGGAATCAGACGGATGGACCAATTCTGTTTTTTCCGAAATTCTCTGCGCAAAGCGGGCGAAGGAATTGCTGGCTTGCACCGGGTCGGCGGACACGAGGTCATGGAGTTCCGGTCCGAATATTTTGTCCAGAGCCTTTTTATCCTGGGTTTCGGCAGCCGCCTTCAAGGCGTTGACGGCTTCGTCCGGACTGCCGAAACGTTGTTCGCGGGCGGCCCGGACATGGAGAGGCATCGCAAGGCACAGAGTCAGAGCTCCCAGAAGTGAAGCCCGCCGGATAGATGGAAATGTGTGGTATTTCATAATGGGCCTAGTGTCGGTTGGAGGAGCCGCCGGAAGTCCGGCTGGATTGGCCGCGCGAACTGGATTCGTGGACTTGCCTTGAACTTTGCGAGCCGCCGAACGCGCCTTCGGACGGTTCGGCTCGGACAGCGCGCTCGACAGGAGCCGCGCGAGCCGGTTCCGGCGCCGCCCGTTGGGGCACGCTTCGTTCCGGGGCAGTGCGCTGAGGCACACTGCGTTCCGGGGCGCTACGCTCGGGGACACTTCGTTCCGGCGCTGCCCGTTGGGGCACACTTCGTTCCGGGGCGCCACGCTCGGGCACACTGCGTTCCGGGACGCTTCGTTGCGGCAGGCTGCGTTCTGGCGGTCCCCCGTGCGTCGGGACGCTGCGTTCCCGCGGCCCGCTGCGAGTTGGCAGGCTTCGTTCCGGCGGCCCGGACGATCGCCCAAAGGCGCGAGGCGCAGGCAGTGCGCGGCCCTCGACGGGACGTTCAAAACCGCGATCTCCAGCGCGAACAATCACCGACGAACGCCCGCCGGGACGCCAGACGCTGGGATGCCCGGAGACGATTTGCGTATGCCGATCCTGCGGCGAGAGATGCCACCAACCCTGCGGCCGGCGATGTCCCTCGCCCCACGAAACGAGATGATGGCCGCGCCAATCCCAATCGTGGGTCAGCCATAAGCCGATGGGGAATCCGCCCCCTCCGAAAGTCCAGTAGTTCCCCGGCTGGGAATAAATCAAGTCGGGTTGATAACTTGGCACATAAAGTTCATCGGGGTCCGTGGGTTCGATGTCAATGGCGCCGTTATCGCTGACGACATTTTCTTGCGGACTGCTTTGCAGATTGCCGAGGCTCTGGGCCTGGCCGCGCAAGGCTTGAATGGTATTCATGACATCCGTTTGTTGACTCATGAAGGCCTGGCCAAGCTCCGTCGTCCACGCCAGGTTGTCATCCATCCATTTGAGGACGGTCGGGTAGTGCGCCAGCGCCTGGACGCTTGGGTCCCATGGCTGTTGTTCGATTTGATTGGGATCGCCGCCGTCGCTCACATAGCGATCGGCCTCGACAATTTGCGTGGGGAAAGTTGCGGCGGGCAATATTTCAGCAATCAGCGGGTCGGGATAAAGGGCGATCGGGCCGATGAGTTGATTCAATTCGTCACTGCTGCGCAATGGAGAATCCGGCGCGGGCGGGGCATCGCCATCCTGCGCGAAAAGTTGCGTTCCCATGAATGTCAAAACCGCCGCCATAAGCCCCGCCATTTTTCTCATCCCCCACCTTTGACCCCGCCCGCCTAATTATCAATAAGCAAAAGGACGGCATTGACATGGGGCAAATGCCTGATTAAATTAAATCGAAACTTAAGACTGGAATTAAAATGTTGCTCAGAATTTGCCTAATTATTTCGATCCTTGCCGGTTTGGCGGCGGGGGCAGTTGGCTTTACCATGGTTAAAGACATTATTGTCACCACCCGGGCCGCGCGCGATGATTTCCATAATAAATATACCCAGGAAACAACCGCGCGAAAAACCGCCGAGACCAAACTTAAAAAAAGCCAGGCTGACCTGGCCACGACCACTTCCAAATTGACGGAAACACAAAGCCAGTTGGAAGCCGCCAATACCAAGAACACCGAGCTGGACAAGCAGAACACCGATTTGACGGCCAAATTGACCAAGATGACCGACCGCGCCGATACCGCCGAACAAAAACTTGAACAGTGGAGCCAGCTCCCACCCCCTGAGCAGATCAAAGGCATTATCGCTGATTTGACCAAGACCCGCGAGGCCCGCGATGCAGTCGTGGCCGAGAACAAGATTCTGCTGGTCAGCCGCAATGACCTGCAAAACCGTTGGGACCGAATTTTCGGCAGCACCGCCCCGGTGATCTTGCCGACAGGACTCAAAGGAAAAGTTTTGGCGGTCGATCCTAAATATGATTTTGTGGTGCTCGACATTGGGGAAGATCAGGGCGCCAAAGAACGCGGCGAAATGATGGTGGACCGCCGCGGCAAGTTGCTGGGTAAAGTCCGCATTACCAAAGTGGAAAAAGATCGCTGCGTGGCCAATGTTCTGCCGGGTTGGCAGCGGGGTGAGATTATGGAAGGCGATCAAGTCATTTATTGAGGAGTTCGATGAAAGTTCTGCGCGCTATTTTGTGCCTGTTCTTTTGGGCGATCATCGCAGACGTCCTCGCCGGTTGCGCCACGGATAATCCAGACACGACCTCGACGATCCCGTGGAACCAACCGCAAAGTTGGGAAGGGCCGCTGCCCTCGACCATCAATCAGGGCCGGTAGTCTTACCCCACTTTAATTTGGTACCCTTCGCGAGGCGAACGCCTCAGTAAATCGGTCGCTTCTTTGTTGCCTTCAAATTGTTCGTTCTCGGGATTCATTTTCAAGACAGCGCCGAGAGTGGCAGGCGTCTTGGCGAGATCAACATTGTTGGCGGCAAGGTGCTCGGCCATCCGGTTGTAGGTGCGGAGCGCTTCGGCGTCGCCTTTGATTTGTTCGCGGATTTCCTCCGGCGGACGCCGGCTGCCGAGCCGGTAGGAGATGTTGGAGGTATGGCAAAGCGCGGTGGAATGATGGCCCTCGACAATATTGGCGTGCAGGTCCGCTTCGCGACGGCTGCGCACCGCCTGGATGAAGTTGGCAAAATGACTGGTCGCGCCACTAAAGGATTTTATGGGCTGCCCATCTTTATCGAAGGCGTGCGCGCTGTTGTAATTGGGCACGAGCACATGGCCCCCTTCGCACTCAATGACCACGCCGACGCTGGCGTTTTTGTAATTGTCCATTTCCTTGGAACCGGCTTTCTCCGGCAGGCCGCGAACTTCCATAATCAACGGGGCTTTGGCGTAGTCATGAAAGGCAATCAACGTGTTGGGCGTTTCGGCGTCATCCACGTAACCGAGCCGCCCGCCAATCGAGAGAATCCGCGGAGAAACGGCTTGCTCCCCCAGAAACCAGCGGGCCACATCCATTTCGTGAACGCCCTGATTGCCCAAGTCGCCCGCGCCATAGGCCCAAAACCAATGCCAGTCATAATGAAATTTTTTGCGGCGCGGCGGATTGAGCGGCGCGGGGCCGCACCATAGGTCGTAATCGACGCTCGCGGGAACGGGTTGCGGGCCTTCAGTCTTGCCGATGCTCGGGCGGGGTTTGTAACAGAGGCCGCGCGAAACCAGAATTTTGCCGATGTTGCCCTGTTGCACCCAGGCGACCGCTTCCTGGATACCCGTGCTCGACCGCGATTGCGTGCCGGCCTGCACGATTTTGTGATTGCGATGGGCGGCTGCAATCATTTGCCGGCCTTCCCAGATGTCATAGGAAATGGGCTTCTCGACATAGACATCCTTGCCCGCTTGAATCCCCCAAACCGTCGCCAAGGCGTGCCAATGATTGGGAGTGGCAATGGAAATGGCGTCCACATTTTTATCTTCCAGCAGTTTGCGAATATCGGTGTAGCCGGCGAGGGCTTCGCCTTTATCGTGGCTGCGCTTAATCTCCGGTTCGAGAACGTGCCGGTCCACATCGCACAGCGCGGTCAGGCGCACGCCGTCGGCCCTTCGCCATTCTTTGATATGGTCATGGCCGCGCCCATTGAACCCGACCACCGCGACCCGGATGTCGTTATTGGCGCCGGCGACCTGGGACCACGACCGCGCGGATAAACTCACGGCCCCGGCGGCCAGGGCGGTTTGTTTCAAAAAATTCCGGCGAGTGATCTGGTGAGATGTTGTCATAAATAAAGATTATTTTTCACGGGCGTATTGTTCGTAGTGTTCCGCAACGCGCGCTTGTTGTTCGTCGCCGGCGTGCATATAAAATCGGTAGCGGAAAGTCGCGCTTTGCCCGGCGGCAATGGTGAAGTCGCCCGTCCCCTTGGGTTTTTTCTCGAAATCATGAACGCCAAAGGGATTGGCCGCGAACAGTCCGTAATCGCGCACATGCCACCAGGTTGGATGGCGGGGATTTTGCGGATGATCAAAAATGGCGATGCCCACGGTCTGGCCCTGCACCGGGCCATAATAGTCGCACCAATCCGCCCGCCGCCCCCACGTCTCCTTGTCGCGCACGCCCGTGGAAAGGACGATATGGCCCTCGCCCGGTTTGCTTTTATGATTGACGCGCATGGATTCGGCCACTCGCACCGCCATCGCGCCATCCTTATCATCGCCAAAGGTGACCGCCTTGTCGTCCGGGGCGTGAATGGTGATGTCAAAATCAAAAAGACGTTCGTTGCCCGGCCGATTATAAAAACGAATCGTGCGCACATCGCTGCACACGATTTTACCCTCGGGAGTCATCCAATTGTTTTTCGACTGAATGACGCCGGAATTTTGGCCGGATTGAATCTTGAGAAATTTCTCATGGGCAATCTGGCAATGCTTGCCCTCCGTCCAAAAATCGAATCCATCCACATTGGAGTGGGCATACCAAAGCCCGCGATGATGCGGGTGGTCGTGCTCCTCGCCTTCTCCGTCTTCGACCGGCCAGCGCCGGGTCATGGGAAGCTCGTTGGGTCCAAGGAGCGGGTAAAAATAAGGTCGCGCCACATTTTTGTAAGTGTATTCCGTAAAAAGCCGGCCCCCAATATTAACCTCAAGCTTGTCATTCTTCTGAAAGATTTGCACCGCAGGGGCCGCAACGGGTGTCGAGCGTTTGGGAGAGGAAAAGCTGCAACCCGTCCAGATAAACGCGTCGGGCAGAATGAGCATCAAGGCGAGAACAAAGGCAACGCGACTTTTCATGATGGCCAATTTTGCAAACAAACCCAGGCGCATGGCGAGCAAAATTGTGGCAACTTAGGAAAAACAGCCCCCGGCCTTTTTCTTCCTTCTTCCTTCTTCCTTTTGACTTCTGCCTTTCCTCCCCTGGTGCCGACGGAGGGGGTCGAACCCACACACTCTCACGAGTACTAGATTTTGAGTCTAGCGCGTCTGCCAATTCCGCCACATCGGCATCCATGATTACAAACGACTTATGTCGATCATACGAATTCTAAGTTGACGCTGTGCTACTTCCTGTGCTAGTTTGATGACATGCAAGGCAATGCAACGCCGTGTGAACCGGCTACAAACGAAGTTGGAAACAGTCGCCAACATAATTCGACCGGAAGTTACACGAAGGTTCTGGATAAGCGCAAGCACGCAATTAGGGGCCTTTGGCAGCGCAACGGGCGGTATTACGCGCAAATGACCGTCGAGGATGGTGTCAGCGGTGTTAAACGTGTCAAGCGGGTGCCGTTGGAAGGCGCTACCACCGATGCGCAGGCGGTCGCCAAATATCAGGAATTACTGGTTCAACGGAGCAAAGGGGCATTGCCGACTCTCAATAGGACCCCAAAATTTGAGGATTACGCACGGCAGTACTTCGAGTATTACAGCCAAGTGAAGGACGCCAAGCGGGCAAGCACCCTTTATACGGAGCGAATTGCCGTAAACCATTGGATTGAACACTTGGGCCATGTGCGGCTTGACCGTATCACGCGAGCGCTGGTAAACGGTTACATTGCCAAGAGGCAAAGTCTGAAAAGAGCGGGGCGGACGGTTAACCTTGAGGTCATTTGCTTCCGAAATGTGATGAAGCGGGCCATTGAGGACGGGTTGATTCAGCGATTGCCAACGGAGAACTTGAGGCCGTTAAAGTGGACGCCGCAAAAGCGCTCCCTGTTTAGCGCTGATCAAATCGAAGAGATTTGCGCTGCCGGTATCAAGGAATCCCGAAATGGCGGTGAATTCGCGAATTACATTCGGCTTATGGCATATTGCGGTGCCCGGATGTCTGAAACGTTACGGCTGAAATGGTCGGATGTGAATTGGCAGCAACGGCAATTAACGGTTGGGTCCGACGGTCTGGCAAAAAACCACAAATCCCGCGTCGTTGAGTTTAATCCAAAACTTGAAGTGCTCTTGAAAGAAATGGCTGGAGGGAAAGCTCCGGATTCTGAATGGCTCTTCCCCTCACCGCAACGGGGCGAACGTGACCGCGCGGCCAGAACATTCCGGGAAACGTTGCTTATTGCCCGCAAAACCGCAGGGCTTCCAAAATTCGGTTTCCACGATTGCAGGCACTTTTTTACTTCCATGTGCGTCATGTCGGGAATCGATTTTATGACAATTGCGAAGTGGGTGGGTCATCAAGACGGCGGCGTTCTGATCGGCAAGGTTTACGGCCATTTGTCGAACGAACACGCGCAACTGCAAGCGCAACGAGTCAACCTGGGGCCGGTGATTGCGATAGCATCAGCGTGAATTATTCAAGCCGTTTGTGGCGGGTCCACAAAGCTAAAACGGAATTCTTTAATTTCCCAATAAAGCGCCTGTTCAACAATCCTC
>Ga0075522_10003273_pt1 | contig 11842 bp, 7 predicted proteins | sample NGEPerA_FD_74796 | JGI IMG/M metagenome (GOLD analysis project Ga0075522, IMG submission 74796) | Arctic peat soil microbial communities from the Barrow Environmental Observatory site, Barrow, Alaska, USA - NGEE PermafrostL2-A | ecosystem: Environmental > Terrestrial > Soil > Wetlands > Peat ... | reverse complement strand
GGAATTTATTCCGCGTGGCGGTTTTTTCGCGTAGCCCATCGCGCGGTTGCGCCGCCAGCGGACGCGCGGGGAGTTCCTCCCGCCAGCATATTAAAACCCGTCCGCGGACTGGACCCGAACGCGTATGAAAATTTCGCGAGCTTTTGCCGTCAAAATTATCCGGAGTTTGAGATTTTATTTGCGGTGAACGACTCGGCCGATCCGGTTGTTCCTGTCGTGCAAAAATTGATCGCGGATTTTCCGGAGCGTCGCCTCCGGTTGATCGTTGTGGAGGAGCGGCTGGGCGCGAACGTGAAAGTTTCCAACCTGTGCCGGCTGGTGCGCGAGGCGCAGCACGATTTACTGGTCATCACGGACAGCGATGTGCGCGTCGAGCCTGATTATTTGCGAAATGTTGCCGCCATGTTCCGCGATCCCTCCGTCGGAGGCGTAACCGCACTGTACCGCGGTGAGGATAATTTGCAATTTGTTGCCGCCATGGATTGCGTCGGCTCCTCGGCCGCGTTTTGCGGCGCGGCGCTCGTGGCGCGCGAACTCGAAGGCCTGAATTTTATGATGGGCTCGACCATGGCCACAACCAAAGAACGCTTGGCCGAAATTGGCGGCTTTGAGGCGCTTGTGGATTTGCACTCGGACGATTACGAACTGGGCCACCGCATCGCGTCGAACGGTCACCGCATTGAGTTGCTGCCGAAGCCCGTATGGATGGTGTTTCCTTCTCTGACCTTGGGGGCCTACCTGCGGCACGAGTTGCGCTGGGCCATCGGCATTCGCAACATTCGGCCCGGCGGGCATTTCGGCATGCTGTTTACGCACGGCCTTCCGTGGGCTATCGCCGCCGCGTGTGTCGCGCCATCTCTTTCTGTTGCTGCATTTTATCTGGGAGCATATTTCGCGCTGCGTTTTGCGATGGCCTGGATTGTGGGTGTCTGGGGCTTGCGCGATCCGGTGCTGCGCCGCCGTTTCTGGCTGCTGCCCGTTCGCGATTTCTTTTCTTTTTTTGTATGGCTCGCCAGCTTTGCAAGGAATCGCATTGAATGGCGTGGAAGTTCCTTCACACTCGAAAACGGACGCATGATTCCCGTCATCACTCGCGCCAACGTTTCGGAATAAAAAGTTTTTCTACGGGAATTCCCGTATTGGCAGCCTGCCGTATTCGAATTGTCATCGAGCATTCACACAAATTAACGCACGCCAAACCATCCCGTAACAATTTCTAAGCATATTCCGCAAGCCGGTTCTAAAAAAATCCAAAAAACCTTCTCCCGGCCTACGGAGGTAAATCTGCTATGACGCGTTTTCGGGAAAAGTCACTGAAGTGCATTCGCGCCACCCTCGCATCCCTGGTGCTGTTTCAACTGAGCTTCGGAGGAATGCTCGCTTCGCCAGCGCGTGCCGATGAGGATACTCATCGCGATACACGCACTCCCATCAAGCACGTGATCATCATTGTCGGAGAGAATCGGACCTTCGACCACTTGTTTGCCACCTACAAGCCAAAAGATGGACAGACGATAGACAACTTGCTGTCCAAAGGCATTGTGAACGCGGATGGCACGCCTGGCCCCCATTACGCACGCGCGCATCAATTTTCCGCGGATACAACGGGAAGCAGTCAATACGATCCGAGCCCCAAGAATAAAACAATTTTTGCGAATCTTCCCGCCCCGCTGAACGGCGGCCCGACGGATGTTTGCAAGAACAACGGAATCTGCTCCCTCGGCGACGCCACTTCTTCCGAAGATGGCTTGTCCGATAGCCCTGTCGATTACTACACGTTTCTGACGGCCGGCGGAACCGGACTGACTGGCAAAGTTCCTGACTCCCGCGTTAATGGGGTTCACAGCACGGCTCCCTACACAACGCTGCTGCCCGGACCCTACCAGATCACGAACTCGACGACGAACACGTATGATGATTATGCGGCGAGCCCGGTGCATCGCTTCTACCAGATGTGGCAGCAGGAAGATTGCAGTGCATTGCACGCAACGCGTCGCAATCCGAGCGGATGCAAAGCGGATTTGTTCGCCTGGACGGAAGTTACCGTTGGTTCGAACGTGAACGGCGTGCCTCAGCCTTCGAACTTCAGCACGGACTACTCGCCCACGGCCGTAACGACGGGTGAAGGTGCGACCACGATGGGCTTTTACAACGTTCAACAGGGTGACATGCCGTACTTCAAGGAACTCGCTGATACGTACTCGATGAGCGACAACTATCACCAACCAGTGATGGGCGGCACGGGTGCGAACAGCGTTATGCTGGGCTTCGGTGATGCGATATGGTTCAGCGATGGCAACGGCAAGCCTGCAACACCGCCGCACAACGAACTCGTTTGGAGCGGCACCCCGGATGCCGGCACCGTGGACGAAATCGAGAATCCGAATCCGCAGCCTGGCACAAACAATTGGTGGATTCAAGACGGATACGGCGGAGGTGGTTACGGTTCTGCGGTCTATGGCGGCGGTTCGTACAGCAACTGCTCGGATCCCGGCCAACCGGGCGTCGACCAAATCGAGGATTATCTCGCGTCGCTGGAACGTCCCATCAAGCCCAACTGCGAAGCGGGCCATTATTACCTGCTGAACAATTACAATCCCGGCTACTTTGGCGATGGATCGAACGCGTACACGGATCACTATGTGTACAACACGCCGTTCACAATTCCTCCCACGAGCCAACGCAGCATCGCCGACGTGCTGCTCGAAAACAATGTTTCCTGGAAGTCTTACAACGATCAGTGGAACCAGTATCTGACCGACAAATACGAACTGAATTACGGGACCGTCGGCCCGAACAGTGACCAGTACTGCAACATCTGCAACCCTTTCCAGTATCAGACGCAGATCATGACCAGCGCTGCCGTTCGTACGGCGCACATCGTCGATACCACCGAACTTTACACGGACATCAAGAATGGCACGTTGCCCGCCGTCTCCTACGTTAAGCCGAGCGGATGGGTGGATGGGCATCCCGCTTCGTCCAAGTTCGACCTCTTCGAAGGTTTTGCCAAGAAGATTGTCGACGCGGTGAAGAGCAATCCTGAACTCTGGGAGAGCACGGCAATTTTCATTACAGTGGATGAAGGCGGAGGCTACTATGACTCCGGTTACGTCCAGCCTCTCGATTTCTTCGGCGATGGCACGAGAATTCCTTTGCTGGTCGTTTCCCCGTACAGCAAAGGTGGAAAAGTCTCGCACGTATATTCCGACCACGTTTCGATTCTGAAGTTCATCGAGGCGAATTGGAAATTGAAGCCCATCACAAAGCGCAGCCGCGATAATTTTCCAAACCCTGAAGTGGATGACGAAAATCCGTATGTCCCGACAAACAGTCCAGCGATCGGCGATCTGATGGATCTGTTTAATTTCGCTCACGATGGTGGCTACTAAAAGATAAAATCCGTGCTGTCTGCTGAGACGAGGCGTGCGGATCGACAGCGAGAAGAAGTAAAAAATGGCGCTGCCGAGAAAGCAATTCCGCGGCGCCATTTTTGTCTTGCGCCAATCTGCCCGAGTGCTGGATGATCACGAAGCTTTGTAAATGAATTTTGCGGAAACAGCTCCAGCCAGGACCACCACGGAGAGAATGAGCCAGTTGTAATCCGCGCCGTAGGTCGCCGTAGGGAAATGATTGCTGATCATCAGGAAAATCAGCGGGACGGTCATGTAAGTATTATGGATGGTACGATTTTTTGCTCGTTCCGATACTTTCGGATCGATCGGTTTTCCTTCGCGAATCGCCGCCAGCATTTTGCGTGTCGCAGGCAAAATGCCCATCCAGACATTTGCAGCCATAATGGTTCCGAAGAGCGCTCCGATGTGAATGTATGCCGCGCGGCCGCTGATTAAATGTGTCAGCGCGAAGGCAAGTGCGACGACCAGTAAGTAGCAAATCGTTCCCGCGACCAGCGGAACTCTCCCGAGCGGCGATCTCCAGATCCCTTCATACACGGCAAAGCCCAAAAATAAAGTGCCAAGCCCGATCGCTACCCCCGCGCCGATGCCGATGTTGGAAATGCTGTCGTCCAGCAGCAATCCGCCGGAATAGTAGAGCAGGCCGAGCAGCAGAAATCCGGAAATCCACGTGAATAACGCTTCCCAGCGGAACCAGTAGAATTTTGCCGGCACCGCTTTCAGCGAAGCTTGCTTCTCAACCAGTGAAAAACTCCCGCTGTGCACGAGCCATACTTGCGGCAGCCTGCCGAATTTTTTCGCTTCCTCTTCATCCAGCGCCATGCGACCTTCGAGCTTCGTGAAATAATACGTTTGTCCAATCCAGAAAATTCCGGCGAGGATATGAATCCAACGGAGAATAAGGCTTGTCCATTCGCTGACCGCGGGCGGCATCGTTAGGAGCTCCCTGAAAGTGTGCGTGTCCGCGACGTGGCGAATCGCTGGCAGAAGATGGTACTGGCCGGAACCCCCTAGCTCAAGAACAAAAGTCTATCTGTGGCGCCCCGATTGTCTTGGGCAACTGCGCCGTTGTGCCTCCGGACACTTTCTACGAGCGTGGCGTTTGGTTGACGTAGCTTCATTTCCTGTCTAAAGTATTCACTTGGGTCGTGACGCTGGGAGAAATCCTGGCTCGCCACGGCCCATTTCTTTGGTCTCTCCCTCGGCTGGGAGGTCGTACAATCGGCAGTACATCAGACTCTGACTCTGATTATCCTGGTTCGAGTCCAGGCCTCCCAGCCAACTAGCAAAAGCCCTGATAAATCGCTAAAACTCACCAACTGTTACCAGTACTGTTGCCACTTCTCTCAGATAGGTCGGCTGAATTCCCAAAGCGCTCAGTATTACCTACTGAGGATGAAGACATGGCACACTCCAAGACAAGACTCTACCAGCGACTCCGCAGCAAAGGATTCCCTTGGGTGCTGGTTGAGTTTCACAAGAACGGGAGTCCGAAACCCCATGCCGATGCTTTCCAGTTCGGTGTTCGCTACTCTCTCAACGGGAAGCGCAAACTCGATCCTGCGGCCGCGCTAGACGAGGCGCTGGTGATCTTGAAAGACCGTAATGTCCGTCTGTATGGGCAGCAATACGGGTTGCGCTGCCGGAGGCGGCCGGCGAACGGTCTGATTCCAGAACTGTGATTGCGGACGCGATAACGGAATACCTGACAACCGGAAAGGCGTACGAAAAGAAATGGAGCGAGGTCACGCTCCGCTGCTACCGCGATTCGACGGGCCTATTCTTAAGATACTGCGTGGCGGATGGGGTCGAACACATTCAGGACAGTTGAAGCCCTTGAGACGATTATTGCATCTGCTTTCTGCTGCTCGGACTATCCGCCACCGACGACGTTTTTCTTTGGCTGCTTGGAGACGCGCTGGAGGGATCCCACACCCATGTCGGACACTCGGAGGAATATTTGCTGTCGCGGCGCCGCTATGCGTGGGGAGAATGTCTGGCTGGAATATCCGAACGGGCACTGGCGGCTTGTTGAAGACTCTCACGAGCGCGCGCTGAAAAGCCCGCTGCATCGCGTCTTCTGCATCCTGCTGATTGCGAAGGATGCGAAGAGCCATGCGATAGGTTTTGAATTGGTGACGCTCGTAGAGTTCTCCCAAGGCGTCCTCATGCCCTGACTTGGCCTTGGCCACGAGCCAATGTTCGTCGCGCACACCTTGGCTTTCCGCCGCACCCGGCAGCCTGTCAAGCGCGTTTTCCACTGGCTGAATCTGTATAGCCAGCATCACTCGCCTCCCTTTAGTTTTATCCGCCACATGAACTTCCAATGTCCAAGATGAGTGCCGCCTCCATGACGAACTCCGACTCTGGCTTGTCGCATTGCGACGGGCGCTATTGGAGGCACGCAAGCATGAGGGCGTACCAACCGCGACTGTCCTTCCATGCCTCTTCGATATGAAAACCAACTCCACTCAGAAGGCGCGGTCCAACTTTACAGGTGACTGCGCGAGAGCACTTGGCGATCTCAACGTAATGCTGCGCGAAGTGTTCGGTCGACAGAGTTGATGGAGGCTGGACAAGTTTGCTCGAATGCCCCGCGAGCACGCGGGCTTTATCGGAACTGATTTTTTGCTAATTCCGATCGGCGAAAATTCCGCGCAACGGGCGCTGCGAGGGATTCGAGTTTGGTTCCACAGCTTCTCACGATTCGAACTTCGCTATCGCCACGAAGGCGATTCGTGCCACAGAATGAACGGAGCCTCTATTGGCACTAATGCGCGACTGTGCTGAGGGACAGCGCGCGGCGTGTAATCGGCCGCAGGACGCGTCGCTGGAATATTCACCGAGTATTCGAACGCGTTCTGCGAGTCTGGCAGACGCTCGCCGCGTTTCAACGCATAGCGCTGCGGAGCGCTGCCATTCCGTCCTTCGGCATACAGTTCCACATTCACGAATTCGGCGTTGAGATCCTGAAGAAAAACTTGCACGTGAAAGATCAGTTGCCCATCCATCTGTTCCGCAGTGGCAGGCCCAAATCGCACACCAGGCCAATGCTTGGCTAACTCAGACTTCCAATTGGCCAAGCTTACTCCCAGCGCCCCCTGGTCCTTTGCGCGCTCCGCGTATGCCAGAGCAGCCGGCAAGTAATGCTCCTCGGTATATTGGCGAACCACGCGGTTGGTGGAAAAAAGCGGAGTCAATCGCGCCATGCTTTCGCGCATCCGAGCGACCCATTCACGCGGAATTCCATCAGCATCCCGCGAGTAAAACTCGGGTACGATTTCCCGCTCGAGGAGTGCATAGAGAGTTTCCGCTTCTGTGGCATCCCAAGCCGGATCGTCCCCGTGCTCCTTCATATCACCGAGCGCCCAGCCTACTTCCGGCGAATAGGCTTCGGCCCACCATCCGTCGAGTTCGGAAAGATTTAATCCCCCGTTGACGAGTACTTTCATGCCGCTCGTACCGCTGGCTTCCCACGGTCGTTTTGGCGTATTTATCCAGAGATCGACGCCTTGCACAAGATGCTCTGCCATGAGCGCGTCATAGTCACTGAGGAAGACTACGCGAGACCGCACTTCCGGCCGGTGCGAGAAGTCAATCCACTGCCGGATCATGTCCTGTCCGGCAAAATCCTGCGGATGGGCCTTTCCAGCGAGCACCAGTTGAACAGGATGTCGCCGGTTGGTGAGAATTCGAATGAGTCGCTTCGGATCATGCAGAAGGAGATTCGGGCGCTTGTAGGTTGCAAAGCGGCGCGCGAACCCTAAGGTCAGAGCGTCCGAATCGAGCGCCTGCGCGCCCTCGTCCATAGCCTCTGGACTGGCGCCTTGTTCAGACAACTGCCGGGCGTAGCGTTTGCGCACATACTGCACTAAAGAACTGCGTCCGGTCGAACGCAACTGCCAGAAGTCTGAATCCTTTCCGCTTCGAATACACGCTTCGACGCCTGTCGTGTTTTCGCGCCAGCGCTCCTTTCCGCAGGTGCGCTCCCATAGAGAGTCCGCCTCGGCCGAATCCCACGTGGGCGTGTGCACGCCGTTCGTCACGTAACTCACTGGCACTTCATTCTCCGGCCACCTCCAGAACAGAGGTTGAAAGATCTGACGGCTTACGCGGCCGTGAAGCTGGCTTACACCATTCACAGCGCCGCTCCCGTGCACGGCCAGATAAGCCATGTTGAACGGTTCGGACAAATTTCCGCCGTCACGCCTTCCGAGAGCAAGTAGCTCCTGGAGCGGAATGGAGAGTTCCTTCCCTGCATACGTTTTAAAATGTTTTTCCATCAGCTCAGGAGAGAACCGATCGAAGCCTGCCTCAACCGGAGTATGAGTGGTGAAAAGATTGCCGGCCCGGGTGATCGTCAGAGCCTGATCGAAAGGAACCTTGTTCGTGGCCATGTACGATCGTGTTCTTTCAAGAACTGCAAACGCCGCGTGCCCTTCATTCAAATGGCAAACTTCCGGCTGCAACCCCAAGGTGTTCAGAAGCCGCCAGCCGCCAATTCCTAACACGAGCTCCTGCTTCAAACGTAATTCCGGGCCGCCGCCATAAAGTTCGCTAGTGATGCCACGGTGCGCGGGCGTGTTTGCCGGATCGTTTGTGTCGAGGAGATATAACTGTGCACGGCCGACCTGAACCTGCCATGTGCGGATCCAGAGCTTGGATCCGGGGAAGTCCAATGAGATCCGCAGCCACTCGCCGTTTGATTTACGCAGCGGTTTGATCGGCAATTGACCAGGGTCATTAAAGGGATACAGGGCTTGCTGCCGCCCGCTTTCATCGATTTCCTGCCGAAAATAGCCTTGCTGATAGAGAAGCCCTACGCCGGTAACGGGCACGGCGAGATTGCAGGCGGCTTTGAGCTGGTCGCCGGCAACGTTCCCAAGGCCGCCCGAATAAATTGGCAGAGCCTCGCTGAGCATGAATTCCATGGAGAAGTAAGCCGCGCACGTAAGGGCGGCGCGAGGATGCGCCGTTTGAAACCAGGTTTCCGCGCGCTCCGCCGCATCTCGCGCGCGATTGACGTCGGCCAGCAGTTTTTGAAACTCCGGTTCGGCCGCGACTGTTTGCAATCTCTCTTGAGATACAGTCTGCAACAAGACCCAGGGATTGTGAGTCGAGTCCCAGAGTTCCGGATTGAGTTGTTCCCAGAGCCGGTCCGCTGAGTGATTAAACGACCAGCGCAGATCGAGGGCGAGGTCGGTCAGGGCGTCCCTAACCGCTAACGCAGGGGGACTAATGTTTTGCCTGGGGCTGCTCATTCTCTCCCCCTCAGCGCTCACGTGGCAGCCGCGCCTGGAGCAGATCGTGCTTCCGAAGCGCGAGGTCCGCGTTCTAGTCCTTGTTGCATTTCCAATCGCCTAAGCCACTGGCGCAGCGCCGATGCAATTAGACGATGGTACAGGTAACGTTTTGACGCCGCCATTGAAAAGGAACGAATGTCCGGTCGTTCGCACCGCATGATACCAAAGTGTTGCCGACACCATCGTCTAATTGCGTCGGGGCCCTTTCTTCTGCTTTTATCGCGTTATTGGGTGCAGTGAATGCCGGATATCAGAATTTTTGCAGCATTTAAAACCCGAGCCGGCGAATTAGGATCAGCACGATCTCGAAGTTGCCAAGAGAGCGGCACAAGGCTAGAGCAGCCGTCCCCGGGGCGGGTTGCGCCCGGAGAACGCTTCGAGTGCCTGGTCTGCATGCAGGCGAGGCACTCTGGGTTGACGTCGAACTCATGACCGTGCTGCGGATTTGTGAAAAGACGATGCTAAATCGAATAACGAAGTCGACGATGAATCGTCGTCGCGGCCAATCGATCCGCGTCGCTCGAAAGGAAGCGGTCAACCCAGCAAAAAATACTGCACGCACATACGTGCGGGAGCAGCGGACCGCGTTCGAAGACGACGAACTGCGTCATTGGCTGATGGAATGTATCGCGGAAGGATCGGAGATTTTTCTCACCGCAATTGCGGAAGCTGCGGCTGCCGCAATCGCAGAAGATTACCTTGTCATCCGTCCCGCGCTAGTGGAACGGCGGCGTAAGCACGATACCAAACACACTATCTAAAGGCGCGAAGACATCAATCCTAGTGCGGGGTGAGCCAAATGTTGGAGCGCCGCCTGTCAGGCCGTAATCACAAATCTGAAGTGTCACGCAGGCATCGCCCGTGCGATATATCGAAATTTCTTTTCAGAGGAAGAAAGATGACCCAGCTCTACTTGCCGCGTCCCACGCTAGGGCGTACAGGATTAATCATCCGCAAGTACTGGTTGTGGGGGATTTCGGCGTCCATTTCTTCGGACTAGCCTGATAGTTTGTGAAGGACATTCGTCCCAACCCCAGCAGCTACTCCATTCAGGTGATTCATGCCAACCAAGCCTACTCACTTGCAAACCACCTCCAGCACAACGATGCCGTACCGGAAATTTGGCAAGCACGACGATAAAATTTCCGCGTTGGGTTTCGGCGGTCATCATTTGGGCGATGCGGATGACGAAAGATCCGCGGTGGAACTCGTACAACAAGCGGTCGACGGCGGGATCACATTCTTCGACAACTGCTGGGAATATCGAAGAGGACAGACGGAACTCTGGATGGGAAAAGGACTGGAGGGACGCCGCGAAAAAGTTTTTCTCATGACTAAAGTTTGCACACACGGCCGCGACGCGTCGCTTGCAATGAAAATGCTCGATGAATCGCTGCGCAGGCTTCAGACGGATCATCTCGATTTATGGCAGATTCATGGCGTCACGTTTGACAACGATCCTGAACTATTCATCCGCGCGGGAGGCGCTGCGGAGGCGCTTCGGAAAGCGAAGGAACAAGGGAAAGTTCGCTACGTCGGATTCACGGGACACAAAGACCCGGCCATTCATCTAAAAATGCTGAAAACTGGATTTCCCTTCGATTCCGTGCAAATGCCGTTGAATGCGTTTGACGGAAACTTTCGTAGTTTTGAGAAAGAAGTTTTGCCGGAAGTGAACCGCCTGGGAATTGCGGCTCTCGGAATGAAACCTTTCAATGGGCACGGTGAGCCTATTATGAAGGGCGTAATCACTGCCGATGAAGCCTTGCGGTATGCAATGAGCCTCCCGGTAACGACGACCATTACTGGAATGGAGAAGGCCTACGTGCTCCAGCAAAATCTGGCGATTGCTGCGAATTTCAAGCCGATGTCTGTCGAAGAAATGCAGGCGGTGCGTGACAAAGTGAAGCAAGTCTCGGCGGATGGCCGGTACGAACTCTATAAAGTCTCCCTCAAATTTGACAATCCAGAGGCGCGCATCGCCCACGATTTTATTTTGGACGATCAAAGCGCCGAAGTGAAAGACATGATGGCCGAGCAGAAAAATACAGGCCATCCTTTCCGCGAAAAAGAAAAGCAGTGAAGCACTGGGAGACCGCCATGAAAGACGATAGAATCTCTAGTCGAAATTTTGTAAAGGGGGCTTCGGTGCTCACTGCTTCTTCCATGACTCCAAATGTGTTTGGTACGACGACCGGGTCCGCCCAGCCACCGAAGGGAAATTCCGGCGAGCTGGTACCAAAGCGCCCGCTGGGCAAAACCGGAGCGCAAGTTTCGGCGCTGGGCATCGGGGGTTACCACCTGGGGTCCACCCGCGATCAGGCCGAAGCAAACGAACTCGTGAGCCGGGCAATGGCTGCGGGAATTAATTTTTTCGATAACGCGTGGGATTATCACGATGGAATGAGTGAAGAACGGATGGGTGTCGCGCTCAAGGGCAAGCGCGACCAGGCGTTTATCATGACCAAGGTTTGCACGCACGGGCGCGGCAAGGATGTAGCGATGCGTATGCTGGAAGAATCGCTGCGTCGATTGCAAACGGACCATCTGGATCTTTGGCAGATTCATGAAGTGATTTATTACAATGAGCCGGACTTATATTATTCCGCCGGCGGCGCGATCGAAGCTCTGGAAGCCGCAAAACAACAGGGCAAAGTGCGCTTCGTCGGATTTACAGGGCACAAGGACCCGGCGATTCATCTGCGAATGCTCTCGCACGGATTTCCGTTCGATACGGTCCAAATGCCGCTGAATTGCTTTGATAGCACGTTCCGAAGTTTTGAAACGCAAGTTTTGCCCGAAGCCATCCGCCAAGGCATTGCTCCGCTCGGAATGAAAAGTCTGGGCGGCGGCGGAGAGTTCGTTAAGCACGGAGCGATCACGGCGCAAGAAGGCCTGCGATACGCAATGAGTCTCCCGGTTGCCACAACGATCAGCGGGATGGATTCACTGGAAGTCCTGGAACAAAATCTAGGCGTCGCCCGCGGGTTTCAACCCATGAGCAAAGAGGAAATGGCGGCCTTAAGAGAACGCGTTCGCCCCCTAGCTGCCGACGGACGTTACGAACTTTTCAAAACGTCAAAACACTACGACGGCGATTACGGCCGAGAGCAACACGGTTTT
>Ga0075522_10003272_pt1 | contig 11843 bp, 7 predicted proteins | sample NGEPerA_FD_74796 | JGI IMG/M metagenome (GOLD analysis project Ga0075522, IMG submission 74796) | Arctic peat soil microbial communities from the Barrow Environmental Observatory site, Barrow, Alaska, USA - NGEE PermafrostL2-A | ecosystem: Environmental > Terrestrial > Soil > Wetlands > Peat ... | reverse complement strand
TTGAAGCCGATGAACATGGTCCAGAAATTCCAGCGGCCCAGCCGTTCGTCCATCAGTTTCCCGGTCATCTTCGGGAACCAGTAATAAATCGCGCCGGCAACCGGAAATACATTGATCCCGATCAGGACATAATGGATATGCGCCACTATGAAATATGTGTCCGTCAGCTCCCAATCGACCGGAACGGCAGCGGTCATAAATCCAGACACACCGCCGATGGTGAAAAGAGCAATGAAGCTCGCGAAAAACATGAAGGCGGTGGTGAGGATCACCCTCCCCGTCCATATCGTGGCCAGCCATGCGAACACGCCGACCGCGCTCGGCACCGTGATAATCATCGAAGCCGCGGCGAAGAAGGAAAGCGAGATGTTAGGTAACCCCGTCGAAAACATGTGATGCACCCACACGCCGAAGCCGAGCACCATCGTGGCGACGGTCGCGAGAGCGACTGCCGTGTAACCGACGAGCGGGCGCCTGCAGAAGACGGGCAAACCGTCCGACACCATGCCCATCGCCGGCAGGACAATGGCGTAAACCCAAGGGTGGCCGAACATCCAGAACAGGTGCTGCCAAAGCAACGGTTGCCCACCGGCAGGAACGTCAAAGAAATGTGTGCCGACGTTGCGGTCCATCCACAAGAGAAGGAACGCGAGGCTGACGGCCGGAATTGCGAATACATTGGCAGCCGATGCCGTGAGCGTGCCCCAGACCATGATCGGCACTCGGTTGATCGACATGCCGGGCGCGCGCATACGCAAGAAGGTAACGATGAAATTGATGGCACCAACCGTGGTCGAGATGCCCAGCAGGATCATGCCGAGCGAATAGAAATCGATGTTGGGGCCGCCGTTGTAGGCACGCGCGGCATAGGGGACATAATTGAACCAGCCATCGTTCGGCCCGAAGCCGAGCGCGAATGCGAAATAAAGAAAGATGCCGGCGCAGAGGTAAATCCAATAAGAAAGTGCATTGAGCCGCGGCAACGCCATGTCGCGGGCGCCGAGCAGCAACGGCCAGAGATAGTTGCTGAAGCCGGACAGCACAGGTCCCGCATAGAGAAAGATCATCGTCATGCCGTGCACAGTGAAAAGTTGATCGTATTGTTCGGGCGTGAGGAGATGTTCATTCGGAGCCGACAGCTGAAGGCGGAAGATCAACGCTTCGACACCGCCGATGATCAGAAACGCGAATGCCGTAACGATGTAGCGAATGCCGATTTTCTTGTGGTCAACGGTGGAGATCCAGCCTCCGATGCCGGGCGGGGTTTCCCACATGCGCTGCAGCTTGCCGGCAAGCGCGGAATCCCGGCCGGCGGTTGTGACTGTTGGGGTGCGTTCATAGCCAGCAAGTGTCATGGACGCGTCCTAATTCAATGTCTGCAGATAGGTGAGGATGCCGGTCAGTTCGGTAGGCGAGATTTCCGCTGCCTGCATCATGTTCCCTGGCTTGACGCCTTGCGGATCTCTGATCCAGCGAGCCAAATTGGTTGGATTGTTCGAAAGCATCGCTGCGGCAATCGTCCTGCGAGTCATCAGGTGGCTGAGATCCGGCCCCAGAACGCCCGCAGCATCGGTGCCGCGTACCGCATGGCAGCTGCCGCAATGTGCGTTGAAATCCGCCGCCCCGACGGCCAGCTGCCCATCAGCCGCTGATAGGGGTGATTGAAGCTGGTGGTCCCACCAAGCGCGGAACGCAGCAGGCGTCTGGGCGACGACCAGGAATCCCATATGCGCGTGTTCGACGCCGCAATATTCCCCGCATTGCCCCCGATAGACGCCCGGTTCGTGGGCATCCAGCCACAATTCATTCGTTTGGCCCGGAATCATATCGGTTTTGCCGGACAGCGCCGGGACCCAGAAGGAATGGATCACATCGCCGCCGATGAGCCTGAACTGCACCGGAACCCCGACAGGGATGTGAATCTCGTTCGCGGTCGCAAAAACCCGCGCCGGGTCATCGCTCAGATAGCGGACCTGCCACCACCATTGCCGGCCTGTAATCTCTATGGTCAGCGCCGGCTTCACGGGCGGCGCCGATACGCGCGCCAGAACCCGCAACGTCCACACGATGGAGAAGAGCAGAACAAGACTGGAAAGCCCTACGCCAATCCATATCCAGTTCAGTCCGCCAACGGGGCGGGCGAGCGTCTGGGCACCGTCTAGGTTTTGGATAGCCGCGTTGTGCCCATGCCAGATCGCCGCGACCAGCAGCAGCGCAATAATGACGGTCACCGCAAGGGAAATTACAAGCACGCCCCAAGTGAGCCATGCCACGGTGTCCGCCTTCTGACCGTAACCCCGCAGATAAGAAAGCGGAGCCCCGGCGAAAGCGGGAACGTCGAGAAACATCAGCGCAATACCGGACGTCATCACGGACAAATAGAGATGACGGCCAGTTGGCAGCCTCTGGGTGACGCATGTTTCGCGACGGTGAGGCAATCTATCCTGGATTGCGATGACGCGGCCTAACAAGCATGGACTATCGCAGACCGGACAAAGCCGACGACGACTAAGAGCACCTCGCGCAAATCGTCGCCGCCTGAGTGCGTTCAGCATCCGGTCCATGTCTCACGCTCATCCGCATCAATCTTAGCGATCAGGCATAAGCTGGGTAGATTCGGAATCTACGTAGATTTACTGACGACGCTTCTTGAGTCCAGGTTCAGACGCAGTCGGATACAGTCTAAGTAGTTTCCGAGCCTGTTTCTGGCCGCGTCTTGATTACTAGAGTCAACCCTCAGCGGCAGCATCACGGCTGGAAAGTAATTAAACGTTGCAACGTCGACATCTGGCATCCTATCGACGTCAAGCTCTTTGGCCAACGCCCAAGCGGAGCCTGGATTTGACGATCGGTCGATTTGAAGGGAGCAACCACATAACCCTGGAATGCGGATGCGAGCATATCAACAGCGCAATCATCAAAAGTACATACGAGAGATACGATTACAAAGATTATAAACATTACGCGACCGAGGTCGGCGTGCCGGGACAACTCAAGGCCGCATTCAAGACTGCCATGTTGGGGAGGGACGGCTTGAAGTCATGATCAAGAGTCCGCTAACGATAGTCGTAATTTTTGCTATTTGCGTTCTGAGGACCGCGCCTGGCGCGCAAGCTGGCGAACAGTCCCGCGGCCAATATCTAGCTATTTTGGGAGATTGCGCCGGTTGTCATACTTACGGGCACGGGCCGGCATATTCGGGCGGCCAGCCTATGCATGCGGTTTTCGGGACGGTTTATTCCGTCAATATCACGCCTGACAAGGCGACGGGCATCGGTGCGTGGACCAGCACCCAATTCTATCGCGCACTGCATGATGGCATTGCCGCGAACGGCAACCATCTATACCCGGCGTTTCCGTACCCGTATTTCGCGAAGATGAATCGCACTGATACGGATGCGATTTTCGCTTATCTCAAGACACTGAAGCCGGTCTACCGCCCGCCGACGCCAAATGCACTGATCTTTCCGACCAATCTTCGCATACTCATGGCAGGCTGGGATCTGCTGTTTCTCGACAGGAGCAGCTTCAAACCCGATCCCACCAAGTCAGTGGAATGGAACCGCGGAGCGTTCATCGTGAACGGTCCTGGGCATTGCGCCGCCTGTCACACGCCAAAGAACATTCTCTTCGCGGACGAGCCAAACGAGGCTTTCAGGGGCGTCACCATCGATGGCTGGTTCGCAGCCAATCTAACCGCAAGTCCACGCGACGGGCTGGGACAGTGGACGAGAGCCGAGACCATTCAGTACCTTAAAACCGGACTCAACCAACATTCGCGAGCCGCAGGCTCTATGCAAGAAGTCGTTATGGATTCCACCAGCAAGATGACGGATCCTGACATTGCCGCAATCGCGACCTATCTGAAAAGTCTGCCGGCCGCACCAGTCGAAACGCCGAAGACGCCCAGCACGGCGGACATGCAAGCAGGACAAATTATCTTTGTCCAGCGATGTTCGGCCTGCCATACGGCGCCAGACCAGCCGCATCCGCGCGATTACCCGCTGCTTGCTCATAACACGATGGTCCAGGCGCGCAACCCGACGAGCGTTCTGGCAGTCATTTTGGATGGTGCGGAATCGGCGAGCACCGCCAACGCACCCGTCGGATTTTCTATGCCTGCGTTCACATATCTGAGCGACAATGAAGTCGCGCAGGTTGCGACCTATATTCGCAACAGTTGGGGCAACAAAGCCGACGCCGCGACTGCTGCTCAAGCAGCCGGCGTCCGCCAAAACATGCGATAACACTAGCAAGCCGGGCCCCGCGCTTGGCAACCGCCTTCCATGTTTGCAACTGCAATAGGCGGTGGTTCGGAGGCGTCAAAATAACTCTTTGATTTTCCATAAACGCGGCCCGCACAGAGCCACAGACCCCTCCGTCCTTTTAATTCCCGAAAACTTGCTAGTCCGACTGTTTATTTACCGTCTGCGCTGGCACCAATCTCCTTTGCAACATCGTCCTCCTTAAGACCACTTTTGGGATGACCGTAGCCAGAGCTGCTCTTGCCCATCATGCCGATGTCGTAGATAATCGCATCGTTGTTTTCCGCGGTGATGCCAGCGGGCACTTTGTCTAGCCTCAGGCTTTTACGCACCCTCCAGGCGACATTGTGGTCACCACATGAGGTGTCGCCGGAGACGCCGAGGGCGCCTACGATTGTGTCTCCATCATAAAGTGCGAGCCCTCCGCCGAACACGACGACGCCGCTGGCCCTGTTGCCGGTCATGGCATCGTGCGGAGTTCCGTATTGGGCGGGATCGCCAGCATACATCGTGACGGTGTCAACCGGATTTGTCGCAAGTAGGCCAAAGAGGAATCCGCCCGGTTGGGCGGCCGAATAAAGATTAGCGGTGGAAAATGCGAAGGTCGGAAGGCTCAGTGCATTAGCGGTGTTGGCCTTCCCGATGGCGATAGCACGGCTGCCGGGCCACTGGTCGCCCACGTTCTCCCCGGTATAACAGATGACACGGGTCACGCCCTGACGGTCTACTACCGCCGCCCACATATTGTTGTCTAGGCCGCCATTGCTGGGGCCCCCGCTAGGCTTCACGCTCGCGCGCAACGCCTTGAGGAGGGCTCTATGATCGATGGAAAAGTGTGCGGCGGGCATTTTGACCTCATCTTTGGATTTCCTAAAGAGAAGCCGAAACGCGCTCAATCGCTCCCGCGTCCCACTCAGTTTAACATACGTCGGCTTCTAGCAGAGAGTACCGCGCGACGATGGCGCCGTGGTAGGTTCGGAAACTACGTACCGGCTGTTCGCCGCTCGGCCGGGACCGGAGATTCAGGTTGGAGGGGTGGCTCGTCCGCATCATTCCCAGCAACGACAAGCGCTAACCGCGCTAGCGCGGGAAGAGATTTCGCACCGGTTTTCTTCATGATTGAGGCGCGGTGCGTCTCGACCGTGCGCTGGCTAATGCCGAGATCGGCGGCGATATTCTTGCTCGGGTGGCCGGCGAGAACCAGGTCCATAATCTGCCGTTGCCGCGGCGTGAGAGCTGCCATGTGGTTCGCGGCGGCCTCCCGCCAGGCGAGCGACTTGCTCGAATCTCGAGACTGCTCGAGAGCGCGCTCGACGCTGGCGCGCAGATCACCGTGATGGAACGGCTTCTCGATGAAATCCAAAGCGCCAGCTTTCATCGCTTGTACCGCCATCGATACGTCGCCGTTGCCGGTGATCATAATGGCTGGCAATCGATCGCTCGAATGGCTCAGATGCTGCAACAATCCGAGGCCGCTCATTCCGGGTAGGTAGCCATCGACCAGCAGGCAGGCCTCGCGGCCTGGATGATAGGCTTCGAGGAAGGCCTCGCAGGTCGCAAAATCCTCGACTGCGCGTCCGTCCGCCTCGAGCAGCTTGCGAATTCCATCGCGCACATGACTGTCGTCGTCGACGACAAAGATAACTGGCCCGAGGTTGCTAGGCGCTTCAGCAGGACGAAGCGTCCGCGGAAGAGGCGTTGCGGACTCCGACGCCGGGAGATGACGTTGTATGGCTTGTATCAGATCCTTCATCCGGACAGGCTTGTTGAGCTGGGCGTAGCCATGACGCGCAATATCGCGCAGCGTGCTTGTCGATATGTCACCGGTCAGGACGATGACAGGGATCCGACGATGAAATTGGGCGCACAACTTCTCGGCAACCTGAAGCCCATCCATTCCATTTGGCAGATTGTAGTCCGCAAGGATGATATCAGGACGGATATTCCTCCGGACGACTAAATCGAGTGCGGCGATCCCATCTGGTGCCGTAACGGTATGGCAGCCCTGGTCCTTTAGCAGGAGATCGAGGAGCTTGCACACCTCGGGGTCATCCTCGATGATCAAAACCGCGCCGGTGCGTTGCGCCACCTCCGTACTCGTCTCTTCGATTTCCAGCTGACGGTCGTTCACCTGTACCGCGGCTGAACTCAGCGGGAGCTTGATGTCAATCGCGAAAACCGAGCCCTTGCCCGGCTGTGAGCGGACACGCACACGGTGGCTGAGCAGATCGGCTAGACGTTGTACGATCGAAAGACCAAGGCCGAGGCCGCGGCTGCGCTCGCGCGCGGCGTTGTCGAGCTGATGGTATTCGTCGAATATCCTTTGAAGTTCTTCGTTGGGGATGCCGGCGCCGGTATCCCAAATCTCGATGCTCACCGCGTCTTTGCGGCGGCGGCAGCCGAGCAACACCTTTCCACGGGCGGTATATTTTAATGCGTTCGAAAGCAGGTTGCGGATTATCTGTTCAAGCAGACGCGGATCGCTGTAGATCGATACCCCACACGGGACGACCCGCAGGGCGAGGTTTTGCGCTTCCGCGTGGTAGGTGAACTCGTCCTTCAATCGGCCTAACAGATCGGCGATCGGGAACCTGACCAACTCTGCGTGAACGGTGCCCGCTTCGATCTGGTTGATGTCGAGCAGGGCATTTAGCATGCCCGATATCACTGCAGCTGTCTCGTCGAGCCGCGTGACCAGTTTCAAGGCCTCTTCCTTCCTACCTTCCTTGATCCTTCTTTCGAGAGCGCCTCGCATCAAGCTGAGTGCTTGCAGCGGTTGGCGGAGGTCATGGCTTGCCGCAGCGAGAAACCGAGATTTGGCGGCGTTGGCGCGTTGGGCTTCCCGCTCGGCCGCTCGCAAGGCGTCCGCCGTACGCCTTCGCTCAGTGATATCGGCAAAGGTGATGACGACACCTTCGACGCCATTATCATGGGTGCGGTAGGGCAATATTCGGCGGACGTACCAAGCGCCGCTCCGTGCTTCGATCTCCCACTCAACTGGGCTAAGGGTCTGCAGCACCGCTCGCGCGTCCGCGAGAAGCGCACCATCGGCCGCTAGGGAGCTCAGGTCCGCGAGCGGCCGGCCGACATCGCTTGGAATGACATTGAAGAGTGCCTTGGTGGCGGGCGTAAAGAAGCGGATGTTGAGCTCGGTGTCGAGGAAGAGTGTCGCGACGTCGGTGCTGTAAAGGATATTCTGTAGATCGTTGGAGGTCGTACGCTGCCGCTCTAGCGTTTCCTGAAGCTGGCTATTGAGAGCGGTTAGTTCCTCGTTGAGCGACTGCAGCTCCTCCTTCGACGTCAGTAGCTCCTCATTGGTGGATTGGTATTCCTCGTTTACGGACAAGGCCTCTTCGTTGATCGCCTTATGTTGCTCGTCGGCAATCTCAAGATTGCGAATCGCGCCCAACAGTTCCGTCCGCGTGGCTTCAAGTTCCTGCTCGAGTTCGGCGACCCGCGAAGCATCCTGCGGCCCGGCACGTCGCCCTCGCTTTTGCTCGTGTATCGGTTGATCGATGAAGCAAACAAGGAACAGGGTCTCGCCCTCGCTCAGAACTGGATGCACGGCAATGTTGAACGCGCTCGCACCCTGGTTCGCGCGACCACCGTCGACGACAATACGCAGGTTTTCCTGAGTAACCCGCTGTATGGCGGACCGAAGCCTTATACGGACATCAGGGCGGGCCATGGCAAGCAAATCGCGCGTAGGATGGCCCGTCGGCACGCGAAGATAGCGATCGGTCGGTCCCAGATAATATAAGCATTCATGCTTGCTGTTTATCAGCACTGCCGCCGGCGCATAACTTTCCATCACCAGCCGCCTGCAGAGCTCGGCGAGTGCGGTTTGGCGAGACGGCGCAGGGTCTTGCCCGGCGCGCGCGGGTGCGCGCAAGCCGTCGCCGGCGCTCAGCGGAAAGCCGAGGTCGCCCGGGCGGCTGCGGCCGATGTGCCGGTAAATGCGCGCCGGCTTGGAGATCGCTTCAAAGCGGCCGTCGGCGTTGACCACCGTCTCCGAGCTGCCAAGCAGAAGAATGCCACCCTCGCGCAATGCAAAATGGAAGAGTGAGACAACTTTCGCCTGCGCCTCGGGAAGCAAATAGATGAGAAGATTGCGGCATGAAACAAGGTCGATACGGGAAAATGGCGGATCGGCCAGGACATCCTGCACGGTGAAGATCACCATCGACCGCAACTCTGGCAGAACTCTGTAGCCTTTAGCTTCTTTTGTGAAGAAGCGGGCCAGGCGCTCCGGCGACACCTCCGCCTCGATCGTTTCTGGATAGAGCCCTTCTCTGGCGCTGGCGACGGCGTCCGGATCGGCATCGGAAGCGAAGACCTGGAGTTTGATATTGCGCTTCGCCGCGGTGATCTGCTCACGGAAGAGCATGGCCAAAGAATAAGTCTCCTCACCGGTGCTGCATCCCGCAATCAAGATGCGTAGCGGAAGATCGGGCGAGTGATCGCGGACCAGGTCGGGAATGATCTCCTCCACCAGAAGATCGAACACCTTCGGATCGCGGAAGAAGCCGGTGACGTTGATGAGCAAGTCCTTGGCGAGAACGTCGAGCTCGCTTGCGTTACTCCGCAGGATTTCGAGGTAGCGATCCATGTCATCGGTCTCAACCGCTGCCATCGCCATGCGCCGCTCAATCCGGCGCTGCAGCGTACCCGGCTTGTAGAGCCTGAAGTCGTGACCAGTCTTTGCGCGCATAAGATCAATAAACTTGGACAACCAATCCTGCGCGCCATCCTGCAGCCGCGAGGCGTTCTGCGTTCGCGTGAGGGCCATCCTCCGATCGTATTTGATGAGCGCGTCGGGAATTTTGGCGACCGTAAGCACTAAATCCACCGCACCCGTCAGAATCGCATTGCGTGGCATACCGTCATGGGCGGCCTCCTCGGGGTCCTGAGCGATAACGAGCCCGCCTTTTTCCTTTACGGCTTTGAGCCCCAGGCTGCCGTCGGTCGCCGTTCCCGACAGGATCACACCGACGGAGCGCTCCCCATATTCCTCTGCCAGCGAATGCAGCAAAAAGTCGAAAGGCAAGCGCGCGCCATGACGTGCCTGCGGCTCCGAGAGGTGGAGAGCGCCGCTGCCAACGGAGAGATAGGTTCCGGGGGGAATGACATAAAGATGGTCGCGCTCGAGCTGCATTCCATCCGCGGCTTGGCGTACCGCCATTGCGGTATGATTGGTCAGCAGTTCTACGATCATGCTCTCGTGGGTCGGGTCGAGGTGCTGGACGAAAATGAAAGCCATGCCGTTGTTGGCGGGAAGACTCTCAACAAGCTTTCTGCAGGCCTCCAGACCGCCCGCGGAGGCGCCTATCCCGACGATCAGAAAGTTGTCCTGGCTTCGCGGACGGCCGCGCAGCGACACCGCAGTCCCGTACGATCGGGCACGCGCCGGCTTGGCCTGAGGTGGACGCCTTCCTGGCATTTTGGGTGGCCCGGCTCGGAAAATACTCCCCGTGGAGCAACGTTACGACACGCTATCACAGGGTCTCGACCTGTGCGAGTTCGCAGTTAGGCGCCCGAACCGGTTGGACTAATAGGCCGCCGATCTGCGTAGTTTCCGAGCCTGCTCGTAGTGACCTCCATCAGCTAACGTCGAAGTTTGCGGCGTATGGTGCGCTGTCAGCGATCCGCATAGAAAGACGCCCTCGTCTCAGAACCACACGAGCGCAGGGCGAGCGCAAATCAACGGAGGCGGCACGGAGGCGAATGAATCAATGAAGGCGCTCAACGTTCTTGTGGTGGAGGACGATACCCTGATCGGCATGCTATTCGCCGATGAGCTCGTCGCGATGGGTCATTACGTTTGCGCCATCGCGACCACCGAGGCTGACGCAGTAACAGCCGCCGCTCAATTCAAACCGGACCTGATGATAGTCGATGCACGGTTGCGCGACGGAAATGGCGTCTCGGCAGTCGAGGAAATACTCCGCACACGATGGATCCCGCATGTTTTCGTCAGTGGCGATACCTCAGTGATAACCGCCCTGAGACCAGGCGCTATCGTGATCCAAAAGCCTATTCGTGACATTGACCTTGATCGGGCCATCCAACGGGCGATCGATGCTCCAGCCTCCTCTTGAATTGGCACCGTTGAACGGGCTTACGAGGCCGGCTTGCTGAATAATGTCATTCAACAGTGTGCAGACTGACAGATTTGGGATGCGGCGCCGCAAGTCGCGCGGGTATGCGCTCCGTCGTGACGACGTGGCCGCGCTAGCGGGCGTTCCGTACAGCTGGACTTTTGTCACCAGAGTCATGCTGAAGCCGATCGCAGAACGAGCTTCCGCACTGCGTTGGCGAACCCCTCGTTCTCATTGCTGTCGGTCACGGCGCTCGCCTGCGCCTTTACCTCGTCGCTAGCATTGCCCATCGCGATCGAGAGGCCGCTCTTGCGGAACATGAGGACGTCATTTGGCATGTCGCCCATGGTGGCAATTTGCGCGGACGGGATGTTCAGGAGCCTGGACAGTGTTTTGACGACCGTTCCCTTGTTGGCGAGTGGATGGGTCACGTCGAGATAGTAGGGCTGCGAGCGCGCAGCGCTTGCCTTATCCCCTAGCGCATTCTGCGCCGCCTTCTCGCAGGCGGCGACAAGATCGAGATCGTCGGAGATGCCAACAATCTTCACCGCGTGCGCCAAGTGTGCGTCGGTGAAGGATGCTACGACCTTGGCGTCGAATTTCACGGTCCAAGTCTCGCGCGCCACATGCGGCGCATCTTTATCGCGAATCAGCCACTCCGTTTCCGTGTAAACCCAGACGTCGAGCCCTTTATCGAGAATTAGCTTCACGGCCTGCTTGGCCACTGCGGGGTCGAGTGTGTGGCTCTGGATGACCGACAGATCGGGATTGACCAATACGCCGCCGTTGAAGCCTGCGATAGCCGTCCGCAGCGCTAGCGGCTCGATCAGCATGCTCATACCGCGCGGCGGCCGCCCGCTGGTGATGGCGAATGCGATGCCGGCCTGATCCAGCTCCCGCACAGCCGCCTTCGCCGCCTCGGTCAGCACCTTTTCCTTGGTGACCAGCGCGCCATCCACGTCGGCTAGGAACAGTCGAATACCATGCTGAGCCGTCATTGCTTTCGCTCCGCGGCAGGAACCAGCGCCCGCCAGGACCGGCCTCCGCTTCGCGCCATGAGTTCGTCAGCCGCCTTGGGGCCGTCGCTGCCGGAGTCATAGTTGGGAAAGTCAGCCTTCTCGGCCGCCCAAGCGTCGAGCACCGGTTGCACGATGCGCCAGGACTGCTCCACCATGTCGGCACGCATGAACAGGGTCGGGTCGCCAATCATGACGTCATAGATCAGCGTCTCGTATCCGACATTCGGCTCCTTCGGGAACCAGTCGTCGTAGAGGAAGTCCATCTTTACGGCGGCCAGGTCGACCACCGGCCCACGGCGCTTGACCTCAAACTGAAGGGAAATACCCTCGTCCGGCGCAATCTTCAGGACCAACCAGTTAGGTCGCAAGGCATCGACGGCCGTGCCTTGGAATGCCGTGTACGGCGCCTGCTTGAAGCGGATCGCGATCTCCGTCAAACGCTGCGACATGTGCTTGCCGGT
>Ga0075522_10003271_pt1 | contig 11843 bp, 14 predicted proteins | sample NGEPerA_FD_74796 | JGI IMG/M metagenome (GOLD analysis project Ga0075522, IMG submission 74796) | Arctic peat soil microbial communities from the Barrow Environmental Observatory site, Barrow, Alaska, USA - NGEE PermafrostL2-A | ecosystem: Environmental > Terrestrial > Soil > Wetlands > Peat ... | reverse complement strand
TTACTGTCCTCGTTTGCGCGCTTTTCGACACCGTGCTATTCAGAGGGCACGGTGGCGCACGTAAATCTTCTCAAACAATTCAAAACCGGCACTGGTTGGGTTATGAAGTCGATCCCGAGAAAGTCCAACGGCCAGCGTGATTGGGGTGCGCTGCCCGACGGGAGCTATTTCATTGAGTGGCGCGAAGAGGGCAAACGAATGCGTTTGCCCGCCGGCCGCACCGTTTCCCAGGCGCTCGAGGCGCAACGCATCAAAATGGCGGAAATCGCAGCGACGGAGGTCGGAATACTCCAGCGGTACAAGCCCTCACAGACACCGGAGCCGGAACCCATGCGGCTGTCTGCCGCGATCCGGCGTTACCTCGATCAGATCGACACGCTCAAAAAGCCCAACACCTATCGCAAGTACGACGCCGTATTGACGCGCTTCGATAAACAGTTCCCGGGGCGCGAGCTGCAACAAATTTCAAACGAGGAGTTGAACGACTTCGTCATCAAGCTCCGGAAGAGCGGCCTGTCGGCGAATACGGTTCTCCACAACATCATCATCATCGCTCAATTCTGCCGGCGTAACGGCCGCCCTAATCTCACGCGTGACCTGCAGCTTCCGGAGGCAGTCCACTTTCTTCCCAAGGTGTACACGGAAGAACAACAGTCACGCTTTCTCGTGGCATGCAATTCCTGGGAACGGACTTTATTTTCGACGTTCCTGTTCACGGGATTCCGGGAACAGGAAGTGATGTACCTGTTCTGGAAGGATCTCAATCCGAAGCTGAGGACCGTCCGCGTCCTCTCCAAACCCGATCTGAAATTCTACCCAAAACGCTGGGAAGAACGCGAAGTGCCGGTACCTGCCGAATTGGCTGAGTTGCTGGAACGCCATCCCGTATCGATTGACAGCCCGTTCGTCTTTCCTTCACCGACCGGCAATCGGGAACAGAATTTCCTGCGGCGCTGCAAACTGATCGCGGAACGCGCCGGCCTCGATCCCGAAGAATTCGACTTGAAGACCTTCCGGTCCACGTATGCCACCAGCATGCTTCGGCGGGGTTTCGACGTACGAACCGTCCAGCACTGGATGGGGCACAAGTCGCTGGAAACGACCATGCGTTATCTGGCGCCCGCGCCCGATGTTCATGACAGGCTCGATCTGATCCGAGTGCCCGGTGCGCCGACAAACACCGTTTCGAAGAAGCCTCCGGCTCGTGCGACACGACGTAACGCCTCGAAGCGACACAAGGAGGCGTGACACGTGCTCCTGCTCAAGGGTCTGGCCCGATCAAAGAATCGACGATTCAGGTAAACGAGGAAAATTAACGATGACAGCCTTTGTGTTGACATTAAGACTTGTCCCTGACATCATGGAGGTGGCGTGATTCCGGCTTTCAACCCTGCCACCGGAGCGTTGCCGCCCGGTGACCATAGGGCAACACTGGGAGAAATAGGAAGCCGGTTCGGGTTCACTCCGCGACGGCGTTGGCTCTTGAAAGGCTTGCGGGCCGCCGTCAAAGCATTTTGGCTGGCTGGTATTGAGGACATATTCATCGACGGGAGCTTCTGCACAGAGAAGCCCGATCCGGGCGATGTGGACGGTTATTGGGTGGAGCCGGACGACGACGTTTATGATCGGATCGACCCGTATTGGATCGACTTCGAGATGATTCTTGTACCGCAGGTGCGCAAGTGGAAGTGGCGGATGTGGGCGGATCACGGCGTGGAGTTTTTCATCCATCCCTCCATGCAGGCCAGACCCGCGGTTGGGTTTCCTGAGTTTTTCCGGCAGGACCGAGACGGTGTGCCCAGAGGCGTAATTCAGGTAGTCAGGTCGGAATCATTATGATCAAGAGCGATGCACAGAGAGAACGTACAGCGGCTCAGATTGAAGGCTTTCGGCAAGCACTTACCAAAGTAGACCGCGAGATGACCGGCAAACGCGCCGTAGCGGTTCGCGGCAGCTACGAAGGTATGATCCGGCAGCTTGACGACGAACTGCGCGAATACGACGAACTCAAGTCCGGCGATTTAACTCTGCCGAACGTCGAGCGACTGGATCAGATCGCGCCCTTTGTCGCGAAGATGCGGATTGCCAAGGGACTGTCACAAACTGAACTTGCGCGCAGGCTCGGCGTCAGTAAACAGGTCATCAGCCGGTACGAAGAGACGGAATACCAGACCGTGGCGATCGCCCGACTGCAAGAGATCCTCGACGCCATTGGCATCAAGGCGCTGGTCACTCTGAGCGCATAGACGTTGTCACGCCCTTCTGGAGCCAAAAGCGATTAACGGTAACTAGCCTCTCCGGGAGAAACGGAAGAAGGAAAAGTTTTCTTGTTTGCTGCCGCGGGAATGATAGGCCAGTGCATACCTGCTTTTTATGTGCGTTCTTGCGCCTTATTCCAAATGCGCTTCGTCCTTCCCCCGCGGGAATGCCCCTTCCGGGATTTAGACGCGTTGGCACTCCTCAAATTTGGTTCATGCCGCCGTCGACAGCAAGCTCGATTCCCGAGATGTAGCTTGAATCATCCGATGCCAAAAAAACCATGGCTTTGGCGACTTCATCCGGCGTTCCGACACGCCCCAGAGGGATGCTGGCGGACATCTGCTGCGAGAACTGAACGACTTGCTCGGCGCTCATACCGAGGCTGGTGTTATAACCTTCTGTTGGCACGACGCCCGGGCTGATGGCGTTAACACGGATTTTACGCGCCTTGAGGTCGGTCGTCCAGCCGCGAGCGAAGGACCGGATGGCGGCTTTGCTGGCAGCGTAAACGCTGAAGGCGTCCATGCCTTTCGAGGCAGCAGACGAAGCGGTCAGGATGATAGAGCCGCCGTCTTTCATCAGCGGCAGGGCTTTCTGCACTGTGAAAAGCGTGCCCCGGACATTGCCATCGAACGTTTTGTCAAAATGCTCTTCCGTTATTGCACCGAGCGGAGCAAAGGTGCCGCCCCCGGCATTGGCGACCAGGATGTCAATGTGTCCTTTCTCTTTTTCTACCTGTCCATACAAACGATCGAGATCGGCTAGATTGGCGATGTCGCCCTGAATGCCGGTGACATTGCGGCCGACTTTTCTGACGGCATCTTCCAGTTCTTTCTGGCGGCGCCCCGTAATGAAAACATAGGCGCCTTCCGCGACAAACCGTTTCGCCGTGGAGAGGCCGAGGCCGCTAGTAGCGCCGGTGATAACTGCTACTTTTCCATCTAGTTTATTTGCGTTCATAACTGTGCCCTCCATTGATACGTCGCTTATGGGTGTGCAGCTAATTCTGTATCGATCATTATACAATAGATGTTGCGGGAGAGAGTTAAGCCGTTTAGTATTTCATTACAGGTGGCAAGAGCCTTGAAAAGACCCAGAAAGGCACGCGGACGTCCTCGGGCATTCGATCGGGACGCGGCGCTTCATCGTGCCATGGAATTATTCTGGCGTCAGGGGTATGAGTCGACGTCAATCAGCGACCTGACCTCCGCTATGAAGATTACTGCGCCCAGCCTCTACGCCGCGTTTGGTGACAAGGAGCGCCTGTATCTGGAGGCCGTGGAGCGTTACAAGTCCGACCTCGGGAATTCAGGCCGCATCCTCGCCGGGGAGGCAACCGCACGGGGCGCCATCGAGCGGCTTCTCGAAGGCTCGGCGATCGAGTTGACCAATACCAAGGACCATCCGCCCGGATGCATGGTAGTTGCGTCCGCCATAAACGGCTCGCCTCAATCCGCCCATTTGCAGGCCGCACTCAGGGGTTGCCGCCTTGAGGCGGAGGCGCGCATTACCGCCAAGATTAAGCGTGGTGTCAGGGACGGAGAACTCCCTCCCCGCACGAATGCAGCCGCGCTGGGCAAGTTTTATATGACGGTCATGCAGGGCATGACGATTCAGGCTAGGGATGGGGCAACGCAAAAGGAATTGCTTGCCGTGGCCAGGGCGGCAATGCTTCAGTGGCCTGAGTTTTCCTGACTCTCGCGGAGGCGCTTTCGGGTCAGACGCCGTGGTCTTTTGTTTAGGCGCCTACACCGGCGAAGTGCTGGACGCGCAGATCCGCAAGATAACCGCAGACTACACGCCGAGTTCGAGCGCGTTCTCCGCGGCAGCAGCCCGGCGCGGCTTTTTGTTCTTGAGCGGGAGTGGTGCGGCCCGACAGTGCGAAGCCGGATGGCCTTCGCCTGCTACAAGCGCGAGAGCCATCCGCGCGGTGTTGGAGTCACTTGTGAGAAGGATGGTGGTCCGGTTACGCGACGGGTTGCTGGTGCTTTGCCAGGAATATGCAGTGAAGTCTGTGCAGTCGGACTGAAGATCCCTATCGCGGAATCAGGTTGCTCTGGCTCCACGGCCCTGCGGGCTGGCGCGATTTGCCGTCACCACGGGAACGATCCGATAGCCCGAAAGATAGACGAGATTGTGCAGCTCGCTCGAAGCGATCGCCCGGAGTACGGATAGCTGCGCCGCCGCATCCTCCTCGCTGAACACGTTCAACGGCCAGTCGCGGACTGTGGTGCCTCGAAGACGAGGGTGGTGGAAGTCGCCTCCAAAGTAGGTTTGGAGCACGATTGGCTAGATCCCGGCTGCCCGCTGTTCGGGCCAGCTCAAAGCCCAGGATGCGTTCAGTCCTCCATCAGGTGTGCGTCGTAATCCCGACTCGCTGAGCTGTCCGGTGTCGCGCAGCAAGTTTATGTTCATTTAGCTCAAGACCTGACGGGCGACGGGTGCGATTTGACCTGAAGACCTTCCGGCCCATGTACGCCACAAGCATGCTCCGGCTGGGTTTCGACGTACGGACTGTCCACCACTGGATGGGGCACAAGTCGCTGGAAACGACCATGCGTTATCTGGCCCCCGCGCCAGATGTTCATGACCGGCTCGATCTAATCCGCATGCCTGGTGCGCGGAAGCGCGAAAACCGCCGCAAGCCGCCATCGTACGAAGGCCGCCTCCGGAATACGCACCAAAAACAGGACAAGGCGAAGTGAGCAATCAATCTTCGACGCCGTCCGTGCCTCGCGGTTATGGGCGCATAAGTTACGACCTCAGGACGCCCGCCCGATGCCGCAACCACTCGGCCACTTCCAGAGCGCGGAAGCGGACGTTCGCCTCGATTTTGTAATAAGGAATCATGTTCCGCGAGACGTAGCTGTACACCGTTTTCTCGCTGATCGACAGAATCTTGGCCACATCGCGCGCTGTCAGTAGTCTCTGGCATGACGTCAGTTGAGCGAAAACATCGCCTTGCTCGGGAATTGCTAACGTGGGGGAGGTTGACATCGAAATCTCCGGGCGGCAATGACGCCGCTCTGAATCACATATAGATTCAATAACCCAAAACAGAAAAGCGGGCAAACGAATCGCCATATGGCAGACCACCACCCTGCATCTGCCGATTGGATTGATCGAACACGGAATATGGCGGATAAAGGACGCATGGCCTCGATTTCCCGCCCCGAGGAGATCCTGATCCGGCGTCAAACTGCCTCGGGAGGCTGGAGCTTTTTTGAATCAACGCAGATCAGCGTCGAGGCCACATGTCTCGCCCTCCTCGCCTTGTCGCCCCCGAAACCAGAGGCTGGAAGCTCCTCAATGGATCGACTGCTGCGTCTGCAACACCACGACGGCAGTTGGCCTGCATTTTCAGGAGACGAGGAAAGCAGTTGGACTACTGCTCTGGCGCTGAACGTTCTCAACATCACAGGCGACGCCGTCTCCGCGCGGGAACAGGCGCTTCACTGGCTCCTTGAGGGACGCGGACGGGAGGCGAGTTGGCTCTGGAGATGGAAATTCAGGATCGCCGACCGCGAAGTTCGCTTCAGTCCAGACAAATACGGCTGGCCCTGGAGCCCAGGGACGGTAAGTTGGGTGATCCCATCGGCCTTCAGCCTGATGGCCATCAAACAATACACAGTCTGCAATCGTCTTGCGAGGGCGGAGAACCGAATTCGCCTCGGTGTCGACATGCTTCTTGATCGAGCGTGCGTTGGAGGCGGCTGGAATTCAGGAAACAGTGTCGTCTACGGAGTACCGCTGTTGCCGCACGTCGAGCCTACGGCAATTGCTCTACTGGCGCTGCAGGACGAGGAACGGACCCCGGTGATTCGCACGAGCCTCGCCTGGCTCAAACGGAGATCCGTCAGCATCGAGTCGGTGGAGAGCCTCGCCTGGTGCATCCTCACCTTGTTCGCGTATCAAGAGCCTGTCGACCATCTCAAGATCAGACTGGCGACGCTCGTCGGAGACGGCCGTGACATTCGCAACAATGCCACTCTCGCCACTGCAATTCTGGCGCTGAGGTGCGGAGAGATGATTCATCCGTTCGTGGTGCTGCGATGAATATCGATCGGCGACGTTTCGTCGACTCGGCGGCGGGTATGGCTGCGACAACAGGCGTGGCGGCAGACTGGTTCTGGCCGAAGCATTCGGTGTCCTATCGAAGGCCACGCTCACTGGTGGCGGTTCTGAATGCAGCCCACTACTCTGAGGAGGTTGAGGCTCTCCTCATGTCTGGCCTCCGGCTATTCCGCTTGAATGTACCTGGCAAATCCGTTCTTCTCAAACCGAATCTGGTGGAAGACTTGCCGGGTCCGGTAAACACGAGTGCGAGCATCATTGGAGCGGCCGCCCGCTGTTTCCTTCGTCTGGGAGCGACTAGGGTCGTGATCGGAGAGGGTCCAGGACATCAACGCGACACTGAACTCGTAGTGCACACCGCGGGCCTGAAACCTCATCTCGCGGACAGGCGGGTCGAGTTCGTCGACCTCAACCGCGACGAACTCGCGCGAGTGAAGCTGAAGGCTGACTACAGCGGCCTTGGAGAGCTGTGGTTCCCGCGCACCGTTCTCGATTCTGACTTCATCGTCTCAATGCCAAAGGTGAAGACCCATCACTGGGCGGGCGTAACACTGAGTCTAAAGAATATGTTCGGCATCGTGCCTGGGATGAAGTACGGATGGCCGAAGAATCTGCTTCACTGGCACGGAATACACGAAAGCATTCTCGATATCTGTGCGACAGTTCCGATTCATTTCGTGATCGCAGACGGCATCACCGCCATGGAGGGCAATGGTCCATTGCAGGGAACCGCGCGTGACCTTGGGAAAATTGTGCTCGCCGACGATCCCATCGCCGCGGACGCAACCTGTGTACGGCTGATGGGTCTTGATCCGTTCCGCGTCCAGCACTTGTCAGACGGAGGCCGGTTCCTCGGCAATCTGAACGCCAACCGGATCACGATGTTGGGCGAGCGAGTAGAATCCCCAACGCTACCTTTCTCAGTACTCCCCGAGTTCCAATACCTGGTTACTCCGACACATTAGAGAAAGCACGTGCGGAGGGCGCGTTATGCGTGTGCCACACGGTATGAGCAAAAGTGGGTCCACCGCGAAAAGATTGGACGTTACCGCCTGGACGCACCCCAGTCGTTTCGACCGGTGCTGCGAGGAATGAGTAAAAGTGGGTCCGCCCGGATAAGGAGCCTCTGCTTCGTCCACGCATTCGACTGAAGAAACAGGGCTGAGCAAAAGTGGGTCCGCTCGAAGAAATCCGCGAAGGGAACCGAAAGCCGGTTTCGGCCCAACTCGGGCCGGTTATTCGAAGAAGAAGGTCTGAGGAAAAGTGGGTCCAATCGAAAAAGCCTGCGCGGTTGTCGCCGGTAGCTGAGTCACAAGGGGTTGCATCCTGGGCGACGAGCCGGGGGAACACGGCAAGGCAGAATCCACCAGAAGCCTTTCAGCGATTCCACACTAACATGGGGCTTAAGGAGCGAACAAGTGTTCTCCTCGATCGAAGAACTGTCGGAGAGACTGGCGGCTGCGAGGTACGTGGCCGATCCCGTGACGTTGAAGGTCATCTATCTGGCCGCGCAAATGCAAAAACCGGTCCTCGCAGAAGGACCTCCCGGCTCCGGGAAGACGGAACTGGCCAAGGTGGTCGCGCTCGCTGCGGAGACCACGATCGAACGCCTGCAATGCTACGAGGGCATCAATGAGGAGAAGGCCATCGGCAAGTTTGACGAGTCCTTGCAGCGTCTTTACCTGAGTGCGCAGGGTAATGCCTCGGATGCGGGCTGGGCGTCGCTGCGCCGCGACCTCCATACGCTCGATTTCTTCCAGGAAGGCCCGCTGCTGCGGGCGCTCTTGTGCGAAAAGCCGTGCGTCCTTCTGATCGACGAAATAGACAAAGTGGGCGAGGAGTTCGAAGCGGAACTCCTCGAAATCCTGAGCGACTGGCAAATCTCCATCCCCAAAATCGGCACCATCAAAGCGACGAGCATACCTTTCGTTGTGCTGACCTCGAACGAAGTCCGCCGTATCGGCGATCCACTGCGGCGCCGGAGTTTATACCTGCGTTTCGAGCATCCAACGATTGAGCGGGAGACACGAATCCTGGAGAAGCGAACGGCCCGAACACACCCGGAATTGCACGGCCAACTCGCCGGATTCGCGCAGGCCCTCCGTGGCTACACGTTGGAGAAACCGCCCTCGATCGCGGAAATGCTGGATCTGGCGGAGGCTCTGAAGCTCCTTGGCGCTGACGAAATCCGAGCCGAGCTGCGAGATGTACTGTTGCCCCTGATTGCGAAGACGCAGAACGATCGGAAACGTCTGTTGCTGAGGGATGGCTTCGAGAGCCTCGTATATGACACGCAGCGGTACAGCAGAGACTCCGGCCGTGCGGAGGGTGGCGGACAGGAACCAGTATGCGCGGAGCGACGACGTTACTAAGCATCGCTGTTGCGGTGATTCCCGCATTCGCAGGAGACCCGCACCACGTGCGCGAGTACGAGGAACGGTGCGTGGCCTACTATGCCCAGCAGTATGGAGTTTCGGCTGCCCTCGTACGAGCAGTCATTCAGGTCGAGTCCGCGTGGCAGCCGGGAGCCGTGTCCTCCAAGGGTGCCATGGGCTTGATGCAATTGATGCCCGCAACCGCCCAGCATTTCGGGGTCGTTCATCCCTTCTATATTCATGAAAATGTGCGCGGCGGAGTCGCCTATCTGGCCGAACTGCAGCAACTTTTTCATGGCGACCTTCGCCTGGTCATGGCCGCCTACGCGGCCGGCGAGCGGCAGATTCGTGCACGCGGGTTGAGCTACTCCTCCGAAGAGGTCTATGCCTACGTTCAACGGATTGCACAACAATATCGCGCCGAATTACGGCGCTCAGGAGGGAATTAACATGCGCCGATTGACAGCGTGCTTCTGTGCGATGGGATTACTGGGTATCGCCTCGGGGCAAAACAAAAAGGCTCCGCCGGCGGCAGCGTCTCCTGTCTCGATCGGACCGGCAGTGAGTGTGACGAAGCTCGAACCGGTGATTCTCACGCGCGCCAGTCTCGATGAAAAGGTCATTACGCTCCGGTTGACTCCCCGGGTAGCGACGTCGATCCGAATGCCGGAACCTATCAACTCGGTTGTAGTGGGGGATCCGGAAACCTTTCAGGCCGAGCACTCGGAACATGAACCGGAACTCGTTACGGTGAAACCAGTTGCCACCGGGCCGGCGCAGACGAACCTGCTGATTACGACCACGCTGGGACACCAGGTGAATCTCCTGCTGATTAGTTCCGGCCAGCAGAACGGCGGCACTCAGACGGTAGATGTGCTGCTGAAATACGGTCAGCCCACCGGGGGAAGCTTTCTCGTCGAGGAGAATCCCTTCTCTGCATCGCTGATCGCCGAAACCCAGAGGCTCGACCTGCAGGGGAAGGCGCCAGAGGCGGCATCAAACGGCACACAGATGGCGTCGCTGGCAGCATTGACTAAGACAGCGTCCATCGGTGGATCTGGCGGCATTGACGAGAAATCCACCCAAGTGCTGGACAAGTTGCTCAACAGGCAGAAACAAGCGGCGCTTCCAGTCTTGTATGGACAGCATCCCGGACAGATCGAGGCCGGTCCGCGACTCAAAGCCGGTGTCAGCGAGGTTCTCGATGAGGGAGAGGACGTTGTTGTCCTGTTTTCCGTTGTGAATCCAGCAAACCATGCGATTGAGATTCTGCCCCCGCAAGTGCAACTGGGAGGCAAGGTCAAGAAAAAATGGACCACCGCCGAACAACTGCGCGTGATCGACTTCCGCTTGAGCACACGGCGCCTGGGCGCGGGTCAGAGAGCAGATGGAGTTGTGGTTTTTGAACGGCCGGGTTTCAAAGAATCAAACGAAACCCTGTTCTTACAAGTCGCCGATTCGGGTGCCGTCGATCTGCCTGCACTGGCCCCGATCGGTTTCGGAATTAGTAGCTTTCGAGGAGGTTCGGCTCATGAAAACCGATGACAAAACCAGACGAATCGAACCCGCCGAGGATCGCGGAGAAGCCACCAGGATCGAATCCGATCCCGAAGTTGATGCGGCAGGGGCACAAGAAAGCGAACCCACGGGATGGGTCGGCCTGTTGCGGCGAGCGATGCAGCGTACTACCCACGGCGAGGTCAGGACCAACATCAAACGTCAGCAACTCAAAGAGGACCGGACAAAGAGCTTTTTGTTACTGGCCGGGCTTACCGTTGTCCTTTCGCTCGCTTTCTTTGCGATGTTCTCGACACCGAACACGGGCCGAAAGGACACCGCGAGAGTAGACCATCCGAACCTCGGCCGCGGACAAAGCGGAGCGGCCACAGATACGAGTCGCTCTGTGACACCTCTGCTGAACGCCGACACACGGCGCCCGGACGAGGGCGGCGGTAACGTCAGTCCCGAGGACATCCACAATACAGCGAAGCAGCGGACGTTGGCGCAAGCCGTGCCTTCGCTTCAAACTTCGGCGGAGCCACCAGCGCCATCAACCACCCCGGCAGACTACGCTTTGAACAGAATTCAGTTTCCAGCGGAGACCCCGGCAGTACCAGTGCCTCCACCTGACCCGAACGTTCCGAAGCTAACGAAGGCGTCGCTGGTGTTCGTGAGCGCAACGACCGGGACCCGCGAGGCTACTCCCGCCAGGAGCAATATTCAGCCGACCGTGATCGAACGGGATCCGGAATTTACTGCGCTCCCCGCCGGCACCCGACTTGTTGCGCGATTACAAACACCTGTCAGCTCCGCGGTCAAGACTCCGGTAGTGGCTGCCATCGAATACAACTACGAACGGGATGGCGAGACGGTAATACCTGCCGGATCGAAGGCCTTTGGTGAGCTTGTCCAGGCGAACGAACACGGCTATGTGGGCATTCAGTTCCACACGATCCAGATGCCCGACGAGACGACGGAGAAAATCGAGGGGCACGCGGTAGGATTGCAATTTCAACCGCTGCGTGGCGATGTGACGGGACGGAACACTGGTACAAAATTTCTGGTTCGCAGCCTGACGGGCGTGGGCACGATTCTGGCGGCGACGGTTGGGGTTCAGAGCGGCACCGGAGTCACGGATGCCCTCTCAAACAATGTCTTGTTGCGCGAGCGTGTCGCCGACAATGTCGCCGTCGCCGGAGAACAGCAGTTGAACGACCTCGCTTATCACCAAAACATCGTCGTAACGGTGCCGGGCAACACGCGGTTTTACATCGTGTTGGCGAAGCCCGCCGGCGGTGAAGGCGCTGGCGCGACGCGAGGCGGATCAGTTCCAGCCAGTAATTCCGGTGGCGCTGTTTCGAGCTACGCTTCGGCTCCCGCGCCGAGCGTGCAGGAACTGCGGGAATTACTCGAGCTGAAGCAGGAACTGAACCAAATGTACCAGCAGCAACAGAAGGTACAAATCACACAGACCTCGTCCGTCCAGCAGTAGGATCACGCGTGGAGACGGACTGCGGGAAACCGTCCGTTCTTGCCTTTTGCCCCACCAAACGAATTGGGTTAAAGTGGTGGCGAGGAGAGTTGTATGTTCTCGTGGCCTGCGTTCTTCGGTGCCGCGCTTGCGATTTGGCTCCT
>Ga0075522_10003270_pt1 | contig 11847 bp, 8 predicted proteins | sample NGEPerA_FD_74796 | JGI IMG/M metagenome (GOLD analysis project Ga0075522, IMG submission 74796) | Arctic peat soil microbial communities from the Barrow Environmental Observatory site, Barrow, Alaska, USA - NGEE PermafrostL2-A | ecosystem: Environmental > Terrestrial > Soil > Wetlands > Peat ... | reverse complement strand
CACGCTCATGCGACCCGCAACTTCGCTCATGGGCATCAGCAGCGGCAGCGTTCCTTGACGATCACGCACGGTTTCATAGGCAATGCCGATGACTTTGGACTCAAGCAATTTGCTGGTCAGGCCAGGCAGCGGAGCCAGGTGCAGATAGGTGAACAGGACCAGACCTTCGCGGAAGTAGGGATACTCCGGCTCGATAGGCTCCTTGACCTTGACGACCATTTCCGATTTGCCCCACACGTAGCCTGCGTCGCCCACGATCTCGGCGCCTGCATTCTGATATTCGTCGTCGGGGAAGCCGGACTGCGCGCCGGCCTGCGTTTGAACCAGAACCTTGTGTCCCGCCTCATTAAGCGCTTTTACGCCTGCGGGGGTAATGCCTACCCGCGATTCGTTGTCTTTAATTTCTTTGGGAACGCCGATGATCATAAGCTTCTCCCTGGGCGTTTGCCCACCCTGAGGTTTTTCGATGCCCTAAGGGAGCCGCCGGTAGGTGCAGCAGGTGGTTGCTGCGGCCCGGCGCCTATGAAGCATCTCGGAGGAGGGCTGGTTTGGCCCCGGGCACGCATTCGTGTGTGCAACGAATTGAATGCTACTGCGTAATTTGATGCCGGTGTGTGCAAATTTCGTGGTAAAACCATAGCATGAGCACGAAAGATGCAATTCAAAGACAATCTACGCACAAGTCAACCTCAAGACGGCCGGAGCCGCGCGAAGAGTCCGCAAGTTCCGCATTAGACGATTTTGATTTCGCAATTATTGGTGTTCTGGAACACAATGGGCGCGCTACAAACGCCGAAGTGGGCGAGGCAGTGGGGCTGTCGGCCTCGGCGGCGTCGCGGCGGATTCAGGCGCTCGAAGCTTCGGGGGCCATTCGCGGCTATCGCGCGGTTGTCGACGATCGCCTGCTGGGCAAGTCGAAAACCGTGTATATCCGCGTGACGCTCGAACGCGAGACGGCCGATGTGCTGAGCAAGTTTGAGGCGGCGGTGCGGCACTGCCACGATGTGGTGACCTGTCACCTGATGGCTGGCCAGTACGATTACATGCTGGTGGCGCGGGTTTCCGGCATTGACGACTACGGACGCCTGCACCAGAAAGAGCTTTCGCGACTGCCGGGCGTAACGCGGCTTGAGACCAGCTTCGCTCTCCGCGATGTTTTGGAAGGGGTGAAAGACAGGGAGTAGGGATTGGCACAGACAGGGATTAGGGAACAGGGAGTAGCTTCTCGCTTCTCGCTATCAGCCACCTGGTCTCGGCTCTCTGTTTCCTAATCCCTAATCCCTGTCTTTACTAGCTCATGCTTTCGCGTGCGTTGCGCCAGCGGTCGATGTCGGAATCGATGGCATAGCGGTCGATTTCTTTCAGCTCGTCTTCAGAGAATTTGCGGTTCTTGAGCGCGTCCAGCGAGTTGTCTAACTGCTCCACGTTGCGTGCTCCGATGAGTGCCGATGTCACGCGTTTATCGCGGAGCACCCAGGCAATCGCCATCTGGGCCAGTGTCTGGCCGCGTTGTTTGGCGATTTCACTCAAAGAGCGCACGCGGTTGAGGTTGGTGTCGCTCAGAAATTCCTTCAGAAAAGAACCTTCAGCCTTGGCGCGCGACTCCGCCGGAACGCCTTTCAGATATTTGTCGGTCAGCAGGCCCTGGGCCAGCGGCGAAAAGGCGATGCAGCCCACGCTAAGCTCTTCCAAAGTGTCGAGCAATCCCTGCTCAACCCAGCGATTCAGCATGGAGTAAGACGGCTGATGAATGAGCAGGGGAACACCCATCGATTTCAGAATTGCGGCGGCTTCGCGGGTCCTTTCGGGGCTGTAGCTCGAGATGCCGACGTAGAGGGCCTTGCCCTGGAAGACGGCAGTGGCGAGTGCACCCATGGTTTCTTCCAGCGGGCAGTTGGTCCACGGCCGGTGCGCATAAAAAATATCGACATATTCCAGGCCCATACGCTTCAGGCTGTCATCGAGCGATGCCAGCAGGTATTTGCGCGAACCACCAATGCCGTAGGGGCCCGGCCACATGTCCCAGCCGGCCTTGGTGGAGATGACCAGCTCATTGCGCAGGCCGCCGAAATCCTTGCGCAGGATGTGGCCGAAGTTCTCCTCTGCCGAGCCGTAGGGCGGGCCGTAGTTATTTGCCAAATCAAAATGCGTTACGCCGCGATCAAAGGCGCGGCGCAGGACTGCCCTTCCAGTCTCGAAAACGTCTGTTCCACCAAAGTTTTGCCAAAGGCCGAGGGAGATGGGTGGCAGCACCAGCCCGAAGCGGCCGCAGCGATGAAACTCCGCGGATTCATACCGTTTGGGGTCCGGCATATAACTCATAAGCGTTATTCTCCTTTGCCCGGATAGGGGGCATACTTCGATTCTCGGGTGAAATGCGCCGAGCGCACGAAGAAGTATGTCATACCCGGCTGGTTGCGGAAATCAAGCCGGGCAGAATCGCTCTAACATCATATTTCCGAAGCATTTGCGGTAATGCACAACAGATTGCTCCCAGATTCACGATTAAATCCCAGCCGCGAAGACACTAGAGGGCCAAGAGCATGGCTGTTGATACAGTGGACCCGAAGAACGAAGCAAGCGAGTTCCAAGGTCCGGTTTCCAGTTATCAGGTGGTAGAAGCCAAACCAATTGCTTCAGACCAGCGATTTGTCGCGTCTGAACTGGACGAAGAGAAAGAACAAACCGAATGCGTAAAAGCTGCACCACAGCCGGTTGTAAAGGCGAAGGCGCCAAAGCGAATTACGCAGCAAGCGGCAAGTGCCGTTCGTACAGTGAAATATGAAGCGGAGCAAGTTGAGCGCTCGTCAACCAAGATGTACGTTGCGTTGGCCGCTGGACTTGGCATTCTTACATCGCTCGCAATCGTCGCATTCGTTCTAATGCCGGGCAAATCAGCAGACTCGACCGATGACATGGGCTCAGTGACCTCGACCCGCAATGGGTTGAAGGGCCATCTCATCACGAACTGGGGAAATCAACTGAGTTACAAACTCAGCATTGAACCGAGCGATGCCAGCCAGTTGGACGCATTTGTAACAGCGATCAATAACCCGCCGCAGCCGATCTCGGTCAGTTTGCAGTTGAAAGACGTGTCCGGCAGTGTTTTGTGCGATACGCCGATTCTATTGAAATACGATCCGCTCAAGAAGATTCCCAACGTTGTTACGCGCGACGACTCCGCGAGTGCTGGAAACGCGAAGAACGCGAAGATCGACGAGTCTGTGCAGACACAAGCCGAGGTAGATCGCGCCCTGAATAATGCTCGCCTGGTGGGCCAGGAGCTGAGCCGCGAGCACGGCAAAGACATTTTCCAACCGGTGAACGGCGATGACGGCCAGATTTCTTCGATTGCCGCACAAGGAACGCTTCCCTGCAGCAAGAAACAGTATCAGAGCGCGGCATCCTGGGCATTTGTGACCAATTTCCCAAGTGTGCTGCAGACTGCCGGGCCACAGAACTCCGATGACAATCTTGATGCCTTCGGCGTTGCACCCTCCCAAAACGGTGCCAATACTGCGGCAGAGCGCAAGGTAACGCGGAGAGTTCCGCTGCCTAATTCGCACTTCTCAGTGGAAATGGACGACGCGCTTGTCGGTTATCAGACTGCTACCGGCATTGTGGAGACGCGCGCCGGAAAATCGTTCCTGGTGGAAAAGCGCGACCTTGTCGCCAGTTCGCTCAAGGGCGTGGAGCTTCCAATCCCGATCCACTACCGCTGCGATCAGCTCGGCGCTTGTTCGCTCGCAGGACTAAATTCTGGCATCCAGCGTGCGTGGCTGGAGCGGTAAGAGACCGTTTACGAGTTCATAAGTTTACGAGTTCACTGGTGATGCGGTACGCAGTCGTCCTAGCTGAATCACAATCGTGCGATCACAGGTCTGAAGCTCGTTAACTTGCAAACTCGTCAACTTGTTAACTGTTTTCAGTCGATTTGCGCGCGCTGCAGCTTGTCTGAGTAGTCGACGTACACCGCTTTCCAGGTGGTGAAGAAGTCGAGAGCGCCGTTCCCTTCCCTATGCCCATTGCCCGTGTGCTTTACGCCGCCAAACGGCAGATGCACTTCAGCGCCAATGGTTGGAGCGTTGATATACGCAATGCCCGCCTCAAGATCGCGAATCGCTGTGAAGGCGCGGTTTACATCCCTGGTGTAAAGCGAGACAGACAGGCCGTAGTCGATGGAATTCGCAATTTCAATGGCTTGGTTGAAAGTGTCGAACTGAATCAGGCTCACGACCGGACCAAAAACCTCTTCGCGCGCAATGCGCATTGTGGGCGTCACATGATCCAGCACGGTCGGCTCAAAGTAGGTTCCGTGGCCATATTCACCTGAGGTAAGCGCACGGCCACCGGTGAGCAGGCGGGCGCCTTCGTCCAGCGCGAAGACGACGTACTTCGCGGACGTCTCAAGCTGGTTGGGATTGATCTGCGGACCCACCTCAACCGTTTCATCAAGCCCATTGCCGATCTTCAGCTTCTTTGTCCGCTCGACGAACCTTTCAGTGAACTCGGCGGCAATTTCCTTTTGCAGCAGGATGCGGCTGGTTGCGGTGCAACGCTGACCGGTAGTGCCAAATGCTCCCCACAACGCGCCGTCGAGCGCCAGATCCAGGTTGGCATCGTTCATCACGATCTGAGCGTTTTTGCCGCCCATTTCAAGCGAGACCGGTTTGAAGCCAGCCGCGGCGCGCTGAGCCACCTCCGATCCCACGGCGCTGGAGCCGGTAAAACTGATGGCGCGTACGCCAGGATGTTCGACCAGCGCAGCGCCGACAGCCGAGCCCGATCCGCCCACAATGTTGACCACGCCCGGAGGCAATCCTGCCTCGATCAGGGTCTTGACCAGGTTGTGGGTAGATAACGGCGTGTCAGTGGCGGGTTTGATCACGCAGGTATTGCCGGCTATCAGCGCCGGGAACAGCTTCCAGCTCGGGATCGCCATGGGGAAATTCCATGGCGTGATGAGCCCGACTACGCCCAGCGGCACGCGGATGCTCATGGCGAATTTGTTCGGCAACTCGCTGGGAGTTGTTTGCCCAAACAGGCGACGGCCTTCGCCGGCAACGTAGAAGGCTTCGTCGATGGCTTCCTGCACGTCGCCGCGCGTTTCCACCAGGACTTTGCCCATCTCGCGTGTCATGTCGCGCGCAAACTCTTCTTTCTTGATGGAGAGCATGTAGGCGGTCCGGAACAGGATTTCGGCGCGCTTGGGAGCGGGCACAAGCCGCCACTCGGCAAAGGCCTTTTTGGCGGCCTCAACCGCCAGGTCTACATCTTCGGCATGTGAGGACGGAAAGGCGCCGATGACGTCAGACTGGTCGGCCGGGTTGAGGTTCAGAATGGTTTTGCCGCTGATTGCGGGCAGCCATTGGCCGCCGATGAGGTTGTGAAATACGGGATAGGACATAAAAAACCTCGAAAGAGCAGAGTTCGGGAGGAGGCGACAAAAAACCTATGCCTTTCAACCCGGAACCCGGCTGAAATAGTACTCCATCTCAGCAGGGTATCGGCTGAATACTCAATGGTCGCAGATGTGGATGGAGGAGCATGTTCAAGGGAACGCCAGTGTCAAATCTGGTGCTACGTTACGTTTTTCTCAAGGATTAGAAACCTGCGGTGCGTCGCCGCCCGGTTAGCCGTACAATAATGCTGAGGTAGCTCCAGCTTTCCAATGTCATTGAACGGTTATCCTTCGCGCTCAACGCGATCGCACGGTCTGCGTTCGCTCTTCAGCATGTTTTCCAGCGACCTGGCCATTGATCTTGGCACGGCGAACACGCTGGTTTTCGCGGCCGGCAAAGGCATCGTTGTCAACGAGCCATCCATTGTCGCCATCAACAAGAACACCGGCGAGGTTGAAGCCGTGGGCAAGGAGGCCAAGGATATGCTTGGCCGCACACCCGGCAACATCGTAGCCATCAAGCCCATGAAAGACGGCGTCATCGCTGACTTCAAAGTCACCGAGAAGATGCTGAACTATTTCATCCAGAAGGCCCACAACCGCAAGATGCTGGTGCATCCGCGCATTGTTATTGGCGTGCCGTCTGAGATTACGCAGGTTGAAAAGCGCGCGGTTGAAGACTCCGCCTATCGCGCCAAGGCCAGCGAAGTGTACCTGGTGGAACAGGCCATGGTGGCCGCCATCGGCGCGGGCCTGCCTATTACTGAACCTTCAGGCAACATGGTCGTCGATATTGGCGGCGGCACCACAGACATTGCAGTCATCTCGCTTTCCGGCATTGTCTACTCGCGCTCCGTGCGCATGGCCGGCAACCAGATGGACGAGGCCATTACCAACTACCTCAAGCGCAAGTACAACCTGCTCATCGGCGAGCGCACCGCCGAGCACATCAAAATTGAAATCGGTTCGGCGTTCCCGCTCGACAAGCCGCTCTCGATGGAGATCAAGGGCCGCAACCTTATCGAAGGCGTGCCCAAGACGATAACGATCGACGACAGCGAAATTCGCGAAGCTCTGGGCGAGTGCATTGCCGTGATCATGAACGCCATTCGCGTTGCGCTAGAGCGCACGCCGCCCGAGTTGTCCGCTGATATTTCCGATCGCGGCATTGTGCTGACCGGCGGCGGAGCGCTGATCAAGAACCTCGACAAGCGCATTCGCGAAGAAACCGGATTGCCGGTTTCAGTGGCCGACGACCCGCTCGCCTCAGTGGTGCTCGGCACCGGAAAGATGCTTTCCGATTTCCGGCTCCTGCGCAAAATCAAAATCGATTAAAACAGTTGTCAGAGATCAGGGGTCAGGGATCAGCGTGCAAACGGCCCACAAATATGTTCCGACGCCGCAACTGTTGTTGGTTTTTCTAACCCCTGAAACCTGACCCCTGATCCCTGGCATTTATGGAATCATTCTTCACCCGCTATCGGAATCTCATCGTACTGCTGACCATTCTGATGGTGCAGATCATCGGGCTGGCCGTACAAGTACGCCGCACCAATGAGGGCCGCAGCACGATAGACGCCCGCGATCCCGCAAGTGTGCGGTTGATCCGGCTCTGGGCTGAAGGTCTGGTAGCACCTCCTGAAAAAATCGCACACTCCTCGAAGATGGGACTGGGCTGGATGTGGCAGAACTATGTGGATCTTCGTCATGTCCGGGAGCAGAACGCGCAATTGCAGGAGCAGGTAGATCGACTTCGTCTTGCGCAGGCCTCGCTGCTTGAAGACGCACGCCAGGGGCAGCGGCTGCAGGCCATGCTTGACTTCCAGCATCGCTACATCTACAGCACGCTGGCCGCGCAGGCGATCGGCTCCAGCGGCAATCTGCAATCGCATGTTTTTTATCTGGACAAAGGTTCGAACGCGGGACTTAAGCCGGACATGGCGGTGATTACAGCCGATGGGATTGTGGGCAAGGTGCGCGACGTTTTTCCCAGCACTGCCCAGGTGTTGATGATCAACGACCAAACCAGCGGCGCCGGCGTGATTCTTGAAACCACGCGCATCCGCGGCATCCTTACCGGCAATGCTTCAGGGCAGTTGGAAATTGTGGGCATTCTTGCAGATGAACGCATCAAGCCCGGCGAAAAAGTGCTGACAGCCGGCGGCGACCTGGTGTATCCACGCGGACTTCCGGTAGGCGTGGTCGACAAGGTGGTGCGCGATCCGGATCGCGACGCATTTATCGACGTGATGGTCAAACCTTTTGCGCGTCTCGACAGGCTCGACGAAGTTCTGGTCATCACCAACATGCAGACGCGACTCTCTCCGCAGGATCAGCAGGACATCGCCACCAGTGAAGCGGTGAAGGGTGAGGAAGCGGAGGCGATCAAGGATCAGTTGAAAGCTTCAGAGATTATGGCGGAGCATCTGCCCGGCCTGATTGATCCGACGCTACCTCCGGATCAGCAGCCAATGCTGGACAATTCCAATCCGACTCCAGTCGCTCATCCGCCCCAGGCACTGCATCCTGATCGGTTTACTCCGGGAGTCAACGCCGCGGCGACTGCGGGAACTTCGCCGGCGCAGAGCGAGCCCCAGCCCGATGCGAGTAAGCCGGCCGCTCCGCCCACTGCCAAGCCTCCAGCAAAAACGCGGCCAAACCCAGGTGCTGCTTCGTCACCTACCGGTACGCAGAGGGATCAATAGATATGGCCGTGCTCGGTTCGACAACCTACCTGGAGCAACGCCGCCATCCAAAGCTTTTGTATGTGATAGCGCCGTTGGCAGCTCTAGTGCTGCAGGCCTGGCTGCCCCGCGTGGTAGGCCAGTATGCGTATTTCGATCTGCCGCTGGTAATTACGGTCTACTTCGCGCTTGGCCGGCGCAGTCCGGTTCAGGGCACAATCATGGGCACGATCATGGGCGTACTCGAAGATGCCCTGACCCATCGACCGATTGGAATCAACGGTATTGCGAAAACCGTAGTGGGCTTTCTTGCCGCTTCGGTGGGCGTACGCATCGCGGTTGAGAACCAGACAATCCGGCTCTTGCTGAACTTCCTGCTCTCTTTGCTTTCAAGCGCTATCGTCGTCTTCGTTTATCGTTTTCTGCTTGGCCTCGACTATCAATGGCAATGGTTTACGGAGCTTTTCAGCGCCATCGGCAATTCGCTCATCGCCATGGTGCTCTTCCCGGTGCTTGACCGTTTGCAGATCAGAGACTGATTGAGACCTGGAATAAGGAATAGGGAATAGGAACTGTAATGACACTGGCAGTATCCTAGAAAAAGAGAAGTATGATCCCCATCGGAAGCAACCGCGGCGAAAAGCTATCCGCCTTCAAATCGACGGCGGTGCAATACACGATCCTGCTCATCATGCTGGCGCTGGCCGCACAGCTGTGGCGATTGCAGATTCTTGGCGCCAGCAACTTCCGTATGCTTGCCGAACAAAATCGTATTCGCAAGGAACCAATTCTCGCTCCACGCGGAAAATTATTCGATCGTGAAGGCCGCCTGCTGGTGGATAACTACCCTTCTGTGTCCTGCTTTCTGCTGCGCGAGCAGAACCGGAATCTGGATGCCGATCTGCCGCTGATTGCGCGCGGACTGAATCTCGATCTGGATCAGCTGAAGGCCACCATCCGACGCTTTCGTGCGGCTCCCGGCTATCAACCTATTCCAATCAAGCAGGACATCACCGCCGACGAGCAGGCCTTTATTGAATCGCACCGCAATGAATTGCCCGAGTTGGAAACCATTGATGAGGAGCGCCGTCTGTATCCGCGCGACGGCTTTGCGGCCAACCTGATCGGGTACGTGGGTGAAGTTAGCGAAGAAGACCTGAACAATTCCCGCTTTGCCTATTACGAGCCCGGCGACGTGGTGGGCAAAGGCGGCGTGGAAGAAACATATGATCAGCTGCTGCGCGGTCAGGACGGCTCTCGCGACGTAATCGTGGACAGTCACGGGCGTTCGGTTGGTTTTCTGCGCACGCAACACGCTACGCCCGGCCAGGATCTGAGGCTTACGATTGATCTGGACTTGCAGAAAGCCGCGGAGCTGGCGCTCGGCAGCCGCAACGGAGCCATCGTCGCCATGGATCCGCGCAACGGCGAAATACTTGCCATGGTGTCGCGGCCCAGCTTTGATCCCAATGCGTTTGCTGTGCGCATTAACAAAACCGACTGGAACAAGCTGATCACCGATCCCGATCATCCGCTGATGAATAAAGCTATCCAGGCGCAGCTTGCGCCTGGTTCGACATTCAAAATCCTGATGTCTGTGGCCGGTCTGCAGGAAGGCGTTGCGCAGACCATGAATATCAACTGCGCAGGTGGATGGGGTCCGTACGGATACTTCCACCACTGCGACGAGCATCACGGGGCGGTGAACATTCACAATGCAATTCCTTTCTCCTGCGACACGTTTTATTACATGCTTGGCGACAAGCTGGGGATCGACACGGTCTCGAAGTACGCTACGGAGTTCGGATACGGCCAGAAGACGGGCATCGATTTGCCTGGCGAACAAGCCGGCCTGATGCCTTCAGCGCAATGGAAGCTCAAGAATTACCACGCCCGCTGGTATCCCGATGAAACGCTCGACGTTGCCATTGGCCAGGGTGCAGTTGCGGCAACTCCCCTGCAACTGGTGAGAGTCATCGGAGGCATCGCTTCAGGAGGTCACCTCGTGCGACCGCATGTTGTGTTTCCGGATCAGTTGCCCAAGGATTTCCACCAGGGCATTCTCGACAGCTATCCAGGCAGCGGCGAAAAGAACGTGGCCATTGATCCAGAGACCTGGGTGACTGTGACCGACGGCATGGCTGACGTGACGCAGCCGGGATATTTCCATACTGCAGGATCCGCACACCTTGAGGGTATCGACTTTGGCGGCAAGACCGGGACGGCGCAGGTGATGAGCCACGAAGCCCTGGCAAAAACAAACAAAGGCCGCGAAACTGAACCGAACGTCTGGTTTGTTGGAGTGACGCCAAGACGTAACCCCGAATTAGTGGTGTGCGTCCTTTGGCAAAACGGTGGCTTCAGCTATTTCCCTGCCCGCCTCGGTGCGCGGGTGGTTGCAGCTTACGTGGCCAAACAGCGGCGGCTTGCCAACAACCTTGAGCCCTCAAAAGCGCCGGCACCGGTCGAAATGGGCGCGATGTGGACCAGCCCGAACCCCAACGCTGCGGCCGGAAACAAGCAGGGCGGCCCTGATCGGGTGCAGACGGGTAACTTCCTCATTCAGAACGGCAACATCGTTGCGCAAAGCAAACCGAATGCGGTCACGGCCAAGACTACCCAGCCGACTGGTGGGCAGAGTCCCGCCGAACATAATGGGCAGAATAAGCTGTTGCCGGGCAAGCCACGGCAGACGCCGGCCGCTCCGGTCAGGCAAGAAGATGCCAATCTTCCTGCCTCAAGAAAGGGCGAGTAAGAGCAATGCGCCGGATGCTCAGCTTTCGCGACTTTGACTGGATGCTTCTGTTGGCGGTGCTGGTGCTTTGCGCCATATCGCTTGCAGAAATCTACTCGACCACGGCGCATACGCGGTTCGCCAGCTTTGAACACAAGCAGATGATCTTTATCGGCGCCGGCTTGATTGGCATGTTTGTCATGTCGAAGATCGATTACCATCTCATGCTCGACTGGGCTCCGTGGGCCTACGGCATCTTCGTCGCGGCACTCGTAGCGGTAAAGCTTTTCGGACACAAGGCCCTGGGCGCAAGGCGCTGGATTAACCTCGGACCTGTCCAGTTTCAACCGTCCGAATGGGTAAAGCTGGTTTTGGTACTTGTGATTGCGCGTTACTTTGCCAACCTTGGCGGACGAAACCTTACATGGCGAGAAATCATGAGGGCCTTTGCGCTGGTTGGCGTTCCCATGATCCTGGTGCTGATTCAGCCGGACCTGGGAACGACTCTGACGTATGCACCGATCCTGGTGGCGGGACTTTTCTTTGGAGGAATCAACTTCCGACAGGCGGCAATCCTCGTACTCTGCGGAGTGGTTCTGGCCGGCGGGATATGGTCAAGCGGCAAAATCCTGAAACCTTACCAGAAGGCTCGGCTCACCAGTTTTATTAATCCCGATAACGACCCGAAGGGTTCCGGCTACCAGATTCGGCAGTCGCTGATTGCGGTGGGTTCAGGAGGGTTGTGGGGCAAGGGCGCGGAGAAGGGCAGCCAGACGCAGGGCTACTTTTTGCCCATTCCCTACACCGACTTCATTTTTGCGGCATTCAGTGAGGAGCATGGGTTTCTGGGCGCGGTATTCGTGCTGCTGCTATACTTTTTCATATTGATGCGTTTGATACAAAACGCTCAAACGGCTGCGGACCTGCCCGGGTCCCTGATTATTATGGGAGTCGTGGCGGTATTGACCTTCCAGATAATGGTCAATGTCGGCATGGTCATCGGCTTTATGCCCGTCACCGGAATTCCT
>Ga0075522_10003269_pt1 | contig 11848 bp, 11 predicted proteins | sample NGEPerA_FD_74796 | JGI IMG/M metagenome (GOLD analysis project Ga0075522, IMG submission 74796) | Arctic peat soil microbial communities from the Barrow Environmental Observatory site, Barrow, Alaska, USA - NGEE PermafrostL2-A | ecosystem: Environmental > Terrestrial > Soil > Wetlands > Peat ... | reverse complement strand
GCGGCGGAGTAGCCGCGATCCATCGTGCGGCGATGCAGCGGGTTCTGCCGGCGCTTTTGCTATCGGTGCTTGCCGGCTGCGCCGCGCCGACGCAGGCCCCACCGCCGCCACCGGCGCGGTCCTATCAATGCCTGCTCCCCACCGAGCAGCGGATGCTGGTCGCCGAGCTGTTCTTCGGCCGCAATATTCCGGGGCGCGGGAGGCTGACCGACGTCGAATGGGCCAAATTCGCCGCCGATACGATCACCCCAAACTTCCCCGACGGCTTCACCGAACTGGACGGCGAGGGTCAATGGCGCAACCCGCAAACGGGGCGGATTGCCCACGATCCAGCCAAAATTCTGCTGGTCGCTGTCAAACGCAGCCCCGAGCTCGCCGGCCGTCTGACCGCGGTGATGGACGCCTACATGACCCGTTACCGCCAGCAATCGGTCGGCATCATCACCCGCGATTCGTGCGCGGCGTTTTAATTTGATCGCACGACGACTTGCGACAAGAAACCCCGAAATTTATCCTGCTCGGGCCGGACACCTCTGACCTGTCGCCGGGTCAAACGTCACAAACACGCACTGCATCCAGCACCGCAGACCGCATCCCTTTAAGGGTTGCTGGTTAGACTAAGACTCGCCCTCAAGCCGTGACCCGAACAAAACCGCTGTACCAGTTCTTCCAATTAGCGTCGATCCGGTGGTGATCGCTAAACCATCGGCCGCTGCGCCTTGGCTTCACGCAGCGGCGAGCCGCTTTCCGCCAGTTGGCGGAGCAGCTCGGAGGGACGCCAGCGGTCGCCGTAGCGCTGGTGCCACGAGGCGATCTGGTTGTAGACCTCGCGCACGCCGATCGTGTCGGCCCAGTACATGAGGCCGCCGCGGTAGCGCGGGAAGCCGAAGCCGTGCAGCCACATCACGTCGATGTCGCTGGCGCGCAGCGCGGCGCCCTCCTCCAATATCCTGCACGCCTCGTTGACCGAGGCGAACAGCAGCCGCTTCAATATCTCGTCGTCGGTGAAGTCGCCGCGCTGCGGGAAGCCGAACTCGGCGGCGGTCTCCTTGATGATGCGGTGGACCTCGGGGTCGGGGTGCGGGGTGCGGTCGCCCGGCTCATAGCGATACCACCCGGCATTGGTCTTGAGGCCCAGGCGGCCGGCCTCGACGATGCGGTCGGAGATCGGCGATTTGCGGTAGTTCGGGTACATCTCGGCGCGGCGCTTGCGCGTGTCGTAGCCGATATCGAGGCCCGATATATCCGATACGACAAACGGGCCGACCGGATAGCCGTAATCGACCATGACCTTGTCGATCTGTTCGGGGAGCGCGCCTTCCTCGACGAGGATGCTCATCTCCATGCTGAACGGCGCGCGGCTGCGGTTGGCGAGGAAGCCGTCGCCGTTGCCGGCAAGCCCTGAAACCTTGCCGATCTTGCGGCCCAAGGCCATCGCGGTCGCCAGCACGTCGTTGGCGCTCTTGGTGCCCTTCACCACCTCGAACAGCTTCATCACGTTGGCGGGCGCGAAGAAATGGGTGCCCGCGACGTCCTGCGGCCGCTTGGTGGCGTTGGCCATGATGTCGATATCGATGCCCGAGGTGTTGGAATAGAGGATCGCGCCGGGTTTCATCACTCGGTCGAGCTTTTTAAAGATTTCCTCCTTGACCGCGATCTGCTCGAACGCGGCTTCGATCACCACGTCGCACTCGGCGATGTCATCGATGCTGGCGACCGGGTGGATGCGGGCGAAGCGGCGCGCCATCTCGTCCTGCGCCAGGCTGCCGCGTTTGACGCTGGTTTCGTAGTTCGACCTGATCCGCGCTATGCCGCGGTCGAGCGCCTCTTGGGTCGCGTCGGTGATCTTCACATCGTAGCCGTTGTCGGCGAAGCTCATCGCGATGCCGCCGCCCATCGTGCCGGCGCCAACCACCGCCGGGTCGTCGGTCGGGCGCAATTTGGTGTCGGCCGGGATGAACGGGATTTTCGCCACCTCGCGCTCGGCGAAGAACGCATAGCGCAGCGCCTTCGCCTCTTCCGAGCCGACCTGCTCGTCGAACAATTTGCGTTCGAGCGCCGTGCCCTTGTCGAACGGCAGCTTGCAGGCCGCCTCGACCGCCTCGATGCAGGCATAGGGCGCGCGCTGGTTGCGGGCGCGGCGGGCGATCGATTTGCGCATCCCGTCGAACAGTTCCGGCGTGGCTTCCGCGAGGCGCGAGTTGCTGTCGCGGATGACCGGCAGCGGTCGCTCTTCGGCGATCTTGCGGGCGAAGACGATCGCCGCCTGCTTGAGCTGCCCCTCGGGCGCGATCTCGTCGATAATTCCGAGCGTCGCCGCCTCCTCGGCCGGCACGTGGCGGCCGGAGGTGATCATCTCCAGCGCCGCCTTGGGGCCGATCAGACGCGGCAGGCGCTGGGTGCCGCCGGCGCCGGGGAGGATGCCGATCAGCACCTCGGGCAAGCCGACCTTGGCGCTCGGCACCGCGACCCGGTAATGGCAGGCAAGCGCGGTCTCGAGACCGCCGCCCAGCGCGTAGCCGTGGATCGCCGCCACCACCGGCTTCGGGCTCTGGTCCATCACGTCGTAATGGCGCCGGGTCGGCGCCGGCTGGGCCGGGCCCTTGCCGAACTGGCGGATATCGGCGCCGGCGATAAAGCTGCGCCCGGCGCCGATCAGCACCATCGCCTTCACCGACGCGTCGGCATTGCCCTTGTCGAGCGCATCGACGATGCCCTGCGGCACTCCCGGCGACAACGCGTTTACCGGCGGGTTGTCGACAGTGATGATCCCGATGCCGTTATCGGTCTCGAAGCGGACCAGCTCGCCTTCGGCCATCAAACTTCTCCTTTGAAAGACAACCACGGAGGCACGGAGGGCACCGAGAAGAAACACTCGACGCAAAGGTCGCCAAGGTTACGCAAAGATCGCGAAGGAAATTGAAGCACGCGCATCGCGCAAAATCATTTAACCCGCATCGGGTCTCATTGGCGCTTCGCGCCGAACAAGCGGCTTCGCGTCCTTCGCGTAACCTCTGCGTCCTTTGCGTCAATGCGTTCTCTTCCTCCGCGCTCCGTGCCTCCGTGGTAAAACTCTATAACGTCGCCTCAGTCCCCAAAATGACGGTGCTTTGCGATGACAGGACGCCGCCGTTGCCGTGGGCGATCGCGGTCTCGGCGCCGTTCACTTGGCGCGCGCCGCATTCGCCGCGCAGTTGGCGCACCGCCTCGATCAACAGGAAGAGGCCGTACATGCCCGGATGGCAGTAGCTGAGCCCGCCGCCGTTGGTGTTGACCGGCAGAGAGCCGCCCGGCGCGATGCGGCCGCCGGCGACGAAAGCGCCGCCCTCGCCCTTGTTGCAGAAGCCGAGGTCCTCCAGGAAGAGGATCGTATTGATGGTGAACGCGTCGTAGAGCTCGAGGACGTCGATATCCTTCGCCGCGAGCCCGGCCATCGCATAGGCCTGCCGGCCGCTTTCGCGCGCGCCGGTGATCGTGAGGTCGGGCATCGAGGAGATGTTGGCGTGGGTGATCGCCTGCCCTTGGCCGAGCACGTAGACCGGCTGCTTCTTCAAGGATTTCGCGCGCTCCGGGCTCACCAGCACGATAGCGCCGCCGCCGTCGGTGACGAGGCAGATGTCGCGCACGGTGAACGGATAGCTGACCATCCGCGCCGACAGCACCTCCTCGACCGTCAGCGGCTTCTTCTCCCAGGCGACCGGGTTTTTGAGCGCCCACTCGCGCGCCGCGACCGCGACCTCGGCCATCTGCTCGCGGGTGGTGCCGAATTCGTGCATGTGGCGCGAGGCGGCCAGCGCATAGGCGGTCGAGGGCAGGAACGGGCGGTACGGCGTCTCGTACGGATTGATCTCGCGTACCGAGGCCTGCTGGCGGCCGACACTGCGCTGGGTCGAGCCGTAGGCGATGACCGCGACATTGCACAGGCCGAGTTGGAGCGCCGCCATCGCATGCTGGATATGGAACATGAACGACGACCCGCCGATGATCGTGCCGTCGATATACCGCGGCGACATGCCGAGATATTCGGCGAGGTTGAGCGGCGAGGTGCGGCTCTGGGTGCAGGAGCTGATCAGCCCGTCGACATCCTTCAAGGCCAGGCCGCAATCGTCGAGCGCGCGGGTGATGCCCTGCGCCATCAGATCGATGACGTTGAACCCCGGCCCGACCTGGCCGAGATCGCTTTCCGCCGCGCCGACGATCGCCGCGCCGCCGCGCCGAAGATTTGAATTATCCGGGCCGCTCATGCCGCGCCTCCGCCAGCCGGACTTATCGGAGTGAATACCGGGTAGGCCGGCTGCTCGCCCTCCGCCGGGTGGATGCGGAACCTGACCCGCAGGCCGATCTTGACCGCCATCGGGGCGATGTCCTCGACCCGGCCCATCATCCGGAAACCTTCATCGCAATCGATGAGGGCGATGTTGTAGCCCTCGCCCTGGAACGGGTAGGTCACGGTCGTCGCGTAAACCGTGCCGAGCCCCGAAGCGACCCGCCACTCAAGCTCGGTGCTGCCCGAATAGGGGCATACCACGCGCGGATAGAACACCGCGCGACCCGCCTTGGGGCTCCACTGATAAGCCAGCTCGCCCCTGTCGAGATGCGCCTGATAAACCGCCAACGGCGATTCGGTCATTCCGTTTCCTCCCTTGTTGGCGGCGGCATCATGTCGGCTCGGATGAAGCTCAGCAACCCAACTTGGCATTCCGGGGCGCCGCGCAGCGGCGAACCCGGAACCCATATTCCAGAGGCCCGTGTTCATAGTTCCGGGCCTCGCCCTGCGGGCGATCCCGGAATGACAGCTGTATCAAGCCGCTCTTGCCGCCGCCCGGCTCTCGGCGCGGATCAGGTCGGCGGCTTTTTCGGCGATCATGATCGTGGCGGCGTTGGTGTTGCCCGAGATCACCGTCGGCATCACCGCGGCGTCGACGACGCGTAGACCTTCCATCCCATGCACTCGCAGCTCGTTATCGACCACCGACATCGGCGTCGAGCCCATCATGCAGGTGCTGGTCTGGTGGAAGGTGGTGCTGCCGGTGTTCTTGACGTGGTCGAGCCAGTCGGCGTCGCTGTCGGTGGCGGGACCGGGCCAGAATTCCCCGGTGGTGAGGCGCTGCATGGTCGGCGTCTGGAAGATGCCGCGGGCGAGGCGGAGGCCGGCGACCATGGTGTCCTTGTCGTTCTGGGTCATCAGGTAGTTGGGCTGCATCGCCGGAAACACGTTGGGGTCGGCCGACTTGATGCGCAGCCAGCCGCGGCTTTCCGGCCGGCACGGGATGCAGACCAAGGAGCAGGCCGGGAACGGGTGCATCGGCTTCCCCGGCTGGTCGAGGCTGCCGGCGAGAAACTGGTACTGGCAGTCGGGCGAGGCCGAATTGGGCCGGGCGCGGGCGAAGAGGCCGATCGGCGCGGCGCCCATCATCAGCGGGCCGCGCCCGGCCACGATGTATTCGAGCCCGGCCTTGCCCTGGCGCAGCCAGGAGCGGGAGATCTCGTTGATCGTGTTGGCCTTCTTGACCTTGTAGATGACCCGGCAGCCGAGATGGTCCTGCAGGTTCTCGCCGACCCCGGGCAGCTCGTGCACGATGTCGATGCCGTGCTCCTTGAGCAGCGCGGCCGGGCCGACGCCGGATAGCTGGAGCAGTTGCGGCGATTGCAGCGAGCCGCCGGCGAGCAGCACCTCGCGCCGGGCGCGGGCGCGGCGGACCACCCCGTCCTGCCGGTATTCGAGGCCGATCGCGCGCTTGCCGTCGAAGATCACCCGCTGCGCCAGCGCGCGGATCTCGACCTTGAGGTTGGGCCGCTTCAGCGCCGGGCGCAGATAGGTGACGGCGGTGCTGGCGCGCCGTCGGTTGCGCACGGTGAGCTGATAGGTGCCGACCCCTTCCTGCTCGGCGCCGTTGAAGTCGGGGTTCAGCTTGTAGCCCGCCTCCTGCGCCGCCTGGATGAAGGCGTCGTGCAGCTCGTGACTGGCGCGCATGTCGCTGACCGCGAGCGGCCCGCCGGTGCCGTGCAGATCGTCCGAGCCGCGCTCCTGGTGCTCGGCGCGGCGGAAATACGGGAGCACGTCGTCGAACGACCAGCCGGTATTGCCGAGCTGGCGCCAATGGTCGAAATCCTGGCGTTGGCCGCGGATATAGATGAGCCCGTTGATCGACGACGAGCCGCCGAGCACCTTGCCGCGCGGCCACTGCATGCGCCGCCCGCCCAGCGCCTCCAAGGGCTCGGTCTCATAGACCCAGGTGATCCGGGGGTTGAAGATGTTGCGGTAGAACCCGGCCGGGATATGAATCCAGGCGTTGGTGTCCTTGCCGCCGGCTTCGAGCAGCAGCACCGAGGTGCCGGGATCGGCGGTCAGGCGATTGGCCAAGACACACCCGGCCGAGCCGGCCCCGACGACGATAAAATCGGCCTCGTGATCGAAGTTCATTGGTGTTCCTCAACGCCCAAACGGACGAATTGTCGATTTTCATGCGCTCCGCCGGCGTTTCCCCGCGGCGATCTTGCGGGAGAGGCGTCACGCCGACAAGGTGGCGAATGATGCAACGGATCGTACCGGGAACCCAGGAGGCGATCGCCCAAGCCGCGGCGCTGCTGCGCCAGGGGCAGCTCGTCGCGTTCCCAACCGAGACGGTCTACGGGCTCGGCGGCGACGCCACCAGCGACGCGGCGGTCGCGGCGATCTTCGCGGCGAAAAATCGGCCGCGCTTCAACCCGCTGATCGTGCATGTGCCGGGGCTCGCTGCGGCCGAGGCAATCGCCGTCTTCGATGACCGGGCGCGCGACGCGGCGCGGCGTTTCTGGCCGGGACCGCTGACGCTGGTGCTGCCGCGCCGGCAGAGCGGCGGGGTTTCGCTGCTGGCGTGCGCCGGGCTCGACACCGTGGCGGTGCGCGCGCCGGCGCACCCGGTCGCGCAGGCGCTGCTGCGCGCGACCGCCCGGCCGCTGGCGGCGCCGTCGGCGAACCGCTCGGGCCGGGTCAGCCCGACCGCAGCGGAGCATGTCGCCGCCGAGCTTGGCGGGCGTGTCGCGCTGATCATCGACGGCGGAAATTGTGCGGTCGGGCTCGAATCGACGGTGCTCGACCTCGCCGAGGCGGCGCCGGCCCTGTTGCGGCCGGGCGCGGTGACGCTGGAGGAATTGTCCGCGTTTCTAGGGCCGGTCGCGATTGCCGGGGGCGATCCGGCGACGCCGCGCGGACCCGGTCAGCTCGCGAGCCATTACGCGCCCCGCTTGCCGTTGCGCCTGGAGGCGAGCGCGGCGCGAGGGGGCGAGGCGCTCCTGGCGTTCGGGCCGCTTCCTCCATCCGGCTTCGCCGCAATGCTGAACCTGTCGGAGAAAGGCGACCTCTCCGAGGCGGCCGCCAATTTCTTCGCGATGCTGCGCCGGCTCGACCGGCCCGAATTCGCCGGCATCGCGGCGATGCCGATCCCCGATACCGGCCTCGGGCGGGCGATCAACGACCGGCTGCGCCGCGCCGCCGCGCCGCGGGGTTAGCCTCAGCGGTCCATCAACGCGGCGGCGCAGCCGAGAAAAGCGGGCAGCTTGTGGATCACGACATAGGTCGGCACCGCGGCGAGATAGTCGCGGAAGCGGCCCTTGGCCTCGAAGCGCTCGCGGAATGGCGAGGCGGCGAAGCGCTCGCCGAGGCGCGGCACGATGCCGCCGCCGATATAGACGCCGCCGCGCGCCCCCAGGGTCAGCGCCAGATTGCCCGCCACGGAGCCGAGCATCGCGCAGAACATCTCGGTCGCCTCGCGGCACAGCGCGTCGGTCTTGCCGGTCTGGGCATCGCTGATCTGCGCCGCGGTGTATTGCTGGGCCGGCACGCCGTCGAGCTCGGCCAGGGTATTGTAGAGGTTGACGAGCCCCGGACCCGACAGCACCCGCTCGCCCGAGACGTGGTCGAGGCGCCGGCGCATCGCGGCAAGGACCTCGCTTTCGCGGTCGGTGATCGGCGCCATCGTCGCGTGGCCGCCCTCGCCGGTCAGCGGGAACCAGCGCTTGCCGAAGGGGATCATCCCGGAAACGCCGAGGCCGGTGCCGGGGCCGAGCACCCCGAGCGGCGCGCCGGCCTCGGGCGTGCCGCCGCCGATGACGGTTTTCTCGTCGTCCTTGAGATGCGGCAGCGCCAGCGCCTGCGCGGTGAAATCGTTGATCACCTGCAGGTTCTGCAAGCCGAGCCGATCACCGAGCGCCGAGATCGAGAAGGCCCAGGGATGATTCGTCATCCGCACCTCGTCGCCGGCGACCGGCGAGGCGATGGCGATGGCGCCGCGCCGCGGCCGCGGCAAGCCGCCGCGCTGCGCGAGGTAGGCCTCGATCGCCTCGGCGATGCCGGGATAATCACCGTCGGCGAGCACGCTCGAATGCAGCAGCGAACCATCCGGCGCGACCAAGCCGAACCGCGCGTTGGTGCCGCCGATATCGCCGACAAGCCAAGTGGTCGAAGACGTTGAACGGGTCATCCTATGCTCTCGCCTTTCGCATCATCCTTGTGCGCCGCACATCACCGACAGCGCCTGCGGATTGCCCAGTTATCCACCGAAAAATGCCAGCACAGTTTGATGTTTCAATGACAGGGGTTGACTTAAGCGCAGCGCACATTAAATTGTGCAGTGCGGTATCGATCGTCGCTTGATGATCCTACCGCACGTCTTCTAGGCGTTTCCTCCCTGAACTCGGGCCGTGCACTAGCGCGGCCCGTTTTTTTCGTCCCCATCTATCCCGCGGTCCTTCAGCACGTTTGCGCCAGCGATTCTTGCGCGCACGCGCCGAGCCGCGCGATCAAGCCGGCCATGTCCTCGCTCAAGCGGGCGAAGGCGGGACGGCGCCGATAGCTGCGCTCGTCCATGTAGATCGCGCGGTTGATCTCGATTTGCAGCGCGTGGCGGCCCTGGCGCGGCCGGCCGTAATGGCCGGTGGTAAAGCCGCCGGCGTAGGGTGCGTTGAGCGCCACCACAAAGCCGCGCCCCGTCAGGTAGCGCCGCGCGGTCTCGACGATCCGCGGCGCGCAGGCGGCGCCGTGACAATCGCCGAGCACGATGTCCGCCGCCTCGCGCCCCGCCGCGCCATGCGCTCCGGAGGGCATCGAATGGCAATCGACCACCAGGCACAAACCGAAATCGGCGGCGGTTTCCTCGACCAGATCGGCAAGGGCGGCATGGTAGGGGCGATAGAGCGTTTCGATCCGGGCTTCGGCCTCGGCGAAGCACAATTTGCCGTCATAGATTTCTTCGCCGCTGGCGACGATTCGGGCGATCGTGCCGAGCCCCATCCGCACCCGCGGCGAGCGCGCGTTGACGTAATCGGGGAGCGCGTCGGCGAACATCGCTGGGTCGAGCTCGTAGGCCTCGCGGTTGACGTCGAGATAGGCGCGCGGGAACCGCGCGGCGATGAGCGGCGCGCCGAGCAGCGGGGCGGCGCCGAAAATCTCGTCGACAAAGGCGTCTTCCGAACGGCGCAGGGTCAATGGGTCGAGCCGCGACGCGGCGACGAAATCCGCCGGATAGTCCGAGCCACTGTGCGGCGAGGCGACGACGAGCGGCAAGAGGCGCGCCGCCGGCCGCCGCAGGTCGAGCGGCGGCGCGATTTCGGTCGCCGACAGTATCGCGCCATCCATGACGATGAGATTAGTGCGCCGCAGCGCCGCTGTCAGCTTTGGATCGGCGTTCCGGGCGTGGCGGTTGCGACGAAATCGACCGCTCGCCTTCCGCCGCGCCATCGCACGTGTTAGATGCGGAGTGTAAAGCTCTTTTTGCCGCAAGCGAGCCCCGTCGGATGGCGCGCATCCTTCTTGCCGAAGACGACGACCAGCTGCGCGTTTTCCTCGCACGCGGACTGGAGCGCGCCGGCCATGTCGTCGAATCGGTCGGCGACGGCGCGGCCGCGCTGGCCTTGGCGCAGGCGCACAGTTTCGACCTGCTGCTGGCCGACGTGGTGATGCCGGAGCTCGACGGGATCGAACTTGCCCGCGCGGTCGGACAGCGCCAGCCGGGCATCCGCATCATGTTCATCACCGGCTTCGCCGCGGTGATCATGCGCGACGAGGGCCTGACGGCGAACCGGCCGCGCGTGCTGGCGAAACCTTTTCACCTGCGCCATCTGATCGACGAGGTCGAGGCGCTGCTGCTGGAGTAGAGACGACGAGGCGCACGCCGAACACCCCGAAACGCTGGCGCGCCGGCGCCGCCTGGTTCGCGATCGTCGCGCTGCTGATCGACGCGCTGCTGCCGGACGCGGTGTCGGCGGCGGTGCAGCCCGGCGCCGCGAGCGCGCCGCTCGCGTTATGCGGTGCGGCGGACGGCCATCGGCCGGGGAGACAGACGCCACCGGCGCCGCCGCGCCATTGTCCGCTGTGCGCCGCGAGCGCCGCCGGCTTGCTGCCCGGTCGGCCGGGCGGGTCGCTCGCGCGCCGCCTCGAGGGCGACGCGCATCCTGCCGTGATCGCCGCGGCGGGTTCTCGTCCGGGCCGTCAGGATTACGCCGCCGCCCAGCCGCGCGCCCCGCCTCTCGCGAGCTGATCGACCCGTCCTCACATTCCGATCAGTTGTCGGGCGGGCGCGGCAACGCCGCCGCCTCCCCGGCTTTCCCGGGAGGGAACCTCATGCGTTCGACATTGCTCGCGCTCGGCGCGGGCCTGATGTTCACCCTTTCCGCCGCGTCGGCGATGGCGCCAGGCGGCGATGTTGCAATCACCGATGCCTGGGCGCGCGCCACGCCCGGCGGCGCGCAGACCGCCGCCGCCTATGCGACGCTCGAAGCGCCGGCCGGCGACCGGCTGACCGGCGTCTCGACCCCGGCGGCGCAAAAGACGGATCTGCACTCGATGACGATGGACGGCGGCGTGATGAAAATGCGCCAGGTCGACGGCATCGACCTGCCGGCCGGCCAGGCGGTGACGCTGAAGCCCGGCGGCTACCACATCATGCTGACCGGCCTGGCGACACCGCTGCAGGCGGGGCAGTCGTTTGCGCTGATTTTCACCTTCGCCAAGGCCGGTCCGCGCGAGGCCAGCGTGGCGGTGCGGAAGGTGGGGGCGATGGGTCCAGGAAGCCAAACCGGCGGGCAGGGCAGCGGCACGGACATGCCGGTACATCATTGAGGGCACGGATATGGCTCGTTCAGCAAAACCGGGAGGCGCGCCGCCCTTCGCGCTCTTCGCCGCGGCGTTCGCCGGGATCCTGGTGCTGGTCGCCGGGGTGCTGATCGGCATCGCCTTCCGCGACCGGGCGAAAGGCGTCGCCGGCAGCCCGCTCGCCGCCGCGATCGGCGGCAAGTTCAGCCTCGTCGACCAGAACGGCAAGCCGTTCACCGACGCCGACCTCAAGGGCAAGTGGCAGCTGGTGTTCTTCGGCTACACCCATTGCCCGGACGTATGTCCGACCGCGCTCAACGACCTGTCCTTGGCGCTCGACCAGCTCGGCGCCCAGAAAAAGGATGTCGGCATCGTCTTCATCAGCGTCGACCCGGATCGCGACACGCCCGCCGTGCTCAAATCCTATGTCGACAGCTTCGGCGGGCCGATCGTCGCGCTGACCGGGACGCCGGACGCGGTCGCCCAGGCGGCGAAGGACTATCGGGTCTACTACGCCAAGCACCCCGCCGCCAACGGCGGCTACGACATGGACCACAGCGCGCTGATCTACGTGATGGACCCGGAGGGCCGCTTCACCGCGACCTTTACGCCGGACGACACGTCGGACACGATCGCGGCACGGCTCAAGAAGCTGGTGGGCTAGGTGTCGAAGCTATGAAGGTTGTTCATCCGGGTCGGTGGTATGAGGCTGGGGTTGCGAGACCAGCCAACCCAATGCCGGAGCCCCGGATGAACATGCACAAGAATGCGCGGCTG
>Ga0075522_10003266_pt1 | contig 11852 bp, 9 predicted proteins | sample NGEPerA_FD_74796 | JGI IMG/M metagenome (GOLD analysis project Ga0075522, IMG submission 74796) | Arctic peat soil microbial communities from the Barrow Environmental Observatory site, Barrow, Alaska, USA - NGEE PermafrostL2-A | ecosystem: Environmental > Terrestrial > Soil > Wetlands > Peat ... | reverse complement strand
AGCGGTTTGTCGACGACCGGCAGCATCTCCTTCGGGCTTGCCTTGGTGGCCGGCAGAAAACGCGTACCGCGTCCGGCGACGGGAAACACCGCAGTACGAATCAAGGTCTTTACAGCCATTCGACGCTCCTGTCCCACGTTCACCTCCAAAAACTAGACTGCGCGTGCCGCCTCATCGCCCCGTTCGGCCCACTTGAACACGACCGGATGCAGCGTGTCCCAGGCACGGCACTTCGGACAACGCCAGTACCAGCCGACGCTTGGCAAGCCGCAATCGTCGCACTGATAGCGCCCGCCTACATCTCCCATGCGTATCAAAAGCGCCCGCAGCGAGGATACATCGCTCGACAGCTGCGACGTTTCACTCGTCGGTACTGCAGTTGCGATGAGCCACGCAAGCTGGCGCGAGCTCACGCGGCCGGTGGCAAGCAGCCGAGCAGTCAGGTCCGCCAGGAGCTCAGCCTCGCCCGCAGCACCGACCAGCGCCAGCACCCGCGGAATAATCTCGAGCGAAAGTCCCGGCGCAGTCTCCAGAGCCGCAAGGTACTGTCCCAGCGCCGCTTGGCGCTCGCCTGCGGCCGCCATTATGCGGGCATCGAGAATCTGCGCCCGCGGCAATTCGCTGTCGTGCGCGCGGGCTTGAGTCAGCAAGCCCTGGGCCCGTGCGGCATCGCCCTGCAAGACGGCGTGTTCGGCGAGTTCGCATAGGTAATGCGCGGCGACCCGGCGCCGCTCCGACTGCACGGTTGCCGGCAGTTCATGAAAAATCTTCAAGGCATTGGCCCAGTCGCCGGCCTGCTCGTGAATTCTCACCAGATGATCCAGCGCGGCGTTTCGATACTCGCGCGTCGCGGCGAGTTCCTCGAACAGCCGCTCTGCCCGATCCATGAGCCCGGCGCTTTGGAAATCGAGGGCAAGCGCAAAGGCGCCCCGCTGGGACACTGCCACGGCGCTATCGCCGCGCAGCCGCGTATGGATGGCAATGGCCCGGTCCACCTCGCCACGACGGCGAAAGAGACTACCCAACGCGAATTGAATTTCCACCGCGTCGCCGTCGACCTGCGCCATGCGCGCGAAGACCTCCGCGGCGCGGTCGAAGCGATCGTTGATCAGGTGGTCGAGACCGACATAGTAGTCGCGCGGCAAGCGCACGGTGCGCGTGAACGCCCGGCTCCTGCCGAGCGCCCAGGCGATGGCGCCGACCACGATAAACGCGAGCGCCAATAAAAGAGGAGACAGCTCAATCATCGCAAGGCCCCGCTCTTGCGGTCAGTCACGAATCGGTCGATCAGCTCCGTCGTTGACACGTTCACGCAAATCTTTGCCGGGCTTGAAGTGCGGCACGTATTTTCCGGACAACGCGACCGCCTCGCCGGTCTTGGGATTTCGTCCCTGGCGCGGCGGTCGGAAGTGCAGCGAAAAACTGCCGAAACCACGGATCTCGATGCGCTCACCCTGCGAGAGCGCATCGCTCATGATCTCAAGCATTTGCTTCAGCGCAAGCTCGACATCCTTCGCGGGCAGATGCTTCTGCTTCGCGGTGATGATCTCGATGAGTTCCGATTTCGTCATGCGTCGCCCGATTCAATCCGCGTAAGTCCGATCAGTCCTGCTCCGACCCGATCTGCTCTTTCAGAAGGTCACCCAAGCTCGTTCCGGCCGATGCCTGATCCGAGGAGCGGTAGCTTTGTACGGCCTCCGCCTCCTCATGAGCCTCCTTCGCCTTGATCGACAGCGAGATGGTGCGGGTCTTGCGATCGACGCCGGTGAATTTCGCTTCCACCTCCTCGCCGACTTTCAGCACCATGCGCGCATCTTCGATGCGGTCGCGCCCAAGCTCAGCGACGCGCAACTGTCCGTCGACCCCGTTACCCAGGTCGATGACCGCGCCGCGCGCATCCACTTCCTTGACGACTCCGCGCACGATCGTGCCCTTGGGGTTTTCCGCGATATAGGCGGAGAACGGATCCTTTGCCAGCTGCTTGATGCCGAGCGAAATGCGCTCGCGCTCCGGGTCGATCGCAAGCACCATGGCCTCCAGCTGCTGGCCCTTCTGGTAGTTGCGTACCGCCTCCTCGCCCGGCTGATCCCAGGAGATATCCGAGAGGTGCACGAGGCCGTCGATGTTGCCCTGCAGCCCGATGAAAATGCCGAAGTCGGTGATTGACTTGATTTGGCCTGCGACCTTGTCGCCGCGGTTGTAATTTTCGGCGAACTCCTTCCACGGATTCGCCTGGCACTGCTTGAGTCCGAGGGAAATGCGGCGCCGCTCCTCGTCGACGTCGAGCACCATGACTTCCACTTCCTGGCCCGTGTGCACAACCTTGGCCGGATTGACGTTCTTGTTGGTCCAGTCCATCTCCGAGACGTGCACCAACCCCTCAACGCCGTCCTCAATCTCAACGAACGCGCCGTAGTCGGCAATGTTTGTGACCTTGCCAAACACGCGTGTGTGCGGTGGGTAGCGCCGCGCGATGTTCTCCCACGGATCCGCACCGAGCTGCTTCAGTCCCAGGCTCACGCGAGAGCGTTCGCGGTCGAATTTCAAAATGCGCACTTCCACTTCATCCCCAACCTTCACCACTTCGGAGGGATGTTTGACGCGCTTCCACGCCATGTCGGTGATGTGCAAGAGACCGTCGATGCCGCCCAAATCCACAAACGCGCCGTAGTCGGTGAGGTTCTTTACCGCGCCGCGCACCACCGCGCCTTCTTGCAGGTTGTCCATGAGCGCGCTGCGTTCGGCGGAGAATTCCTGCTCCACGACCGCGCGCCGCGACACGACAACGTTATTGCGCTTCTGATCGAGCTTGATGACTTTGAATTCGAGCGGCTTGCCTTCGAGATAAGATGTATCGCGCACCGGGCGTACATCGACGAGCGAGCCTGGCAGAAAGGCGCGCACCGTTTCGATCTCAACCGTGAAGCCGCCCTTGACGCGACCGGTGATGACACCGGTGACGATTTCCTGATTATTGAAGGCGGTCTCAAGGCGCGTCCAGGTGCGCGCGCGTTTGGCCTTCTCGCGCGACAGCCGTGTCTCACCGGTGCCGTCTTCGACCGAATCGAGCGCGACCTCAACCTCATCGCCCGCCTTGACTTCGATCACGCCCTGTTCGTTTTTGAACTGCTCTACCGGAATCACCGCCTCGGACTTCAGTCCGACGTTGACGATGACGACGTCATCGGAGACGTCAATCACAAGGCCAGTCAAAATCATCCCGGGCCGGATGCGTTGATTGGCAAGACTCTGCTCGAACATCTGCGCAAAATTTTCGGTCATACCTTCACTTCGCACGACAAATAGCGTGCATACGCCCAGACGCCATCCAACGCGTTCCAGGGATGATGAAATTCGGCCAAGCCATCCATAGCCCAGCCACGATTACTCGACTAAAACGAAACCTTATTTCCACAATGCGCCACTGCGCCCCAACGCGACAACTTGCTCGACAACCTGGTCGATCGCAAGCTCGGTCGAGTCGATCACGTGGGCATCCGCCGCCGCCTTCAGGGGACTCGCCTTGCGGGTCGAATCCCTAAAATCCCGCTCGGCGATCTCGCGCGAAAGGGCGGGAAGGCTAACATCGGACCCCTTGTCTTTCAACTGCTTATAACGCCGCGCGGCCCGCTCCGCAGGGCTCGCGGTGAGAAAGATCTTAAGGGACGCGTCAGGGAACACCACCGTCCCCATATCGCGGCCGTCGGCGATCAGACCCGGGGGGATACGAAAGTCACGCTGGCGCCCAAGGAGCGCTGCCCGCACCTCGCTCCAGGCTGCCACCCGCGAGGCGCCTTGGCCGGCAATTTCCGAGCGTACCTCCCGGGTCACCTCACGGCCGCAGAGCATCACAAGCTCACTGCCATCCGCGCGTACCCCGAAACGGATCTGCATTGCCGCTGCAAGCTCGGCATGCCCTGTTGCGTCATTCGGGTCGAGCCTGCGATCAAGGCCCGCGAGGGCCACCAGACGATAGAGTGCCCCGCTATCAAGCAGATGCCAGCGCGCATGCCGGGCGACCGCACGGCTGATGGTCCCCTTGCCCGAGCCGCTCGGGCCGTCGATGGTCACCACGGCCGCTACAGGCATAGTTCGATCTGCAGGCCGAGCGCGCGCGCACTGTCGACAAAATTCGGAAACGACGTGCCGACGCTTGCCACGTCGTGAATCTCGATGGGCGCACGCGCACGCACCGCGGCAACGGCGAAGGCCATCGCGATGCGATGATCGCCCTGGCTATCGATGACGCCGCCGTCAAAAGCACCGCCGCCGCGTATCCACAGTCCGTCCGTCAAAAGCTCGTGTTCAACTCCGAGCCGCCCCAACCCGGTTGCCATGGCGGCTAACCGATCGCTTTCCTTGACGCGCAGTTCAAGTGCTCCGCGCACCAGCGTCTCGCCCTGGGCGCAGGCCGCAGCGATGAAAAACACCGGCAACTCATCGATTGCCAGCGGCACTGCGGAGGGCGGCACTTTGATGCCGTGCAGGGGCTTTGCGTAGACCTCAATGTCGGCCACCGGTTCGGTTGCCGAATGCGCCGTTGAACCCGCGTCGCCCCACGAGCGCACCCGGATGTCCGCGCCCATTTCACGCAACAGATCCAATAACCCCGTGCGGGTGGGATTGAGCCCGACGCCACGCAGCACGAGCCCCTGCGGCGCGGCAAGGCAGCCGGCGACCATGAAGAACGCGGCGGATGAGAAGTCTCCCGGCACGCGTATTTCCGTCGCCCGCAGGGCCTGCCCGCCTTGCAATGCAATGGTGCCATCCGCATGCAGCAGCTCGACGCCGAAGCGCGTCAACATGCGCTCGGTGTGATCACGGCTCGGCGCCGGTTCATGCACGCGCGTGCGTCCATCGGCGCGCAGCGCCGCCAGCAAAATTGCGGATTTCACCTGGGCGCTCGGCACCGGCAGCTCATAGTCGATGGCGCTAAGAGCCTGGCCACCGTGGATCTGCACCGGCGGTCGGCCGTCGCGCGTCGTGATGTGCGCGCCCATGAGGCGCAAAGGCACCGCCACCCGCTCCATCGGCCGGCGCGAAAGCGACGCATCGCCAATCAGCTCGGAGTCAAAAGATTGAGCTGCCAGGAGGCCCATCAGAAGCCGCATCGCCGTGCCGGCATTGCCCATGTCGAGCGGGCCGTGCGGCGCGCCCAGCCGCCCGGAGCCGGCTCCATGCACGATCACATGTCCGTCATTGGGCCCTTCAATACGCACCCCCAGTTGCCGCAGCGCCACGAGGGTTGCGAGACAATCTTCGCTCTCGAGAAAGCCGTGAATCTCCGAGCGGCCCTCGGCGAGGCTGCCGAGCATCAGCGCCCGGTGCGAGATCGATTTGTCGCCCGGCGCAATCGCCTCGCCTTGAATGCGCAGGCTTGGCTGCACGATGTAACGCGCTGCGACGGTCGACATCAAGAAACCGCGCGCGGGTAGGAGCCGAGCACTCTGAATAGCGATGCGCGCTTCTTCAGCGCGCTCAGCGCCTGCGCCACCGGTTTGTCGTGGGCATGGCCTTCCAGATCAATAAAGAAAACGTAGTCCCATTTCGCGCGCCGCGACGGGCGTGATTCGATCCGCGTCATGCTGACACGGTGGCGCGCGAGCGGCTCGAGCAGACGAAACAGCGCGCCCGGCGCCTGGGTATGTCCGACCGAGACCAGCAGCGTCGTGCGGTCCTCGCCGCTGGGATCAAAGAGTTTCCGCCCGAGCACCAAAAAGCGCGTGGTGTTGTCCGGGCGATCCTCGATTTGCGTCGCAAGCACCTCCAGGTCATAGACTTCGGCGGCGGTCTCGCCCGCAATGGCAGCCGTGCCCTGTTCATCACGCGCCCGCCGGGCAGCCTCAGCGTTGCTCGCAACCGCGATTCGTTCGACGTCGGGCATGTGATCCTGCAGCCAGGCGCGGCATTGGGCGAGAGACTGCTGATGCGAGCAGACCCGCTCGATACGCTCGAGGGATGCCATCTTACCCATGAGAAACTGATGGATGCGCAGCTCCACCTCACCGCAGATCTTAAGCGGCGAAGTCAAAAATCGATCCAAGGTATGATTGACCGTACCCTCGGTCGAATTCTCAATCGGCACGACGCCAAAATCCGCATTGCCCGCCTCCACCTCGTGGAACACCTCATCGATCGAGGACAGCGGCAACGCGCGCACCGAGTGCCCGAAGTGCGTGAGCACCGCAGTTTGCGTGAACGTGCCCTCCGGCCCGAGAAATGCGACTTTGAGCGGCTCCTGCTGCGCCAAACACGCTGACATGATTTCGCGGAACAGGCGCAGCACCTCCTCATCGCGCAGCGGGCCCTCATTGCGCTCGCGCGCCATGCGCAGCACCTGCGCCTCGCGTTCCGGCTTGTAGAAATCGCCCGTACTGGAGGTCGCGGTCTTGGAGACCCCGACGAGCTGCGCGAGGCTTGCGCGCTCGTTGATCAATGCGTGAATCTTCTCATCCACCGCATCAATTCGCGCGCGCACCGCCCCAAGGTCAGCACGCGCCGGTGACGCGGCACGCTTGGGCTTCGCGCTCGCGCTGGCTCGCCTTAACGTTTTCTTGCGCCGCATGGATTTCAAATGCAACGCGGCTCAGAGCACCCGCGCCGCAAGCACTCCCTCGATTCGGGTCACTCGGGCGAGGAGATCTTCGCTCACCGCGCCGTCCGCGTCGATGAGCGTATAGGCAAGCTCGCCGCGCGACTTGTTGAGCAGGTCTGCGATATTCAGCCCGGCGGCCGCAAGGCAGGTGGAGATCTGCCCGACCATATTCGGCACATTGCTGTTGGCGATCGCAAGGCGCGTGGTGCGCGGCGCACGCGGTAGCACGGCTTCGGGAAAGTTTACACAGTGGCGCACATTGCCGTTCTCGAGGAAGTCTCGCAGCGTCTCAGCGACCATGATGGCGCAGTTCTCCTCCGCCTCGCCGGTCGAGGCGCCCAGGTGCGGCAGGGCGATGATCCTCGGATGATCCTTGATGGCGGTACTGGGGAAGTCGCACACATAGGCGAGCAAGTGCTCCGTATCCAGCGCCCGCACGATGGCTGGGGTTTCCACGACCGCGGCACGTGCGAAGTTGAGAATCACGCCACCCTTTTTCATGAGTGCAAGCCGCGCACCATTCACGATGCCGCGGGTCTGCTCGTTTGCAGGCACGTGTACGCTGAGCACATTCGCGCGTGCAAACAGGTCCTCGAGCGAGAGCGCCTGCTCGACACCGGCGGCGAGCTGCCAGGCACGTTGCACCGTGATCTGCGGATCGTAGCCGAGGACTCGCATGCCAAGAGCGAGCGCAGCGTTGGCGACTTCGACACCGACGGCGCCTAAACCGATGACGCCAAGAGTGCGGCCCGGCAACTCGAAACCGACGAACTTGCGTTTGTTGTCCTCCACCGCGCGCTCAAGCGCCGCATCGTCCCCACTCAACGCGCGCGTAAAGGCCCAGGCCTGACATACATTGCGCGCCGCGAGCAGCAAGCCTGCGAGTACCAGTTCCTTGACGGCATTGGCGTTGGCGCCGGGCGCGTTGAACACCGGCACGCCACGCCTGCTCAATGCAGCAACCGGGATATTGTTGACACCAGCGCCGGCACGGCCCACGGCGAGCAGCGAATCGGGAAGCTCGAGCGCATGAAGATCGGCGGAGCGCACCATCACGGCATGAGGATCGCCGAGCGCTGCACCAACCTCAAAGCGCTCCGCCGGCAAGCGCGCAAGCCCGCGCGGACTTATATTGTTGATTGTCAAAATCCGATAGCGCATGGACTGGGATTGCGCCGCGGCAGCTGCCGGTCAGCCGTGGCGGCGCTCAAACTCCTGCATGAAGGCGGTCAGAGCTGCAACACCCGCAAGCGGCATCGCGTTATACAGACTCGCGCGCATCCCGCCGACGGAGCGATGACCCTCGAGGCTCGTAAGGCCCGCAGCGCTCGCAGCGCTGAGAAATGTCCGATCGAGGGCCGGGCTGGCAAGCGTGAACGGTACATTCATCCACGAGCGGCAGTGCCTGGCGACGGGATTCGTGTAAAAGCCAGAGCGATCGATTGCGCCATAAAGAAGATCAGCCTTAGCGTGATTGCGCGCGCCGATCGCAGCAAGGCCGCCTTCTTTTTTGAGCCATTTGAACACGAGCCCCGCGACATACCAGGTAAATGTCGGCGGCGTGTTTAGCATGGAGCCCTGCTCGGCCACCGCCGCATAGTTCCACACGCCAGGCGTGCCGGAGCGGGCGCGCCCGAGCAGATCGTCGCGGACAATGACAATGGTCAGGCCGGCAGGCCCGATGTTTTTTTGCGCGCCCGCATAGATGAGCGCGCAGCGCGATACCTCGAACGGCCGCGACAAGAGCGTCGAGGACATGTCGGCAACCAGTGGCACCGCTGCCGTATCCGGAATGTAGGGAAACTCGACGCCGCCGATGGTTTCGTTGGGCGTGTAGTGCAGGTAGGCGGCTCCGGCGGTGAGATGTAAATTCTGCGGCTCGGGCACCGTGCAGTAGCCCGATGCGGCCTCGTCAGCTGCGATGTTCACCCGGCAATAACGTTGCGCTTCGAGGAGCGCCTTCCTTGACCATGCGCCCGTATCAAGATAGTCGGCCGCCGCATCGGCGCCGGCAAGGTTAAGTGGCACGGCGCTGAACTGCGCGCTTGCGCCTCCCTGCATGAAGAGCACCCGATAGTTGGCCGCGATTCCGAGAAGCTCGCGCAGATCACTCTCGGCCGATTCTGCAACGTCCCTGAAGAGTTCGCTGCGATGGCTGACCTCCATGACCGAGGTCCCCAAGCCACGCCAATCGGTCAGCTCCGAACGGACCTGCTCGAGAACTTCCAGGGGCAGCGCAGCCGGCCCCGCAGCGAAATTGAAGACGCGCTCGGGCATTCATTGACAAAACTTGGCGGGGACGCGCCGATGTTAGCAACAGCGCGCCTGGCTGGCTGAACTTTTGCTGCGCTGCACTCAAGGACAGCGCAGCTGCGCTCCTAGACCTGCGGCGGTACTTCCGCATTCACCTCTTCGCCGCCCTCGACCCCCTCGAAAGTCTCATCGATCTGCTCGATCCCGGTGAGGCGCTCGCCTTCGGCAAGCCTGATGAGGCGCACGCCCTGGGTGTTACGACCCACGATCGATACCTCATCGACCGGAGTTCGCACCAGAGTCCCGGTTGAACTGATGAGCATGAGCTCCTGGCCCGGCGTCACCTGCACAGCGCCAACGGTTGCGCCGTTGCGGTCGGTCGTCTGCAGGGCAATGACACCCTGGCCGCCGCGTCCGTGCACTGGAAAATCCTCAAGCGGTGTGCGCTTGCCGTAGCCATGTTCCGAGGCCGTGAGAATGTGGCCCTCGCCAACCACGATGAGCGCGATCAATTCCTGCCCCTCGCCCAACTTGACGCCGCGCACGCCGGCGGCCTCGCGGCCCATCGGGCGCACTTCCTCTTCCGGAAAGCGGATCGCCTTGCCGCCACTCGTCACGAGCAAGACTTCGCGTTGTCCGTCGGTGAGTGCAACCCCCACTAAGCGATCGTTGTCATGCAGATCGATTGCGATGATGCCGGCGGCGCGAGGGCGCGAGAAGGCATCGAGCGGCGTCTTCTTCACCGTACCCTGGCTCGTTGCCATGAAGACAAAATGCTGTTCGTCGTACTGTTTGACCGGCAGCACGGCATTGATTTTCTCGCCCTCCTCGAGAGGCAATAAATTGACCATCGGCTTACCGCGAGCATTTCTGCCCGCCTGCGGCAACTGATGCACCTTCAGCCAGTACACCTGGCCGCGGTTCGAGAAGCACAAGACAGTGTCGTGAGTGTGCGCAACAAATAGTTTTTCCACGAAGTCCTCGTCCTTTACGGCTGTCGCCGCTTTACCGCGACCGCCGCGGCGCTGGGTTTGATATTCGGCGACGGGCTGCGACTTCGCATAGCCCGCGTGTGAAAGTGTCACGACCACATCCTGCGGCTCAATGAGATCTTCGGTGGTGAGGTCAAGGTGGTCGCGACTGATCTCGGTGCGGCGCGCATCGCCGTAGTTCTCGCGGATCTCAATGAGCTCCCCGCGCACCACCTGCGTCAAACGTTCCGGGCGCGCCAGAATGTCGGTGAGATCGGCAATGTTTTCCAACAGCTCGCGATATTCGCTGACGATCTTTTCCTGCTCCAGACCCGTCAGGCGATTCAAGCGCATATCGAGGATCGCCTGCGCCTGCGCCTCGGACAAATGGTAGGCAACGCCCGCGAGGCCCAAGTCGGGCGCCAGTCCGATGGGCCGCGTCGAAACGCTGCCGGCGCGCGCCAGCAGCTCCGGCACGATGCCGGCGGGCCAGGGCCGCACCTGCAGGGCGTCGCGCGCCGCCGCCGGCGTGGGTGCGGCTTTGATGGTGGCAATAATCTCATCAATATTCGCCAGCGCCACCGCCAGTCCCTCGAGCACATGGGCGCGCTCGCGGGCCTTGGCCAGATCGTGAATGGTGCGCCGGGTGACGACTTCGCGGCGGTGGCGGATGAAGGCTTCAAGGATCTCCTTCAGCGACAGGAGTTTTGGCTGACCATCCTGCAGCGCCACCATATTGATGCCAAACACGGTTTCCATCGGCGTCTGCGCATACAGATTGTTGAGCACGATCTCGGATACTTCACCGCGTTTCAACTCTATGACGACGCGCATGCCATCCTTGTCGGACTCATCGCGCAGCTCCGAGATGCCCTCGATGTCCTTGGCGCGAACGAGATCGGCGATGCGCTCGAGGAGACGCGCCTTGTTGACCTGGTAGGGAAGCTCCGTAACGATGATGGCCTGGCGATCGGCCTTGCCAATGTCCTCAAAGTGCGCACGGCAGCGAATCGACAAGCGGCCGCGACCGGTACGATAGGCGGTGGCGATTTCCTGCGCGCCATTAATGATGCCGGCGGTCGGAAAATCCGGCCCCGGTATGTGCTGCATGAGCGCGGCAAGCGGCAGCGCCGGATCCTCGAGCAGCGCAAGACAGGCCGTCACGACCTCGGTGAGATTGTGCGGCGGAATATTGGTCGCCATACCGACCGCGATGCCGGATGCGCCGTTGATCAGAAGATTCGGCACCCGCGCCGGCAGTACCGAGGGCTCGGATTCGGACTCATCGTAGTTCGCTACAAAGTCGACAGTCTCCCTGTCGATGTCGGCGAGCAGCTCGCTTGCGATCTTCGACATGCGCACTTCCGTGTAGCGCATGGCCGCCGGCGGATCGCCGTCCACCGAGCCAAAATTGCCCTGGCCGTCAATGAGGAGATAGCGCATCGAGAACGTCTGCGCCATACGCACCATGGCGTCGTACACGGCCGTGTCACCATGCGGATGATATTTGCCGATGACGTCGCCGACGACGCGTGCGGATTTCTTATAGGGCTTGTTCCAGTCCGTGCCCAGTTCGCGCATGGCGTACAGCACGCGCCGATGCACGGGCTTTAGGCCGTCGCGGATATCGGGCAGCGCACGCCCGACAATTACGCTCATGGCATAGTCGAGGTAGGACTGCCGCATCTCGTCCTCGAGATTGACGGCCAGGACTTCGCGGGCAATTTCAGGCATGCGAACGGCGGGCGTGCAGAAAAAGGAATTTTAGCACACAGCTTCGCGCCGTGAGCGCGCGCCGGCGCGCTCTGCCACACGGGATCTTGAGGCGCGTGAACAGCGCCCCCGATATACTCAGCAAAGCCGTAATTCGCCGTATTTTTACAGTTATGCAGTCCATCCCCGCAAGCGACACTTCGACCACGGGGACGACCCCGCCAAACGCCGATCGCAGCGAGCTTGATAAGTTCGATGCGCTCGCACCGCGTTTCTGGGATCCGCGCGCCGAGTTTCGTCCGCTGCATCTGCTCAATCCC
>Ga0075522_10003265_pt1 | contig 11852 bp, 14 predicted proteins | sample NGEPerA_FD_74796 | JGI IMG/M metagenome (GOLD analysis project Ga0075522, IMG submission 74796) | Arctic peat soil microbial communities from the Barrow Environmental Observatory site, Barrow, Alaska, USA - NGEE PermafrostL2-A | ecosystem: Environmental > Terrestrial > Soil > Wetlands > Peat ... | reverse complement strand
AGTGCGGGAGGCAGCCTCGACTCGATCGCCTGTCCGGCGTCGGGCTCGTGCGTCGCGGTGGGCTCGAGCGAGAACACCTCTGGCAACGGGCAGCCGATCGCGGTAGGCGAGTCGGGCGGCGTCTGGGGTCAGGCGCGCGAGGTCATGCTCCCGGCGCACGTGAAAGGCGCGGAGGGCAACCAGCTCACCTCTGTCGCGTGTCCGGCGTCGGGCTCATGCGTGGCCGTCGGCTTCTACGAAGAAGGCTCGGCGAACTTCAACCCACCGAGCAGCCATGCGCTGGCCGTGGACGAGTCCGGCGGGGTTTGGGGTCGAGCCCGCGGGGTCACGATGCCGTCGAAGTTGGGGCACGCCACAGGCGACCGGCTCGAGTCTGTTGCCTGTCGGACGTCGGGGTCGTGCGTCGCGGTCGGCGACTACGAAGACAGCTCCGGAGACACCCACCCGCTGGCTGTGAGCGAGTCCGGTCATACGTGGAGCGGGGGGAGGGAGATCGCATTACCGTCAAACGGCGCGGGCGGTGCGACTCCCGGCCTGCAGTCGGTTGCCTGTCCCGCGTCACGCTCGTGCGTCGCCGTCGGCCAATACGAATCCCACGGCGGCGGCCAGCTGCCGATGGCCGTGGGCGGCTCCGGTCGCGCGTGGGGTCGGGCGAGCGAGATCGCGCTGCCTCGGGAAGACGGTAGCGGCGCGAGCGTGCTCGAGAATCTCGACTCGGTGGCCTGTCCGACATCCCGGTCCTGCGTCGCCCTCGGCGGCGAAATCGTCGTGAGCACGGTCGCGCGCGGCTGAGCTCGAGGGTTCCGATGCGCGGTCGGGCAGACGGAGAAGTCGCCGCCGGAGATGGGCGCTTCGAAGCCGGCCTGGGCGCCGGCCGGCGGAGCTGGTCGGCCGAGCCAGCAGGGGTTGACGGCCCTCAGGCCGCCAGGCGCTCTGCAGCTGCGTGCTCGTAGTGCGCGGCCAATGCCAGGGAGGCCTCGCGGATGCCTTTGATGTCTGTCTGCTCGGCCTCGGCACGGAGCTTCCGAGCCTTCGCCCTGAGCTCCTCAGGACTCCGCTTGCTCTCGCGTATCTGCTTCTCCATCGCCCCGATGAGCCACTGATCCTCCTCGTTCAACTCGGGCCACGGTGGAGCTGTCATAGCGAGCATTGTACCGGTCCGCAGGCCGGCGCCATAGAGGTCAGCTCGCACCCCCCCCATGCGTCTCGTGCCCTTCGGGGGGCTTGCTACGCCACCGATAGCGTCAGCCGGTCGTAGCGTGGATCGCCGCGATGAAGGCTCTGACCTCTGCGGCTGCCTCGTGGACGTCAGCGAGGGTGAACTTCAGCTTCTCGGCCTCGATCTTGTAGGGCTCCTCCCAGGAACTGGGACGAGAAGCTCGGGAGGCCAGGGGTGTGTTTCGCGGTTATCGAACACCTCGATGCACGCTTCTCGCACAGGTGAGAGATCCTCGGTGAGATCGCGCAGGAGCAGCAGGTCGATCAGGTCCCAGTAGCGGGCGTTCTCATGATCGGATGGCTGCTCTGTGACGGCATGCAGCTTCTGGGCGACCTGGTAACGACAGTCATGACCGCTATACGCTCCGGGCTCTCCAGGCCGAACTGGCTGACGCTGATGGCCGCGAGCACTACCTCGGGGTCTCCTCCACGTGTGCCTCTGGCCTGGCGGCCTCTACGGTCAGCGTTTGCCATCCGCGACCGTGGAAGGAGATCTTAATGACCTGTCGTTGTGTCGAGGTCTCCCCGATATATGTCGGCTCGCCTGATCGTCTGAACCGGAATCCCGCGTAAGGCTCGGCGAACGCCTCGTCCAATGACTCGAGCAGCCCTGGCATCGGACCGCGAAAGACCACGTCGAAGTCGTTGGTTGCTCTCGCTCCCATGCCGAGTCGAAGTTCCATCGCAACGCCGCCCTTAATCAAGAAGCGTGGGCCGGCCTTTAGGTCCTGCACGCGCTGTAGCGCGCCGATGAGCGCGAGCGAGGAAATACGATGGCGCAGGCGAGCCTGCGGAATATCGGTATCACGGGCGTAAGCGTTGACCAAGCGCTCCAGATGTGAGCGCCGTGTCGGTGGACGCTTCGGCTCTTTGAACGGAGGCAGCGGACTCAACGACGCATCCCCACACCCGCCGTGACTCCTATCTCCTGCCGCAGTGCATCCGCCTGCGCCCCTGTAAGGAGACCTTGTCGCTCGCCGTCGTCGATGGCTTGGGCAATCAACGCTTCACCCACGTGTCCGGCATGAGCGTCGCGGATCGCCCGCTCTGGGGTGACGATCGGGATTCCCTCATGGCGAGTCATCTCGGCCTCGGTGAGGTCGGCGCGATGGAACACGAACACATCCGGCACCTCCTTGCGCCGAATCCTGTACTCGCGCGGGACCGTTACATGCACCTTGATGGGATTCACGTCGCTCAGCTCGTACACGGCGAGGGCGGTCTCGTGCGAGATGACCCCTCGTCCACCTGGTAATAGCGTCGCCTCCATATATTGATCCAGAGCAGAGATCGGGACGACCCCGGGCGGGAAGCGATAGAGACCGCGAGCAACCCTTGCGAGCGAACCCCGTTCGGCCAAGAGCTTCAACCTACGCGGCGAGACTCCCAGCTCGCGCGCGTCATCGGTCGACACGTACCCGTACTGGTCCGCGGCGAGCTCGAGGAGGGGGCTGTAAACACGACCCGGCATGACATAATGGCCTCAAATTGAGGCCTTCTTGCCTTAAGAATAGCACGCATTGACAGTTCTAAGGCCATAAAGGCCTCAAAATGGGGCCTTTATGGCGGCTTGCCTGGTGCCCCGGTTCGCGGAGCAAGCCGGGCGACGCCAGCTCACAGGACTCGTTCGGAACGCAAGGCGGCCAAGAGTCCACGATGCTCGCGGCGCGCTCGCCAGGCCCGAGGGCGATCGCGGCCCCGAGGGGACTGCTATCCGGCAGTGGCAAGTGCCCACTGGGAGATACGGAGCCGAGGTCATCAGCGCTGTCGCGATGGGCTGCTACGCGGCGACGGCGACGCCGGCGGGAACGTAGTGCTCGACCGTCAGGTCATCGCGCTCAAGAGCGAAGCGAACGCCATCCTCAGCGAGCTGGTGCGCCTCGGGATATGTATCGGCGACCACGGTCCAGCGAGGCACGTCGGGCGAGGAGGCGACCCAGGTGTCCTCGTCCTGGCGATAGAGCACGCGCACGGTCATAGCTTCCTCAGAGTAGCGCGAGCGCATCCCGTTCGGCAAGGCCGACCTGGTTGCAGAGGATGTCCTTGACGGTCGACGGGCGGATCGTCTGACTGTCGTGGAAAGCAAAGGTGATCGGGGGATGGTTAGGTGCTTCCAGCTTGCGATGCGAACCCTTCTGGCGGGCGACGCGGTAGCCCAGCGGTTGAGCTTCCAGCACTCGGATCAGCTTCTTGGCCTTCAAGGACGGGAACCGCGCCATGTCGGCGACTTTACGCGCCGCTCCGGCTGTGGACGCCTTCCTTCAGCTTCTTGCTTGGAAGCGTCGGACCCAGAGGCAGGCTACGCGCCCGTCGGATTGACCATGATCTGACGCGCCTGCGCAGCTCGAAGGCCGCTGCGAACGTCGGCGTCGAGATTGCCAACGAACACCTCGATCCGCCAGGTGCGTAGAGCCTCGGCGAGCCAACTACTTGCGCTGACGCACGCCGCGGCGTCCTTGTCGCCAAAGGCGATGATGAGGCGGCTCTCGGGTCGGCTGCGCCCGAGCGTGATGAGCTTCAGCGCGTCGCGCGCGACCTTGTGGAACTGCGCTCCCTTCAGTCGCCCTTGGTGGGCGAATATCTCCACAAAGACCGACTCATACGGCGCAACGCCGTCCACATTCACGCGCGCCCCGCCATCAAGTCGCAACGACCGCGGTGCCAGCTCAACACCAACGGCAACAGACACGGCGTGGCGGATCAGCGGCTCGGCGCTCCGCTGCTCATGCGAATCGCTCTGATGTGCCATCGCTAGACGGTACCGGCTCCCGGCGCAAGCTCCGCCTCGTTGGCTCGCCAGCACAAGTAGGCTTCCCACTCTATGTCACTGTACGAGATAGTCGAATCCGGGCTGGCTCGCCACGAGCAGGCGTCGCTCGCCGATCTTGGACTGCGCGAGCGCGAGGATTTGCAGCGTCTCATCCGCGATGACATCGGCGTCCTCGACGACGACCTGCTCGTGGTCGCCGAGGAGTTCGGCCAGTGGGAGGACGCCAGGCGTCGGATCGACCTGCTGGCCGTGGACAAGACCGGCTGCCTCGTCGTGATCGAGCTGAAGCGCGACGACGGCGCGCACATGGACCTCCAGGCTGAGTGGTGGTACATCGACCACCCTTTCCTCCAGGACGAGCGAACGGTCCCGATCTGGCAGTAGATGGCAGTGAGAGCGGTGCCGGCACCCCGAGCCTACCGCCTCGGCGAGCATCGGCGACACGGAATCCGCCTGAACACAAGCGAATCGCCGCCATGCCCCCGCCAGGAGTCGAACCTGGATCTACCGCTTAGGAGGACACGCAGAGGCTTGGTCGGAATAGGCCGTTTTCTAGGCAGGTACAGGGGATTCGGTCGATTTGGCCGGTTGCGGATGAGGGCCGATTTGGTCCGATTTGGCCGGGTTTGGGCAGCGGGATCGGGCTGCTGCCCAAACGCTTGCGAGCGGGAGATGGAACTCGGCGGGACTTGCCTTTCTCGGCAGCTCGGTCAGTAGCTCGTCGCCACTGACGTTATCGAGGAGCCGGCACACGTCGACCAGCGTCAGGCCGAACGGATCCATGCAAGCCACGAGACGCAAGCAGCGCGCGTCCCTACCCGAGCCGTGCCCCGAGCGTGTACGGCATGGCGACGCGAGACGGCTACGCGAGATCCCCGGCAAAGTCACAGAGTCGCGCACATCGGCGGTCAAATGAGGCGCGGCATTCGAGCCATGCCTGTTAGCCGCTGATCGCTTGTCCCCCGTGGGCCGCTGACTATGCTGTGCGGCGTGCCTCTCGGTCGTCACGCCTTCAACCCGCTGGATCGAGTTGAGCTTGGCCGCAGTGTGGGCCGCGCGTTGTTGCTGAGCCCGTGCGAGCCACTACCGCCCGAGCGCTTTGAGGGTGCTGGCATCTACGCGATCTACTATCAGGGCGACTTCGATGCCTACGCTCCGCTTGCTCTGCCGAACTGCGAGTGGCCGATCTACGTGGGGAGGGCCATGCCGGCGGGTGGGCGCACGGGCCTGGTCGGGCTTGGTTCCTCGCCAGGGCGCAAGCTGTACGAGCGTCTGCGCCAGCATCACAACTCGATCAAGGCGGTCAAGAACCTCGATGAGCGAGACTTTCGCTGCCGCTACTTGGTCGTGGACGACATCTGGATTCCGCTGGCCGAGCGTCTGCTGATCGGCCACTACAGGCCGCTGTGGAATGGGGTGGTCGATGGCTTCGGCATCCATGCTCCCGGCGGCACGCCTGGCGGCACGACCGGGCGAGCCGGTCAGCAGAAGTCAGCGTGGGATACCCTGCATCCGGGCCGACCGTTCGCCGAAGGTCGCGCGGCGCGAGTCAGCGCCGCGAAGATCCGTAAGCGGATCGCCGAACATCTGGCCGCGCATCCTCCGCAGCCCGGCGAGCCGCCCGCGTTGGCCGAGCCTCCCCTACTGGACGCGCCTGAGGACGTGGATCAGTAATGGCACGAAGCTGACGCAGAATTGGCACAAAGTGGTGTCCTAGGGCACACAATCGAGCGTAGCCTCGGTTGGGTATGTCGCCAGGAGAGCTTTCCGCCGAACTCCGCGGTAGTGTCACGACCATGTCGCTGGGTTTCGAGCTGGCGCGACGGCCAGTCGATGTCATTTCGCCTTCCGCCGTCGGCACCTCGATCGAGTTGTTCGCGGGCGGAGGAGGCTTGGCGCTGGGTGTTCACGAGGCTGGCTTCCAGCATCTGCTCGTCAACGAGCTCGATCGCCGCGCGTGCGAGACGCTGCGGGAGAACGTCGCCGAGGACTTCGAGTCTCTGGGCGACGATGGTCGGTGGCCGCTGCTCCGCGGCGATGTCGCCGCAATCGACTGGTCTTCGTTCGAGGGCCGCGTGGACCTGCTGGCCGGCGGCGCTCCTTGTCAGCCGTTCTCGCTTGGGGGCCGCCACCGCGGCGATCAGGACAAGCGCAACCTGTTCCCCGAAGTCTCTCGCGCGCTGCGCGAGGTGCGGCCTCGGGCTTTCCTGCTGGAGAACGTGCGCGGCCTGCTGCGTGAGTCCTTCCGCCCCTACTTCGACTACATCCTTGATCAGCTGCGCGAACCGTACCTGGCGCCCAAGCGTGGTGAGTCGTGGGAGCGCCACAAGACCCGCCTCGAGCGTGGTGGGTCCGCGCGGGGCACGGCGAGTGATCGCTACGTCGTGCACAAGCTGCTCGTCAATGCGGCTGACTACGGCTTGCCGCAGAACCGCCACCGCGTCCTCATCGTCGGCTTCCGAGAGGACCTCGGCATCGAGTGGACCTGGCCAAAGGCAACCCATAGCCGCGCGGCGCTCTTGTGGTCCCAGGCCAACGGCTCCTACTGGAAGGAACACGGCATCACCGATCCGGGCGGCTCGCGCGCCCGTGGAGAGGAGCCGCGACTTGGGCGCAAGCCGGCTGAGCTTCGCTGGCGAACTCTTCGCGATGCGATCGAGGACCTTCCGGAGCCGGTGGACGGGGAGGAGCACCCGACGATCGCCAACCACGTCGGCATCCCCGGCGCCCGCTTGTACGCGGGGCACACGGGCAATCCGCTGGATTGGCCAGCTAAGACGGTCAAGGCCGGCGTGCACGGGGTGCCGGGCGGCGAGCACGTGCTCATACGCGACGATGGCAGCCATCGCTACCTGACCGTCCGGGAGTGCGCGCGTCTGCAGGGATTCCCTGACTCCTACAGATTCACGGGCCCGCGCAGTGAGGCGATGCGCCAGATCGGCAACGCCGTGCCGGTGCCACTGGCTCGACTGATTGCCGTGCGGATAGCCGATAAGCTCGCTGGAACACTACGTCCAGCGCATGCAGACAACGGAGCGTCGCCGAGATCCCGCCGTCACATCGAGGATGATGGCAGCGGTCAAGCACAAGGACTCGCGGGCTGAGCTAGCTCTTCGCCGGGAGCTGCACGCCCGTGGCCTGCGCTACCGGCTACACGCCAGGGACGTTGTCGGATGTCCAGACATCGTCGTGCGCAAGCGCGGTGTCGCCGTGTTCGTGGACGGGGACTTCTGGCATGGGAACGCCCACAACAGACGCGGTCTGAAGAGCCTGGAGGATCTGTTCCCCAGCAACAAGGAGTTCTGGATACCGAAGATCCGCAGGACGATGGAACGCGACCGGGAAGTCACCGCCGAGCTGCGGGCAACCGGCTGGCAAGTGGTGCGGCTCTGGGAGGAAGACGTCCTGGAAGCCCCTACCGTGGCGGCGGACACCGTTGAGTGCCTGCTCCGAGGTTGCTGACCTGCCACGCTGGGACCCACAGCCGCCGCAAGCCGAGGTCTGGAGGGTGCCACCGGGGACACGATCTCAGCGCGCCGCCGAACAGGACAAGGCCGCTGGCGGACGCCCCGCGAGGACGGTCCGACTGCTCGACGGCAGAACGGCAACGGCGTCGATTCGCCTGAAGCGTCTCCCGAAGAGTCGTCGTGTCTACGCCTATCTACGCTACAGCGTCGCTGGACGCACGAGGACCAAATATGTTGGGGATGCCACGGCGGACACACGCGAGGACGCATTGCTGGAAGCGTGGGCCCATGCGCGACGAAAGGGACTGCTAGCGGAGCAGGAGTGATGACACTCTGGTCGGTCCGGAGAGCCCTCGGACCCCATCCGGCTGGCGGCCTACTCTGGATGACCTCATGGACACGTTCCGCGTTCCGATCTTGGTCAGTGGTGGCGAGCGGATCGTGGATGGCAAGCTCGCGAAATTGTGCGATCGTTTTCACGTACGGTTGTTCGCCAAGGTTCGGGTCGCGGATGTCCTACCGGTCTCCGAGGAGAGAGTCGATTCGTTGGACTTCTCGTACGCATTGAAGGCCCACTTCGACTTTGTGATCGCAGACGTCAACCATCAAGCGCTTCTGGCGGTGGAGTTCGACGGGCCATCGCACTATTGCGACGAGACGACCATATCGCGCGACGATCGCAAGAACCGCCTCTGCCGTGAGTACCTGCTCCCACTCTTGCGCGTTGGCGCCCCCTCGTTGCGGCAGGCTGACCATCGAACGCTCTTCGAGTGGATCATCGAGGTCTGGTTCGAGCACCGCCAGCTCGTCGAAGCCCGCGCCGCCACGCTGGAGAAGGACTGGGACGGCGAGCTGCCAGATATCGACCCGGACGACTTTAACTACAGGACCGCCTTCGCACAGCGCGAGGAGGGCCTGCGGATCTTCGCGCCGCTCGATGCCTTCTCCGATGCACGGGAGCAGATTGGTCGATGGATCTGGTCACGGCTGGGGCGGCCGGACCTCAACGGCTGGTACGGCGAGCATCCGCGTGGTCACAACGTGGGCATCCTTGCCTTGGAGGCTACGCCAGGCGTGTGGATCGCCGGGCGTGGCGCCGCTGATCTACGAGGCATCTGGCCGTGGCTCGACGGAGTCTGTCCAGCGGTTGTGGCCCAGGACATCGCTCTGCTCGACCTGTCCAGTCAACTCGCCGAGTGGGACCGCGGGCGAATCATCGGCATGAGCAGCGAGGGGGTCGAAGCTATGACGCGGGGACTTACCCGAGGCGAGTTGACCTGGGCAGCGATCCCGACCAAGGATGAGCTGCTCCGATTCACGCTGGAGCGCCTGCGCCGCGCTGGAGCCGATGTCGACGATCCCGGAATGTTTATACGGCTGCACAGGTCGTTCTACGAGAACGAGCGCAGCTTTGACGACGACTGGTAAGCGACTGCGCCATCGCCACAAGCCATGCAGTGCGAATACTCCATCCCGCACCCGACAGCTAATCGGCTAGCTAGCGCGCGTAGCTCACAATAAGGTCGCGTCGCAGGACGAGACCCAGCTGCTGGCCGTGAGCATTTGGACCGAGCCACGCATCGACCCACTCCAAGAGTTGGTCGCGACCAACGGCCGCCGCAATGTGCAACTCGTGGACGAGCAGTGTGCAACCGGCGATGGCAACGAGGTCATTGTGGACGTTCCGGGATGACAGATGATCCTCCGGCCCTTCGATGAACATGCCGGCGTCTTCGTAGTTGGTCTTGATGCGCAGACGGTAGAGGTAGTCGAGCACCGTGTACGACCGGACCTTGCCATGCACCTCGCGCTTCTCGGCGGCCGTAAGCTGCGGACGAGGCCAGTCCGGTTCTTTGTGTGGCCGCTTGCCCATGTCGACTCGCCGCTGCTCCTCCTCCCGCCACGCCTTGCGGTTGGCCACGCGCTTACGGTCGCGGGCTGCGCTGAGTCGCTCAGGGACCACTTCTTCGCGCGTCGTGCGCAACGCCTTCGCCGCGAGGCTCCAGCACGAGTGCGAGTCGCATCTTGACCATTGGCTGAGGCTGTCGTCGATCGCATGCTGAGGCGGCGGATTGCACCACCCACCATCACACGAGGCGAGGGTCCACGGCGGGAGCTGCAGCGTGCGATCAGCCCAAAGCGCGGCAAATTGCGCCTGGGTCTTGGGATGACTCTCGGGTCGCTTCTGTCCGCGCGCCGCGAGGAGCGCCTGGACGGCATGATACCCGACATAGTACGCCTGGACTACGGCCCAGTTGTTCATCAGACGCAGCAGCTCCTCCTCGCTGGCGAGCTGTCCGCCAAACGCCAAGAGCAGCTCGGTCCCCCACGCATTGACGAGGCTCGTCTGGACCTGGGAGAGATCGGGCTTCGCGGTCGCGGGCGGTGTCATGCTCGGGAGCGCTACGACTACGGGCGCGAGATGGGCAAGCTGCTTCGACAACGGGAGGGAGAGGAGTGAGACGCCTGTATGGTACGGGGACACGCAGAGCATCGCGAAGGACCTCAAATAGTTCGCGTGAGTGCGAAAGCTCTCGACGTAACCGCTCGCCACGCGAACAGTGTTGCGCACAAAAGGAGCGGTCGCAGCGCCAACTCTGGGCTGAATCCAGAGACACGACACCGAGCTCCAGGCCATCCGCAGACCTTGTGACGGGAGCCCAGGTGCGCGCCGTCGTGAGCGTTTTCGCGCCAACTTTGCGCCGTGGGCTTGACTTGCACTGAGGGCCGTCTATGTTGAGCTGATCCTGAAAACGAAGTGCCCCGGCGCGGCTGGAACCGCCCGGGGCGTGGCACGGAAAGGCGGGACCTTCCCATGCAGCGTGAAGCTAACAAGGTTCGCAGCGAGGACGACAGCCGCGCTGAGCGTGCGGTCGTCCTGCAGGTCCTCCGCGATGACCATGAGGAGCGCTGGTCTCGAGGCGAGCTGGCAGACGAGCTGGCCCATATCGAGGTGGCGGTGATCGCGGGCGCGGTGGGGCGACTTGAGCAGGAGGGCGTCGTGGGCGTGCGGGACGGGTCGGTGTGGGCGTCGCGCGCGGCGCGGTGGCTGGATGATCTGGGGCTGATCTGTGTCTGAGCGCCAGCGGGCTACACCGCTCGGGGCGACCGGAATCGTGTCGCGAAACGTGTCGCAAAAGCTGTCGTGGTGCGCGTCAGGTTTCGCGTCAGGTTCTGGTCCCGGTCCCACGCCGGGTTTTTGGCTTTGTAGAGCCACTCTGCCTACCCCTGTTGTGCCGCGGGTGTGGTGGGGCTGGTCATTGACCACCCCCCTCTCAGCTTTCGATGAGGGTGGTCAATGACCAATAGGTAGGTGGAGGGGTAGGCAGAGTGGATGGTGGAGAAGTAGAAGGTGTGGGACCGGGAGCAGAGTGGAGGAAGGAAGGAGTCAGAAAGATAAATAAAAAGAAAATAAAGACAAAACAAAACGGGCGAGCGTAGTTTGGCGCGTGGTGATGGCCTGGCGGGCTGGATCTAGGCTTGCGCTAGATCGCTAGTAGGGCATGGCATCATGTTTGACAGCGACGTGATGAGTGTGTATCGTGTGTTGTGTTGATGTTGTCGAGCTTGGAGGTTTGCTGTGGCTGTTCGTTCGCGTGGCGTGCTGGGCCGCGCTTCCCGGGGCGTTGTAGCCGAGATCGACGAGAAGCTGTCCGTGCTGGACGGCGAGCTGGCCGGCTATGAGCCCTTGTTGGCTGAGCGTGAGCGTTTGCGTGCCGCGCGGGCCGCGTTGATGGGGGAGGGTCCCGCGCCGCAGATTTCCCAGGACGATGTCGCGGCGTATCTCAAGGCGCACCCCGGGTCACGGGCCGGGGCCGTCGCGAAGGCGCTGAACGTGCCACTCGCGCGCGTCTCCTCGCATCTGTATCGCGGAAAGCGCACGAGGTTCGTCAGCCGTGACGACGGCTGGCATCTACGCGAGCAACCCAAACAGGCCGCGAAAAGGAAGACGCCGTGAACACCTTGGCCGCTCGGCACCCTTCCAGGCTGCTCTCGATGGCACGGGTAGCTCCGGGATCGGAACCCGTCAAGGTCGCCCTGACGGGCCGCCTGCGGCGGGGCCTGACGGCCCGATCCTTGACTGAACCCGATCCCTGCGCTGAAAGATCACTCATCTCGGCAGGGCAAAACCCTGCCGAGATGACAGGCCACTCCAAAGGATGAAAAACCGATGCCAACCCTGACCACACTCCCGCCCCGCCCGCGCAGTACAACCGCCGGGCGATCACACCCCTCTGGACGACTGGCGCGCGCCCGACGCGCAGCAGCCGAACTATGGACTCGCGACTTTATGAGTTGGTGGGTTGTGTCGGTTTGATGGTGTAGTTCCAGTCGCCGTGGAAGTCGTGGCGGTGGAGGTTGACGGTGGCCATCTGTTTGGTGGTGATTTTGATGCC
>Ga0075522_10003264_pt1 | contig 11852 bp, 13 predicted proteins | sample NGEPerA_FD_74796 | JGI IMG/M metagenome (GOLD analysis project Ga0075522, IMG submission 74796) | Arctic peat soil microbial communities from the Barrow Environmental Observatory site, Barrow, Alaska, USA - NGEE PermafrostL2-A | ecosystem: Environmental > Terrestrial > Soil > Wetlands > Peat ... | reverse complement strand
GCGGAATTGCTTCCACAAACTTGACACCAGCGTCGGGGTGTCAGGACCACACGCCTTTTCCGTCCGCCTCAAGCGCCTTCGTCAAAAGCGCCATCCGCGTCCATGGCATCCCGCCCCACGTTTCCTGACGTTGCGCAACGCCCCTCTTCCCGGGACGGGACGAGGAGGCATTTAGGGTGATTTGGGTATTCGGAAAAGCAGAATCCTTTCGAAAGACCCTGCGGCAAATTAACCCGACGGGCAAAAATCGGCACCGTGCGTCCATCCGCCCCCTGGGTTAGGGCCAATGTCCGTCCCCGGCTCGATCATTTCATGAAGATACAGACCGGACCTGCCAGAATCTGAGCAGCCGGCGCGCGTTTTCCGTCGTCAGCCTGGCGAATTGGGTCTGGGCTTTGGCTACTTCTTGCGGCGCCATCGCGCCGGTCGCGAAGCGGCTGTCCAGGACCGCGTGGACGGTTTCCCAGGCAAGCCCTGCCACCTTGCAGGGAACGAGGACGCCGTCGTCGCGAAGGCTCTGCATCAGGGGCCGGATGACATCGATCGTGGATCGCGACAGCTCGGCAAGAGCGGCGACGGTCTCTTCATATTTGCGCTGCCTGGCAAATCCGAGCAAGGCCGCTTCGTTCAGCTCGCCCTTTTCACTGAGCAGCGCGACGAAGCGTTTCGCCGTCGTGAAGTCGCGCACCCTCGACATCTCGCGGTCCACGCCTGCCGAGACGGCGGCAACGGCGTTTCGGATCTCCTCGAACAAATGCGGCGGCGCGCGCGACAACAGCCGGGACCGCACCGCCTGCGTCGCGTTGCGCAGCAGCGCCTCGCGAAGCTCCGCGGGCAGATCGACGCGGATGCCGGTCTCGACGGCAAGTTCGGGATCGGACTCGGCCTGCTCCAGAACGATGGCAAATCCCGTTGCGGAGAAGCGTGCGCCGGGATTGCTGACGATCCTGCGGCTCACCTTCGGGAAGCGGCGGGCGAGAAGCGCGTCGGTGACGATTTCCTTCAGCCACCAGCGGCCCGAAATCGCCAGCAAATGCGGCTCGCCTTTGGTGGCAGCGATCTCGACCAGATCTTCCGGTGTCAGGCGCGCGGATTCCGTCAAGACGGGCGCGGCGATCGTAATCTCGTCGTTGCTTGCGAGGCGGCGGACGACAGATGGCGGCGCCTGCGCGATGGGAGCAAGCTGACCGCTCATTTCGGCAAGCGCCATGCGGGCGCTGACATCGGCGAGCGCCCTGATCTCGATCGTCCTGACGAGGCGCTCCAGCACCTTGTCGAACAGCTCGATCTGCTCGCCATTGAACGTGCCGGCCGACGCCAGAAAAAGGTCGGTCACACGTTTGATCGTGTCCAACCTTTTTTCAGCCGAACCCGTGTTTATCGCCGCCTCGACTTCGTCGATAACGGACAATTCTGCTGTTGGCATCGCTCATCCTGAGCGTTTTGAAGCGCTATTCTAGGCAAAGTACACCTTGTGCAGGGAATGGTGAATGTTCCGTAAAACCGGAACCCTGACCGGCGTCAAGGAGACGAAATTACCGCAGGCCGGGCTCAAATGCGTGGCAGTGCACCGCTTGCGCGCAAACCTATTTCGCCTGGGCCGCTGCCTGAATGGCCTTCCAGTCGAATTTCTTGGCAAGCGCGAGCGCGTCGTCGTAACCCAGTCCCTTGAATGAAACGCTGAACAGGCCGCTGGTGCCGAGCGCAACCAGGATCGCTCCGGACTGGTCCTTGGTCGTGTAGCTTCTGGTCACCTGCATGCCATCGATAGTCGAGGTGTTCATCCGTCCGTCGCTGGTCTCGATGTTGATCCCGGCCCGGGTGGCCGCCAGTGCCCCCTGCGCCGCAGCGCCGGTCATCACCTGGACCTGCAGATGCGCCGGACCACGCTGGTATTCGCGCGTAGCGGTGATCATGTTGGTGCCCGAGGTCTCCATCGCAAAACCTTCCGGCTTCTTGCCTTGCCAGCCCTCCACATCGATCAGGAATGGAATGAAGCGCTGAAAGGCCTGGTCTGCGCGCGCAGCCGAAGACCCGATCAGCCAGGCGGCCGGCAGTCCAGCAAAGGCAACAGCCATCGCGCGGCGACGATTTATCATCCGACCATTCCCCCCATTTGTTAGACTGGCAGACTAGCAATGTTTGGGCCGGCGGAAAATGCTCCGGTCGCTTCAGCGGTAGAAAATGCAGAGCGGAGGATGGTCGAGCGCCCGAATCCGGGTATGCCCAGCCTCGATAGCGATACCCATCGATCCCGGCGAAGACGAAGGCTTCGCGAGAGATCGAGCCTTCTTCCTGCCCCTCTGCTTCGGCAAGCTTTCCGCCGACGCCGCCATCGATTATGGTTCGGTTGCCGCGCCCTCGCGGCACAAGCCGGAATCCTTTCATGACCCAGCCCATCGCAAAACGCTTTCCGACGCCTTCCCTCGCCAGCCTGCCGGATGACATCCGCACCCGCCTGGTCGCGGTGCAGGAAAAATCCGGCTTCGTTCCGAACGTTTTCCTGACGCTGGCCTACCGGCCCGACGAATTCCGGGCGTTCTTCGCCTATCACGACGCGCTGATGGAGCGCGACAGCGGGCTCACCAAGGCCGAGCGCGAGATGATCGTGGTGGCGACGTCTGCTGCCAACCAGTGCCATTATTGCGTGATCGCGCATGGCGCGATCCTGCGGATCCGCGCGAAAAATCCGCTGCTCGCCGACCAGATCGCGATCAATTACCGCAAGGCCGACATCACCGAGCGCCAGCGCGCGATGCTCGATTTCGCCATGAAGGTAAGCGCCGAGGCGCACAAGGTGTCGGAAGCCGATTTCGCCGAGATCGCGGCCCACGGCTTTTCCAACGACGACATCTGGGATATCGCCGCGATCGCCGCGTTCTTCGCGCTGTCGAACCGGATGGCGAATGTCACCGACATGCGCCCGAACGACGAATTTTATATGCTGGGGCGTTTGCCGAAGTGAAGCGGGCGAATGGCGAGTGGCGAATAATAGGGTACGAAGATTCTTCGCTACACCCTCGACCTTTCTATTCGCTACTCGCTAATCGCCATTCGCCCCCTCTAATCGTCCGACGCGGGGCCGCACCAGCCCGGCAGATAGACCGCGTCCTTGCTTTTCGCCAGCGCCAGCGCCTTTTCCAGTGCCTTTTCGAAATTGGCGTCGACGTTCTTGCGCGAGATCCGGCGGCGCAGGAAATCCGCCCACAGGAATTCCGAGAATGGCGTGGTGTCCTTGGCGAAGCCGCCGATGCGGCGCAATTCGCCGGCGAGGCTGCGGTACGGGTCGTCCTTCAGATCGGTGACCGATTTCGGCAGGTCCTTGAAATGCCGGCGTTCGCCCTTGGTGTCGTAGGGATAGACCCATCGCTTGTTGTCCATGACGCCCCAGAACGCGTCGCGATCGACCATGGTGAGATCGCCGATCACGCTGACGAGAATGTCCTTCACGCCTTCGTCGTGAAGCGCGCGGGCCAGATGGTGATGGTCGACCACGTAATAACGCAGGTCCGGACCGAGCACCACCGGGATCATGTGCTTGCCGAGTAGCTCCGCTTGCTTCTTCTTCGACTTGTGCTCGCGCCAGCGCTTGCGCTTCTCCTTGACCTCGAAGATTCCGACCGTCATCTGGGTCGGACGCAGCGAGAGGATCGGAATCGGCCGAAGCAGCGGTTCGCGCGTATTTGTCATGACCTGAAACCCCTGTATGAAAAACGGGTCTGAAATCCATGCAATTATGGCATGATGGCGCGAGCGAATAAATGCCTTTGCCCGACACGGGAAGAGAACGAATACAGATGGCCAACAACCGGAATGAGCCGACACCGAGGGCGCGGGTGGTCCGCCTTGGCGGTCGCGAGATCATCGGCACGGAAGGCCAGCATCCGGGGTTCTGGGCCGACATCAGTCATCGCTGCATGACCGCCTCCTGGCCGGCCTTCATCGGCGGGGCCGTGCTGGTGTTCGTCGTCTTCAACGCGATTTTCGCAACGTTCTACTGGATCGGCGATCAGCCGATCGCAAACGTGTCCGGCGGCGCCTACATCGACTATCTGTACTTCAGCATCGAGACGCTTTCGACCGCCGGCTACGGCGACATGCATCCGCAGACCCATTACGGACATTTCGTCTCCGCGTTCGAACTGTTCACGGGCATCTTCTCGATGTCGGTCATGACCGGGTTGATCTTTGCGCGGTTCTCGCGGCCGAATGCGCGGCTTTTGTTCGCCAACAATCCGGTGATCTCGAACCATGAGGCCAAGCCGACCCTGATGGTTCGCTTCGTCAACGAGCGTCACAACATCATCGGCAACGCCGCTGCCAAATTGTGGTTGCTGAGGAACGAGGTGAGCCTGGAGGGCCGGCCGTTCCGGAGATTCCACGAATTGCCGCTGGTGCGAAGCGAACATCCCGCGCTCGCGTTGAGCTGGACGATCTATCACGTGATCGACGCGCAAAGCCCGCTTTACGGGTTTGGCGCCGACGACATGGCGGTAGCCGACGTTTCACTCGTTGTCGTGGTGTCCGGATATGACGTGGTTGCGGCGCAAACGATCCACGCCCGAAAGACCTATGATCATCCCGACATTCTCATTGGACAACGCTACGCCGACATCCTCGAGCGCACGGAAGACGGCCGCCTCAAGATCGATTATGGCCGGTTCCATGAGACTTTGGAGGGATAGATTAACGCAGCCCGTCCATGTCAACATTTTACGTGAGACGCGCGGCGGGCGTGATAGACTTGACAGGATAAGTCGCGGAGCTGGCAGCGGTGAAAACCGAGCGGCCCATACCCTCGGAAGCATCGGACGGCGAGCATCGCGTGCTCCAATTCCGGCCGCGCAACATGGTGCATCCGTCGCTCCGGCAGGGACACCCCGCCTTCCAGGCCATCCAGGAAGATCCCCAGACCGAGCCGAACGACCTGTCGCGCTACGAACAGGCCCGCGATCAGCCCGACGATTTCCGCCATCGCATGCTGGCCAACATCGCAGCCTTCGCCTTTACGGTGGCTTTGACCGCTGTCGGAATATGGCTCGCCATGAGCATCGCGGACCTGCGCAAGACCCAGGATTGCGTGCTGATGGGCCGGCGCGATTGCGTCCGCATCTCGACCCCGAATTTCTAGCATTCGGAGGCCCGACCGGGCCCATTTTGGCCGCTAAATCCCCCCAAACCGGCATCGGCTGCCTCCATTGAACTAAGGGCGGCGCTCCGATATACGGGCACTCGACTCCGGCAGGCGGATGGGGCATTCCGGGGCCCGGTACCGGGCCGCCATGGCAGGCTGGAATTTATCTCCAATATATCAAAGGTTTAGTGATGTCCTCCACATTCGATCAGATCGCCACGATTATCGCTGAAACCTGCGACATCCCGCGCGACACGATCACCCCGGACAGCCATGCGATCGACGATCTCGGGATCGACAGCCTGGATTTCCTCGATATCGCTTTTGCCATCGACAAGGCGTTCGGAATCAAGCTTCCGCTGGAAAAGTGGACCCAGGAGGTCAACGACGGCAAGGCGACCACCGAACAATATTTCGTCCTGAAGAACCTCTGCGCGCGCATCGACGAACTGGTCGCCGCCAAGGGCGCGGGCGCCTAGCCGCCCGCCATGCAACTTGATTACTTCCAGCTGATCGACCGCATCGTCGACCTCAACATCGGCGACAAGACCATCACGGTCGAGGCACAGGTGCCGCAGCAGCACACGATCTTCGAAGGACATTTTCCCGGCTATCCGATCATGCCCGGCGTCCTGCTCACCGAGACCATGGCGCAGAGTTCAGGCTGGCTTCTCCTCGGCGTGATGAAGTTCGAGCGCATGCCGTTCCTGGCGATGGTGAAAGAAGCCAAGATGCGGGGCTTCGTCAGTCCCGGACAATTGCTGACGATCGATGCGAAGATCGAGCATGAAGGCTCGGGCTTTGCAGTAACCTCCGCCAAGGTGCGCGTCGGCAACGAGCTAAAGTGCAGCGCCGACCTGACCTTCCGGCATATTCCCTTCCCCCATCCCGACTTGCGCGTCTTTATGGATGCGATGGCCAACAAGGTCGGCTTTCCCCAGCAGGCGATAACGCATGGCTGAGCCGAAGGAAGCCTGGATCACCGGCATCGGCATCGTCTCCTCGCTCGGTCAGGGCCTGGACGCGCATTGGGAGGCGCTCAATGCCAAGCGCATCAATGTCGACGAACAGCGCTTCGCGCCCTACATCGTCCATCCGCTGGCGCCGGTCTCCTTCGATGCGCAGATCCCCAAGAAAGGCGATCAGCGGCAGATGGAAGCATGGCAGCGCATCGGCACCTACGCCGCCGGGCTGGCGCTGGATTCGGCCGGCATCAAGGGCGACAAGGATATCCTCGGCCGCACCGACATGATCGTCGCGGCCGGCGGCGGCGAGCGCGATGTCGCGGTCGACATGACCGTCCTGAACGCCGCGGCGAAAGGCAATTCCGCTCCCGGTTTTCTCAACGAGCGGCTGATGAACGATTTGCGGCCAACGCTGTTCCTAGCGCAACTCTCCAACCTGCTTGCCGGCAACATCGCCATCGTTCACGGCGTCTGCGGCACCTCGCGCACCTTCATGGGCGAAGAAGCCGCCAGCATCGACGCGGCACGGATCGCGCTGGCGCGGATCGCATCAGGTCAAAGCGACATCGCGCTCGTCGGCGCCGCCCACAACGGCGAACGCTCCGACCTGCTGGTGCTTTATGAATTCGACGATTTCAACCTCAGGGACGAATTCGCACCGGTCTGGGCGCGCGAAGGCAAGGGCGGCTTTGCGCTGGGTTCCGCGGGCGTTTTCCTGGTGATCGAATCGAGCGAACATGCCAAGGCCCGCGGCGCATCGCCCTATGCCAAGCTGACCCGCGTCGCCGCCGACCTGGCGCGGCGCAATCAGCCGGGCGCCATCACGAAGTCGCTGGAGGCGCTCTGGTCGAAGCTCGGAATTACGGCCGAGCGCGGAAGCCTGATCACCGGCGCGACCGGCGTCGCGTATCCCACTTCGGAGGAACGCGCATTCCTGAAGCAGCATCCCGGCTACGCCGTGCGCGCGACCGGGACCAGTTTCGGCCATACGCTGGAGACGCAGTTTCCGCTGGGTCTTGCGCTCGCCTCGCTTTCGATCTCGCGCGGCGCGCTGTTTCCGCCAAACGATCCGACCGGGCTCGAGGTTGAAATGTCCGGCCCGCCGAACCAGATTGTGGTGATGGGGACCGGTCACTGGCAGGGCGAAGGCATGGCGCTGGTCGAAGCGGTCGGCTAGCCGCGGCGCAGTATCGACGGGGGGAATCATGGCAGCACCACGGGATAAATTCGGCAGGCCGATCGTCGTCGTCACCGGCATGGGCATCGTTACCTCGCTCGGCGCCGGCAGGACCGACAATTGGACAAAGCTCACCGCCGGCGAGTCCGGCATCCGCACCGTCACCCGTTTCCCGATCGATGGCTTGAAGACGACGATGGCCGGAACCGTCGATTTCGTGACCGTCGAGCCGTTCTCTTCGACCGGTCTCACCGAACGCCTGGCGGAAGTCGCCACCGCGGAGGCCCTCGAACAGGCAGCGGTCGGCAGCAAGGGAGATTTCCCCGGCCCGCTTTTTCTGGCGGTTGCACCGGTCGAGGTCGAATGGCCGCAACGGCTGGAGGTCGGCAGTTGTGTCAGCAAGCCGGATTTCGGCATCAAGGACGTCTTGCAGGTTGCCGGCGGCGGAAGGTTCTCGGGCTACCATCACCGCTTCATGTTCGGCTCGGTGGCGAGTCATCTGGCAGAGAAGTTCGGCACCAAGGGATCGCCGATCTCGCTGTCGACCGCCTGCGCGTCGGGCGCCACCGCGATCCAACTCGGGGTCGAGGCCATTCGCCGCGGCGAAGTGGACGCCGCGCTGTGCGTGGGAACCGACGGTTCGGTCAATCCGGAAGCCTTGATCCGCTTCTCGCTGCTGTCGGCCTTGTCGACCCAGAACGATTCGCCGCAGGCCGCCTCAAAGCCGTTCTCGAAGAACCGCGACGGTTTCGTGATGGCCGAAGGCGCCGGCGCGCTGGTGCTGGAGAGCTACGAGAGCGCCACCGCGCGCGGCGCCAGGATCCTTGGGATCGTCGCCGGCTGCGGCGAACTCACCGATTCCTTCCATCGCACCCGATCGAGCCCGGACGGCAAGCCGATCATCGGCTGCGTATTGAAGACGCTCTCCGATGCCGGCATGACGCCGGAGCAGATCGACCACATCAACGCCCACGGCACCGCGACCCCGGAAAACGACAAGATGGAATATCTGGCGATCTCGACCGTATTCGGCGAACGCACCGGCCGGATTCCGGTCTCCTCGAACAAATCGATGGTCGGCCACACCATTTCGGCGGCGGGCGCCGTCGAAGCCGTCATCTCCCTGCTCACGCTCGAGCATCAGCGCATTCCACCGACCATCAACTATGAAATTCCGGACCCCGCGATCCCCTTCGACGTGGTCGCCAACAAGGCGCGTGACGCGCGCGTCACCGCCGTGATGTCGAACTCGTTCGGCTTCGGCGGCCAGAATGCTTCGCTAATCCTGACGCGCGAGCCGGCCTGAACCGGCTCACGCCTTTTCAATGCCGGCGATTGTCGTCATGCTTCCCGTCCGCGATACGCACGCGACCGAAATCGTCGTTGGTTCCTGATGCCTCCCCTGCTGCTTCGCACCAAAGCCCGCATCCGCGACGCGGCCAAGCCGCTCAGCGACGCCGCAACCGGCGCGCTGACGATCGCGATGTTGCGCACCACGCGTTATTTCGATCCGATCAAGACCGCAAACCTGTTCGGCCGCGTCACCCGCTTCATCGGCCCCAGGCTGCGCGAGGACCGGATCGGCCGCGAAAATCTGAAGGCGGCCTTCCCGGAAAAATCTCCTGAAGAGATCGAAACCATCCTGACCGGCGTCTGGGACAATCTCGGCCGTCTTGGCGCCGAGTTCGCCCACCTCGATCACATCTGGGACTATGACGCGAACCATCCCGAAAAGGAAAGCCGCATCGAATTTGGGGCCCGGACCAAGCAGCTGTTCGATCAGCTCAGGGATGACGGTAGGCCGGCGCTGATCTTCACCGCTCATCTCGGCAGTTGGGAACTGCCCGCGCTGGGCGCGGTCGCGCACGGGCTCGATTGCGCCATCCTTTACAGGAGGCCGAACATCGAATCGGCAGACCGCGCCATCGAGCGGATACGTGCGGTCAATATGGGAATGCTGATTCCAGCCGGCCGCGACGCGCCGCTGCGGCTGGCGGAGGCATTGCGGAACGGTCAGCACGTCGCGATGCTGGTCGACCAGTATCTCACCGGCGGCGTCGAGGTGACGTTCTTCGGCCGCAAGACCAGGGCCAACCCGACACTGGCACGGCTGTTGCGGCAGGTCGACTGCCCGATCCACGGCGTGCGCATCATCCGTCTGCCCGGCCATCGCTTTCGCGCCGAATTGTCCGAGGAAGTGAAGCCCGTGCGCGACACGACTGGACAGGTCGATATCCAGGGCACGATGCAGGCGGTCACCTCGGTGATCGAAGGCTGGGTCCGCGAATACCCGGACCAATGGCTGTGGCTGCATCGCCGCTGGCGGTGAGTATTTTCGCAGCCCGATGAGCGCAGCAACATCCGGGAACTGGTCATGCGGCAGCCCCGGATTTCGCTGCGCTCATCCGGGCTACTGACTACACCCTCATTGCGAGCCACCGGGTCGCGCGAATGCGCGCCAGATGACAGGCTCCGCGAAGCAATCCATTGCCCCCACCGCCCGCAAATCTGGATTGCTTCGTCGCTTCGCTTCTCGCAATGACGGTCCGGCTTAGCGACCCGTCTTCACCTTTGTCCACAGCCGGTTGACGATCCGCTGCGTCGCCGGATCGCGCGCGGTGATGACGAACAGCTTTTGCAGCGTCGCCTCGTCGGGATAGATATTTTTGTCGTTGAAAATCTTCGGGTCGACCAGCTTCTGGCTTGCGAGATTGCCATTCGCGTAGGACAGGAAATCGGTATTTTTCGCCGCCACCTCGGGCCGGTAGAGGTAGTTGATGAGCTCATAGGCTTCAATGGGGTGCGGCGCGTCGGCCGGAATCGCCAGATTGTCGAAGAACATCTGCGCGCCCTCCTTCGGGATCGCGTAGCCGATCTCGACGCCGCCCTTGGCCTCGGCGGCGCGGGCGCGCGCCTGCATGATATCGCCCGACCAGCCGACCACGAAGCAAATCTCGCCGGTCGCCAGCGCGCTCAGATATTCCGACGAATGAAACTTGCGGACGAAGGGACGGATCTTCATGACGAGATCGGCGGCCTTTTCCAGGTCCGCCTGCCGGGTCGAATCGGGATCGAGGCCGAGATAGCCGAGCGCGGCGGGAAAGATGTCGTCGGCGGAATCCAGCATGTGAATGCCACAATCCTTGAATCTTGCGAGGTTCTCCGGCTTGAACACCATGTCCCAGCTGTCGATCCCCGCATCGGTACCGAGGATTTTCCGCGCCATCTTGACGTTGTAGCCGATGCCGGTAGTGCCCCACATGTAATTGGCGGCGTATTGATTGCCAGGATCGTAGACGGCAAGCTGTTTCGTCACCACCGGCCAGGCGTTGGCGAGATTCGGCAGTTTCGACTTGTCGAGTTTCTGGAAGATGTTGGCCTTGATTTGACGCTGCAGGAAATAGGCGGTGGGAACGACGACGTCATAGCCGGATTTTCCCGCCAAAAGCCGTGTCTCCAGCGTCTCGTTGGCATCGAAGGTATCGTAGACGACCTTGATGCCGGTTTCCCTGGTAAAATCCTCCAGCACATCAGGCGCGATGTAATTCGACCAGTTGTAGAAATTGACGGTGCGCTCAGCGGCCCGCGCGGGCAACGACAGCCCCGCCAGCACCGTGGCTATTGCCGCGACATAACGGATGCGATCGCGGCTGAAGTCGCCCATCTCCCGGCCTCTTATCGGCGATGCACCGCGTCGGACAGACGCTCCAGCGCGGTATCGAGGGTCGCGTCCTTTTTGGCGAAACAGAAACGCACCACCGAGGTCACCGCATCCCTTTCATAGAACGCCGATACCGGGATCGCCGCCACCTTGTAGTCGGTGACAATGCGCCGGCAGAATGCCTCGTCGGTCTCGTTGAGGCCGAGTGGCGAAAGATCGACGGTCAGGAAATAAGTGCCCTGCGATCGCAGCACGGGAAAGCCGAGGCGTTCCAGTCCGCTGGTCAGGCGGTCGCGGCTGCGCGCGAGATCCTTGCGCATGTCGAAGAAATAATCGTCCGTCTTGCCGAGGCCATAGGCCACCCCGGCCTGAAGGTTCGGCGCGGTCGTGAAGGTGAGGAATTGATGCACCTTGGCGGCGACGCGAAGCAGCGGCGGCGCGGCGCAGACGAAGCCGATCTTCCAGCCAGTCAGCGAAAAGATCTTGCCGGCGGAGCCGACCTTGATGGTGCGCTCGCGCATGCCGGGAATGGTGATCAGCGGGATATGCTCGCGCCCGTCGAAAATCACGTGCTCCCAGACCTCGTCGCAGATCGCGATGGTGTCGAACTCCTGACAGAACCGCGCCAGCAACTCGAGGTCTTCGCGCGGATAAACGACCGCTGCCGGGTTGAGCGGGTTGTTGAACAGGACCGCCTTGGTCTTGTGGTTGAAAGCGCCGCGCAACATCTCCTCGGAAAGCCGCCAATCCGGCGGCTCGAGTCGCAGCAGGCGCGGAATGCCGCCGGCCTGGCGGATGATCGGCAGATAGGAATCATACACCGGCTGGAAAACGATCACCTCGTCGCCGGGCTCGACGACAGCGAGAATCGCCGAGGTCAGCGCTTCGGTGCCGCCGGACGTCACCATCACCTCG
>Ga0075522_10003263_pt1 | contig 11852 bp, 9 predicted proteins | sample NGEPerA_FD_74796 | JGI IMG/M metagenome (GOLD analysis project Ga0075522, IMG submission 74796) | Arctic peat soil microbial communities from the Barrow Environmental Observatory site, Barrow, Alaska, USA - NGEE PermafrostL2-A | ecosystem: Environmental > Terrestrial > Soil > Wetlands > Peat ... | reverse complement strand
CCCAGGGGCAGTGCGCCCGGCAGCGCGATTTCCTGGCTGTTCAAGTAAGGGGGCAGGTGTCCAGCGTTGGCAATCGCCAGTTCGCCATTGGCGCCAAACCAGGCCGCCTGGCACGTGGTAAAGCTCTCGCTGCCCGTTAGCACACGATTCAGCGACTCCAGAATCTTTGCCGGGCTTCTCTCCGGGGTTCGGCGCAGCGCTCCCATCAGCATGGACACGTTCATGGCGGCTTTAAGTCCCTTGCCGGCTACGTCTCCGATCACCACCAGCAACCCACCATCGCCAGTGGATTGCACATGGAAGAAATCTCCGCCCACCTCGTTTGCGGGGCTGTAGATCGAGTCCACTTCAAATCCGGGAGTCGCCAGTTTTTCAAGCGGAATCATCAGTTCCTGCACGCTGCGAGCTGCGGCCAGCTCGCTTGACGCTCTTTCCTGGTCGCGATGAATACGCAGGAAGCGGACAAAGATGATCAGCACAATCACCAGGATGCCCGTGAAGTCGGCGATGGAGGCGAAGTGGATGGGAATAGCGCCAGCCTGAAGCGTTAGCGGTGAGTTGTAGGCGCGCCCGCTCCAATCGCTCATTCCGGCTGAAAACACGGGCTCGAGAATTCCCAACCCGGTCAGCACCAGCGGAATCAGTAGCAAACCTGCCTCAAAATTGCGGCGCAGCGTGGCCACTATCAGGGTGATGAAGATGAAAATCAGCCATCCCAGGATCCAGAAGAAACTCCACACGAGTACGATGGCCAACACCACCCCGATGGCGTGGCTGTGACCAATCAGGAGCAAAGTCGGGCCCACTCCGGCCAGGATCGGCGCCGTCCAGCGCAAGATCTTGATATGCCACCTGACGTACCACTTCTTGGGGCACAGCGCGAGGAACGCGATCAGGAACTCAAAATAGACATACGCCGAGATCAGAACCAGCTGAAGAACCACCGCCGCGTACCAAAGGCTGTCGAGCCGAGCCGAACTACCGGCCAGCTCGACAAACCCAATCGGCGCCTGAAGCAGTTCATGCAAGGCCAGCCAGAGGTACTCGATATGCCCCTTCTGAGCGAAAAAGAGCGCCAGCAGAAAAAGCGCGAGAACCACCAGCAGAATTGAATCCACCAGCCGCGGGAGGCGTTCAAAGAGGCTGTGGGCCGACCAGAGGTCCAGCGATCGGTTCAGGTCATCGCGGTTGCCCAGGTGCAGGCTGCGATTCGCAAAAAAGCTGGTATAGGCGGTATATCCGAAGGGAATGTAAAGGGTGCGCATTACCAGCGTCAGGGAGGTTTCAGAGGGCTCGACGTTCAGGTCGTAGATGCGAGAAATCTGTTGATAGTGCTGAGGGGCGTCTCCGTGCGGTCCCTCAGGGTTTACTGGTTTTCCGTTCGCGAACACGTCTACCCCCGGCCCGGTCGAGCCAATGCCCAGGGAAGTATTTTGCGATATGGGCAGCTCGATCAGCAGAGAGAGCGGCCCGTGATTGGGCGCCAGCCTGATATGAAGACGGAACCATGCGTAGCGCCGTTGGCTACTTGCCGAATTTTCATCCTTCTTATTCTGGCCAGATCCGCCTGCGGTTTGGTCCTCGTCGGGAACATCCTCCATGGAGCTTTGAGCGTCCCTGGTTGCCCATGCAGAGTCGTCGAATCCCGGCGCAGCCGCAGACTGGTTGGCAGTGATTCCCACGCGCCAGCCCTTGTCGAGCAATAGCGGTGATCCCAGGCTGGTGGCGTCGAAGATCGCTGGCGGGGTGCTTGGACCGTTTACCGCGGCCGGTCCGGAATGGCGATGAGGTCCCAGCAGCACATCCGGCAGGGAACCGGGATGCGGATGTGCCGCCTGGGCAAGCAGTTGCATCGTCCCACAGACGGCGGCCAAAGCCACGTTTAAGATCGTCCGGTGCAAAAATCCTCCCCCGCTGCCGCGTGCTCTCCACTGTAATTCACACAGACAAATGCGCAAAGAAGCTCGTATAAAACCGAGCCGGAGACGTGGATTATCCCCCGCCGGTCGAATTATTCTTCCCTGTTGTTACCAAAGCAGCAGATACTAACGTCTAAACGTTGCGGAACTACGGAACCAAGGTCACAAAGGCGAACGCGCTGGAGGTCAGGTCATGAAGCCAGAGTTTAACGGCTTGCGTACAGTGGTGCTGGCAGGAATAGTGCTGGCACTGGCTACCGCGTTGGGGGCACAATCCACGAGCACAAGCAGCGCTCCTGCCAGCGCGCCCACGGCCCAGCCGGCGCCCGGCACAACTCCCGTCGGGGGTGATATCCCAGCCACCCCCTCAACAGCACAGCCGCCGTCCGGCACGACGCCTGCCGGGGGCGGTACCCCTGATACGACTTCCTCAAAGAAGCCAGCGCCTGGGACCACTCCAGTGGGCGGGGATATGCCCGGAAAAAGCGTCGATCCCGAGAAAGTGGTCGCGGTAGGTAGTGAAATGACCAAAGTCAAGCCGGGCAGCGTGGAGGACGTCAACGCCGTCGGCAATCGCGACATCGGCGCCCGTGGCTTGGGAAACTGGTATTCCACCGATACCGAGATCAAGATGGGCAAGGGCTACGCCGACCAAATCGAGAAGAGCTCCAAGTTCATCAACGATTCGGTTATCACCGAGTACGTAAATCGCATCGGCCAGAACATCGTCAAGAACTCCGATTGCAAGGTGCCGTTTACGATCAAGGTGATTGATTCGGACGAAATCAACGCCTTTGCCCTACCTGGTGGCTTCTTCTACGTGAATTCGGGGTTGATCCTGAATGCCGACGAGGAGGCCGAATTGGCCGGCGTGATGGCCCACGAGACGGCCCACGTCTGCGCCCACCACGCGGTGCGCGAAATGACGCGACTGAACTACGCGCAGTTGGGAACCATTCCACTGATTTTCATTGGCGGCTGGACCGGTTACGGAATTTATGAAGCGGCTTCGATTGCAATCCCTATCACCTTCATGAAGTTCTCGCGCGAGTTCGAAGGCCAGGCCGACTACTTGGGCGTGCAGTACATGTACCGAGCCGGCTACGACCCGCAGGCCTTTATCACCTTCTTTGAGAAGATTCAGGCACTTGAGAAGCGCAAGCCCGGTGCCGTGGCCAAGGTCTTTGCAGACCATCCGCAAACCCCGGACCGTATCCTGCACTCGCAGGAGGAAATCGCTCGCATTCTGCCGGCGAAAGACGAGTACATGGTTACCACGTCGGAGTTCGACGACGTCAAGGCTCGTTTGGCGCGAATCGAAAACAAGCGGCGCCTTACCGATACCAAGGGCGTCACGAGGCCGTCCTTGCGCAGGGCGAGCACAGGAACCGATACTTCCGGCAGCCAAACGACCCAGACCGACGACAGCAATTCGACTAGCGATGACAAGCCGACGCTACATCGGCGCGACGACCAGAACTAAGGCTGGATCTCTTCAAAAAGCAGGTTGCGGTCAGGCGCGAGTTGCCGTCAAAACGGAGAACCTTGCCAGCACTGCGGAGATTGCGTTCTGGGCTTGTGTTATACACAGACTCGCTTTACATTGGTTCCGGAGAAGCACTTATCCGGAACCAACCATCCATGAATCCAGCGCATTCCTCTTGAGTGCGCTTTAAGGGCACTCCAGGGACTAGCTCGGGTCATGAAAAGAATTGCCATTTTCGCAGCTGTGTTTGTGTTCATTCTGCTGCTGACGAAGATTGCCAATCAGATGCCTCCCGAGCCGCCTTCCGGCACAGCGTTCTCTCTCAAGGCGCAGCAGGTCGTCGAGTGTACTCCCGAAGAGATCACTCTGGTGGACAACCATCAGAGCCAAACTCATCTTGAGAAGGACACTTCGTGGCCGGATTGCTCCATTTTTCATAAGGATGAGGTACTGGATTTCTACCTGTCGCGCGGCGAGAAGACCAGGTTTCTGAGCGACGAGAAAACCACCTGGTGGCGCAAGGGAATGTAGGGTGACAAATCAAGTCGGAGGCCGCTCGGCGAGGTCTCCTTTTCGTTCGTCGAGCAATCCAGCCCGAATTTCGTTTTTTTCGCACCATCCGTCCTAATGACCCAATCGCTTGGGTCTGCGCATAGTGCAGCCCCAACCGGCTGGGTTTACCCGTAGGGTACCGTGCTTTGCCGTCCCGGAAAGGGAGACGAAAAGAGGATCAACTTCCCTTAAATGCCTGAAAACCCTTGAAATTATGGGGGAATCCGAGTTATATACAACACTACCGGCAGATTTTCCGGAATCCACCCTGAGTCGTTTGCCCTTCAGGAGGCAATCATGCGCAATGCCGCGGTCCGCTCGAATCTGCTTGTCCCTGAAGTGCGCGAAGTGATGGACATTCGCCAAGCTTCCGACTATCTCGGCATCTCGCCGGACACGCTCTACAAATATGCTTCGGACGGCTTTGTGCCTGCGTTCAAGCTGGGTAACCGATGGCGCTTCAAGCGGTCGCGACTGGACGAATGGATGGACCGCCAGTCTGACATGCAGGCCGCGGAAGCCGAGGTAGATCCCCGCCAGAAGAAGCCTGTTCGGCCGGCACTGTAGAAGAGCAGGTTTCGGGGTCAGAATCCCAAATTCCAGAATCGAAACCCAGGGCCGCCGGTTCCGGTACCGTGGATCCACCGCCCACTTAGTAACGGGACATTCCGACTTCTAGCCGACTCGTAGTTCGCCCCAGTGGCCCGGTCTCACTACGCTCATGGCTTCTTTGTTCATCGTGTCGTTAGCGCCAAAGCTGCCAAAATCTCTCTCCACCTCCGCAGGCGAGGTCGCGCCAAAGTTCTCGCTCTCGCGCTTCAAGAGCGCCTTAATTGCAGGCTCGATTTGGTCTATTTCGGTTATGCGCCTTTGTAACTCTTCTCTGTCTCTTCCGACTGCATCCAGCCGTTCTTGTAAGTCCGCGCGAATGTCCCTCATGTCCCATCCCTTTCTGCTACCAACCTCTTCTATAGAAGGCATCACGCGCAGCATTTTATGAATCCTTCAAAAGTTGTATTGCGCATGACATTGAAGAATAAGTAGCTTGTATGTCCTCTCACTCCTTTTAGAGATGCACTCGTCAACCGCGCGATTCGGCGCTTTCTTGTCGTTGCGCGGATGTTCCATCATTCGGTATGTGAGATGCGAGTTCGCTCATCTTGGTCGGCTCGGATGGTGCAGCACCCGCAATCTAAGCTGGGCAGTAACCCCGCTTCCCATCGTGGAGAGCGGTTTAAAGCGCTTTTCAGATCACAGAGATCCGACCTGTAACCCCTGTTATTCTTACCGTGTGGATCACTTCCGCCGCATCGGCGCACTACGCCGCAAATTGACACGAGCCGGACTCCCGGGGCTCATAGTCACCCACCTTCCCGACCTTCGCTATCTTTCTGGATTTACCGGCTCTAGTGCGGCATTGGCCATCACCAGCCGTGCCGCCCGGCTGTTTACCGATGGCCGTTACAGGGTCCAGGCTGCGGAAGAGGTCCAGGCTGCGCGGGTGGAGATTGTTTCGGGAGCCCCGGCTTCAGGTGCGATCCAGTGGCTGGCGGCCCAGCCAGGAGTCGAGGTTGCCGGGTTTGACCCCGCATGCACCAGTGTGGCCGAGCTGGCTCGATGGAAGGCAGCACTGCCGTCAAGCTTGCGCCGCGCCTTCCTTTCAGCTTTGCCCGCGCCCATGGTTGAGCCTTTGCGCCGTATCAAGGATGAAGACGAACTGGCCTTGATGATTGAGGCTGCGCTTGTGGGCTGCAAGCTCTTTGACCACATGCTGGGCTTCATTCGGCCAGGTCTTAAGGAAATTGAGGTGGCAGCCGAACTCGAACACCAGGCAAGGCTGATGGGTGCTGAGGGAATGTCGTTTGAGACCATTGTGGCCTCGGGGGTGCGTTCGGCCCTTCCACACGGGAGAGCCACCAGTGCTACGCTGCCTCGAAGGGGCTTTCTAACGCTTGACTTCGGTATAATCCACGGAGGCTACTGCTCGGATATGACACGTACCGTCTACCTGGGGAGGCCGAAGCCGGAAGAGCGGAACGCCTACAACGCGGTGTTGGAAGCCCAGGAGGCTGCAGTGGCTGCGGTGAGTTCGGGCGTGCGGTGCGACGAGGTTGATGAAGCGGCGCGTTCAGTATTGCGCAGGGAAGGTTTGGCGGAGGCTTTTTCCCACTCCACCGGCCATGGGGTCGGGCTGGAGATTCACGAATCGCCGCGTATCGGTGCCGGGCAAGCAACCAGGCTGATGCCCGGTATGGTTGTTACTATCGAACCTGGAGTTTATCTGGCGGGTAAGTTCGGCATCCGCATTGAGGATATGGTTGCTGTGACTCCAACCGGAGGCCAGGTGTTGACCCCCGCACCCAAGGCGCTCATTGAACTATGAAAGCATGTTTTTGAAACCCTGGGCAGCTGCGTCGTTTTGACCGGCCCGAACCACACGAATGTGTGAGAGTTAGGGAACTTATGAAAGCACAGGATATTGCAGACCTGAAGCAGTTGATTGAATTTCTGAAGGAATACCAAGTTGCTGAGTTCGATCTGGACCGCGGCGACTTGAAGATCCGGCTCAAATTCAACCAGCAGGAAACCGCACCGGCAGGATTGAACGATCTGGCGCGTCTGCTCGCAACGGCTCCCCCGGGCGTGGCCCAGGCCGCGGCTGCCGCAGCACATCCTTCTTCGGCGGTGCCTCCCGAAGCTCCAGCCGAGGACCCTGATGCTGGCTTGCACCTGGTGAAATCGCCGATCGTCGGTACCTACTACGGCTCGCCTTCGCCTGGTGCTTCGGCATTCGTCGCGCCCGGCGATCACGTTGAAAAAGGCCAGGTCATCTGCATCATCGAAGCCATGAAGCTGATGAACGAGATCGAATCCGATGCTTCCGGCGAAATCGTAAAATGCCTCGTTTCCAATGGTCAGCCCATCGAGTTTGGGCAGCCCCTCTTCTCCGTCCGGCTGGGTTAGTTTCGCGCGCAAAGGGTATGAATGTTTCGTAAGGTTCTGGTTGCCAATCGAGGCGAAATTGCACTGCGCGTTCTGAACGCCTGCAGGGAACTCGGCATTCGCACAGTTGCTGTTTACAGTGAAGCAGATCGCAACGCGCTGCACGTCCGCTTTGCCGATGAGGCAATTTGTATAGGTCCTCCGCGCCTGGCTGACAGCTATCTCAATGTACCTGCTGTGATCTCGGCCGCCGAAATCGCGGATGTGGACGCGATTCATCCCGGCTACGGGTTGATGAGCGAGAACGCGAACTTTGCTGAAGTCTGCCGCGCATCCAACATCAAGTTCATCGGACCTCCGCCCGAAGTGACGCGCCTCATGGGCGAGAAGGAAAAGGCCCGCCAGGCGATGAAGAGGGCCAGAGTGCCCATCCTGCCTGGCTCCGACGGCATTCTTGAGTCGGTAGAGGAAGCCCAGGTGTGGGCGAAGAAGGTGGACTTCCCGGTCATTCTGAAGGCCAAGGCAGGCGGCGGCGGACGCGGCATGAGAATTGTGCGGACCGCAGACGATCTGCCTAACTTGTTCCATGCCGCCACAGCCGAAGCCGCAAACGCTTTTGGCAACGGTGAACTCTACATGGAGAAGTTCATCGAGGATCCACGCCACATCGAGTTTCAGATGCTGGCCGATGAACATGGCAACGTGGCCTCACTGTTTGAGCGCGAGTGCTCCATTCAGCGCCGCCATCAAAAGCTGATTGAAGAAGCTCCTTCGCTGCAAGTTGCGCCTCGACTTCGCGAAGAACTCGGGCGGACACTTTGCCGTTGCCTTTCAGATATCGGTTACCAGAATGCCGGCACTGTCGAATTCCTCATGGATAAAGACCGGCAGCTCTACTTCATCGAGATGAACACGCGCATCCAAGTGGAGCATCCCATCACAGAGGCCATCACTGGCGTCGACCTTGTGAAGGCGCAGTTGCGGATTGCTTCAGGTGATCGGCTTACTGACATCCTGCCATCGAAGCTTGAGATTCGTGGGCATGCAATTGAGTGCCGCATCAACGCGGAACATCCGCAAAAGTTCACTCCTTCGGCCGGACAGATCACGGCCTTCAATGTACCCGGCGGCAACGGAGTTCGCGTAGATACAGCGCAGTACGCCGAGGGAGTTATTCCGCCCTACTACGACTCCCTGATTGCGAAGTTGATCGTTCACGGTTGCGATCGCGCTGAGGCCATCGCCAAGATGGAGCGGGCGCTGAGCCAGTTTGTGGTGCAGGGCGTTGAGACTTCGATCACTCTGCATCAGGAGATATTCCAGGACGCGGGCTTCCGCGCCGGCAACTTTGATACTGGCTTCATGGAGCGGTTTCTGGCAAAAAGAGCGGAAGCCGAGAAGTAGACCTATGTTTCAACGAACCAGCGCGCCTCATCCGCGGCGTAGTATCACTGTGCCAACTCTGATCCTTCTTTCGTCCCTTCTCTGTGTGGTCTGCGCTGCGCAAAGCACGGTCGGCTGGCCCGCCTATAACGGGGGACCCGAAGCAGACCACTACTCCAGCCTAAAACAGATTAACCGCGCAAATGTACAACAACTCAAGGTCGCCTGGAGCTTCGATACCGGCGAAAAGGGTGGGCTCCAGGACAATCCACTTATCGTGGGCCGGACTCTGTATGCATATACGCCGACACAGAAAGTTGTCGCTCTCGACGCAGCAACGGGGAAGCTGAAGTGGAAGTTCGATTCGGGGATCGGCGGAACGCAGCCAGCCCGCGGCGTTGCTTATTGGACTGACGGAAACGATGAACGCATCTTTGCGGGGATCATGAATTTCATGTACTGCCTCGATGCACGCACGGGCAAGCCTGTTCCTGAGTTTGGCGAGGCGGCCCGCCTTGATCTGCGCAAGGGACTGGGCAATGATCCGCGGAGCGATTATCAGCAGCAATCGATTGCGCTGACCACACCGGGCGTTGTGTACAGGGACCTGATTATTGTAGGTGGGCGAAATCCTGAGGCGCACCCGGCGCCTCCCGGCGATATTCGCGCGTTCGATGTGCACACTGGGAAGCTGCGGTGGACCTTTCACACGATTCCGCATCCCGGCGAGCCCGGTTACGAAACATGGCCTGCAGATGCATGGAAGACCGCAGGAGCGGCTAATAACTGGGCGGGGATGTCGCTGGATACGGCGCGCGGTATTGTGTATGTGCCAACTGGCTCAGCGGTGATGGACTTTTACGGCGGTGACCGCCTGGGTGACGACCTTTACGCCAACACGCTGCTGGCTCTCGATGCGAATACAGGCAAGCGCCTGTGGCATTTCCAAGGAGTGCACCACGACATCTGGGACCGCGATTTTCCGGCGCAGCCGACTTTGTTCACTCTCCAGCGAGATGGGAAGTCGATAGACGCCGTCGCCCAGGTCAGCAAGCAGAGCTACATCTTTGTATTCGATCGGCTCACGGGCAAGCCGCTGTTTCCCATCCATGAACTTCCGTATCCTGCGAGCACGGTTCCCGGCGAGGTGACCGCACCCACGCAGCCGAAGCCCGATTTGCCCGAGCCCTTTGTCCGCCAGCGGCTGACTGAAGACATGCTCACGACGCGCACGCCTGAAGCGCACTCTTGGGCCGTAAAGGAGTTTCACAACCTGCGCAGCGATGGCCAGTTTCTGCCGTTCGCTCTAGGCATGCAGACGGTTGTGTTTCCTGGCTTTGATGGGGGTGGCGAGTGGGGCGGTCCTGCGCTTGACCCGGCGACCGATGTTCTCTATGTGAGCTCGAACGAAATGGCCTGGACTGGGGGGCTGGTTCCGGTGCTGCAGAACGCGAGCCCGGGCGCCACGGTCTACCAGAGCCAGTGTGCGATGTGCCACGGTGTGGACCGCGCCGGAGCGCCGCCGGCGTTTCCTTCGCTCGTTGGTATTCTGGGTCGACTGACTGCTGAGCGGGTGACCGAGCAGGTGAAGAAGGGCACGGGAAGAATGCCTTCTTTCCCCAACCTGGACGACCAGGCGCTCGCCTCTTTGCTCGAGTACCTGCGCACGGCTGCCCCAACAGCAAACCCAACTGGCGTAGCGGAGATGAAGGCTGCCCCGAGCGTGCTGAGCATGACGGGCCAGGCGGCAGCGGACGAGGCCGGTGCTGCAGTGTACAAGGACAAGTGCGCAGTTTGTCACGGCGATCACAGGGAGGGAATCGCGCCCGCGTTTCCAATGCTGATCGGACTTGGGAGCCGAAGCGCGGCGTCTCAGACGGTCGCGGAGATTCACAATGGCAAAGGCGCGATGCCGCCGTTTCCTGACTTGAAGGGACCGGACCTGGACGCGTTGCTGCGGTTTCTCGAGGTGAGCGACAACGCTGCGGCGCGGGCGACGACTTCAAAGAGTGCTACACCGGATTACGTCTTCACGGGCTATCGCAAATTCCTCGACCCTGACGGCTATCCTGCGATCAAGCCGCCGTGGGGCACACTTAATGCCATCGATCTGAAGACCGGCAAATATCTTTGGAAGATTCCGCTGGGCGAATATCCAGATCTCGCCCGGCAGGGAATCAGGGACACGGGATCTGAGATGTACGGCGGGCCCATTGTGACGGCCGGAGGGCTGGTGTTTATTGGGGCTACGGTGTATGACCGGAAGTTCCGGGCATTCGACAGCCGGACGGGAAAGCTGCTGTGGGAGACCGAGCTGCCTTTTGCGGGGATCGCAACGCCTTCGACCTACATGGTTGACGGACGGCAGTACGTGGTGATTGCTTCCAGCGGCGGCCGGGATCCGAAGGGGCCGGTCGGTGGGTCCTATGTCGCTTTTGCTCTGCCCAAATGAGGGATGGCCGGAGGGCGATCGGTTCTCCGGATGAGTGGTAGTTTTCCACAGGAACTACCCGAAAGCTTATCGCTTTTTCTTCGCCTTTTCGTCTCGAATCGGCTATGCTGGCTCTGCAACGTAGGAGGTTGCACGAATGGATTTCCACAAAGCACTGATCGCCGAATATGATCGCGAGGTTGCCAGGACCAGGAAGATCCTCGAGGCCATCCCCGCTGATTCTGATTTCAACTACAAACCCCACCCCAAATCCATGAGCCTGGGCCGGTTAGCAGGTCACATTTCTGAGACTGCCGGCCAATGGGCATCGAGTACCTTGGCCAAGGACAAGATTGAGATGGCGGCCGACCAGAAATATGAGCCCTACGTGCCAGCCAACAAGAAGGCACTCCTGGATCGCTTTGACACGGAGACGGCCGAGACGAAGGCCATTCTGGGCAACTTTGCACCTGTGAAGTGGGACGAGAACTGGAAGTTCGTTGCAGGCGGGCAGGCATGGATCGACGATTCAAAGTACGAAGTTTGGCGCACCTGGGTGCTGAACCATCTGGCCCACCACCGCGCCCAGTTGGGTGTCTATCTGCGCCTCCTGGACAAGCCGCTCCCGGGTACCTATGGACCTTCCGCGGATGAAATGCCCGGAGCATAAGGAATAAGAAGCAAGGTTCACTGTTCGTGGAACAGGCATTAGAAAAGCCACTGGGTGAAGAGTCGTAGTGTCCCACCCTTGCGCCAGAAACAATGCAATGCGCAAGGATGGGGCACGAGCATTCTCTTTGACCAGAAACCTTTGAACGGACTCGCCGTTCTTCAGTATCGATAACCGGGAGATGATCACAGACAAAAGATGGCTCTACGGTCTAATCTTGCCCCATGGCCTTTTTGTTTCCCAAAATCTATCCCATCCTTGATGCTTCGACGATTCCATCCGCAGGGCGCGCGGAATTTCTGCGGCGGCTAGGCGGGGCACTGGCTGATGCTGGCGTGACTCTGCTGGAGTACCGCAACAAGACCGGCGTTGATGCCGAGTTGTTGGCGGACGCGGCGATCCTGCGCATTGCGCTACCCATTGAAGATGTGAAGCTGATTCTCGATGATAGGGCTGATCTGATTGAAC